>Ga0206913_1055_pt1 | contig 27898 bp, 23 predicted proteins | sample Alteio_BWOrgHeat_72_FD_152942 | JGI IMG/M metagenome (GOLD analysis project Ga0206913, IMG submission 152942) | Enriched cells from forest soil in Barre Woods Harvard Forest LTER site, Petersham, Massachusetts, United States -... | ecosystem: Environmental > Terrestrial > Soil > Temperate forest >... | reverse complement strand
TGAGTAAAGTGGCCTATGTAGAAGTACTAAACCATGACTCTAAACCGGTAATACAGGGGAAAATTTTACTTCAGAAAGGAGTCGGCAGCGGTTCTTTCTTTATCCCTTTGTCGTTGCCTACGGGCTCTTATAAAATCCGTGCTTATACAAACTGGATGAAAAACTTCGGCGCGGATTATTATTTTGAAAAAAATATCACGATCGTAAACACGATGAAAAGAAGCCAGGATTCCCTGTTGCAGAAAACCGCGGCCGTCGATATTCAGTTCTTCCCTGAAGGCGGCAGCCTGGTAGACGGCACTGTGAGTATTGTGGGATTTAAAGCTGTTGATGAATACGGAAAAGGAGTGAATGTGGAAGGAGAAATTGTTGACCAGGATAAAGCAATCGTGGCGCATTTTCAAAGCGGGTTATTTGGCATGGGCCGTTTCGAAATCACACCTTCAGTCAGTAAACAATATAAAGCTTATGTGCGTGTAGCTGGCAACCAGTTAACCGTCGCCAATTTCCCTGCCGTGTCTCAGAAAGGTTATACGTTGAAAGTTGTTACTGACCAGAATAATCTGACGATCTCCGTCACTTCGAATTATGATGGCGATAACAGGCCGGTATACTTGCTGATTCATACACGCGGACTGGCGAAATATACGGGCAGTCTTCCACTGGATCATGGTAAAGGCAGCGTGACCCTTCCCTTGTCGACTCTGGGAGAGGGCATTTCCAGTATCACCCTGTTTAGTGCCAACCAGCAGGCGGTTTGTGAAAGACTTATTTTCCGCATTCCATCCAACCTCGAATTATCTGCGCAATCCGAAATGGAAGAATATCAGAGCCGAAAGAAAATTACGACACATATTCATCTGGATAACCTGTCTGCTGACTCATCCAAATCAGCCAACCTGGCCATGTCTGTATTCAGAATAGATAGTTTGCAAAGCGAAGAGGGTCCGGATATCCGGACCTATTTATACCTGTCCTCAGATATCAGGGGGAACATTGAACATCCGGAATATTATTTTACGCATAAGGGTGAGCAATATGAATCTGCCATCGAAAATCTGATGCTGACGCAGGGCTGGAGGCGATTTAAATGGGATGAGGTATTGCAAAACGCAGACCCGGTGTTTGAATATATTCCAGAATGGACAGGTCATCTGGTAAATGCCCGAATTACCGACCGCATCAGTGGTCAGCCGCTGGGTAATCAGGGTGTCTATCTCGCCGGGCCTGGTATCAAATCGCAACTTGCCGGCTCCGTCAGTAACAAAAACGGACAATTGCTTTTTGATCTTCCACATTTACTGGGATCGAATGTGATCGTCCTTCAGGCAGAAAACAGAACCGACAGTAATTACAGAATCGACGTTTCAAATCCCTTCAGCGAAAAATATTCAGCCAGTTATTATCCGATTTTTAAAATGAACAGCACACTTAAATCAGATCTGCAGTTTTACAATATCGGCACGCAGGTGCAGAATGTTTATCTGCTAAACAACCTGATTAAATTTAAAGCGCCGGCCTATAGCGACAGCACTTCCTTTTATGGTGAGCCGGACAAGAAATTTTTCCTGGACGATTATACACGTTTTAATACCATGGAAGAAGTCGTGCGCGAATATATCACCGGCGTGTCGGTGCATCGCAGCAGGGATCGGTTTACTTTTCGCGTAATGAATGATCCGCAGAAGATCTTCTTCGATCAGGATCCATTAATTGTGTTGGATGGTGTGCCCATTTTTGATGCGACCGAAGTAATATCTCTCGATCCTTTGAAAATTAAAAAAATAGAAATCGTAAACCGGAAGTTCTTCCTCGGATCTGTTGTGGCCAGTGGCATCTTCGCTTTGTATTCTTATAACAATGATATGGCAGGACTACAGATGAACAATCGTGCATTGATCCTTGATTATGAAGGTTTACAATTGCAGCGTGAGTTCTATTCTCCTAAATATGATGCGTCCCAAACCGGTTCGAAACGTTTACCAGACTTTAGAAATGTACTTGCCTGGGAACCCAATATCGTGATTGGCAAAAGTGGCGAAGCTGAAATCAGTTTTTATTCATCCGACCGGAAAGGGAAATATGTCGGTGTTGTGGAAGGCATTAATCAGAATGGGGTTGCGGGGAGCGTTAAGTTTTATTTTGAGGTTCAGTAAATCATTTCAAGTGTGGTGAATGTGGAAGGGTGGAAAATGTAGGAATTCAAAGTTAAATGTGGAAATGATAGTTTGAAAATGTGGGATGGGCTTCGCACGTGTCAAATTGGAAATGATAGTTTGAGGATGTGGAACCCGCTTCGCATGTCGCAAAATTATATGTAGCGTTTAAAATATACCTCCACATTGTCATTTCCTTTATCAACTTTGAATTCCTACATTTCACACCCTTCCACATTCACCACACTGGTAGTATGGGTTGACTCATTTAGAAATGTTTTTCAAATACAAAAATGCGGGTCCTTTTTTAAAATCAACTTTTGGCTTTATAAAACTGGGGGCGATAGAAAAATTGCCGAGTAAGATATCTGGTTTGCCATCCCCGTTCAGATCACCTACATCCATTGTCAGCCACCGGCCACGTTGGGTTGCCGGTAAGGAATGTGGCAGGAAATCAAAATCACCCTTATTCTCGAGATATACAAACCCTTCTTCTGGTTGTTTCTGGTAGTCCGCAAAAAAAGAAATCACTGCCAGGTCCAGGTCGCCATCACCATCAAAATCACGGGCCATGGCTTTATAACACCCATTGATGGGGAAAAAGTACCGTTGTTTGAAATTCCAATGACCGTCGTTTAAGAAAATATATACGCCGTGATAAGGTTTCAGCACGACAGAGAAATCTGCGTTGTCACCGCAGGTATAAACAATATCCGGAAATCCATCGTGGTTAAAATCATCCATTTCAAAATAAGTGGATCCATAGGAGGGCGGGAAGCTCAGAATTTCCTTCTGATCAAATTGTCCGTGTCCACGGTTGGTAAATAAAAAAATCCCTTCTTCCCCCTGTGCGAATAAAACAATAAGATCCGGCAGACCATCGTGGTTGTAATCCTGCACGTAGGCCTTTATGGCGCCGGGTACGGGGCGCAATACATGCCGGCTATAATGATTGTCACCCAGATTTTCATACCAGCTAAGAGCGCCTGTTAGATGCCCGAACTCGCAAACCAGTTCGTCCGGTTTGCCATCTCCGTTTAAGTCAACCCTGATCGACTGAACAGGTCTTTGTAATAAATTAATCGACGACGTAGTATCCAGTATCATCTTTCCCTGTGCATTGGTGAGAACGGTCTGAAGCTTTCCAAGCTTCGCATTGTTCGGATTTAAATTTCCAATATTGGTCGCCACCATCGTTCCGGCATGAAAGTCAACATCAACCACGGGACCTGAAAAATGAAGGGAATCAACTGGCTGGAGTTTATCATCGTAACGCATTAGCGACTCGCGGAAAATATCAGCTTGCAAAACAGTATATGGAGGTCGGGATGAATCAATCTGTATAAAACAGGTGGTCGGACTGAGTTTTGTAACGACAGGTTCAGAAACACTAAAAATAGTCAGGTCATTTTTGATCGGGTAAGGCCGCTGTTGTAAAGGCAGGGAATCAGGTGCAGTGGCTATATAATAGTTAATAATATTTTGCCACTCGTCAGGATTCATGAGTGGTTGGGAAGGATAGAATCCCGGAGGCAAATGGTTGTCCCTTCGCATCGAGGGATATTCCTTCCAGTAATGATTAAATATGCCCAGCCTGGGTCCCATATTCGGCAATACCCCGTTTTCCCATGAGTTTACATCAAGAAGAGATGGTTCGGGAAATGAATGGCAGCCCTGACAAAATTTTTTTGCCAGTTTCTCCCCGGCTGCTACAGAATCCGTTGGTATTTGTTTATGAGATTGATTTCTGTTGTACGGATCACAGGAATAAATGGAGCAAAAAAAGCCAATGATAATAAGATAGCGCAAGATTAAAGATTTATTTTCCGTTTCACCCCTTTACTATCTGTTACCTCGACCCCGGTTACCTGGTCGTCCACCCGAATGAATCGCCCGGATTCGGAGAGGAAGGATGTTCCATAATAAAATTCCTGTTCAACTGTATGGCCATTTTTATATTTTATGCTGGCTTTTACATCCAGCGGAGCCAGTCGAATAATCTTCTGATTTCTGTTTAATCGAAATACTTTCAGAGGGCCTTTGTTCTGACTGGCCGCCACCAGGTATTGTCCGTTGGCGCCGCTTAGTTTTACAAGTGCCTTGCCATTACCGGGAATAAAAATTCCACTCTGTAAAATGGATTTTGACTGGAAACCATTTTGACCATCCCCACTCAACATCAAACCATTCATGGCATCGTACCTCCCAACCGTCACATCGGTACCAAAATCATTTGAATTCAATAGCAGGTCGGGATTCCCGTCTCCATCAAGATCATCGGCGATCATCCCGTTGATCATGGAGAACTGTGCTTCCTTCGGAAGCGGAATCAATGTAAATGAACCGTTTCCGTCATTTCTTAGCAACATGGTCCGGAATTCGTTTGCCTCCAGTATCAACGCATTTTTTCTTTCCTCATCCGTAAGTACCTGACTCATATCGGCCGTTGCGTAAGACCGGTAGGTCGGGAATTTCTTTCGCATGGCGTTTATCTGTTTTAACAGATCATCCCGGCCCTGTGCCGGAAATTCCTTCTTCTTCCCTTCCAGGTCTGGAAGGTAAAGCGAGGGGATCATATCGTAAATCCCGTTGTTATCAAAATCTTTTGCATACACGTGCACCGGATACTGCTGATCGCCACGGAAATAACTATTCTTTCCCAGGTTCCCAACAAAATAATCCATATCACCATCATGGTCGAAGTCACAGGCCGTTATACTATTCCACCATCCATGAACTTTGTTGAGGCCGGTTTCCGGTGTAACATCCACAAACTTTCCATGATCATTTCTTAGAAATGCGAGAGACATATATTCACCCGCCAGGATCAGGTCGGGCCATCCGTCATTGTCAAAGTCAGTAAATACGGCGTCGCAAACCATACCGCATTTTTCCAGGTCCCCGGCTACAGTTGCCGTTACGTCAGTAAAAAGAACATGACCGTCTTTCGAGTCATTTCTGAATATAAAACTGGAAACCGGTTTGGGATAATTGCCCGGATCCACTCTTCCTGAAATAAAAAGATCCAGATCGCCATCATGGTCATAGTCCGCGGCCCGCACACAGAATTTGCTCGTCAGATTAATCGGAATGGATTCCGGATGCTCGGTAAAATTTCCTTTGCCATCGTTGAGATAAAAATGATCACGGTAAGCGGCGGAATTCGCATGTGATTCATTTCCTCCGGAGGCAATGTAGAGATCCAGGTCACCGTCTCCATCCGCATCAAATAACAGCAAACCCATATCGTGACTGATCTTTGTAAGTGAATCGGCGCCCAGCAGAGATTTCTGAATGAACTTGCCATTCTTCTGCTGCAAAAAAATTCTTGCACTGTGAAAAGCCGATCCACCCATGATCAAATCATCCAGTCCGTTGCCGTCAATGTCTCCAACAGCCAGCGCCGGGCCATAATCAGACAATTTGTGCGGAAGTAGTTTCTGAATATTAAAATCAATGTAGTCCCTTTCCTGGTGCGTGAAATTCATGCCGAGAGAATCAGTGACTTCAGTAAACAGATTATCTTTTGCCAGCAAATCTTTCCTGAAATCATAAAGTGACTGTGCATCTTTCTGATTCACGGTTAACAACTGATCTGACTTCACATGTGTGAGCCACTGGTATTTCCCACCCTGCCAGCGGACCAGGATTGAATCCACTTCAACTATTTTCCCAAGCCCAAAGAATGCGATATCCTGCATCGTAGACAGGTACCCGCGGTATGGACTGTTTTCATATACCTGTTTTTTACCGTGATCATAGTGCAGTTCAACCCATGCACCCAATCCATTCAGGTTTTTATTTTCCCCTTTAAATTTTATTTTCAGAAAGTGATTCGGCTCTTTTTGAATCTCCCGGCTCTTGTTACGATATATACCTGCTTCATCATTAATATTGTTTACGACCAGGTCCGGGAATCCGTCATTGTCCAAATCCGCATAAGCGGCGCCGTTAGAGAATGTAGGAACCATCAGTCCCCAGTCCTCACTTACATTGGTGAAACTGAGATCGCCATTGTTATGAAAGGCGTAGTTATGCAGTTTGACTTCCGGAATCTGTTTCAGCAAATCGGACGTGGATACCAGAGAAATGGATTGATTTCTGAAAGAAATAAAATCATGATCCGTAACATCTTTGGGAAATCCATTGGTGATGATCAGGTCCCGGTATCCGTCATTGTCAAAATCGGTAAGCATGGGTGTCCAGCTCCAGTCTGTTTCTGCAACGCCTGCATAAAAAGATATATCACTGAAAATCGGAGCGCCCAGAGAATCGTTACTATTTATTCTTGGCCCCTGATTCAATTGGAGGGTATTGCGTACGTATTGATAATTGTAACCAAAAAGATCACTGTTCTGATAAGTCAGATAACTTCCGCTGCTCAGCATCATCTTCTTCCTGAAATTATCTTCCGGGTTCATATCCAGCACGATCATATCTTCCAGGCCGTCATTATTGATATCATTCACGTCAATACCCATGGAATTAGAAGAAGTATGCTTGAAATACTCCGACAGGTGATCGGTAAATGTTCCGTCGTGATTATTGATCAGCATCAGGTCGTTTGGAAGATAGTCGTTGGTTACATATAAATCCTTCCAGCCGTCCTGATTGATATCACAAACGCTGACACTGTGACCATATCCTTCAATAGCCACCCCCGCAGCTTTACTTACATCGGTGAATACGGGATGCTTCAATGAATCGTTCCAGTCATTACGGAAAAGTTTGCCACTGCTGCTGAATGATCCATCTCTTGCCAGTTTGTGAAAAACATTTGGAATGGTTGAATTTACAATTTCATTTACAACCAGGTACATATCCAGGTCCCCGTCATTGTCGTAATCAAAAAAAGCCGCCATAGTGGAAAAGCTGGTATCCGCGAGTCCATACTCAGCGGCCATATCTTTGAAATGAGGTATACCATCTTTGTCCAGGCCCTGGTTAATATATAAAATGTTTTTTCGCTTTTCCCCCTTTGGATTGATGGTAGCAGATACATAGATATCAGGCCATCCATCGTTGTTAATATCCACCACGCTGACCCCGCGGCACCACTTTCCTTCACCATCTGCTCCGGAAGCAGCGGTAATATCTTCAAATTTAAAATCTCCTTTGTTCAGATATAACTTATTCGGCACGAGGTTGCCCGTGAAATAAATATCCGGTAACCCGTCCTGGTTGAAATCGCCAATCCCCACACCGCCTCCATTATAAATGTTGGAAATCTTCAGCACATTCATGGAATCCGTTTCCTTTATTTCGTTTTTGAAATGAATACCTGAATGATCCGATGAAATCGTTTCAAATAAAGTCTTATGGCGGTTGCAGGAAAAACAAGTACAAATCAGGAGAATAAAAAATAAATACCGGGTACCTCTCAAATCAAACATTGAAAAAATTTTCTGCTGCAATATAATTGATTCAAAAATAAAATGACGGCCGTTAGAAAAGCAAAGTCCTGTCTGGACTGGCCAAGACAGGACTTTGCTTTTAATTATGAAAACCGGTTTAGTATCCAGGGTTCTGTATCAGGGTTGGTTTACCTGCTATAGTACTGGCATCTATTTCCTGTTGAGGAAGAGCGAAATAAATCGAAGTTGGTTTAAAGGTCGCTCCTGCCATCAGGTTATATCCTGCTGCTACTTCATGGGCAACATATCCATTCAGTTCAGTGGCAGCTGTTCCCCAACGTACCAGGTCGAAGAAGCGGTGACCTTCCATCGCCAGCTCTATTCTTCTTTCGAATTGTACATATTTACGGGCACCTGCCTGACCTTGAGCTGTGAAAAATCCTGGAGCATAAGGAGACACTTTGTAAAGTGCTACGGAACCAGGAACCCAACCGGTAGGATCCGCTGCTCTCATTCTGACCAGGTTCACATCCGCCTGTGCATTATCGAGACTTCCCACTTCCACTTCAGCTTCTGCTGCCCAGAGTAATACATCTGCGAAGCGAATCAGATTGATATTGATAGCTGTATAGCCAGGTGTCCAGGAAGACTTATCTGTGTATACACCAAGCTGCGCTTTGTAAGGCACATTCTTGATCGGCAGGTACGGACCGGCGCTTGCCTGGTTACGAACCCACACGAATCCGGGATTCAGACCCCAGTCAAGATAGGGAATTCCCCTTCTTCCCACCGTCCAGTCAAGGCGTGGATCGACTGGGGTTGTAGTATCCGGAGTATATGCATCTGTTGATTTCAGACCCTGATCACTTTTCAGGTTGCCTGTGTTATAAGTATCAGGCATGGTATAACCGGTAACGGGATCTGTTTTAAATGCATTCACGAGACTAAAAGATGGCTGGTTAAATCCGCAACATCCGATCGGTCCCTGATAATCGAAATTCAATACATCACCGTCATTTGCGTTTGCTGCAGTAGATCCGTCATTTACGGAATTCTGCGCTGCAAACACTGATTCAGGCCCGTTTTTAGTTGCTGCATTAAAGTTGTCATTAAAATGCTTGTTCAACGCGTATTTCGCTCCGCCGGAAGTTTTACCGTTTGCAATAATGGTTGTCAGCAATGGCAGCGCATCTGAATATTTCTGTTCAAACATGAATGCTTTGGCAAGCATGCATTCCGCAGCCCATTTATTTGCTCTACCAACCTGGGCCTGAGTTTCAGGCAGATTCGAAGCGGCATAAGTTAAATCTGCTTCGATCAGAGGCCATACTACGCCATTATTGGTTGCTACGTCCGCGCTATTCGGAACGCGCCAGTTACCGGCTGTATACGTAACGCTTTCGTTTACATATGGAATATTACCATACATTTTCTTAAGTTCCATATGATACCATGCGCGCAATAAACGAGCCTCTGCCACAATTTCAACCGTATCAGCAGGGGCGATATCTTTCGCCAGTCGCAATTCTCTTATCACTTCATTCGCACGCTGAACGGCATCATACATGGCTTCCCATTTACCTTCGAGGTAGTTGTTGGTGGAGGATTCGGACCATGTCATCAGGGAAACAATATCAGGCTGGTCACCCGGATCGGAACCTTTATGTGAGTCATCGGCACAAACGCTACCATAAACCCAGTTGCTACCTGCGGATACCCAAGTACCGCCGCCAGGCACATTGGTTCCTGCTCCACCCACTCCATCAAGCAATGAGTAGGCTCCGATCAGGAGACCTTCGACGCCTGCTTTTGTCGCAACCACGTCCGGTGTATAACTACCAACCGGTGGTTTCGTCAAAAAGCTTTTGCTGCAGGAGAACACCAGCGCAACCATGGTTATCCCGAGCGGAAGAAATATTTTAAAATTTGCTTTTTTCATATGTTTTAATTTAACAGATATTCAATGAGTTAAAAAGTTAGACTTAATCCAACGGAATAAGATTTCTGGTTGCCAGGATATGATCCATAGTCAATTCCAAAAGCCTGGGAAGATCCGCCGATTTCAGGATCAAGACCTGTATATTTCGTGATCGTGAAAAGGTTTGAACCCTGTACATATATTCTTAACCTATCAATACCTACGCTTTTCAATGGGGCAGTTGGTAATGTATACCCGATAATCAGAGAACGCAATTTCAGGAAGGATCCGTTTTCCAGATAGAAAGAATTCGGCACTGTGTTCGTACTGAAAGTTGACGCGTTTTCGAGAATAGGTGCTTTTGGATTCAGATTTGACGGTGTCCATGAATTATAGAGTAAGTTGATGCTCTTGTTACCCTGGAAGGAAGCCCACATATCAGTCCAGTAGCGTGTATAGTTAATTAATTGGTTACCATAAGATCCATAAAACAGAGCAGTGAAATCAAAATCCTTAATGGTTGCATTGGCATTGATACCATATGTAAATTTTGGATTTGGATTACCGAAGAATGTACGGTCGCTGGCATCAATCTTGCCATCGTGATTGATATCAGCATATTTGAAACGGCCCGGGGCAGCGTCCTGTTGGGTGGGTGATTTTGATACATCATCCGCATTGGCGAAATAACCGATCACCTGGTATCCAAAGAAAGCTCCTACCGGATGACCCTGTTGGTTACGCACGAAATTTCCGATACGTGAACCCCCTGTTTCGAAGTAACCGCCTGCATTCGGGATGCTTACTACCTTGCTTGAATATGTAGTGAAGATACCGGTCACGTTTAATTTAGAAACCGGACTAAGTACTGCATGATAGGTCAAACTCATATCAACCCCGTTGTTCTGAACGTCTCCGATATTAACCGCCGGCGCCTGCGCACCTGGTTCTGCACTGGAAAACGCACCGGATGTAGCAGCTGCATTATCCTGGAACAGCAGACCATTGATTTTCTTTTGATAGTATTCGGCTGTGAATTCAATTTTGTTTTTGATCAAAACCGCATCCAATCCGATATTGGTGATCACATCCTGTTCCCAACCGGTATTCGGGCTGCCGTACTGTGCCGCACGGAAACCTAAAACTGTACTGTTGCTGGTTCCGGCGATATCATAATAGGAAGTACCTGCACCTGCTGAATAAAGAGTAAACTGATTTAAAGGATTTACATTGGCATAAGAACCCAGTTTACCCCAGCTGCCCCTGATTTTCAGGAAGTTCAGCCATGTAAGACTGCTCATGAAATCTTCCTGGGTGAGTACCCATCCGGCAGAGAAGGCCGGGAAATAACCATATTTCTGGTTTTCACCGAATACGGAAGCGCCGTCCCGGCGAATCGTTGCGGTGAACAAATAGCGGTCATTATAAGAGTATATGCCCTGAGCAAAGAGAGAATATAAAGACCCTGCACCTGTTCCACTGAAGTTTGTCTGACCTTTAGGATCTCCATTACTTAAGGTCCAGAGGTTTTGATTGTCAGAGAAGTAATTAATTCTTGTACCACCTACCGCCCTGCCATGCTGGTCGATGGCTTCTGAACCGACAAATACTTTCAAATTGCTTTTTCCAAAAGTATTGGCATAAGTCAATGTATTTGTCCAATCCCAGTAGCTGCCATAACTGGCGTTTTCGGAGAATCCGTTCGAACCGTTATTTTCGGCATTTTCATACGTATGATAAGTATATGCATAAAAATAGAAATTCTCAACATTCCCACCGATGCTTGTTCTGAAGGTAAAATGTTTCAGGAAGTCAACCTGGCCCCAGAAATTGCCCATGATCTGCCAGTCACTGCCCTTGTTATTTGCCGTGCGGTCCTGATTAGCAACCGGATTTGGAGAGTTACCCAGTTCCGGTCCGTTTGAACCTGCCCAGTTACCCTGGCTGTCATGTACCGGGATGATCGGTTGTTCACGATAATCGTAGTTGATCGTGTTTTCTCCGAAATACGTAATCTGCGGATTATCCTTATAGAAGGTATAAAAGTTTTCTCCTACGCTGATACCCTTTGTCAATTGGAAAGTTGTATTCATTCTCGCCATATATCTTTTCAGATACGTGTCGATCAAAGTTCCCTGCTGGTTTAAATAACCCAGGGAGAAGAAATAAGTAGATTTGTCGCTTCCACCCTGCATGCCGATATTATAGCTCTGCATCGGGGCCGGTTTGAATAATTCGTGGAACCAGTTAGTCCCCTGCTTGTTGGCAGCGGTGATCTGGTAGATCGGGCCCTTGCTGTAATCAATATTATATTTTGAAGGATCTACTGCAGGACTTCCTGCCTTTGCACCGCCCGGTGTAATATAATCCGGTAAAACAGGTGTAGGTCCGTCACCATATTGTTGTGAAGATGGGTTCCCTGTACTATCCACATTCCCGGAAGTCTTATCCGCCTGCCAGAGGGCATCCGCCAGTTGTTGTGAATTCAGCAGGTGGAAAGGATTTCCCCCTATCGGTTGTTGCGAAGCAACATAACCATCGAAAGTAAGGGTTGGCTTGCCAACCGATTTACCTCTTTTGGTTGTGATGATCACAACACCATTGGAACCACGTACACCGAAGATGGATGCGGATGCATCCTTCAGTACCTGTACGGACTCAATGTCGTTTGCATTAATATCATGGAAGCTTAAAGGCACTCCATCAATGATATAAAGTGGATCGGTATTACCAAAAGATGTTACCCCACGGATGAACACATTGGTTGGTCCGCCGGGCGCTCCTGAAGTAATAACCGTTACACCGGAAGCCTGACCCTGCAACATCTGCTCGGGGCTTCCTGCCTGTATGGATTTCATGTCCTTAACATTCACAACGTCCACAGCACCCGTCAGGTCTTTTTTCTTCTGGGTGGTGTACCCTGTTACGACCACGTCGTTCAGAGATGTTGCAGAGGTGGAGAGAAATACATCTCCCACGCTGTTCCCTTTTACGGAAACTGTCATGGGTTCATAACCTACGATGGTAATGACTAACGCACTCACTTTTTGAGAGGATGTGATACTGAATGATCCATCCGATCCTGTCAAAGTCGCTGACTTGCCACCCTTTACCTGTACTGTTGCTCCAACAATCGGTTGCTTGTCTGTGTTACCTAAAACACGTCCAGTAATAGTTGTTTGAGCAAAAAGACTTACGCTGAGGAAAAGAAGTAACGCGGTGTTCAGCCCCGCTAGGAGTTTAAATTTTGTTGGCATAAGCAATTCGTCTTTTGGTTTAACGATGTTAATTACAACCAAATTTATGATTTATTTAATGCTGACCTAATATTTTTTTAACTTTTAATTGTGTGTCATTAGCTCTCATCCTCAAATGATTGTCCGGCGAATACCCTATGTGTTCAATGAACATATTCTTAATGAAGGCCGCTAAAAATTGCCTGACGCTTTGGGCTTTTTATTTATTTTGCGCGTATGAAATCAACATCTGCTATCATAATCATCGCCCTGACGGGCGGAATATTTTTTAATTCCTGCTTAAAGAAAGACAGCAGAAATCAAACAGAAGAGAATCTGAAAACCGCCATGGACCTGTATTTAAACCACCAGCGGCAAATAGATACCAGCCGCGTGAAATTCAAAGTTCTGGAAGTAACTTTTTTTGAAGGTAAACTGGGTTATATCTGCGATTTTAAAGTGAATATGAAGGAAAGAAGGGACAGCATTCTGACGGATACCACCGGATATATGAATGCGAATATTTCGAAGGACTTTAAGGAGGTTTCGAGGAGAGACTGACTTAATTGTCAATGGTTAATTGTTAATTGTTAATTGTTAACGAGAGGTTATTCGCTTCATTGCTTTCAAAAAGATGCTCCGCAGGTTAATCCGGCCACATGAAATTCCATTAAATAGCAATTTCCGGGTTGACTTCCCTTTTTCAGTGGCCTAAATTTGTGTCATGTTAGATTATGAACGCATCGAACAGGCCATCCGCTTCATCCGTGAAAATTTCCAGGAACAGCCGGATTTAGATGAAATCGCCCGGCAGATTCATCTCAGCCCTTTTCATTTTCAGCGGTTATTTAAAGAATGGGCCGGCGTAAGTCCCAAAAAATTTCTCCAGTTCACCAGCATTGAATATGCCAAGCGGTTGTTACAGCAACAGAAAACCCTGGCCACGGTTAGTTTTGAAACAGGACTCTCCGGTACCAGCCGGCTCCATGATTTATTTATACAGATCGAGGGAATGACACCCGGCGAATATCAGCAGGGAGGAAGGAATCTGCACATATATTATAGTCACGCCGAAACGCTTTTCGGCAATGTTTTGATTGCTTCCACCGAAAAAGGGATCTGTCATATTTCTTTTGTACAGGAATCCCCGGAACTCAGTGATCTGACCAGTCGTTTTCCTGCTGCCATACTCGAACAGAATACAGATCTGCATCAGCAGGAGGCGTTGAAAATGTTTCGCGATGACTGGAACGATCTCGATAAAATCAAATTGCACTTAAAGGGAACGCCTTTCCAGATTAAAGTGTGGAATGCGCTTTTACAGATCCCCCTGGGCTCGTTAAAATCATATCTCGAAATCGCGAACGAAATCGGCGATCCGAAAGCTTCCCGCGCTGTAGGCACCGCTATTGGAAGTAATCCCATCGCGTATATCATTCCCTGCCACCGCGTGATTACTTCATCCGGAAATTTGGGAGGATACCATTGGGGCATCGACCGGAAGTCAGCGATCATTGGTTGGGAAGCAGCGAGGGAAAGTATAAGAGTGTAGGAGTATAAGAGTATAAGAGTTGATTGTCGCATGCACTATTATACTCTTATACTCCTACACTCTTATACCTGACGAAGTCAGTGCGGGCGATAGTCAAAGGGCAGCAATGTCGAAATGTTTTCCGCCCAGGCCCAGTATCCCGTTATTTTTAAATCGTAGGGCTTATAGTGATACCCGCTATTCAAAATATAAATGGGTCTTTTATTTACAAAAACGAACTGCGAAACCGGGAATGTTTCATGCTTATGATCTTTATTAAGAAGTTTGTACCGGTTGGGAATCGTCTTAAATTTATAAGATACTTCCAGTGAGTCCTTAAAATACATACCCGCGACCGTACTATCAGCAGCAAACCCAATGCTGTCAGATGAAATGAGCTGGTGACTGATTACTGAATCAGATTCTAATAATTTCTTTTTAAAATAATCTGTTGAATCTACAGTATGAGTTGTGGTTCTTAAATTTTGTATCACTCCCCCTGGCCCCATTTCGTATCCTAAATGTGAATCCGCCGTGTCAACTACTTGTCCATTGTGGTGCATGCTTAACACCTGTTTTGCTCTATCTTTTTCCGGATTAGATATATTACCCAAACTCCGCAATTCAAACCCCTGTGCATCCAGCTCGTTTGCAAAAAATGCGCGCTTGAAATGCAGTAAAGATCCTTTGTATGTTTCAAGTCTTGTTTCCTCATATCTACGCACCCGGTTCGGATGTTTTAGACCCATATCTGTGAAGAATGCATAACCGCTATAGTTTACCAGTTTGATATTGAAATCGTATTGAAATTCTTCCAGTTTATATTTTATCTCATAACCCAGATTATAATTCACGATCTGCAGAGGTTCTTTTGCGTATGCTGTTAATGTATTATCGGCATTCATCCTGAACTTTATCACATCGGGATTGGTGAGCTTGCAATCGTTGGAGCCGGGTGTATCTCCGATAAATAATTCAGTAAACAGTTTGCCCCATTTTTTCCAACCATCGGGTTCAGGAGGTGTTACGGAAAGACTTTGAAGTTCTTCCGGTTTTGGTTTCAACGATATGATAAAATCTTTCCCCATAGTTCGCAGGTCAATCATGTTTACATAGGTTTCAAAACCAACACAGGATGCCACCAGTCTGAACTTACCCGATGGTATTCCTCTGATAGTAAATGCGCCGTCTTCACTTGTAATTGATCCCAGAGAAGTATTGTTTAGATAAACCGATACAGAAGCCAAAGGCTTTTGTGTTTCCTCACTGATCACCTTCCCTTTGAGAACAGCCTGTGAAAACGCGCCGAAACAACAAATCAAAAACAGTAAAGTAAATCCGCAGAGTTTAGTCATAATATTTATAGTTAAATCTTATAAATCACTTCCAGACTTCCAGTCTTCCAGTCTTCCACACTTGTTTTTTAGTTTTTCCCGGGATATTAATCATACGGCAGCCAGGTCGACACATTCTCTACCCTGGCCCAGTACCCCCTGATCTCTAGGTCGTATGGTTCATAATAAAATCCGCTTCTGACTATACACACAGGCCTTGGACTGAGGTTACGAATGTGCCAGCCAATATCAAATCACTTCTAAAAAACGCAGGAAATGGATTTCAAGCCAAGTTATATGAAAAAGTTGTAGATGATAACGTAATTGGGTATTGCGTGGCTTTCGCAGGCACGAAAGATTTGGTGGATTGGACTCAGGATTTTATGCAGACTGTGGGTTTGTCTGGGCAATATGAAAGTGCCGTCAATTTGGCTAAAGAAGTGAATGACTTTGCCGGTAATACACCTCTCACATTTTTTGGTCATTCGTTAGGAGGAGGCGAAGCTGCGCTTGCATCGCTTGTGACGGGCAGGTTGGCGATGACGTATAATGCGGCTGGCGTCAGCTTCCAGACAAAATTATTATATGGCGTAGCATTCGCAAGAACTTCTAATATAAATTAATATGTTATGGTAACTGATCCGTTAAACTTTTTAACTGAAGGCATTCGCTTAGACGCAGATGGTAATAGATTTTGGATACGAGATTGGACATCCGAGTTAGCTCATTTTCCAGTATGGCCTTATAGTCATAATATTGAAAACGTAATCGAAGCTTTAAAATAGCAATCATGATACTGACTAGAACATATACATTTATTTTAATTTTAATGTCAATTTGTTTGTCTTCGTGTTCTCAAGATGATGGATTGGCTCCTGGTTATAAATGGGAACTGTTTAAAAATACGCCCAACTGGGAGCTTGCCAAAGCCGTTAAGCAGGAAGACACAGCCGCAATATTTGAAATAGTGAAGCAAAAGGAAATTGATATTAATTTACAGGAACCGAAGCTTGGCCGCTCGTTGCTTATGCTGGCTGTCGGAAACGATAAATTTAATTCAACGCAGGCATTGCTAAAAGCAGGTGCTGATTTGAATTTAAGGGATTCATCGGGAGATCAGGCAATACATGAAGCGGTTAGATTTATATCATTGCGCAAGAACTCATATATTATATTAAAATTGCTTTTGGAAAATCATGCAGATGCAAACTCTTATTCTGAAAATGGAACTTATACTACCCCTCTGGTAGGAGGAGTGACAGATTTTCCGTGTTTCAAATTGCTCATGAGTTATGGTGCAGATCCTTATTTTCAATATAGTGACCATGGCTTTGCGGTATGGATTAAAATGTTTATCGATGAAAGGAAAGACGGAATTTTTGCAGCGAAAGATCTGATCCTTGAAAGAAAAATGCCTATACCGAATCCAATAGCCCGATCTTTAGATGGACGTACACCATTAGATATTTTTTATTTCCTGAACTTTGAAAAGTTTGAAGAACACTCCGAAAAACAAAAAATAAAAGTTGAGATATTAAATTATTTAAAAGAAATTAATTTTCCTGCGGACAAAGTTTATATTAAAAAATGAGATTTTAATATTAAGAGTCTTGGACCAACTATGAAATAAAATAAGAAATTCCCAATCGATTTACTTGAAATCTAAGCTGATTTATGCCAAAAAAGCAACGAGGTAAACTTTTGTTCTTCGATGAATATTCTGTAAACTTATTGAATAGGTTAATCAATTCTCCAGTCCGGATAAGTGTGAAGAAATAGAACAGGAAATTAGAGGATACAATCGTAGGGAAATTGTGGACATGCTTCTTGAAGCTGAGGAAGGGTTAAATGAAGTCGATACAAGAAATTCAAAGTTGGAAGATTTTGTTACCCGCTTATGTCGCTTTATCAACGGCGAATTGAAGGATCATAAAAACCTAATCGCGCTACATCAGTACAAGAATATTTTGCAAGTAACCAAATCAACGCATTATCTGGAAATACTTACCCGGATAAAAGATAAACTCGACGATCTGGAAAAAAGTTTGCAGGAAGATATTATTAAATATCACGGAATAGAAAGATGATCAGTATCCGCTGCAACAAGGAAAAGATCAGAACAGTTCTTTAAATTAGATTCTGACATAAAAATATTACCTATTTTTATATTTTTGAAACTGAATATAAAATCAATGTTAAGGCTAAAAAAAATTTCACAATTCTATTTTGTGTTTGTCTTTATGCTGGCGATCGCCGCCTGTCATCAAAATCCAAAAAGCGAAGAGAGTGATGCTGTAATCACTGGTGCAGATACCATGATTGTTAAGACAGACAGCAATAAACCGGTGTACACGGCGGCCATGGTGGATAATAAGAAGGACCCAAATTGTGGTATGCCCGTTACGGCCGGCATAGCAGATACCGTTCATTATAAGGGAAAGGTGTATGGGTTTTGTTCCGATGAATGCAGAGACGCGTTTCTCAAGAATCCCGATGCACTGGTGAAAAATGCGGAACTAAAGTAGTATGAAAGTATGGAAGTATGGAAGTATGGAAGTATCTGAATATCACTTCCATACTTCCATACTTCCATACTTTCATACTTGCCGCTAGGCTTCACCGTGCTTGAGTACCTTCGCCTCCACGTAAAAGATCGTTTCTTCGGCGATATTTTTTGACTGATCGCCAACTCTTTCCAGCCTCCGGATGACAGACAGATTAATCAGGGACTGATAGGCATCTTCCGGATGCAGCACCAGGTACTGACAGGTTGCGTTGGTCGCATTTATATTGATCTTATCGAGGAATTCATCTTTCTGAAATACACTCCGGGCTAATTGGGTATCTTCTTTTTCGAATGCCGTCAACGTATCTTCCAGCATATTGATGGCTTCATCATACATCGCTATGGTTTCAGTCATCCGGAGCAGTTCGGGATTGAACGGCTTGTCAGCACTCAAAATATATTTCGCCACTCCTTCTGCAATATCTCCGATTCGTTCCAGGTTGGAATTGATTTTCAATACCGCCAACACGAAGCGAAGGTCAACTGCCACCGGCGTCAACAACGCAAATATATTTTCACAGTCACGGTCAATTTTCAATTCCAGACCGTTTACCCTTTTTTCCCGGCTCACTACCTCGCGGGCAAGATTCTTGTCGAAGTTCACCATGGCAACATTCGACTTAACAACCTGTGAATGCACCAGGTTCCACATATTGATGATCTCCACTTTTAACTGCTTCAGCTCTATTTCTAATTGTGACATGATATCTTTGTTATAAGTTAGGCCTAACTAAATCTTCCGGTTATATAATTCTGTGTTCGCTGATCCGATGGATTGGTAAACATTTTTTTTGTATCGTCGTATTCCACCAGTTCACCCACATAAAAGAATGCTGTCTTATCACTCACCCGGGCTGCCTGTTGCATATTGTGCGTTACAATAACGAGCGTATAGTTTTTCTTCAGATCATGCAGCAGTTCTTCAATACTGGAAGTGGAAATCGGATCGAGCGCGGATGTGGGTTCATCCAGTAACAAAACTTCCGGCTCCATCGCAATCGCACGTGCGATACACAAACGCTGCTGCTGACCACCGGAAAGAAATGTTCCCTTTTTATGCAGTGAATCTTTTACTTCCTTCCAGAGTGCCGCTTTGGATAATGACTCTTCCACTTTCTGATCTCTTTCCGCTTTCGGCAGTTTCATACCGTTCAGCTTATAACCGGCAATCACATTATCGTAAATGCTAAGATTTGGAAAAGGATTGGGTCTTTGAAAAACCATCCCTATTTTCAATCGTACAAAGATGGGATGCATTTCATATACATTCTCATTATTCAGGATCATTTCCCCCTTGCAGGTTGCTCCCTGGATCAGTTCATGCATCCGGTTAATACATCGCAGGTAGGTGGTTTTTCCACAACCTGAGGGTCCCATCACAGCAACAACCTGGTTTTTCGGAATATCAATATTGACATTCTTCACCACGTGATTGGTTCCGAAATAGGCATTGAAATTCCTGCTTTTTATAATTGTACGTTCCATCTTCTTGTTATCAGCTTGGTAATAATGTTTAATGACAATACCGTAAATAGCAGGATCAATGCGGCGCCCCAGGCCATATCATGCCACTCGTCATAAGGACTGGTGGCATAATTGAAAATCATCAGAGGCAGGCTCTGCATCGGCTTGGTAAGGTTTGTATTCAAATAAGGATTCCCAAATGCGGTAAATAATAATGGGGCTGTTTCTCCGGCAATACGCGCGATGGATAACATAACACCTGAAAGAATTCCGCTGATACCGCAGGGAACTATTACCCTTAAAATAACTTTATGATAGGGAAGCCCCAATGCCAGGCCCGCTTCCTTTAAAGAGAATGGAATCAACTTGAGCGTTTCTTCCGTGGATCGGATCAAAATGGGTAACATCATAATCGCGAGTGCGACACTTCCGGACAAAGCAGAGAAAGTACCAATGGGTTTTACGACCCAGAAATAGACCACGATACCGATTACAATGGATGGAACGCCCTGAAGTACATCCACAGATAAGCGGGACCAATATGAAAGGCGACCGGTTTTATTTTCACTCAGATATATTCCGCAGAGAATACCAATTGGAATAGCTATAATGGAAGCAACCAGAACAATGATAATGGAACCTATCAGCGCGTTGACAATGCCACCGCCAGCTTCCCCGACAGGTTTTGGTATCTGAGTCAGAAATGCCCAGTTAATTTTTGTGACGCCCTCTCTAAAAATGTAAATAATGATGAATATCAGCGGCAACGTTATGATAAATGCAAAAAAAACAGTAACAGCCTGCACAAATTTACTTTTGGCTACCCTGTATTTTACATTTGCGTTCATATATTATTCGTTGGTAAATCTTTTAATAATTCGTTTCCCGATCATGTTTATGACTACAGTCACTATAAATAAGACCAATCCCAATTCGATCAGGGCTGAAAGATAAAGTGTATGATCGGCTTCTGTGAATTCATTGGCAATGACACTGGCCATCGTATTACCGGGTCCAAAAATGCTGTCGGGTATCATGCTCGTATTTCCGATCACCATGGTTACTGCCATAGTTTCACCCAGGGCTCTTCCCAGGGAAAGTAAAATACCTGCGAATAATCCGGACTTAGTATAAGGAAGCACTACATTTTTAATTACTTCAAATCTCGTTGCGCCCAATGAATAAGCTCCTTCCTTCAATGGCGAAGGCACGAGCCGGATCATCTCGCGTCCCAGGGATGCGGCATACGGAATGATCATAACGGCCAGAATCAGAGAAGCTGTAAAAATTCCGATCCCGTAAGGCAAAACACCAACCTTAGTTTCCAGTGACCGCACCAGCGGCACCAGCACCAATAATCCCCAGAATCCATATATAACTGAAGGAACAGCTGCAATTAATTCAACCGTATTTTTTAAGAAATTGGAAAGCCATCCTTTGGGATTGTATTCTCCCAGATAGATAGCAATCGCAAATGAAAAAGGTATTGAAATAATTAAGGCAAGGAAGGAAGTCAGCAGGGTGCCAATCAAAAAGGGTAAAGCTCCATATACATTATTGACCGGATCCCAAGTCCTGCCCCAGAGGTATTTTATACCCAGATTTTTCATTGAAGGCACAGACTCGATGATCAGTGTGAGCATCAGACCAACTACCAGCAAAATCATTGCAATTCCAACGCCTACCAGGGATCTTTTGAAAATAGATTCTGCCCTGATCATCCCGCTGGAACTCTTTGCCTTCGTCCTTGGTTTCTGATTATTCATACATTAATTGTCAAATGTCAATGGTTAATTGTCAATTGAATTAACAATTGACAATTAACCATTGACAAATTTAAAGGATTGCTTTGCCGTCGTAGGTAGCTGATTTTAATATTTTTTCAGCTACTCTGAGAGCTTCCTTTGACAGAGGAGAATAATTCAGGGGTTCTGTGAAAGCCTGGCCTTCATGGATATTCCACCAGAGTAATTTTAATAATTTGGTTGCCCGGTCTTTCGAACGGCCGTTGTAATTCTGCTCTTTGTAAATCAAAACCCAGGTAAATCCGGCAATCGGATATCCGTCAGCAGCATCAGTATCTGTGATGAATATTTTTGCATCGTCGGGCATCTTCACGTTTCCTGCTGATGTTACCGAAGCAATGGAAGGAATTATGAATTTACCTTTCTTGTTCTGCACTTTCGCATAGTCCATTTTATTCTGGAGCGCATAAATCAATTCAACATATCCGATCGCTCCCGGCGTTTGCTTTACCAATCCGGCAACACCTTCATTTCCCTTTCCGCCCAAACCAGCAGGCCAGTTTACGGCACCCGCACTTCCAACTTTTGATTTCCATTCAGGGCTCACTTTGGATAAATAGTTGGTGAAGATGTTAGTTGTTCCGCTACCGTCTGAACGATGGGCAACCAGGATTGGCAGGCCCGGAATATTGACTCCCTTGTTAATGGAAGTGATCCGTGCATCGTTCCAGGTTTTGATCTTCCCCAGGAAAATATCTGCTATGATATCCGGTGTAAGGTTGAGGTTATTATTATCACCCGGGAGGTTATAGGTTATGACTACGGCTCCTGAAGCCTGTGGAATATGCAAGACAGGCACTCCGAATTTTGCAGTCTGCTCATCATTCAATGGACCATCCGAAGCACCGAAATCAACCGTTTTGTTTGTCAACTGCAATATGCCCCCGCCCGAACCGATACTCTGATAATTAACCTGGATACCTGTTTTCGCGTTATAATCTGCGAACATTTTGGAGAAGAGGGGATTGATGAATGAACTTCCCGCACCAAGTAATGTTTTGTCATCCTGGGCTGCGGCCGTCTGAACATTTGTAATCGCAGCTGCTAACAGCACAGAAGCAGCGAGGCCTTGTTTTAAGGAATTGAAGAACGTTTGCATGATTCTTTATTTAGGTTGATTTAATATTACTAAAAGCCTCCATTATCATAATTCTTCCCAAAGGCAAAGAAGAACGTAAGACGGAATACCAAGTCATGATCTTTATTGGATGCGATCTGCGATGAATAACTGTTATACCAGACATTCGGCATAAAATGAACCCGGTTCGCTGCCTTAAAATCTAAACCCGCTGTAATGAAACTCTGTTTGTAAGTCTGGTCGCCGGTCGTTGTATAAGTAACAGTTGGTGTTGCGGCAATTCCATTATAAACAGTATGGAAAGAGTTATCATTATAATTTGAAGTATTTCCTGAATAGGATTTGTAAGTATTCTGGTCAACCTTGTTATTCGGGTTGTAGATATCATAACGGGCAAAAAACCTGAGTTTATTAGGTATGATATCACCATGTATATAAAACGAAATTCCTGAGGGTGCGGTAGTCAAAGTATCTGCACCACCGGCAATTTTAGCTGCAACATTATCATTCTTCAGCGTATTTATAAACCCTTCAACACCGATCGTATATCCGGATCCCGGGTTCATACTCTTATCCGTTGCGGAACTATTCCAGGCCAGGAAGCCCTTGATCATCTGGCGTGAATGCTTCCATGTTGGTGACCAGTTCAGTCTCTGGTAATCAGCGTAAAGGTCTATTACAACATGCTTATGTCCTAAGTAGGCATAAACATCTGCATAAAACCATTTATAGGGCGTGTAATCCGGCTTGTCACTGGTACCATTTGCGGCCAGTAAATTATAACCAAAGTTTTTTGTTTCCGGATCAAATGTTCCCTGCAACGAGACACCAAAATCGTAGGAAGGGGTGCGACGTATATCGGAAATGGTTCTTTCGATTGACCTGTAGCTCCATACTTTTTCTGAAATAAATGGGAAAGCAGGCGTAGCCATTTCACCCACAACCAGGTCCGTACCTTTCCAGATTCCCTTCCAGCGTATGTTCATATTCTTAATATAAAAGGTCATTTTCTGGTTTGTCAACAAATCCCCTGTTGAATTACCGGCAGAGAATGAAGTGGTTGTGCCACCTGCGCTACCTACCGGGGGTGCACCCGGAGGAAAATTATCTTCCGCAGCAAGTAAAAGTTCGGCAGAGAATTTTTTTGAGATATTATAATCGTAGCCAAGATAAATACGACGGAACTGGAACATGGTCGTTTGTGGCCGGATCCCTGTGTACTGGTTGCTTCCGCCTCTCGACAAAGAATCGGAATGCGACTTATAAGCAAAATCCCCGAAAGCATATCCCCAGAGCCTGCCGGCATTTTCCACCCCGGCTTTATAAAGGGAATCATTAATCAAAGCGCTTTGTGCTTCTGTTGAATTAGAAATAAATGAAGCAATGATAATCATGAGCGATAACCGTAGTAAAGTTTTGGTGATCAAACTTTTCATAAAAACTTGTTTAGTTGTAATTTGATTTGGCTGTAAAAGACGGACGATCCTATGAATGGAATGTTACGGGAATATGACCAAAATGTTAACAGATTCAAAATCGCTTTCCCAATGGTGTGGTAACGGAGCCTTTACAAATACTTAATAATTTAATAACCTGCAGTTACAGCTCATAAACGAGATGAAGTGAATGCTATATTTGAAATAATCATCGTTCGTTTCATGACGCAGTATTATTCTGAAAACCAAATCCGAAGTTTATACATCGAATTCAAAAGTCTGAAGAAATATGTGGAGAAATTAGCGTTTTTTGATCGCTGGTTCGGCATTATTCCCTTCGACTTCCCCGAATTTGATCCGCGTCTCCGTTTCTTCTTTGAAAGAGAAAAAACGGAAGAGCTGATCGATATTTTTAAGAAAGAAAGGAACAACCCCGGACTAACGGTGAAGAAATTTCAGTATGACCAGATCATTGCCTTTAATATCAAACCCGCGAATTCAAACAGCTCAACCTACAGCCATTTTATCTTGTCCGTTTTTCTCACACGCAAACCCTCATTTGAAGAGTGGATAAAGCAAAACAGCTCCGCCGATAAAACGGTGGAAGATCTGCTGGATGAAGCCAATAGTGTTGTGAATAGTATCGAAATAAATTTGCAAAACGAGTATGACAAAAGTTTCAAGCTGCAATGTATGTCGGTGTTTTACAGAGGATTTTATGATGCGTTCACCAGGCATTTAAATGGTCCGGGTAAAAAGCGAAAATTTATTGAATTGTATTTATACGCCCAGGGAATGATCTACGCCGATTTCATCAGCTCATTAAAAACTGCCATGCGAAAAGCCAGTCATCCGGAAGAGATGAAAATACCGGTCCCGCTTGACCTGGCAGGAAAAATGAATCTCATGCACGAGCTCGGCATTTTAGATTTTCTGGCGGACAGGTATTTGAATCCCGGGAGTAGGTTATCTGATATTAATCTGGCGGAAACGATCAGTCAGATTACGGGAGAATCACCGGAGCAAAAAGAATTGATACTCTGTTTGATGAAGAAAATGAGTCATAACAAAAGTATCACCTCTTTTCAACGTTCGATGACAGCAGAATGATTATGCTCAATAAATATGTATCAGGCAGAGAAGCTTTTGTGTTTCGCGTGTGCTGCATCATAAGCATCCAGCACAGCTTTTAATTCCTTGTTCATTTCCGGTATTCCGAACTCGGGTGAGTTCAGTTCAGCTTCTTCAGAATAAGATTTATCATACCATTTACCGTCGGAAACCGTTTTATAAAACTTCAGTTTCATTTGTTCTCCCTTTATCGGGCTATCAAAGAAAACATAGTATTCAATGAGCGGCAATTTGTCTACTGAAACAGAATATAATCCTTCACGTAAAATTACCAGGGAGTAAGGAGATTTTCTTACTTTGGCTACCCTGTTTAACAGTGGAAAATGAAGTTGAAATTCCTGTTGCATAATGAAGATGTTATTAAAACTGGTGCAAAATAGCCTCGTAATACCACACCCCATATTAAGTTAATGTTACCAAATTGTTTCCTCCGGTCTTTATTCTAACCGGAAACGGGCCTTTTACCCATCTATAACCACTATCGGGCCATTTCGTTCAATAGAAGCAGATTTTGGCAACATAAACGCTGTCCGGTCGTCCATTTCATTGAAAATGACCGGACTAGGTTACAAACGGCTTTTCGAAGAAAAATAGGCGGGCTATCCCCGTTAGTTGTTCAGTTTGCCTAACAATTGGGCTACGTAGGATTCCGTTATCTCATCACCCCTATGATCTTTAATATATGACTCCACCGCCGGGGATTGCTCAATCAACGCTTTACGGATGGACTTTTTTGTGAGTTCAAAAATAGTCCATTCCTGTTTTGTTTCGCCCAGCATATAATACGTGTCCACATCTTTGTACTCGTCATAATTTTTACCATCCGGCGTATAACCGGATGTCGATTGCTGATTTGCTTTAACTAAAACGTTTTTATATAATTTATAACATGAATATTTTGATCCCTTTGAAATCACCTGGAAGTATTCATTTGCATTGATTAACGGGACTCTCATAAAAATAAAACCACCCTGATCGAGTTTCAGGCAAAACATTTTTACCTGGTCCCGGTTCACTCCGATGGGATCCTGATTATTTCTTTTCAATAAAAGATTACCGGTTATTTTATCATAATTATATAAGTAGTCGGGCTTATTGATAACAGAGTCCAGTTGATTTACCACCAGGCCCTGCACATACAGTGAAATTAAAAACGGTGATCCGACTGTGGCTTCTTTGTGATATACTGTCGGCAGAAATTTGTCCCAGCTACCTGACTCAGGTCCTTCTGCAGCCGCACCCCTTGCAACCGGGATGGACAATATATGTTCCTCCCCCTGGTGGGATATATTATTTTTTTCATATTCGGCAATTTTTGCCTTCTGAGTATCCGTTTTAATATAATCTACCAACCTGTTAAAGGCGGCAACTTCGTATGGGTTTACTTTTGGATTACCGGTTTGTGCGCTCAGAAATAACTGAGTGCAGAATATAGCAGAAACCGTAAAGAAGATTTTCGATTTCATGGCAGGCATTTAACTAAAGTTAATCTTTAACTTTAAAAAGAAGTTCAAATAACTGTTCCCGCAATATGCGGGATTAATTGTCAATTGAAATTAATCACCAACTTTTAAAAATGGAATTATCTGTAACCAACAACCTGAATCAGCAACAGTTTGAAGTACAGGCAGATGGAGAACTGGCTGTACTGCAATACCGGTTTCACGATAAATTATTATGGCTCATGCATACAGATGTTCCCAAAAAACTGGAGGGCCATGGCATTGCCTCGCTACTGGCCCATACCGCCCTTGAATGGGCTAAGGCGACAAATATTAAAGTAAAAGTCATTTGTCCTTTTGTAGCCGTTTATCTCAAAAGGCATCCTGAGTACAATGATATTGTCGAGAAATGAGAAAGTATCATTTGGAATGATCAACCAAATCTCTGAGTGTTTGCAGATTCGAGGTCGCATCCCCGATCGTATTATTAAAATATGCATACACGTCTTTTCCCTGATGCAACCAACCTTGTATTTCATTTGCTTTTTTTTGCAGATGCTGAATAGAGTAAGAACCCCGATAGTCGCCTTTCTCTCCATGAAATCTCAGGTAAACAAAGTCTGCGTTTTTATTTAATTCGGGAGGTAAACATTTTGGCATATCGTGCAATACCATGCTGGCATTAAATTCATCCAGGATCTCGTAGATTTCGCTGGCATACCATTGTGTATGCCGGAATTCGACTGCAAGACGCCAGTCTGCCTTTGGATCCAGTCTGCGGATGTTTTCAAGTAAACGGTCGAATCCCGAAAAATCAATTTTGGCTTTTGCTGCAAACTGTATCAGCAGACAGCCCTTTTTATGACCCAGGCATTGAATGGCGGCAAAGAACTGTTTCAGATCGTTATGATCATAGATCTCTTCATGCGTAATCCCCCGCCATAATTTAATCGTGTATTGAAAGTCATCCGGCACCATCTCCGCCCAGTTTTTATAAGTCCGGCAAAGCGGTATTTTATAGAAGCTGCTATTGATCTCAATGCTGTTAAATTTTGAAGCATAATAGATTAGGCGGTGTTTCTCCCGGAATTCAGCTGGGAAATGAAGTTTATTTGGCTCATTTAAAACCAAACCGCTCGTTCCCGATCTGAAAATTCCTCTATCCATATTCAGATGATTCCCGATATATCGGCAATACTATTGCCAGGCAATGGAAGAAGATTCTGCGGTCTGATCCGTAAAATCTTCGAAAACCTTAAATTCTTTCAGAACAAAACACAGAGTGTGTACAGAGGCTCTGTGAAATATACTTTCCGGTCAAAATGGGGTTTTCCAGTCTGGACCGGGTCGTAGATCCTCTGTCAGGTTAGTACCAGCTTCTTATTGTCTTCTCTATTTGTTGCTGTTGGGTTGCTGTCTACAGGAAGAGAACAGGAAGGATATAGCA
>Ga0206913_1054_pt1 | contig 27906 bp, 30 predicted proteins | sample Alteio_BWOrgHeat_72_FD_152942 | JGI IMG/M metagenome (GOLD analysis project Ga0206913, IMG submission 152942) | Enriched cells from forest soil in Barre Woods Harvard Forest LTER site, Petersham, Massachusetts, United States -... | ecosystem: Environmental > Terrestrial > Soil > Temperate forest >... | reverse complement strand
ATAACCCGAATTACAAATGGGAAACAAATCAGAAACTGGATATCGCCATGGAATTTGGTCTGGCAAAGGACAGATTGTTTGTATCTGTGGATTATTATCATAATATCACGACAAACCAGTTGATCGGCTATCCACTGTCTTATGTAACCGGATTTCCCTCGATAAAGGATAATTCGCCTGCGAAACTATTAAATGAAGGATGGGAAATTGAAACGAACGGCGTACTCATAAAAAACGACCACTTCACCTGGAGCCTGTCGCTGAACCTGACCTTTCCAAAGAATGAATTGCTTTCTTATCCAAATCTGGCAGGTTCCAACTACGCGAACGTTTATGAAATTGGCAAGCCCATATACATCAAGAAACTTTTTCATGGTACCGGAGTAGATCCAAAGACTGGCGTTTACACCTTTCTTGATGTAAATAAAGACGGGCAAATTACTTACCCGGAGGATTTAACGGATTATAAAACCCTGGCGAAAAATTATTTCGGGGGACTGGGCAGTAGTTTCCAATACGGTCGATGGCAATTGAATTTTCTTCTTCAGTTTGTTCAGCAGACAGGATACAATTATTTGTACAGCGATCCGGCGGCACCGGGTACCATGACAAATCAGCCAACCCTTGTTTTAAATCGCTGGCGGCAACCGGGTAACATAACAAACATACAGCAGTTTACTCAGGACCCTGGCTCGCCCGCTTCTCAAGCCTGGTTCAATGCCAGCCTTTTGGGAGATAATACAATATCCAATGCCTCCTTTATCAGGCTGAAAAATATTTCGCTGAGTTATCATCTGCCGCAGAAGTGGATGGATAAGAATCATTGGCAGGATGTCAGGATATACGCACAGGCGCAGAATCTTTTTACCATATCTGATTATGAAGGACTCGACCCTGAAACACAAAGCACTTCAGTACTGCCACCACTAAGGACGATTGTGGCTGGTGTACAATTTATTTTTTAAATCGAAACAATGAAATTCAAAAAAAGAATATTGGTAAAGCAGCTACTGGTCATTGGGATCATCTTCTGCGGATCCTGCCAGAAGTTTGTAGATATCCCGGCACCAAAAACTTCACTTGTCAGTACGAATGTTTTTACAAACGATCAGTCTGCTGTCGCCGCGATGACCGGAATTTACATAAACATGATGGGTAAATATGGTAGCCTGCTAAATCAGCAACTTAGCCTGATGGGAGGACTCTCCGCTGATGAATTCGTGGATTATTCCGGAAACGCTGATCAACTGCAATGCTTCCAAAACGCATTAACTCCCGGAAATAGTCTTGTGTCAGGGCTCTGGCAGAATACCTACAACTATATTTACCAGGCGAATGCAGTTTTGGAGGGTCTAAAAAATTCCACCGGGCTGAGTCCCGCCACGAAGTCAGAATTGGAAGGAGAAGCAAAGTTCTTTCGGGCCATATGCTATTTTTATCTGGTGAATTTTTTTGGCCATATTCCGTTGGCGACAACAACGAATTATCAAGTCAATACTGCCTTATCAGCCTTATCCGCAACAAAGATATTTCAGCAAGTGATAGATGATTGCCTGGATGCTCAAAAAATACTACCGTCCGATTACTCCTTTTCAAATGGAGAGAGGGTTCGGCCAAACCGGTTCGCGGCAACGGCCCTTCTGGCCAGGGCTTACCTATTTCTGAAGGATTGGAAAAATGCTGAAATAGAATCGGGGTCGGTCATCGAAGCGACAGATCTGTACAGCCTGCCTGCTGATTTGAACCAGGTCTTTCTTGCCAACAGCTCCGAAGCTATATGGCAATTACAACCGGTGCAACCGGGTCTTAATACTTTTGAAGGATATACATTTATCCTGACCGGGTTTCCAACTTCGGTTGCACTCAGCGACTCTCTCATCCGCGAATTTGAACCAAATGATACCCGCAGGACGAGCTGGATCGACAGCGTTGAAGCCGGAGGCAGTGTATACTATTTCCCATTTAAATATAAGGTCCAATCCGGATCACCGGTTACAGAATATTCCGTGGCGCTTCGTTTGGCGGAACAGTACCTGATCCGCGCGGAAGCAAGAGCCTGGCGAAACAATCTGTCTGGCGCTGCAGAAGATTTAAACATGATTCGAAACCGCGCCGGCCTGGGAAATAGCCCGGCTCTTGATCAGTATAGTTTGCTATCGGCCATCGCACAAGAGCGAAGGGTCGAATTATTTACAGAAAATGGTACCCGCTGGCTGGATCTCATCCGCACCGGGAAGGCGACACAAGTTCTCAATACCGCTAAAAACAACTGGACCGCCGATGATACTTTATACCCGATACCCCTGAGTGAATTACAAAAAAACATACATCTGAAGCAAAATCCTGGTTACTAATTCTCAATTAATCACGTTTTAATATTTAATAATTATATGAATAAGTTTTTCCAAAAGTATTTGTTGCTCTTTTTCGCGATATTCTTCCTTTCTAATCATTGCGACTTATATGCCGACAGTCATGGGGTGCCCGTAGTCGGGAAACCCTGTCCGGATTTTACTTTGACAAACCTTGTCAATTCAAAAAAACGCAGCATCTCTCTGAAGGATTTCAAAGGCAAATGGCTAATGGTTGATATCTGGGACGCAAACTGCTCCGTCTGTATTGGCAAATTTCCTTTAGTAAGCCGTCTACAGCAACATTTTTCAAGTCAGTTGTCCGTACTCTTAATTGGGATCAATGAATCGCTGTATAACAAAGACATAAAGAATATATACCTGAAGTTGCAAAAAAGACTGAATTTTCAGCTACTTGCTGCATTTGATACAGTTGTAAGTACACAGTGGGAAGTTTATTCAGTTCCACATATTGTCCTGGTGAATCCGGAGGGCATAGTCTACGCCATAACCAACGGATTTGATATGGACTCATTGAAAATTCAACAACTGGTAGATGGAAAAAAACCGGAATTTATGTCTAAAGAGCGCAAAATAGCTTTTGATGAGCAGAAGCCCCTACTGATTAATAACAATGGGGGTTCCGATACCGCCTTTTTATATCGTTCCGTTTTGAGTCGTTATGTTGATGAGGATTATTACACGCCGATGGATATCAATGATTATTCCGACAAGAATAAGGCGGGATTTCAAATTACCTGCGCAAAATTATATCGACTCTATTATTTTGCATACGTCGGCAAATGGCTTTGGGGGCTAAATAAGGATTCTTTGTTCGATACGATTTCTAATGCGTTAGAGTTGGATATAAAAGATTCTTCACTTTTTGATGATGTTGTAAGCCTTAAAAATCGGTTTAACTATAGCCTGTATCTTCCACCTGGAAAAAAAGATGCGCATATGATAATGCAGGCCTTACAAAGAGAATTGAAAAATTGTTTCGGCTTTGATGCCGCATTGGAAACGCGGGAAGTTCCCTGCTGGACATTGGTTTGCCGAAAAGACACGACTGTTTCATTAAGATCATCCGGATCAGTCACCGAAAAAACATATACACCATTGGAAATCCACTTAAAAAATGGGTCCATTAAACAAGCGCTTGGATTCATTGCAAATTATTATCAGGATGAGACACCTTTTATTGATGAAACGGGTATTGATTACCCGATTGATCTTCAGGTCGACGCTTTTATTAGCGATTTACCCGAGGTTCAACAGGCACTGCGCAGAAGTGGTTTAGACCTAATAAAGAAAAGTAGGCCGATGAAGGTGATTGTAATCCGGGATCCGGTTACACAATGATTTTGCAGAATTTTCAAATATTTAGATCATAACGGATAAGTGAATTACCCTGTATCGTAAATAATTTGGTATCATCAAGTATAAAGCTGATGATGCTGCTATTGTTAATTTTCGGAAGATAAAAACTGAAACGATACCGTCCATTTCGTGAATCGTAAACGTCAACGACTATATTATTCCTGAATGCATCCTGGTCTTCGTTGTCGGCTTTAACGGCTGAACAAATCAGAATTGAGTTACCGGAAAAGGCTGCCAGTTCATTGACGATAACCGGCGGCGCCGCGAGGATTTTTTGTTTGTGAACAGTCCTGACCTGTATTTTAGATCTGGTATTGGTATCGATAGTTTTTGATGTATATATGATATGGAGATTGGTGTCAAGACAGAGAAATCGATTTCGATAGAAATAAGTGTAGATAAGGCGATTGGTTTTTCGATCGATCAGTAAATTGCCATCGGTGCAAAAAAATCCATCCACCTGTTTCTCAAGAATATTTGCTGAAGCCAGAAACGGGTGCTTGTTCCAATTTAATTTAGCCAAAATACTGTTCTGTGTACTACCCTGATATGTTCTGAGAATCGCTGATTCGCCCGATATAATAATTGCTTCGGATGATGAAAACTCAAAATTCTTTAGTGGTTTAAAGATTCCCCGATGAATATCACTGCATTGGAAAATGGACGATGACAATTTATCGACTATAAAAAGATTGGAAGAATCAGCACGAATCATAATTTGGGAAGAATCGAATATGTTCAACTTGGGCAAAGACAATTGAACAGATTGCGAGTAATTTAAATTCATATTGGCTATGAATAAGTGGGAGGGGTTTTTATAATCAGTGATATAAACGGTATTCGAGGTTTGTCCGATAATACTGCCATTAATATCCCCTATGTTCAGACTAAGGGTTTTTAAAATGACATGAGGAGGGAATATTCTGTTGAAGGAATTTTTATTTCTATGAAAGTTTTCTGAATGTAAATATAAAATAACGACCGGCAATATGCCGATCAATGTTCCTGTTAATAGACGCCATTTTATATTGTAACCCATGAATTTCATAGCATTTCTTTATTGTTTCAAAAAGAGGCTGTCCCAGCTGACAGCCTCCTCTTGTTTAATGCAGCGTAGACCTCTTCAATGCTATTGTACAGGTAAACCTATCTTTATAAGTTGGTTCATTAGATAGTAACGTACAAGCAAAATTGGGTACTTGATCACACATAATGACAACAGGGTCACAATTGGACGACAGCGCATATCCCGGAACTGAAGCTGTGGGTTTACTGCTCGCCGGCTTCGTCGTAAACGCACTCCCTATAGCCAGAATAAAGGCCAGCGCGAAAAAAATATTTCTTCTTTTCATAATCGTTTTTTTAGAATGAAAAATGATGACCTACTCTATTCTACAGGTTTTCGGTGACCCCTGTTTTATTGCAATAAAAATCTTTAGCCGTTCGTTCGGGATGGTTTTAAAACTTGGTGGGGTTCGGAAAAAATGATCGCCAGTACAGACAGTAAAATGAAACCGGTATTTACAAGCAAATGGACTTTCCAAGATAAATGCTGTAACACGCCTCCGCAGGAACAGGGTATAAACTCGCTGAAATTCAGGATGGCAATGATATAAGCGGTGAACATGACCATCATAGTAAAGAATGCATAAAGGCCTGCCACACGAAAGCGATCCGTGGCCAGAAGAACCGCTATCAGGATCTCCAGGGAGGGGATGATCCAGATGATCCATCCCGTATTTCCCGTTAACAGAGGTGATTGTGCGAGTTGGGCATTAAAGGAGGACAAGTCAAAAACCTTACTCATGGCAGCATATACAAACAAAAGAATAAACAGAATACTGGCCGTTTCCGGGAAATATTTTTTAATAGAATGGAGTCTTACTGTCATGTAAAAGGTTGGATACAAAGATGAACGCATCTGTTCATCCAATCCAAATCAAAACAGTTGGCAATCGGAAATTTATTTTTTCAGTTGAATCTTGCTCGGCCCATAGCCGAAATATTCAATGAACTTCGTAATGAAACTGGTTGTCAGATCATAACCAGTCATGGCAGCCACTGTTTTAATATTCATGCCTTCTTTCAAAAGCCGCCGGGCTTCGTTCATTCGGTGATCAAGGTGGTATTCAAGAATGCCTTTTCCAAAAACCTGTTTAAAGGCCAGTTTGAAACTCATATCGTTCATGCCCATCGCCCTGGCAAGTTTTGAAATGGGGAATTTCTCATGAGGATTTTCCCGCATCTGCCTGCCCAGGTCTGTCAATTGATCCGTCATTTCATCCGTAAGGGGCATATGGCGAATTTCAGCTTTTGTAGCTTCAATCATCAGCAGCCATACATATTCGCGGACTTTATCGTCAATATGGATTTCATTCATGCTGCTGGCAAATGGAGACCATAGCAGCTCATTGATAATTTTACCTGCATGCCTGCCAGCTCTTCGTTGTGGCGTTATTAATGCTGCTGAAGGATCATTGATTTTATTTCGGAATTTCTCCAGTAATTCGGGAAAATAGGTTTGGAAAGGATCAATCGTCGCGGGGGAGCAGGAAACATACAGTAATTGATATTCTTTTTCCGCCTTGAAATCGGCCAGGATCACTTCATTCCCGTAATGAATAAAACTGAATTGATTTTCTCGCAGAGTAAAACTACCAATGCCGGGTATCCTGGATTTCAGATCGCTTTTCAATGAATGAGTGGAACAGGCAGGGAAAAAAGGTGGTTGAAGAAAGCAATGAACCATGCGAAGAAACTTATATACGCCAAGCTGGATGGAAAATCCGGGTCTTTGAAAATTTTGCAGAACTATCAACCCGGAAGCCGTCTGGCCGGAATATGGTTCGGAACCCTGCAGGACAAGTCCCCGATAATCTGGTGGCAGACCGGCTTTCAGCGGAAATGAATCTTCTTTCCTCAGATCGAGTATTTCCTGCATGACAATGGGTTTAATGATCAACCTTTTTGAGGTCTCCCCTGAATAACAACCGATGTTTGTCATTTTACATGAGGAGGAGTACAAATAACAACGGGCCATTTAAAATTAGTATTTTCTTAAAAGATGAATAAAATTAATGGCAGTAATAAATAATTTATGCCTGAAACACACAGGTTGACTAGGTGTTTTTACTTATACAACAGGGCGAAATGAGCGTGGTTATGAAAAAACTGATTTTAACGGGCGCTTTTATAATGTTTCGAAAAAGGCGAGAAATAACCCAAGCAGGGCTTTCTGTAATAAATCGATACTACGGTACTTATGGGTATAGACCGTTCCGATGGATATCTTTAATTCTTTAGCAATCTCCGTTAACTTCTTCCCTTCGATATAATGCAGGACAAAAACTTTTTTACATTGTTTCGGCAAACGTTCCATAGCAGACATGATTCCGTTGATTGTTTCATCAAAGATCATGTCTTCCAGGACAGTCCCTTCGGTAGACGGCGCCAGCGACGCAGCCGTTTCGTTTCTGATCTTCTCTCTTTTATGATTACGAAGCCAGGTAACACATGCATTGCGTGCCGCTACGTATAGGTAGGACCTCAATGATTTTATATTTTCTAATGAATCGCGTTTTTTCCAAAGACTTATAAAACATTCTGTCGCGATGTCCTCCGCTGCTCCTGGTTCATCTGTAAAACGAAATGTAAACACGACAAGAGCAGAGTAGTGCTCATGAAAAAATTTAGAGAACTCCGCATCGTTAAAATAGTGTGGTTTCATGGCTGTTTTTGAAACAGCGATTCAGCTAATTAATATAAAGTTTTGTTCAAGTCTCTGAAGATCCCGTACATAAAAAGACGTGGACCTTAACTTAATCGTTCTGAGGTTCTGGAAACCCTGCCGCGATAAGAAAAGCCCACGCCGTAGCGTGGGCATTCTACTTATCATCTCGCGGCTATGAAAATTTCCAGATTTCAGAACGAGACTCAAAGCGAATGCTTCAAATTAATTTATGAAGAATCGCGAAAATATGATACTAATAAAAGATATCGTGGATAAACAGGCTTTTAATTTAACAGAAAGGTAGTAAAAAAATATATAACGTATAATCATACGTCATAGAATTTTAAAAATTCTTTGACTTTCTCATAATGAAAGCCAAAGAAAAAGGAGAAAAGAGTTTAATTAGACTCAGATATGCAGTGGCATTAGAAAAAGCCTTAAAAGCCAGTAAATTCAATAGTTTTAGAGATTTGGCGCTTCACATAGGGTTTGAACCTTCTCATATTCAAAGAATTTCTTCAGGTAAAGTTGACGTCGTTTTGACGACTAATATTTCACTTGCCGAAGGTTTTGATTTGACTTTTGCGCAATTATCGGCTTTTTATGATAAAGTGACTCAGGATGATATGAATGCTTTTTTAAAAGAAAAAGAAGCTAAGAGGAAAGGTTTGAAAAGGTCAAAAATTAAAGAGGATAAAAAGAAGTAGTTCGACAAAACTGTTGAGGCAATCATTCATCATTTCCTAAATCGGTAAATCACACTAAATAAGAAAATTCTCCCCTGCAAATTTGTCTTGTGCGTCTGCGTATAATTAACGCCAGTCGTTTGTGTGAAAGAATTGGCGGCGTTTAGAAGATCGTAGGCTGACAATCGAAGTTCACAATGCGCCTTCATGATTGTTTTAAAGATGGAGGTATTCCAGAGTGAAACAGAGTGGGAGGGAAGTGCCGCCTGACTGCCCACAACCTGCAAATTATAATAAGATGCCATCGTAATGGCGCCAGGTAACTGATAGGTAATATTACAAACGTAATTTTCATTGAGGGTCTGGCCGGGTGGCGATCCCATCAGTGAATAATTAGTATAGGTCTGATTGATTTCTGCGCGTGCGTCAATAAACAATTTATCCTTCAAATGGAAATTCGCAGATGCGGATCCGCCCACACCGGCATTGGCCGCAATATTTTCCAGACCGCCCGCCAGACTGATATCATGTCCATAACTACCATGTACACTGAGTGAAGCGTTTCCGTTTTTTTGGCCGCCTAACGGAAAGCCATAGGTCAGATAGCCATTCCCGTGATAAACACCCTGTACATTCACATACTCAATTTCCTGCACGCCACCCGACAGTACCGTCGAAGCAGTAGTAATATCATTTTGTGCATAATCACCAATGAAGAAAACCTGCCAGTTCCGGGATTTTTTAGAATTAAAAGCTGCATACCGGATTGACGCATAATGCGTCAATTGTTGTCTCAAATCCGGATTACCCAGTTTGATAAGATAGGGATTGGTCAGATCCGGCACGGGTTGCAACTGATCGGTGGTTGGTGTCGATGTATAATTAAAATAGGTGATATACATATTTTTCCCCTTACCAATATCCCATAGCAGAGATGCGCGCGGATTCAGATTCGTCGTTTGCTGATGCAGATCCTGGTTGGTTACGAGATTTAAATTATCAAGTATTGTCAGTTGTCCGGCGAACCCGATCTGAAACTGATACTTGCCCTCCGTTGTATTATATCCTGCCGCCAGTGTCTGCACAGTTGAATAATTCTGGAACCGGTTTGTCGACAGTGAGTCAGGAATATCATATTCCCCACTCAGCGAATCATAATCAAAACTTTCTTTGTCTGAATGACCGTTCGTGCGAACAAATGCGTAACTAAAATCAAGCAGGTGTCGTGAACCTACAGGCTCGACATAAGAAGCACTTCCGGAATAACTGCTATTGGTATTTTTTTGAGTTGACTGCTGATTTACCAATACAATCGAAGAATTTCCGGCGCTGTCAAAGTTTTTTAATAATGAGTAGAGACTCGCCGGCTGGTCTTGTGAGGAATAGTTTTGACTAATGTTCATATAAAATTGTCGTCCCTTCTTTGGAAACGAATGCGAGAAATCAATCGTGTTTGAGAAACTATTATCCATTCCACTCAGCGTATTATCGGTTTTCCCCAAGCTACTGATATAATTGTTACCCACTCTACCGGTAGATTTCAATGTCGAAATCGAAACAGTATTCAGGATCTGATTGATCGTGTGAGTATTCGAAAATGTACTCTGTAAATTAATATGTGTTGTGCTGTCCGGTTTATAATCAAAGATGCCGTAAGCGTTATAATTCGTTGATTTGTTCTGTGTCATCGTATTGTTGTTCTGCAGAATGGAAGAATCGCCAAGAGCAGTTTGCCGGCTCATTTGTGAATTGACCGTCGAATTATTATAGCTTCTTACCGCGCTAATCGTCGCGTTCAGATTTTTACCCCAGTCATCCCGGTAATTCAATTGCAGGTTGTTCATCGTCTGCACACCCACACCTGCGCCATTCTGATGTTCTGAACCGGTAAACTGATTATTGATATTATTTGTGTTACCTGATAAAAAGACCATCGTTGGTCCATCCAGTCTCGTTACATTTCCGCCTGCTGAATAACTGCCCAGCGCAACCACGGTCCCGCCAGCACGTTCATTACTTTTCAATGATCCACCATATCCGATATATGCCTTACCGAAATATCCGGCCGGCACCTTTTTTTTTAGTTTCAGGTTGATCGTTTTTCCTTTCCCATTTTCTTTGATGCCCGTCATCTTCGCTTTCTCCGAATGCGTGTCAAATACTTCAACCGACGCCACCAGGTCCGCCGGCAGATTCTGTGAAGCCGCGCGGAGATCGTTTAAAAAAAACTCCTGTCCGTTGATCGTAATCTTGTCAACCTTCTGTCCTTGCATCGTCACATTTCCATCCTTATCGATTTCAACACCAGGTAATTTCCTCAACAAATCCTCTACAGTCGAATTCGGCGGCGAAGGATAGGATCCCGCATTAAAAGCAATGGTATCGTTTTTTACGATTGCCGGCGGTATCCTCGCCTGTACCACCACCTGCAAAAGCGAGCTCTCAAGAAGCTGCATGCGTATCTCAAAATTCATTGTTGCGCTGTCCTTTTCCTTCACAATAAATTTCACAGAATCCCTGGCATATCCCTGGTACGACACTAACACCATATAATTTCCCTTCGCTATTTTTCCAAACTCGAAAACACCTTCCTCCGTTCCGTCATTTCCCCTTCCGCTGGTTTTGGTGCCGAGTAGCTCTTTCTTCGGCATTGCAAACAAACTCACCGTCGCATCAGCCAAAACATTTCCGGTCAGACTATCCGTCACGATTCCCCGAACCAACACGTGTTGCGTCCTGGCAGCCAAACAAGTTGTCAAAAGAGCAATTACGATCGTGCCTATTCTAACCGATCGACAGAAAATCCGGGAAAGAGTAACGGGAAAATTTGGGGTATACAACACAGGCTCGTTTTAAGATAACATGAGCGCTGGTTTTTGAAGTAATACTAAAGTATAATATAATTGATTTGTAAATAACTGGTTAATTACTTTTTAAGAATTAATTAGGTTTAAACGTAATAAAAAGGCGTCAGTCATCGGCGACGGCTTCCAACGATTGCTATCTCAATACGGACCAACTATCCTGACCAGTGACCGTACGAAACCAAGGACGAAAGTCTGGCTAGTATCGAATCCCTTATAAAAAATGCTTCAGACAAGTACAGGTACGAATTCAAAAAATCATTTAGTCTGAATCATTATTTCAATGTAACATATGCCGATGGCAAAATCTTAGGGTCCAGTGAGATGTATGAAAGTAGGTCAGGCGGGGACATGGGCATCGGGCTGGTGAAAGTAAGTGCGTCGGATGCAGTAAAAGAAGATCTGGCTAAATGAAAACTGAATTTCGTAAACTTACGATCTGAAATTGCGTGTTTCTTCGTGATCGAAGAATTGAAAATGAATATATTTTTGTCCTGTCAAATCCTGACGAAAAACCATAACCGAAGAAAAACCCTTAACTCCAAATCCTTTTGAAAAGCACCCATTCAAATCCTGCAATGAAAAACCGCTGTTAGTTCCGGCGGTTTTTTTTATTCCTTCTTCAAATTTTCGGCTAACTACATTCCCGTAGTTATTCACAAGAAAATCCGGATTTGAGCGTTACGCTAATATGGGAAACCAGTCTTTACATATCGACGGCCATTCAATGCACGGGGAGGCTCACCCGTTATATCCTATGAAGGTCTGGCTTACTGCCCTGTTCCTGGTGGCTCCGTTTTGTTTATGGCTGAAGAATAGTATTCACTATGGGGATTTCAGGATTAGTCTGGATGACCTGAGTTTCGTGTTTCTTTTGGGAGTAGTGGGGTCTATTTTGTCTCTCCCAGTTTACGGCATTCTGTTTTTAACCTTTCGTCTGCTCACCAGGAAAAATGTGTCGACTGCACATATCAGATGGATATTGGATATCCTTTGCGTTCTCGGCATATTTGTTACATTCAAATTGATAGATGAAACGCCGGACATGGTGACAGCTCTTTGTTATTCCTTCAGCGTGATCATTGCAAGCCTGCTTTATAAAATATATACACCGTCCTCTCAATAGCATCACCCCTGCCTCGCGCCATCAGGAATAATCATAGTTTATACTACATAAATAAATACGTTCTCACTACATGAGGCCTGTTAAATCGAACCCTGTTAATTTTTTAAACTTTACCTTTAGGTAGTTACTGCTCACATGAGGATTATTTTTCCACCCCAAAAATGTGAGTCCATGACTGAAGATATCACCAAGAAGTCCTTTGTATTTATTATCCAGCTTGAAGTGCTGGCCTATACTACGGCCCGCATCCTGACTATTTTGATGGAACGTAGTATAGAAGTGGATGAGCTCCATTTTTATGGAGGAGACACAAACTGCGGAAGGCTGATGATCCATTGCCAGATGCTGCACGACCGCATCGGCCGGACAGCAACCCTGATGAACAGGTTGCCTGGCGTGATAAGAATGGACTGGATGGAAAACAAACGCAGGGACCATGTGTGAAATCGACCGCGGATTTTATTTGTGGTTACTAAACCCGATGTCTTTCAATAGATGATCATGTTGTGTATTTTCATTAATTCTCAGCGTAATTGCAGTTGCCTGAATTCACACGGTTTTTCGGTTTGCATTTAAATCTCCAATGGGCGATTGTATTTTGAACTCTGTTAAAAAGTATCTGGTCCTTTCTGACAAGTAGGGACGCAAGGTGCTTTGCTTGAAAAAAGACGGTCCGGGTTTCACAATCCTCCGCTTTGATATGCTTATACAATGGAATGCTATCAAACAATCCTAAAAAAACACTTCCGGTCCATTCCAGATCTTCACTTTTCAAATGATAGGAAATATCTTTTAGGCGCGAGGATATGGATTCAAAGTCATTAAATAAAATGTTTTTGATCCGATTTCAACGTCAATAAATCAGGGGTTGATAATGATATCGTATACTCATAGTAAGATGGGTGGTTCCGGTGTTTTGACAGGAGAATCCCCTGATTTATTTACACCGGATGTCAGACTGCGAACATATTCACCACGAAGATGATCATACAGAGAATGTTTATCGATGATATACGCTGCGAGACTGGCGATCATTCCGGCGAGTATCAGAAAAAAAATCACATTGTGCCTGTCCGTCATTTCGAGAACCAGGATGGCCGAAGTGAATGGAGTCCGGGTGACACCCGTCAGAAATCCGACCATACCCGACAACACCAGCAGATTTGTATTCGTAGCTGACAAATGAAACCACCCGGCAACCAGGGAACCCAAACCCGCACCCGCGCTGAGGGAAGGGGCAAAAATACCTCCCGCCGCACCTGTTGTAAAAGAGAGCAGGGGACCAACCATACGCAGCAGCGATACATCCCAGCCCGTATATTTTTGATTTGTAAAAAGAATATGCGCTATAAAATCTTTGCCGGAACCAAACGTGTTGACATTGATGAAGACCGCCAATACAGCAAGAATCAAAGCGGAAATAATCAGATAAATAACATGTTTGTAAATGTTATTAAAGGTCTTTTTCCAGCGAAGGACAATAAGCATAAGTTTCGAAAGCACACTACCCATGAGTCCGGTGAGAACAGCGATACCAATAACGGGGACAAACATGAAACGGGAGAGATTGCTTACATCCGGGTATCCAAAATACAGATAGGGACCCAGGAAACCCTGGGCCGTGAGTCCTGCAATGATAACGGCCGAAAATAATGCCGTCTTAAAATAATTCATATGCGTCCTGGTTAGTTCTTCCACGGCGAAAGCAATTCCGCCAAGCGGGGTGTTAAAAGCAGCAGCCAGTCCGGCCGCTGCACCCGTCATGATCATATTTTTCATGGATATCTTTGGCCACCAGCCGGGTAACCACTGACTGATCTTGAAAAAAACAGAACCTGCAATCTGAATAGTTGGGCCTTCCCTTCCAATGGCCCCGCCACCAAACACCATCACGATACTTGAACAGACTTTAACGAGCATTATTTTAATGCTGAGCAATGGTTTTATATTTTCTACAGAATTTGATGAACTCAATTCTATGGCAGCCATCACTTGCGGGATTCCGCTGCCACGTGCATATGTTGAAAAACGCTTTACCAGCCACCAGGCTAAAACAAAACAAATGGGTGTTATGATGAAAAACAAATAGCTGTTACGGTGGAAAATAAATTGTGTCCCTTTCTCCGCCAGTGAAAATAACCTGCTGTATGCGACCGCTGCCAGTCCGGTGATCAGAGATGCCGTCCAGAACGGAAGTGCCTGAAGCAAGCCGTGTTTAAATCTTTCACTCCCGATACGATCAAATAAAACCTTTAGTCTGCGTCTTATACCTGTAAATAAGCTCATAAATAGATGCGGGCTTTATCAGTCACGTTCCCCTTGGCCCGGGGCAAAATTATCCCTCTTTGGTTGAAAAAAACCTGTTTCATTTTGCCGTCCCCAAAATAAAATGAGCATACATTATTTCATTTATTTCAATTCCTCATGAGTAAAATTTTTAAAAAAAACCAGTTCTGACTAGTACTTTTTGCCGGTTGAAGTGTCCTTATAAAGGAAGGCTATTAATATAACCGCGCATACCGACGGTCATTGTTCACCTGGTTAATATTTATAAATTTTAGTTTAGAAAAGGGGTCCGTTTCCACTTACCCCTTACCATTTTTATCATGAGCAATTATTTTTTGAAGTCCAGGGTTTGTTTTCACTTACCCTGTTATTTTTCTTTTATTAAAAGGGCCATATGAAAAGGCAATACCTGATATTTTTTTCTTTCATGATGGGTATTTCTGCTGTTTATGCACAAAAGCCCTATGAATGGACTTTTTCTGCCAAAAAAATGCCTGATAAAAAATTCGAGGTCCATTGCATGATAGATCTGAAACCGCACTGGCATGTCTATTCACAGTTCACGCCCGAAGGCGGTCCGCTGCCCACAAAATTTGAGTTTGTAAAAAATCCATTATACAGCCTGTCGGGCCCCGCAAAGGAAAATGGAAAGATGATAACCAGGCACGAAACGGTTTTTGATGTTGACGTAAAATATTTTGACGGCAAGGTGGATTTTGTCCAGGTCGTGAAAATAAAAGGGACCGCCAAAACAAATATAAATGGTTCAGTAACTTTTATGGTTTGTAATGATGAGCAGTGCCTGCCACCAACCACACAGAAATTTTCGCTTGCCTTCAATTAGTTCCTGCAAACCTAAGATAGTCTCATGTGGATTTTTTTGTCCCATTTCAGGGGTTTGTTTCTACAGACCCTTCTAATTTATCTAAAAATGGATCCGGCCCTGGCAGTAAGTGAAATAATGAAAAACAGAATGATATTATTGTAACAGAATTGTTGGAGCCTTTTTTCAATCTTATGGAAATAAAAAATAGCCTGTTGGATATGACAGCGACGCAGTTTGATATGTCCGGGAAACTTGAGAAACTCTGGGCGATGGTGGGCAGTACCCCGATGCTCGAAATTCTTTATGAATACAAGGAGCGAACCCGCCGGATTTATGCGAAGTGCGAACAGTATAATCTGACCGGAAGTATCAAAGACCGGATGGCGCTTTATATTTTACAGCGCGCCTATGCGGAAAACAAAATTAAACCAGGTGACCGGATCATAGAAGTATCGAGCGGTAATACCGGAATTTCCTTTGCGGCCATCGGACGCGCGCTCGGTCACCCGGTTACCATCATCATGCCGGACTGGCTTTCAAGGGAGCGTATGGATATAATAAAAAGTCTCGGTGCCGTTGTGATCCTGGTTTCAAAAGAACAGGGAGGCTTCCTCGGGAGTATCAGGCTCTCTGAGAAGATGGCAGCCGGCGATCGGGATATTTTTCTTCCGCGACAATTTGAAAATCTGTCCAACGCGGAGGCACATGAGAAAACTACCGCCCCGGAGATCTGGCAACAGCTTGCGGGTATAGGGCTCAGTCCAACCGCCATCGTTGCAGGTGTGGGTACAGGCGGCACGGTCATGGGAATGCACAACTATTTCAAAAAGAAAAACCCGCAGATAAAAATCCACCCCCTGGAACCTGAGGAGTCGCTGACACTTTCTACCGGACACCGGATAGGATCCCACCGGATACAGGGGATATCGGATGAATTTATTCCCCCGATTGTAAAGCTGGATCAGTTGAATGAAATCATTCAGGTGTCAGATGGAGATTCGATCCTGATGGCGCAGAAGTTGGCCAGGAACCTGGGACTTGCAGTTGGAATTTCTTCCGGCGCCAACATTCTGGGCGCCATCCGGGTGCAGGAAACACTGGGCGATGATGCCGTTGTCGTAACCGTTTTTTCCGACAGCAATAAAAAATATCTGAGCACGGACCTTATGAAAACACAACCCGTTAAAGAAAATTATCTCTCTCCGCAAATTGGGCTCCTGGATTATTTACCCGTCAAAAGAGCTTGTCAGGAATAATAGTTTGTTATCGTAATATAAATGTTTGATTAACTAAGATAAATCTATTGTGAAATGGTTTAAATAGTTTTTATTTTGATCCCCGTTGCGGATCTAAATCAAAAACTATGAAATGGGATATCATAAAAACAAATGCACAGTATATCGAGACATTAAAACGCGTCATATTGATTATGGACGCAAAAGCCGGCTCAGCTGAATCTAAGGAGCGCGAGGAATTACTGGTGCTCCTCACAAAATATGAAAAGAAGTATATCGTTTTGCCTGAGCCGGATCTGATGCATTCATGATCCGACTTTTGTGTTGTCATGGATGATTTTTTATAGTGCAGTTATCTGTCTCATTTTATTTGTACGACATGGCGCTCAGCCCAAGATATTTTCTGATGATACTCATCTGCCCGATGTGATAGGATTCATGGCTTGCTATGAAGGAAAGCAGGTCCTGAAAAGTTTTGCCTGTTGGTACCGGGAACGATATACCGGATGCCAGCTGCTCGTCGCTTAAACCGGATATTTTCTCCGTAAACTGTGTGGCCAGATCATTCCAGCTTTTTTTATTTCTGTCAGCGAAGGATATTTTACCGCAACGCTGATGGTCCGGTTATACGGCGGTGGTTCAGAAGGGTCGGTGTATTGTTCCTTAAAAGGGAAGCTGGCCCTGATACCGAGGCCGGATGCGATCCCGTACCGCGAATTGGTCAGATGACCCGCGATCCATTGCAAATGATTCACATGCTCGCTAAGTCTTTCAGATCCTTTTACATCCTCAATGCCCTCCAGTACATTATTGAAAAGCCTGGTCTGCAGGTCGAATTGTTTGATAACGGGTTGAATAGATGACATATTCCTGATTTTGATGGTGAGTGTCAAATGTCGGAGTAAAATAATTGCATTAGGGTGTGTACATACGGCAATCTTAGGGGTTGTTTGCGGCAGGCCAATTCCATATATTTGCCGGATGAAAAGTAAAAAGACTGCGAAAGCTCCTTCGAAAATCACGAGCCGGCATGTTTCCATTTTTGTACCGGCGGGAGATTTCATTTTAAGCAGCGTGATCGGATCTTATAAAGTATTAACCACCGTAAATAGTCTGGTCCAGGAGCAGCATCCGGGCGTCCCACCGCCTTTCATGGTTGAATTGGTCGGACTGACCAAAGAAACAAATCTCTATGGCGGTGCATTTAATATTTGTCCGCATACAACGATTGATAAAATCGATAAAACGGACCTCGTAATTATTCCCGCCATCAGCGGCGATTATGCGACAGAAATAAAACGCAACCAGCCCGTTCTTTCCTGGATAACAAAACAATACAAACAGGGTGCCGAGATCGCCAGTCTTTGTACAGGCGCTTTTTTACTGGCAGCCACGGGTTTGCTGAAAGGCAAAAAAACCGCTACACACTGGATCGCCTTTGATGCCTTTAGGAAAATGTATCCCGAGATAGAGCTGGTGAAATCCATCGTATATGAGGAACAGGGAATATGCAGCAGCGGCGGGGCCTATTCATTTCTGAATTTGATTTTACACCTGGTTGAAAAATATGTGAGCCATGAAATGGCGGTGCAGTGCTCCAAGATTTTTGAAATTGAAATAAACCGCCTCAGTCAGGCATCTTTTTCCATATTTAGCGGATTTAAAATGCATGAGGATGATGCCGTGATGCAGGCACAACAGTTTATTGAGGAGAATTACGCCGACCGGATCAGTGTGGATGAGCTGGCCACGAAGTCCTTGCTGAGCCGCCGGAATTTTGAAAGGCGTTTCAAAAAAGCAACCCAGCATTCGCCCGCAGAATATATGCAGTATTTAAAAATCGAGGCCGCCCGGAGGCAGCTGGAAAGCTCACGGTATCATATAAACGAAGTGATGTATGCCGTCGGATATAATGATACCCGGGCCTTCAGGGCCACTTTCAAAAAAATAACCGGTCTTTCTCCTCTGGAATACAGGAACCGGTTTCAGTCAAATGGCAGGCCCTGACCAGAAAATTTATTTGATGCCCGGCATATAAACAGATAGATTGAGATCGTTATTGATCGTTACATGAAAGACACCAGCCTGATGTTATATGATGCTATGATCGCCGAGATGAACGATTGTCTCTCGCGGGAACAGGATATTCGTGCGGCCATCGAGTGTTGCTTCAATGTCGGCCAGTCTTATTCGGCACAGATACAGAAAATGCTGGAGGACTATAAATTTCCTACCGGCAAAGATGAAATTGATTTTTATAAATCCGTTAAACCCCTTTTTAAGTCACAGTTAGATTATTATAATTTGGTCTATCACGCCGAACTGTTTAAGCCGATGACAAATCCGGTCGAGATGAAAGAATTCTGGGTGAAAGAGCACCAGAAGCTTGACCGTTTTATCCTGGATCACACCGATTTTTATGATTATTATAAAAAGGGCGCCACCAATCTGGATGAACAATATTTTCTGACACCCGATCAGTCGGTCTATTACGATGATCTGATTGCCGAACTTCTTGCACTGGAAAGATATAACCAGTTTACCGAAAATGAATTGTCGAAACTTCCATAAACATAACCCCACGAAAAACGCGGGGTTATGATTACACGGCCTTACATTTTACTCTTTTATAAGCGTCTGTTTCACTTCGATATCATCACTGGTTACTTTTACCACTTTGATATTACCCGCGTTTTCCAGATTCACCATGTAAATCGGTTCGTCATATGCCGACTGTATCTCGTTGACATATGTGATGCGATATCCTTCAAATTGATCGGATACCTGCTGCCTGATATTCATCTTTAATTCTGAGGGCTGATAACTGACCAGGGTAAACTGCCAGTAACCACGGCTGTCATAAAACACACGATCTACGGTATTCCCCCGGTGAAATATACAATACAAGCTATTATCGGGCGCAGTATACCATGCAACGTTGTTAACCTCCGCATAATTCTCTCTGAAATGAGCCCTTGCCCGTTCGCTCGCACTCATAGGTGCCAGTTTATGATTAGTTGATTTGACAATGGATGCTGCATACAATCCGGGAAGCATGCAATAAAGACCTGCAAAAAGAATTAACTTTTTCATAATGACTGATTTTTTGATTTAAAATGGACCTTTTTACGCTGAACGCTAAACGCATAACGCTTAACGCGGCTGACTAGCCTCCCGTTTTGACGACCGGACTGGTGTAGAATCGAATAATAAAATGCTGAACATTTCTGTTTTATTACATGCCATGTGCATGCCAGAATATTAATTCGCTACATGTCAATGCGATAATGAAAAAAGGTTAACCCATCTGGCTGTACGATTCTGATACAATAAATGACACACGCGTACATAAAATAAAGTCAGTTGAGTATGATATATTTGGGAATATGCAGAAGGGTAGTTTATTCAGACATCGCCTGTCGGTTTTACACAGATTGATTTCGGGCAGGTCATACAGGTTATTGGGGAAGCTGAATATTCTCATTCAGCCAAAACAATATTTCAATATCAAACAGGGATATCATTTTGGGAAAAATGCGGAACTGTTTGATGACAGGGAAAATAAGGATGAGTGGCAGCAAACCGTGTATGAACTTGCTTTATTGAGACTAAAGGAAATGGATGGCAAATCCCTTGTTGATGTGGGATGTGGTTCTGCCTATAAACTGATAAATATGTTTGGCTACTATGATACCCTGGGTATCGAGCTTCCGGAAACATATTACTGGCTATCAGAAAAATATCCTTCAAAAAAATGGATGGCATTTGAAAACACGGACCCATCCAGGCTGCGATGCGATATGGTAATTTGTTCAGACGTCATTGAGCATGTTCGAAACCCTGATGTCTTAATGGACTTTCTGAAATCAATCAATTTCAGATGTCTGGTCCTCAGTACCCCGGAACGAGACAGCGTACGGGGAGCAGCCGACTTCGGTCCTCCGGAAAATACATCACATTACAGAGAATGGAACAGGCAGGAGTTTAATGAATATGTTTCAAAATGGTTCAGGGTGGAAGAACAAATTATTTCTCCTGACAAAAGTCCCTCCCAGATTTTATTTTGCATCCCGTTAGCCAGTCATATTCAATAATTCATAGAACCTGGCAGAAAAAAGAGCCCTCTAAAACCAGACAAAAACGATTCATCACGGTGTAAAAAGGAAAGGGACCGTAGAAACAGCCCCTTTTTACCATTGGTTATATGACGCTTGTCAGATAATAGTAAACTTATCATTTTGTTTCAGTAAAATCAATAAAATTCGATAAAAGTATCTGATCATTTGTTAAAGAACCCCGGAAGGCCGGTGAATGGATCCGTATTTTTTTCACCTGTTTCTTATCTTGCATATGAATTCACGGGCCATGACCATTGAATACAGATTGACTGCCGATCAGCTCAGTACTACGGTGGAAAATACCATCCGGGCCTTTGATGAATATAGCTTGCGAAAAAAGCCGGATGGCGCCGGACGACAGGTGATCATGGACAGAGACTGGATGGGGACCTTTCACTATTTCATCAGCGAAACTCCTTACGGATCGAGACTAACGATCGAAGCAGTGGGTGCCAAGCCGGTTTCACAGGAAACACTCCTGGAACATGAAGAGGCATTTTTGAAGAACCTTTTTAAAATCATCAGTAAAGAAATTACCATCACACCCCAGATCGCTGCTTCTGATCTGTATAAAAAGCCCTTTCTAAATATCGGCACGCAAAATATCATCTGGATAATCCTGATTATCATACTGGTCTTCAAAACCTTTCAGGGTTGCATGAAGGGATGATGAAATAACGGTTGGCATGCCGCTGGGTTTTCGTTTGCTCATGCCTGTTGAATAAATTCCACAGCCCCCGGCAAATTAATTATTATAAACCACAGATAATCAATGCTTTCAGAATCGGCATTATTTTAGAACCATATAGATCAGGTTGCTCCTGTCAAGAAACTTATCAGATCAAGATGTTATAATCAGAACCATTAATCCCCCTATGCAAGCCCCCAGTCACTGGCGGGCTTTTTTTTTACTTTGTCCCGTCCGGAAAAAAGTTGACTGCAATGTCAAACTTTTTTGATCTGATTAAGGTCTTCGCCGTCCGGATTACACGATGGTTAATATTTCCCTGAGAAGGGCCTCGAAGCGTGTGAATCGGTTATCGGAATGGCCAATGGAATAAAACGAAGATTATGAAAACATCAGACGAACATAACAAGAGAAACAGCAATCTCAGGATGTGGATATTACTGGGCATATTTTTGATTCTGGCCGGGCTGTTTGTATACGATCATTTTCAGCAGTTAAATCATCGTATGGAGAGCAGATCGACAAACGAGGATCAGGTGGATTATTAAAAATCCCGCAATAAAGCTCACATGAACGGGTGAATCCGGTTTCGGAATCGTATCAAGTGTATAGTAGGAGGGGCGTACGGACTTTTTTGGAGAGTCCGGTTTGGGTACCGTATCCAGAATCGTCAGCACCGTATGTTGTGTGGAATGAAATTTTGCATTGGTGACCGTTGAACCAATGATTAAAGATGCAACGCCCAGAACGGCAAAGACCGTGAGCAAAACTTTTTTCATTATAGAAGGATGTTAAAAAAGCGTGCCATCTAAGGCTAAGGCAAAGGCTAAGGCTAAGGCCAAGGCTTAAAGCTTATTTTTGTTGCTAAATCATTGTATATGCTCAACTGGAACGACGTTTTGAATTTCGCCAATAAAGGCAATCCGGTGCCGGATAAAAGAATTGAAAAAACAGATGCCGAGTGGAAAGCGATCCTCAGCCCGGACCAGTTCCGCATTACCCGCAAAAAGGGTACTGAAGCCAGTTTCAGTGGTGAACTATGCAGTCGTTACGAACCGGGAAAATACAATTGTATCTGTTGCGGCTCCGAACTATTCGACTCTTCAATAAAATATGATTCCAAAAGCGGGTGGCCGAGTTTTACACAGCCCATTCAGGTGAATGCGATCAAATATGAAAAAGACAGGTCCGCCGGTATGACCCGCATTGAAGTGATGTGTAATGTCTGCGACGCGCACCTGGGTCATGTTTTTCCCGACGGCCCTCCGCCCAGCGGACTGCGTTATTGCATCAACTCCGATTCGCTGAAGCATGTCAGTGTATCATTGACTCCATAACCGGGGCTGAATTGAAAATATGCCAGAGGTCTTTCTTTAGTAACTGAATATCGGCCGTCTTTGTAATAAATTGTAATGCACCCAGTTCTTTCGCCCTGAATTGATCCTCAGGATTATCCGAAGTGGAAAATATAACCACCGGAATCAGGGAGAACCTGGCCTCGCTCTTCAGGATAAGAAGAAATTCAAATCCGTTCATCAGTGGCATATTCAGATCCAAAAACAGCATATCCGGTACCCTGGTGCATTCATTTAAATATTGAAAGGCTTCCAGCGCGTTATTTGAAATATGACAATGGCTGGCCGGTACAACTTCCTCTAATGCCGTCGAAAAAATAAACTGGTCATCATCATCATCATCAATCAGGAGAATTCCTGGGTACATAAACTACCGGTTTGAGGGTAAATAAATGACAAAGCTGGCTCCGAGTCCTGGTTTTCCTTCCGCATAAATAAAACCCTTGTGGTTCTGAACAATTTTTTTACAGATGGCCAGCCCTATACCAGTGCCCTCATATTCAAAACGGGAATGCAGTCGCTGAAATAGTTCGAATATCCTGTCGGCATATTGTTGTTCAAATCCAATGCCATTATCAGAAAATACTATTTTCCAGTAATTTGTTCCATCCCTGGCCGTATCCGGAGATTTTATTTCATCCTGCAAGGCGGGACGGGCGCTGATCCGGATCAATGGAGCGGTATCGCCGGTTTTATATTTGATGGAATTAAGGATCAGGTTTGTAAAAAGCTGGTTGATCTGCATGGGTACGCAGGAAATGACCGGCAATGGCTCATGCTCGATAACGGCATGACTTTCCTCCAGCAACTCACGGATATTGTTGCTTGCATCGTCCAGCACATTATTCAGGTCCGTCATTTCAAAGTCCATTCCACGGGAACTCATGCGCGAATAACTCAGAAGAGAACTGATCAGGTTCTGCATGCGGGTGGACGCTTTGAGAATACGCTGGAAATAATCCCTGGTCACAGCGGGTAATTCTTCATTCGAACCGGTATTGATCAGGTTGCAAAATGTCTGGATTTTTCTCAAAGGTTCCTGCAGATCATGCGATGCGATATATGTAAATGAGCTTAGTTCTGAATTGTTCTGGGCCAACTCTATATTTTTCTGTTCCAATTCACTCTGATACTGGAAGATGGTCCTTTCGTGGAGCTTTAGTCTCGTCTGATCGGTAACAATGATTCCGACGGTAGCCAGCTTCGGTTGCAGGGAGGTCAGTGAAATATAGACCGGGATGATATTTGTCCCTGCAGACAAGATAATTTCCCCCTTACTCCGTCCGTGCAGGGATTCATTAAAGAGTTTTATAAATTTTTCCTTTGACTCTTCATAAATGAAATCGCCGATGAACCGGCCGATTATTTTTTCATATGGGATACCCAGCAATTCAACGAAAGATGAATTCGTGTATACTATCAACCCGTCTTCACTTATATTGATGGCCCCTTCGCCGATTTCTTCGATCAGTACGCGATAAGCATAATCCCCGCTTTGCAGGGTATATACTTCCGGATGATTATTCTCGTTAACGGCGAACGCATCCACTTCACCGGCCCGGATCGCATCAATCAGCTGCTCGGAATCGGCAAGCCTCTCCTCCAGGCTTTCAATTTTTTTCAGTAAATCATCAATGCTTTCGGTCATCATTATTTACTCTTTGACCGCAATTCCCAGGCCCCTGATCACTTTCTGGGAGTCAGAAAAGGTTCCGACCAGTGTTTTCTGCGGAAGCGGATGTCGTTTTATAAGAGAAGGGCTAAAAATAATCTGCTGCTCGGATGCGACCTCCGGATGTTTATAGAGGTCAATGATTTCAAGTTGAAATGAATCTTCCAGGAATTCGGAACATATCTTATTGATATTTTCAATGGCTTCCATGGACCTCGGCGACATTCCGGAAACATACAGCTGCAAAACCAGTTTATTGTCCGAAATCACGAGTGGCAGATTTTTTTTCATCAGCTGGTTTTTTTTACTGCAGCCGGACGGATATTCAATCCGACCAGCACTTTTTCCTCATTCGAGAGATCGCCGATGATCTTACGCAGAGGTACCGGAAATTTTCGTACCAGGGTCGGTATCGCAAATATCTGATCCCCTTCGGCCAGGCGCGGATTGACCAACAGGTCCACGATCTCAATCGTATATTTTCCTTCCAGGTGTTCCCGGCAATATTTTGTTATATTCTTGAGCGCTAGAACGGATTTTGGTGTCTGACCTGCTATGTATAACCGGAGTTCCCAGATTTCTTTTGGCATAAGAATTCAAAACTGTTAATCTGACTTTTTTATTTTTATTCCTTTTCCTTCAATGGTAAATTCATGTACCTGGTTGGAATGACCCATGCCCCTGGATTTCACAATATTCAGGTTACGGGAGCGGATATCCTTTTTTTCATCGTTCGAAACGCGGATCCAGGTATCTGCCAGTGAGGATACGGCATCCACCGTCACGTCATTGAAATCACTAAATCCATCATGCGTTAAAGAGGTAAACAGGGCATTGATCTGATTTACTTTCAACATGTCCATCAGCCGCACAAGCATGGCCCGGACCTCACTTGTATTGCCAACCGTTACCAGGCTGCTGATCGGGTCGATGATGACCGTCCTGGGTTTTAGTTCCCGGATCAGTTTATTCAAAACCAGCAAATGCATTTCCAGCCCCTGCAACGATGGCCGGGAGGAATGAATAAAAAGCAAACCGGATTTTAGATAGGACTTCAGATCAATACCGACCGACTTCATATTGCGCACGAGCTGATCCGGAGATTCTTCAAAAGAAAAGAAAAGGGTGGATTCTTTACGCTGGCAACTGCTTAATGCAAAATAGGATGCCAGCGTGGTCTTCGAAGTGCCGGCCGTGCCCGTGATGAGTACACTGGTTCCCCTGTAAAATCCTTCTTTTTCAAATAATTTGTCCAGGCCGGCATGGCCATATGACAACAGTTCGGTCGAAGTCTTATGTTCCAGCTTCAGTGAGGTGATCGGCAGGACCGATATACCCGTTTCATCTATCAAAAATGGATATTCATTGGTTCCATGGGTAGATCCCCGGTATTTCACGATCCGCAGGCGTCGCGTGGCAATCTGATCGATCACGCGGAAGTCAAGCAGGATTACACAATCGGATACATATTCCTCCAGACCCTGGCGGGTGAGGGAACTTTCCCCTCTTTCGCCTGTAATGATGGTCGTTACACCTTTATCTTTTAGCCACTGGAATAACCGCCTGATCTCCGATCGCAGAATGGTAGCATTATCAAGTCCGCCAAAAAGGGATTCAATGGTATCGAGCACAACCCGTTTGGCGCCAATCGAATCGATCGCGTGATTTAAGCGGATAAAAAGGGCTTCCAGATCATAGTCACCCGTTTCTTCAATCTCGGTTTTCTCAATCCGGATATGATCAATTCTCAATTTTTTTTGACTGATCAGCTTATCCAGATCAAATCCCAGGGAGCGAACATTTTGGGCAAGGTCCCGGGCTGATTCTTCAAAACTCATAAATACACCGGGTTCCCCGAAATCAGTAATTCCCTTCACCAGAAACTGAATGCCCATCAGTGTTTTGCCGCAACCGGCGCTGCCACAGATCAGCGTGGGGCGCCCTTTTGGAAAACCGCCGCCGGTAATTTCATCCAGTCCGTCAACACCGGTTTTGCATTTTGGAAAAACTTCCGGTTTCTCTCGTCTCATTAAATTTTTTTGTGCGATAAATATATAGTTTTAATCCGATCCAGCGATCGTCACGGGTAACCGATTCCATTACGGGGAAATATTTACTCAGAACGGCACGACCGTTATATTTGGGAGAAAATACCGGGTCAATTTAATTTTATAAACCCGAGCTCGTTTTAATTTTTTTGTACGACGTTTCGTTTGGTTAATCCCGCCAGGGCAATCACACCGATGATCCCAAACAGACCCCAGTTATTCTGATTGTTTACATGACTGTTATATCCGGATACACGCCCTGGCATGGAAGAATTCGCTTTATCCGTCGTCTGGGCCATCGCCCTTACAGAAGACAGGGAAATCAGAAAGATCAGACAGATCAGGCGGCATAAGGAATTTTTCATACAGATTAATTTAAACAACCACGCTTTTGCAAGTTATATGCCAGCAAAAAGCCCACCTGCAGGTGGGCTTTTTGGGCGTAACGCGTAACGCTTAACGCGTAACGCTTAACGCGTAACGCTTAACGCGTAACGCATAGTGTATAAAGTGTAAAGTGTAAGTGTCAAAAGGCAGGGGTAAAGCGTAGGAATATTTTCAGGTTTTTTTTCCTTTCAATTCTCCGACCGTTCCAGTGCGCTCAGAATCATCGGGAATATTTTTTCCTGAAATAAAATACTTTGCCTGATGGCCGTAATATCCTGTACGCTTTCGTTTACAGTAATTACGGCATGCAGGGATGGAATGATGAAATTAAACTGGCCACCCCATCCAAGACCGTAAACAATCATGATACCCCTGTAATTCTTATGATACCAGCACAAAGCATATTCGGATCCGGGAAATCCCCAGTCGGTATGATACCGGCGATCAGGATTTAATAACTGCTGAACATAAGAGGCGGAAACAATTTGTCTTCCGCCATAACGGCCGCTATCCAGCAACAGCACGCCGATCCGGTTCATATCGGTAACGGACAACCGGATACTGAGCAATCCGCTTCCATCATAGTAACCGTCATTCATTTTCATCCACTCAACCCTTTCGATTTTCATGGGCCCAAAAAGATATTTGTTCGCAAATTCCAGTGTGGACAAACCGCAGGCTTTTGATATGATCACGGATAGCAAATGAGAGGCGGCGTTGCTGTAGTGAAAGATGCTGCCGGGATTTGTAATTAAAGGTTGTTGAATGGTATATAATGAGGGATCGGGCAAAGACAGATATTTATCAAGGCGGGTGGGGTCTTCGTGATAAAGACCTGATGCCTGATTCATAATCTGGCGGATGGTAATCGTTTGTTTTCTCCGGTCCGTATCCTGTTTTAATTCCGGAAAGAACCGGATGATTTTTTCATCCAGTGATGAAACAAATCCTTTGTCAATCGCAATACCCGTCAGGATGGACATAATGCCCTTGGTCAGCGACTGATCTTTAAAAAGTTCTGCCGGCGATTTTTGATTAAAATAATGTTCATAAACCAGCGCATGATTTTTTGTAACAGCAATGGCATACAGACCGGAATCAGATTTCACAACAGACGAATCCTCTATATGAATCTGGCCGTTTGAAAATGACGG
>Ga0206913_1053_pt1 | contig 28037 bp, 17 predicted proteins | sample Alteio_BWOrgHeat_72_FD_152942 | JGI IMG/M metagenome (GOLD analysis project Ga0206913, IMG submission 152942) | Enriched cells from forest soil in Barre Woods Harvard Forest LTER site, Petersham, Massachusetts, United States -... | ecosystem: Environmental > Terrestrial > Soil > Temperate forest >... | reverse complement strand
ACTGAAGAAATTCATCCGAATGTCGTGCTGATGGATATCAATATGGTTCCCTTTTCCGGCATTGAGGCCACCCGGCAGATCCGGGAGCTTTCACCTGAAACCCGTGTAATCGGTGTTACAATGCATTCTCAGCCCGCTTTTGCCAAGAAAATGCTCCAGTTTGGTGCCAGCGGTTATGTTACCAAAAATTCATCCCGTGAAGAAATGGTAACCGCTATTCTGGAAGTGTCAAAAGGAAATAAATTTGTATGCGAGGAGATAAAAGATCTGATTGCGGACAGTAGTGAGGATCAGGCTACTAATACCGCAGTTAATACTCTGACCGAAAGGGAAATGGATGTGATTAATCTGATCCGTCAGGGCAATTCATCCAAGGATATATCAACGAAGCTTGAAATTTCCATCAAAACAGTGGAAGTACACCGTCATAATATTCTTAAAAAGCTGAAACTGAAAAATGCAGCTTCCCTGATTCACTTCATGAATAACAGTTCTGTGGTGATTTAGATCGATGACCGTTGCCGGTTGACGGCTTGCCCCGCGAAATGCGGGGTTGACCGATGACCGATGACCGATGACCGTTGGTTATTAGTCCTTTATGGAGTTAGCGGCTAATTATTTTACTTAAAATTCAGCACTTACATACTTCCAGTCTTCCAGTCTTCCAAACTTGTTTAAAATGAGCTAACTTTGCGCTTCACTTTCGATTAGACGGCGCCCCTGGCGACGTCACTAAAAAGTAAAAATTGAGCGACGAAATAAAACATGAATGCGGATTGGCATTCATCAGACTTCGTAAACCTTTCTCCTTTTATCTCCAGAAATATGGTACGGCATTGTATGGCTTAAATAAGCTCTACCTGCTCATGGAAAAACAACATAACCGTGGTCAGGACGGTGCGGGTGTTGCTTCCGTAAAGCTGAATATAGAACCCGGCCATCCATTTCTACACCGCATACGCAGCAACAATAACCAGCCGATTGCCGATATATTCTCAAAGATTAATGACGAAGTAAAAGACCTTGAAAAATACCAACCTGATATTATCAAACATCCGGGACTTTTAAAAGGCCATATCTCTGTCATGGGTGAGCTTCTGCTCGGACATTTGCGGTACGGAACGCAGGGTAAAAATAATGTTGAATTCTGTCATCCTTTTATAAAAAGAGACACCATCCCCGCCCGCAATCTCGCACTGGCCGGCAATTTCAACCTGGTAAATACAGACGAACTTTTCGCATTGATAAATATTGAGCCCGGTGAATTTCAGAAACAGAGCGACCTGGCGGCCATGATGGAAGTAATACATCATTATATCGTGCTGGCAGATGAAAATAGACCTGAAGAACTGGATTTGAAAAGGGTACTGAAAAAAGCGCTTCCCTTATTCGACGGCGGATTTACGGTTGGCGGGCTGGTAGGTAACGGTGACGGATTCGTATTCCGTGATGCGCACGGAATACGTCCGGCGTATTATTTTGCAAATGATGAAATCATCATTGCCGCCTCCGAACGCTCTGCCATTCGCACCGTTTTTAATGTGGGAGAAAATGAAGTCCTGGAATTGATGCCCGGTACTGCCCTGATTGCAAAATCAGACGGCCGGTTTTCAGTAGAACAAATTATTCCCGCCAAAGAACGCCGTGCCTGTAGTTTTGAACGAATTTATTTTTCCAGGGGAAGTGATGAAAAGATCTACCGGGAAAGAATTGCACTTGGTTATCACCTGAGCGAGCAGATTCTGAATTCTGTCAATCACGATTTGAAAAACAGTATATTTTCTTTTATTCCTAATACGGCCGAAGTTGCTTTCTATGGTATGTGGAAGGGGCTTGATGATTACCTGAAAAAAGTCATGATCGACAGGATCATGTCCTGGGGAAATGACCTGACGGAAGAAAAACTTTCTCAGATGATCAACCGGAAAATCCGGATTGAGAAAATTGCAACCAAGGACGTCAAGATGCGAACATTCATTACTGCCGACTCCAGCCGTAATGAAATGGTCCAGCACGTTTATGATATTACATATGGTACCGTGCAAAAAGATGTGGATACCCTGGTGGTGATTGATGATTCCATCGTACGTGGAACTACTTTGCGGGAGAGTATCGTGCGCATGCTTGCCCGGCTCGAGCCAAAAAAAATAATTATTGTTTCTTCTGCTCCGCAGATCCGTTACCCTGACTGCTATGGGATCGATATGAGCAAACTGGGTGACTTTATTGCTTTCCGCGCAGCTATAACGCTCATGCATGAACGAAAAAAGGAAAAGTGCCTGACTGATATGTACGATCATTGCAAGGAACTGGAACGTTTGGGACAACTGCACACAGAGAATATCGTGCGTCAGGTTTACAAACCGTTTACCACCCAGGAAATTTCTGATAAAATAGCAGAACTGATTACTCCGCCTGATATCACTACACCGGTCCAGGTGATATATCAGACAATCGAATCCCTTCACGAAGCCTGTCCGACCAATACCGGTGACTGGTATTTCACAGGCAACTATCCCACACCCGGCGGTAACAAAGTCGTCAACCGGGCATTTATCAACTACATGGAAGGGAAAAATGTGAGAGGATACTAAAATTTTATTTCCCAACTCAAATTTTCACATCTTATTTTCACATCGTACTCCCACATTATTTAGTGTGTAACCGTATTTTATGCGGTACCGTAATTTCCGCATCTCATCTCCATTCCGCACGTGCGGGATCATTTTGAATTCTTACATTCTCTGCCCTTACGCATTCACCACACTTATGTGAAATTGATAATTTAACGGCGTAACAAAAAAAGGTCCCCAAAAATGGGGACCTCTAAAATGATTTCGTATGAAAAAAGGTTTAGCTTTTTTTAGTCTCAAGCAGATTGAAGAACTGATCCAACAGTGGGAGAATCACGATTCTTGTGCGGCGGTTAGCTGCACGGCCTTCTTTTGTATCATTCGGCATTAATGGAACAAATTCGCCACGACCAGCTGCGGTCATCTTTGCAGGTGGTATGCCATATGTTTTATCCAGAATGCGAACAACAGAAGTTGCACGTTTAACACTCAGATCCCAGTTGTCCATTAAAACACCAGATTTATAGGGTTTCGTATCGGTGTTTCCTTCAACCATGAATTCAACATCTGGCTGATTCTTCAACACTGCAGCCACTTTCGCAAGTACGCCTTTTGCATTTTTTGAAACGGTAAAGCTTCCGCTGTTGAATAACATCTTGTCGGAGATATCGATGAAAACAACACCTTTTTCGATTTTGATGTTTACATCGGAATCATTGGCGTTTCCAACAGCACCCTTGAGGTTCATAACGAGTGCCATGTTCATAGAGTCTTTGTGTGCCATTGCAGACTGCAAATCGCGGATGTAAGCATCCTTCGCTCCAATATTCTCAAGCGATTTCTTAATGCTTTCAGCCTGTGAACCTGAGATTACTGACATGTCCTCCAGTGATTTCAGGGCAGCCGTATTGTTTTCCTTCAGGAAAGCAACTTGTTTGTTTAATTCGTCTATTTGTCCCTGTAAGCCTGTGTTCTTAGACGTAAGGCTTGCAGTCTGGTCGTTACATGTCTTCAATTCACCCTGAAGTTTTGCATATTCAGCGCTTAAAGAATCAAAGCGGGCCTGCATTTTGGCCTGCATTTCTTTAAATTTTTTGGTGCTCACGCAGGAGAACATCAACAGTGACGAAACAGAGAAAAGTAGAATGTACCTAAGCTTCATAAGAATCATTTTAAGAAGAGTTAATTAATAATCGATATACTTAAAAATATATAACGCACACAGCAATTGTTGTACCAATCCGCTGGTAGTGCACTTTTTACTTGATAAATACAGTTTTGATGAATACGATATAGGGATGCATAAGGTAGGAAAATACGGGTAGCAAGCAGTTTAGTCCGGCGAAGATATGTGAAAAAATAAATTCCAAGCATTTCTGTACTTAAAATTATTTTGACATTATTTCCTTAGTTAATGAATTGCTTAGCTTTAGCTCCCAAATTTATTTGCATGAAATTTTTTGTATACATGTTTCTATTTATATCCTGTGTTATTTCTTCCTGTAAACTCATGCATCCCGACCGGTCAATACCTGATAATAAAGACTTTGGGAAGGTTCTCAATGATTATTATAACGACCGGATGAAATATTTCCCCGTGGAAGCAACGCAAAACGGTGATCAACGCTATAACGATCAGCTGCCTGTGGATTTTACGGATGGTTATCTCGATACCCTGCGAAATTTCTTTGGCGGTTATTTAAATAAAATAGTCGTTTTTGACAGGGACCAACTCAACAAGAATGACCAGATCAGCTACGATGTTCTTCTTAGGGAACTGAAAATGGATCTTGAAGGGATTGACCTGCACCTGGCCATAAACAATGTCACGATGCCCAATGTCCAGTATATGCCCTTTAATCAATTTGAAGGCATTCCGCTGTTCCTGGGCCAGATGGGAAGCGGCACCGGTATACAACCATTTAAAACGGCCGGGGATTATCATAACTGGATCGCAAGAGCCGGGAAATTCCAGGCCTGGGCTGACAGTGCCATCGTTTACTTCAGGAGAGGATTGTCGAACGGGTATATTCTTCCCCGATGTCTTGTGGAAAAAATGATTCCGGAAATGCGGGACATGGCGACAACAGACACTGCAAAAAATATATTCTATACACCTATTAAATTAATACCTGTTTCATTCAGCAGTGAGGATAAACAAAAAATATCTGCTCAGATGACCGGACTGATTACCGGAACCCTGATACCTTCTTATGAGAAACTGGCTGCATTCCTGCAAAACGAATACCTTCCCAAAAGTCGCAGCAGCATTGGATTCGATGATTTACCAGATGGCGTTAAATTGTATAATTACCTGATTCGTTACTGGACAACGACCAATAAGACAGCGGAAGAAATATACCAGACCGGACTTTCAGAAGTAAAAAGAATTCATACCGAAATGGAACTGGTGAAAACCCAAACCGGATTCCAGGGCGACCTCCCGGCGTTCTTTAACTACTTAAAAACGGATCCCCGATTCACACCTTATAAGTCTCCGGAGGAAGTCTTGAATGCTTTCAGAAAAATCCAGGCAACCATTGATCCGAATCTTAAAAAACTTTTTGGCCGCACACCAAAAATGAAGTTTGAGATCCGTCAGACAGAAGCTTTTCGTGAAGCCAGTGCCAGTGCAGAATATATAGCCGGAGATCCGGACGGAAGCAGACCTGGTGTGTTTTATGTTCCAATCCTTGATGCCCGTAAGTTTAATGTCTCTTCCGGAATGGAATCTCTGTTTTTGCATGAAGCTATTCCCGGTCATCATTATCAAAATTCTTTACAGATGGAAGACACCCTGCTTCCAAAATTCAGAAGGTTTGCCTGGTATGGCGCGTATGGTGAAGGATGGGCATTATATTCAGAATCGCTGGGTAAGGAATTGGGCTTGTATACCGACCCTATTCAGTATATGGGTGCATTGGGCGATGAGATGCACCGGGCTATTCGGCTGGTTGTGGATGTGAGTATGCACCTGAAAAAAATGACGAGGGAACAGGCCATCAAATACATGATGGATAACGAGCCTATCAGTGAACAGGGCGCCACGGCAGAAATAGAACGTTATATTGCCATTCCGGGTCAGGCTCTCAGTTACAAAACGGGGGCGATGATGATCCGCGAATTGAGAACGCGTTTTGCCAATGAATTAGGTGACAGATTTAATATCGCTGCTTACCATGACGAGGTTTTGAGTGACGGATGTTTACCCCTGGAAGTATTTGAAAGAAAAATGAATGTGTGGGAGATGAATCAGTAAATTTTCAATTTACCTGCTTCATATATCGGCAATACGTTGGCCTGATTGGGTTCGAGACAGTAGCGTATATCTTTTTCCAGTCCATATGCCATCAGGCGTTTGAAATGCGAAGCATTATTTTCCTTCAAAAATGCAAATAAATCGCCACCAGCTTTCTCATAAAGATTAACTGCAGTATGAGAGGCATCGCATTCTATATTAAAATAATCCCGGACTTTTTTAATGATAACGCCGGCAAATAATGTGTCTTCGATATTTATACGGTCCTTCCACGCGGCGCAGGCAAGAATAACATTATTTTTCTGCTGCAGCAGATATTCGGTAACGGCGTTCAGGTTTGCGAAAGAGCCGGTAACAATTTCCCGGGCGCCTTTGTCCAGCGCCATATGCAGGAGGCGGGTACCGTTGGTTGTTGTGAGTACCAGGATTTTTCCTTCGATAAATTCACGGCTGTATTCAAATGGCGAGTTCCCATAGCTTAGTCCTTCCGCAATCTTTCCGTCTCTTTCTCCGGCAGTGATACAATTGATCTGACGTCCCAGTTCGATACATTTTGCAACACTGTCAACGGGTACAATGTGTTTTGCTCCGTTGTATAAGGCTGTTGCAATGGTGGAAGTGGCACGCAGCACGTCAATTATTACAACCGTTGCCTGGGATACATTATATAAATGTAACAAAGCGGGAGAAAGAGAAGTATATAAAAAGGGCTTGGTGTTCGGCATCAGTTACAATAAATTCAATAAATATTCATCTCCAAATTCTGAATCAGCAGCCGTATTAAGAAAGAAACGGAAGTTTGACAACACGGGCCTGTAAAAGTTTATCCCGGACCTTAATATAAATTTTTGCGTCGACATTTGAAAAAGTATCCCGCACGTAACCCAGACCGATGGCTTTGTTCAAAGAAGGCGATTGTGTTCCGGAAGTTACTTCTCCAATCACAGCTCCGGAAAAATCTTTGATCTCATAACCGTGCCGTGGAATACCTTTCTCCAGCATTTCAAATCCAACCAGTTTTTTTTGTATGCCCTTCTTCTTTTTCTCCTCTATCACTTCACGGCCCACAAAAGGTTTTGTAAAACGCGTGATCCATCCCAATCCCGCTTCCAACGGAGAAGTGCTGTCATTAATATCATTCCCATATAAACAATAACCCATCTCCAATCGCAGGGTGTCGCGGGCAGCCAAACCTGCCGGTTTTATTCCAAATGATTTCCCTGCGTTAAAAATAGCCTCCCAAATTTTATCAGCCGCGTTGTTTTTGTCTTCAAAATAAATTTCAACTCCTCCGGCGCCCGTATAACCGGTTGCACTGACCAGAACATTGTCAACTCCCGCAAAATGGCCTTTTACAAAATTGTAATATTTAAGGTTCATCAGATCCATGGATGTCAGGGGCTGCAATATTTTTGTTGCATTGGGTCCCTGGACGGCCAGCAGACAGGTTTTGGAAGAGATGTCTTCCAGCTTTACTTCGGTATTATTTTTTTTGATCCAGTTCCAGTCTTTTTCAATGTTTGCTGCATTCACCACCAACATATATACGTCATCTTTTTTTATGCAATAAACAAGCAGGTCATCAATAATACCTCCTGTTGCATTTGGAAGACAACTGTATTGCGCCTGGCCCTCGGTCATTTTAGAAGCATCATTGGAAGTCAGACTCTGTATCAAATCGAGAGCGCCGGGTCCCTTGAGAATAAATTCTCCCATATGACTCACGTCAAAAACGCCCGCATTGTTCCGAACTGCCAGGTGTTCATCATTGATGCCTGAATAACTGATCGGCATATTATATCCGGCGAATTCAGCCATTTTTGCACCCAGTTCAAGGTGTTTATTCGTAAAGGGTGTGATTTTCATAACCGTTTGTAGTTTAAGAAACCGAGCGCGAAATTAAAACTTGCGCTGCTGGCAACCAATAATAATATGGTCCCGGCTGTTCCGCCAAAGGCGGCATGGCCGGGACCATCTGTCTATTCTATCATCCAGTCTAACTGAGGTTGGTCAGTAAAACCAGGGTAGCACTGGACTCAGTGGATTCAACATCCTTGTCTTCAGGATTCTTTTCATTGGCCGGTGCATTTAAATTCCGGGTTGTTTTCGGTTTATGATAACGGTAATCGCCGTTTGGATTTTTCTTCTGGCTGCTGTCTGGTAACGCATTCCGATTCTGTTCTTCATTGCCGTTATTGTCCTGGAAATTTTTACCGGTTCTTTCCAATCCGTTTTCGGTCATCACATATTCAACTTCCGGTGTCCAGGAATTTGCATAGTCATTATCGTTGTCATCCCATTCAATGTTAATTCCATTATTTCCCCAGCGTTTTCTGTTTATAGAGAACCATTTATAATCTTCCAGGTTTCTTTTCATCAGTATTTTTTTGCCGACCGGCACTTCGATTACAAGCAGTACTTTCTGATTGCGAAACTGTTGCCTGGGTGTTATAGCAAATCCACGGGAAAGACTCAGCACGCTGTCCTTCTGTTCAACCGGAAAATTGATTTGTGATGCGAGACTCCTGGCCTCTGCAGTGTTATTCCCCAGACTCCGTCTTACGCGTTCCAGGTGCCATGCACTATCATTGCTTTTGATGATATCGATACGGACTGTGTTCAATGTGAGGCTGTCATCTGTCAGCCCAAAGAAAGGGCCCCTGTGACGCCAGTTCATACCCATCCAGTCGTCGGAGTCATCAATATAATAGGGTTTTGAATCGTCCATTTTCACTATTAACCTGCCATTCACAGGTGCGGTCAATTCTATTTTGTCGTCAAGTGATGAAGGAGTGCTGAAATGTCTGCCAAAGGATGCCATGAGAAATATCAGGCTGATCAGTCCGATCACCCAAAGACTCCCAAACGTATATCCCAGATAGTTGCTGCCGCTACGGGCGCCAATGATTCGGCGTATGAGCCATGTCAACAAACCAACCACCGGAAGTATCAGAAAAAACAAGAGCACGGACCAGGCCATGATATTCTGCCAGAAACCATGGATGAAATATTCTTTTAGCGGGAGCACTACACCTCCGGAAAAAATTACACCGATCAGGGCAGCAACCAGTGCGAAAGTTATGATTACGGTTATAAATAAGAAGAAAGCTTTAAAAAGTACGCCGATCGCATGGCCGATTCCCTGCCGGGGAATATTTACTGATGAAATCTCTTTTTTTAAGCTACCGGATTTTCTTTTTACTTCAGCGCCGAACTCTTCAGCTTTGACTTTCATTTCTTCCCCTACCACAGTTGCTTTTTGTTTGAACCCTTCCAGGTCGCTTTTGATGGTGTTTTTGATAGACTCCAGGTCAATTTTTTCTCCACGCATTTCGAGTTTATCGGATGCCGTTTGCGCTTCAGGTAACACGATCCAGAGGATGATATATGTGATGAATAATGTTCCGCCAAAACCTCCCAGAAAAACGGGACCTTCGTAATCAAACCATGTTGCATGGCGGAATATCGATGTAATTACACCACCGATCAGTGGTAAGCAAAATATCAGTCTGGGAATCCATATTTCGATATTAAAATAAGCCGCCAACCCACTGGCTACACCTCCAATCGCTTTGTGGTCCGGATCCCTGAAAAGTCTTTTTCTGATTTTTGTAACCATAGACTTTGGTGGGAGGGCTATCCAGAGAATAATATATAACAGCAATGCTGTACCGAAACTTCCCAGGATGAGCAGTGCATAAATAATACGCACTACGGAAGGATCAATTCTCAGATAAGCTGCAAGACCGCCACAAACACCGCCCAGCATTTTATCGTTCTCAGAGCGATACAGGCGGCGCGGTTCATCTGCTGCAGCTTCTTCTGCGAAAGAAGATGAATTACGGCTGCTATTACCGTTTTTATTGCTGGTTTCGTCCTGATCGAAATCTTCCGGACGACCCATGCTTGTAATAATTTCTTCTACGTCAGCATCTGTGATACAGGTTGCGCCTTTTTTAAGGCGATCTGAAAAAAGTTCTGCAAAGCGGTTTTCAATATCATTTACGATTTCATCACCACCTTCTTCGTCTGCAAAATGCTTTTTCAGACTGTCAACGTACTTGCGCAATATATCATATGCTGTTTCTTCAATCGGGATTACCCGGCTGTGAAAATTTATATTGATAATCTTTTTCATTGTTCGCTTATTTGGAGATTGTTAAGGTTGTTTATGGATTCTCTGCTCTTATTTCTGTTTTGCTTGCCAGGGCATCCACTGCGTTGGCGAGTTCTTTCCAGGTTGTTTCCAGTTCCCTGTAAAATGCCAGTCCCTTGTCGGTCAGGGAAAAATACTTACGAGGGGGGCCGGAATTGCTTTCCACCCAGCGGTAGGTGAGCATATCTGCATTTTTCAACCTCGTGAGCAAAGGGTATAGAGTGCCTTCCAGGATATTCAGATTGGCTGATCTCATTTCTTCAACGATATCAGAAGGATAAGCCTCTCCGCGCCGGATGATGGAAAGAATACAGAATTCCAGTATGCCCTTGCGCATCTGGCTCTGTGTATTTTCTATGTTCATGGTCTTGACTTTTTATTGAGTGATTCCCACTCACGATGCAAATATAAGGAGTTATTTAGTACTATGCAAAACAAAGTACCATAGAAAGGTCAATACTTTCCATAATATTCGAAGCTATGAATCGTATGTATTTGATTATTAGCCATTTACATTTTGCTGATTGCTCATGACACGGGGAAATAAAATGTAAGACGGTTATATTTAATGATGGACGGAATATCTCTGACTAAGTATACCCTCCGCTCAACTACCGCTCAACCTTAGTTGATTTATCTTAAAAATGGGCCTATGATCGAAGGTTGAGCGAAGGTTGAGCGAAGGTTGAGAACGGGGCAGAACGCAAGAGGCGGGACGCAGGAGGCAGGGTGAGGATGAGATAGGTGTAAATTCAGTTGTGATTCGAAAATCAGACAGGCGAATCGTATTGCGTCCTGCCGCTTGCGTCCTGCCGCTTGCGTCCTGCCGCTTGCGTCCTGCCGCTTGCGTCCTTCCGCTTGCGTCCTGCATCCAGCCTCCTGCATCCTGCTTAAAATTCGGCGTTCTTTGGAGTGCGCGGAAAGGGGATCACATCGCGGATATTGGTCATTCCGGTTACAAACTGAACCATACGCTCAAAGCCCAATCCGAAGCCTGCATGCGGGACTGTTCCAAAACGGCGCGAATCCAGGTACCACCACATTTGTTCTATGGGAATATGCATTTCCGTCATCCGGGCTTCCAGCACATCGAGTCTTTCTTCTCTTTGTGATCCGCCTACGATCTCACCAATACCCGGCGCCAGAATGTCCATGGCCGCTACTGTTTTGCCATCTTCATTCTGACGCATATAGAATGCCTTGATCTCTTTTGGATAGTCAGTGACAATAACGGGTTTCTTAAAATGCTTTTCCACGAGATACCGTTCGTGTTCACTCTGCATATCTGCACCCCAGAATAGTTCATATTTGAATTTCTTCTTTTTATAAGCCGGCGAATCAAGCAGGATCGCAATGGCCTGGGTATACGTGATTCGTTCGAAATCCTGGCTGGCAACAGATTCCAGCTTTTCAATCAGTCCGGCTTCGCTGCGTTCATTTTGCGGCTTTTGTTTTTCTTCTTCCGCCAGACGCTGGTCGAGGAATTCCAGGTCTTCCCGGTTATTTTTCAAAACATAGTTTATCAGGTATCGAACAAATGCCTCTGCCAGGTTCGCGTTATCCTCCAGGTCGTTAAATGCCACTTCCGGTTCAATCATCCAGAATTCAGCCAGATGTCTGGTCGTATTTGAATTTTCTGCCCTGAATGTAGGGCCAAAAGTATATATCTCTGAAAATCCCATCGAAGCCAGCTCCCCTTCCAGTTGCCCGCTTACCGTAAGATTTGTAGCCCTTCCAAAAAAATCATCTTTAAAATTCACCAATCCCTGTTCATCGCGGGGTGTATTATCAAATGGCAGAGTCGTCACCTTAAACATTTCACCGGCACCCTCGGCGTCTGAAGCTGTAATGATGGGCGTATGGAGGTAAACGAACCCGCGTTCATTGAAAAACTGGTGTACGGCGAATGCCAGTGCATGACGAACGCGAAACACTGAACCGAATGTATTAGTCCGGAACCGCAGGTGGGCTATTTCCCGGAGAAATTCAAGGCTGTGCTTTTTCGGCTGGAGAGGAAATTTTTCTGTGTCACATAATCCCAGGATCTCAACCCCGCTGGCTTTTAGCTCAACGAGTTGACCCTTTCCCGGAGATTCCACCAGCTTTCCCACAGCCCGGATGGAAGTTCCTGTGGTAATCTTCTTTAACAGTTTTTCATCAAACAGACCTAATTCAAGAACAATCTGCAGGTTTTCGTTGGAGGAACCGTCATTTAAAGCAATAAACTGGTTGTTACGAAGGGTTCTGACCCATCCCATGACTGTTATATCAGACGATCCGGCCGGCATCCTGAGCGCTTCCCTGATTTTGGTGCGTTTGTTAAACATTAGATATTTTAAACTTGCGAGTGAATAAAGACGGCAAAGATAATCCTTGAAATATTTTTTTAGATTTTCCGTTTTTATATTATCATTGCATTGGAATCAGGCTGATTCGTTTCTTATCCTTTGCTCGCAACCGTCAGTTTTAGTCATTCCGCTCGTCTTTAATCAATATACATTCACAAATTCTTTTCCTACAGGTCAGTTCTAACTGCCGTAATTCTCAAGTTTTATTATGTACGACATTCTCCAACTAAACGACATGCTCGTTCCCGAACTGCTCGATATTGCTGAGCAGCTGAAGATCCCCAACTCCAAAAAATTAGATAAACAGGAACTCGTTTATAAGATATTGGATAAACAGGCGCTCACACCGAGTGAAAAATCAGATGGCGCAGACAGCGGACTCAAGCGCAAACGCATTGTAAAGACAACAACCTCCAATTCAAGTGAAGAGGCTTTTGTAGAAAGCGGAGATCCGGTCCCGAAACTTAAAAAGCCGGAACCAAGAAAAGACCTTAAGAGGAAAGAAGAAAAGCCCATCGTAAAAAAATTACGCAAGAAGGAGGATGAAGTGGAGCATGAAATAGCGGCACCGGTCGAATTTAATAAACCGCCGGTACATCCGAGACAGGATTCGGCGAATCAGCGGCATGCTGCGGAATCAGAAGAATCAGACGGTTCCGAAAATATCAACAATAATAACAGCCAGACCAACGAACAGGAAAATAGCAGTGAAGAGAGTGGCTCTTCACCTGAGCAAAACCGCCCGGGAAATGGAGACCAGCAGCAAAAAGTTTACCCGCCGCGCCGTAATGAGACTTTTAATATTGAATTTGACGGCGTAATCCAGGCAGAGGGTGTTTTGGAAATGATGCCCGATGGATACGGGTTCCTGCGGAGCAGTGATTATAATTATCTCTCGTCTCCGGATGACGTATACGTTTCGCCATCGCAGATAAAATTGTTCGGTTTAAAAACCGGGGACACGGTTTATGGTTCCGTTCGTCCACCGAAAGAAGGCGAAAAATATTTTGCCCTGTTAAAAGTGGAGACTATCAACAATAAATCTCCGGATGATGTCAGGGACCGTGTTCCTTTCGATTATCTGACCCCGCTTTTCCCTTTTGAAAAACTGAATCTTTTTGTAAATCCTTCTGATTTTTCAACCAGAATCATCGACCTGTTTACCCCGATTGGCAAGGGACAACGCGGGCTGATCGTCTCGCAGCCAAAAACCGGCAAGACCATGCTGCTGAAGGCCGTTGCCAACGCCATCGCCATTAATCATCCCGAATGTTATCTGATGATTGTGCTTGTGGATGAAAGGCCGGAGGAAGTTACCGACATGGAACGTTCTGTACGGGCCGAAGTGATCGCTTCCACTTTTGACGAGCCGGCTGAAAAACACGTAAAGGTTTCTACAGTTGCATTGCAAAAAGCAAAACGTCTGGTAGAATGCGGACATGATGTGGTGATTCTTCTGGATTCCATCACCCGCCTGGCCCGGGCACATAATACCGTTGCTCCTTCATCAGGCAAGGTATTGAGTGGTGGTGTGGAAGCCAATGCTATGCAGAAGCCCAAACAGTTTTTCGGTGCAGCACGTAAAATAGAAAATGGTGGCTCCCTCACCATACTTGCGACAGCCCTCATAGATACAGGATCCAAAATGGACGAAGTGATCTTTGAAGAATTTAAAGGAACGGGTAATATGGAATTGCAGCTTGACAGGCGTCTTGCCAACCGCCGCATTTTCCCTGCTATTGACCTGGTTGCTTCTTCTACACGCCGTGATGACCTTTTACTTGAAAGAGAGATTCTGCAGCGCATGAACCTGCTTCGGGTTTATCTCAACGATATGAACACGGAAGAAGCCATGAATGAATTGCTGAAACGCATGCGCGGTACTAAGAGTAACGAAGAGTTTCTCGCCAGTATGAACAGCTAGATAATTGTCAATTGTCAATTGATAATTGTTAATTACAAAGCACAACCTCATTGACAATTAACAATTGACAATTGACAATTAGAAAATAAGGTGCTCCCTGTGTTTAATTTTCGTGTGGGTTAATTCGGTTACCATCTGCACGCCCGTAATGGATTTGATGGAATCCATCATTTCAATCATCAATTCATCAGAAACAGCATCCCCTTTCAACAGCCAGAAAAAATCAAGGTGCCTGAATTGAGGCAATAAGAATTCACCGTCAAATTGATTATTGTAGAGATAGTGAACGAGGGTCTTATGTGGCTCCGGACATTCATATACGGTAAAAAAATACTGTCGCTTTTTCCGGATCATGGGAATTTCAATCTGGTTGGTAATGCGGAAATCAAGCCGCATCTGGCGATTCAGTTGCCAGCAAAAACGATATCCTTTTAAAGGCGCGACGATACCTAATAACCGGGAACATTCAAAAAAATCCCCCTCCATATTATCCATGTCCAGCTTCAAAGACTTCATATCCTTATTTAAATTGGACGGCCGCTTTCATTTCTTCATTCCCTCTTAAAAATACAACGGTCGTCTGATCATCCCTGTTAAATTTTGAAAGTGCGTCCATATAAGTCTGCAGCGATATAACGGAATAGTCCCCCAGCCTGGTAATGATATCCCCGGTTCTTAAACCCGCTTTTTCAGCCGGACGGCCTTCACTGATTGCATCAATGCGGAGACCGCTGCCGGGAAAACTATAGTCGGGCATTATGCCCAGCGTAACATTGAAAGCAGGTGCCACGCCAAATTGCCTGTCGCGTGTTTTTGTGAACACCGGTTTATTCGTTCCATCCATCTTTTGTGTTATAGCATAAATCAATTTGATCACCTGCAACTCACCCGGGTAATTTATTTTATCTGCCTGGTCGGTTGGCTTATGGTAATCGGAATGAATACCGGTAAAGAAAAATAACACCGGAATACTTTTCAGGTAGAATGATGTATGATCACTGGGACCTGTACCACTTGAGTCCACATTCAGAATGAATAGTTTCTTATTCATTGCGCTGTTGATCAGATCTGCCCATTGGGGCGATGTGCCATAACCACCGATCGTCAGTGAATGTGTACTATCATTCAGCCGGCCGATCATATCCAGGTTCATCATGTAGCTGATTTTCGACAAAGGCAGGGTTGGATATTCGGTAAAGTGTTTTGACCCGATCAGACCCGATTCCTCACCGGAAAAAGCGATAAACAAATAATTTGTTTTTGGATTCTTTGTTTTTTTCAGTAACCGGGCGAGCTCTACCATGCCCGCCACACCACTTGCATTATCATCCGCACCGGGGTGAATCATTTTTTCCGTTCCGCGATATAATGAATTCCCATCTTCCCCAAAACCAAGATGATCGTAATGCGCTCCTATGATAACGGTATAAGGCGCGCCATTATCCATGTAGCCCAGGATATTATGGCCCCATCTTTTTCTTTCTTCCATCTGCACATCAATTTCCACATCCAGTGTTTGGGAAATGTCTTTCAGGTATTTTTTTCTGCCAGCTCTTGTTACATAGAGTGCGGGAATTTTCTCCGCCCGGATTCCTTCAGCAGGATCAAATACAATTCCATCCTCTGTTTTCGAACTGTTGTAAAATATCACCGCGCTGGCGCCTTTTCCTGCAAACTGTTTTGTTTTTTCCCGCAGAAATTTGTTCAAATCAAAATGCGGGTTGGACTGGAGCGCTTCAATGGCTTCTTTCAAATCATAAAACCAGGGAGAGCCGCTTTCCTGCAGCGCCACAGCCGGCGACCCCTCCACTTTTCCGGTGGCACTGAAGGGTAAGGGAAAAAATTCTGTATTCAGGAGAAGGGCCGAATTATTTATTGTAAAAACACTGCGGCTGATATCTCTTCCGTCATATATTTCAAAACGCTGGAGCCACGTACCGCTATCCCCCATCGGTTTCAGGCCGGCTTTCGCAAAATCTGCAATAATATAATCAGATGCCAGTTTTTCCCCCGCGGTCCCTGACCGCCGTCCTTCGAGTTTATCATTTGTTAAGTAATTGATATCCGTCTGCAGTTCCGCAATGATCTCTTTGTCAGCCTTCCGAAGCTTTTGTGAATGGGCAAAGGAGAAAAAGGCATGGATAAAAATAAACGATAATAAAAAGCTTCGTATCATGAAGATCTGTTTGCGAAGTAACGGGTACAAAGATATATTGTCAAAAGGCATTCCAAACCGTTATGGATTAAGTTAGTTTAGTTTATATAACCTGACTTTAACCGGTTCCCTGGTCCAGACGTCATTCATCGGATATGGATGCCTGAGAGTCAATCGGCACGGTGTGAAAACCGGTTGCACCGGTCAGCCCATGCGATCAAAAGTCCGGGTTAACGGGTAAACCAGGCCATTTCAGATGAACTTTGGCACGCCTGCGGGAAAAGAAGCTTCAAATCTTTCAAGTCATAATATTTTTCCTTTACTTTTGCAGATTAGCCTTTTCCGAACTGAATTATTCTGGTATAGGCACGTAGAAAACAGAAAAGTTGAATGGCCCTACCGCACCTTATTAAATACGTTTACACGAATGGAACCGATGAAGTTATCCGCCGGGGTAAGAAGATTCACGCCATTGGATACGTTGAGCTTATTGAATATGATGAGCTTTTCGAAACTGTAACTTTCCGGATCAAGGATGACAGCTATTCCACCTACTACAAGGTTTTTGTTCAGAAATTCCGCGATGCAAAGTCACTATCCGTCCGTTGCAGCTGTCCTTATAATCTGGGAGATATCTGCCGTCATGAAGCAGCCGCGCTGATCCAGCTTCAGGAACTGTTGGACCGGAATATGCTGAAGGCTGAGGAAATTCAGTATGATCAGTCACATACCGTCATTAAGATGAAGTCGATTGATCTGAAGACGCTCCGTTTACTTTGTTCCCGGGAAGTATATGAGGAAGCAGGCAAATATTTACAGTCAAAAAAAGCAAGTATATTACTGGCAGCCGATGAAACAGTAAAAGCCAGTATAGAAATTGAAGGCATAAAGTATCCGGTGGTAATCAGGAAAAATGAAGAGAGAAATTTTGACACCAGTTCCACTTATCCCGACACAGATCACCCGCTTTGCCTCCCCAAAGTGATATTATTTCTCCAGCTATTACAGGCGCATGGTTCATATTATTTCGACAGCATACGGAACTGGGATAAAGAGAAAAACAAATTGCTTGAGGCATACGGATATTCTTTGAATGACGATCTCAAAGGCAGATTTGAGTTTTCCTATAAAGACGGTAAACCTTTTCTGCGTGTGCTGGATACCAGTATCAAACGTGTGAATCCTGCCGCATTATCAAGGCCGAAACCGGAAATTGAAAGTGATGTTGCCGAAGAAGTGCTGGAACCCGAACAAAAAGCCGGTTCAGTCCAGCGGCTCGGTGTAGTATTTAATTTCAACCATGAGTCATATCCTGGTTTCCTGCTGGACGCTATCAGTGGTGAAAGCAACGATCAGCAAACTGCTTATGTGGGAAAGATTGAAAAACTCGAGCTGGCAAAGTTTGTCAATTCAGAAAAATTAAATGAAGCGGATCGACAATTGGTTTTTTCCCTCCGGAAGACGCAGGAACAGGAAGTAAATAAGTACCTCAATCGCAATTCACCCTTCAGCGGGATGTGGGAGAATATTATTCATACGGAAGGAGAAGAACTGCCCGACGACACCAAGGCGCTGATTATAGAATATCTGCATCCACGCTACAGAAAGCTCTTTACGGAGCTTTCCGACAATCCTTTTATCTTTTTCCTGAACGGTCATAAGCCATTCAAGACTTCTAACCTGCAGTCGGTGAATCTGTCACCCGATCCGGTAAGTCCCTCTTTCAAGGTGTCTGCCATCAAAAACAATATTGAAATCAAGGCTTATACCCGCATCACGGGACAATCCATTGATCTCACACAAAATAAATGCAGCAGCCAGGTTATTTTATTTATAAACAATTGCCTTTATCTCTGGGACAAACCCGAGGATATTGCCGTAATTTCAAAATTTACGGATGGCCGGATGACCATCTCCAAATCTGACTGGCCGACACAATTGCGAAACTTTGTTATTCCTCTTCAGAAAGAATATCATGTTGAATTTGAAAATGATCTGATCAGGGAAGTCAAGAGTGGGGATCCGGATAGAAAAGTCCTGCTGCAGGAAAAGGGAGATTACTTGTTGTTCCAGCCTGTTTTTTCATACAAGGGTTTCGAAACAACGTCCATCGGAAAAGATCAGCTCCTGGTGCCGGATGGAGATAAAGTGCTGCTTATCCAACGCAACAAGGAAAAAGAAACCGCTTTCATAACACAACTCCAATCCCTGCATTCCCAGTTCATACAGCCTCAGGGTTCATCCGGACTGGCTTTGCGCGGGAGCGATGTGCTGAAGAATAACTGGTTTTTTCTGTTTATGGATGCCATGCAGGAAATGAAGGTAACCGTGCAAGGGTTCGAAGCACTGAAAAATTTCCGTTTTAATACTTCCCGTCCGCAGACCAAAATTCATATCAGCAGCAGTACCGACTGGTTCGATGCCCGGGTGGATATCATATTTGGCGACCAGAAAGTATCCATCGCTGATGTAAAGAAGGCACTGGCGAATAAACAACAGTTTGTTCCGCTGACCGATGGTACGTTGGGTGTTTTGCCAGACGAATGGGTAAAAAGATATGCCCTCTTATTCCGGGTGGGGGAAGGAAAAAGCAATGAGCTCCGTTTATCCCGTTATCACCTGAGCGTGATTGATGAATTATATGAAAACCGGAATGAAGAAGAGCTGATCATCCACCTGGAGAAAAAGTATGAGCAGCTAAAGGAATTCAAAAAAATAAAAGAAATCGATCCGCCGGAACATCTGCTGCACACCCTGCGGCCTTACCAGGTTCATGGATTTCACTGGCTCAATTATCTGCATGAAGTAAACTGGGGGGGAATACTGGCTGATGACATGGGTTTGGGTAAAACCATCCAGGCACTTTCTTTTCTCCATCATTATAAAGAGCATTACGGGCATCTGCGCGCCCTGGTAGTTTGCCCGACCACACTTATTTTCAACTGGGAAAATGAAATTAAGAAATTTGCCCCGACCCTCACCTACCGGATTCACCACGGTGGCGAACGATTGAGAAATAAAGAAGCGCTGAATGATTTTCAAGTCATCATCACCACCTATGGTACCCTGCGAAGTGATATCAAACTGCTGATGGATATTCCCCTGGATTATGTGGTGCTGGATGAATCGCAGGCCATTAAGAATCCTGCCAGCAAAGTGACGAAAGCCGCCTGCCTCCTGCGCGCAAAACACCGGTTGTGCATGAGCGGTACTCCGCTTCAGAATAATACTTTTGACATCTTTGCACAAATGAACTTTCTCAACCCGGGCATGTTGGGAAGTATCGAATTTTTCCGGCAGGAATTTGCCATACCGATTGATAAATTTGGTGAACCGGACCGGAAGGACCATCTCAGAAAACTGTTATTTCCTTTCATACTTCGCAGAACGAAAGAACAGGTTGCAAAGGACCTTCCGGAAAAAACAGAAACGATTCTGTTTTGTGAAATGGAAGAAGAGCAGCGCAAAGTGTATGATGCTTACCGGAATGATTATCGCGATAAAATTCTGGGCACTATTGAATCCCAGGGTATACAGAAATCACAACTTACCATTTTACAGGGTCTGATGAAACTCCGGCAAATATGTGATTCCCCTGCTATTTTAAATGAAACGGATAAATATCCAAACCATTCCATCAAGCTGGATGAGCTGGCAAGGGAAATTTCGGAAAATATCGGCAACCATAAAGCCCTGATATTCTCCCAATTCCTTGGTATGCTGGCCCTGATCAAAGAAAAACTCATTGAACTCGAAATCCCATTTGCTTATTTTGACGGAAGTACCACTGCAATAGACCGCGAAAAGGCCATACGCGAATTCCAGGATAATGACAGTTGTCGTGTTTTCCTGATCTCACTCAAAGCCGGGGGCGTGGGTCTTAACCTGACCGCAGCGGACTATGTATATATAGTAGATCCGTGGTGGAACCCGGCTGTTGAACAACAGGCTATCGACCGGACGCACCGTATCGGGCAAACCAAGAATATTTTTGCTTACCGAATGATCTGTAAGGACAGCATTGAAGATAAAATTCTTCAATTGCAGGACCGGAAACGTCTATTGGCAAAGGATCTGATTGCTGATGACGACGGATTTGTGAAGAGCCTCTCCCGTGAAGATGTCGAGTACCTATTCAGTTAAGCGTAACGCGTAACATCAGATTTTATTCATAAACGCTGGAATATAAAAACCAAGATTTTACGGTTCTACCATTTGCGAAAAACCGTATTTTCCCTATTGCATCTCACTGTTTTTTGTTATATTTTAGTTCCCAAATCCAAAGCTATGAGAAGCACATTGATAACCCTTGCTTTGTTGCTGAATGCAACGTGGCTTTTCTCACAGGACGATGTTTTTTCCAACAAGACAAATGTTGCACTAGAAAAAGTAATCCGCGATTTCCCAAACCGCTTTCATAATATCCGTGGCGATATGATCGGCCAGCACGCACAGAAGGTCGAGTACAAATCAACCATTTCTGTTCCCGGTGCCAGCTACTGCAGCATCTGGAAATATAATGTTGCCAATAACGAAGTGTATGATTGGAACTGTACGACTTTCAATTCACCCAACTTTATGCAGGCCCGTGCAAAGTTTAAAGAGATTTATGACCAGATAGAAAATACCATCATCAGAATTGATGGACAAAAACCTTTTATCATCAATGCACAATACCTCACACCCACAGAAATGCATAATATGAATTCGATCAGTTTCGAATTGCTTCCTGCAGTAAATGAAATGAAGAATCTGAAAATCGATCTCACCCTGGAAAAAGAATCGAATATCTGGAAGGTAAGACTGAGTGTATACGAAGGTGAGCGAAAGTTAAACGCGATGACCGCGGCAAACTAACAAGACTGGAAGTCTGGAAGTCTGGAAGTCTGGAAGTCTGGAAGTGCTGAACTTTAACTACCTTGATTAATTGCTGGTTTCGTCAACCGTCAACCGTCAACCGTCAACCGTCAACCGTCAACCGTCAACCGCCGCTAAAGCTTCGGCTCCTAAGCCGTCAAACCAATAAAACATACTCCCGCAATACGGATTCTATTTCTTCCATTTTAAACGGTTTGGAAACATAATTATTCATTCCTGAATCCAGGCAACGCTCTTTATCGCCCTTCATGGCATCCGCTGTGAGCGCAATGATTGGAATTTTTGATTGTGCGGTCTGCATTTTTCGAATGATTCGGGTTGTAGTATACCCATCCATCTCAGGCATATTCACATCCATAAATATCAGTACCGGATCATAATGCGGCAACGCTTCGATTACTTCCTTTCCATTCTGCATCTGAATCACATCAAACCCCATTCTCTTCAGTACTTCGGAGATCAGCAACATATTAATCGGATCATCATCCACCACCATAATGCTGGCTGCCTGTGAAATTTTTTCAATGGAATCAAATGAAGGATGCAGGGAATCATTTTGCATGTTCTTCTCGAACAGCGATAATAATGTACTGTTGAGTTCATGTAATTTGACCGGCTTTGAAATAAATTTATTGATGCCGGATTTATCAGCTTCATACTGGTATAGATTTTTTTCCAGAGAAGAAAGCATCAGAATAAAGGGTTGACTGACGCCGGGAATTGTCGACTTGATCTCCTTTACAAGATGGATACCATCCATGCCCGGCATATGATGATCAGTGATAATTAAATCAAATGGTTGTCCGGATAATGATGCTGATTCAATTTTCAATAATGCATCCGGACCGTTTGAGGCAGTCTCGCTATATATCTGGAAATAACCCAATGTTTCTTCCATCAGCTGGAGGTTGGTCAGATTATCATCCACTACCAGTACCTTTTTTAACTGTGGTTTGGGTTGAATCTGGATCTCGGGCTGATCGTTCGCAATTTCCAGTGGCATACAGAGGGAAAATGTGCTGCCTTTACCCGCCTCACTTTCAACGGTAAGAGTACCGTGCATCAATTCAGCAAGACTTTTTGAAATCGCAAGCCCCAGACCTGTACCACCATATTTCCTGGTCGTTGAATTGTCTGCCTGTGTGAAACTTTCAAATATTTTTTGCAGCTTATCCTTTGCTATACCTATGCCCGTATCTTTTACCTCAATTATAAAATTCAAGTACTTTTTGTCATCATGAAAAAAGTAATCTCCCTGTTTCCTGATTGAAACAAATATCTCTCCCTCTTTCGTAAACTTAATCGCATTGCCCAGCAGGTTCACGATGATTTGTCGTATACGAACCGGGTCACCCATCAGCTGGGAAGGAATATCATGATCAACCCGGTAAAGCATTTCGAGTTTTTTCTCAAATGCTTTTAGCGTCAGTATATCGATGGTCTCCTCCACGAGTTCGTCCAGCTTGAATAAGGTATTGTCGATCAGCAATTTGCCAGCTTCTATCCGGGAGAAATCCAGAATGTCATTGATGATCTCTAATAGCCCATAAGCAGATTTCTTTACATTCTTAAGGTAATCACGCTGAGATTTTTGCAATTCCGTCGTAAGCACCAGGTCGGTAAATCCGATGATGCCATTCATCGGTGTACGTAATTCATGGCTCATATTCGCAAGGAATTCGCTCTTGGTGCGACTTGCCGTTTCAGCGAGTACTTTTGCCTGGATTAGTTCATCTTCAATTTTTTTACGCTGGATTGCTGCGCTCAAAGAAGAAGCGAAAGATTGCAGAATGGAAAATTCACCTTCGGTCCATTCCTTGTCCCGTGTTAATTCATCGAAGCCCACGAAACCCCAGAAGAAATCATTTACAAAAATCGGAATGGATAAAGTGGCTTCCACCTGATGCCGGTCAAAAATTCCAAGGAGAAGTTCATCTGTTTCCTTCCTACGATAACTGACAAAGGGATGTCGTTCAGTCAATGGCCGCATGATGGGTTCAATCGTCTCGAAGCTCAGGTCGGACATCTTAGGATCGTTCAGCCTCGATTTATTTCCAGCGGAATTCCATTCGTTTATAATGGAAGTATACCATTTACCTGTTGCCTCATCATGCCGGTTTTTAAAAACATATACCCTTGCTACCAGTGTTTTTGTTCCCAGAATTTCAATACCTGCGGCGATGGCCTGATTCAGATCCGTTTTGCTCAGCAATAAATGTGTTGCCTGGGACACTGCATACAACAGCTGGTCTTTCTTTTTCAGCTTTTCCTGTGCAATGCGCTGCCCGGTGATATTGCGGGATGTACAAACCAGTTTAATAACTTCGTTATGATCTATAACGGGTTTTATAATTGTTTCCAGCCAGAGATAGGTATTATCCTTTTTGCGAACTCTGTACCGGATGATCAGCGATTCCTGCGAAAAGAGTTCCGGGCCCCTGTCCTGTTTAGAAAATTTATGGCGGTCTTCGGGATGCACATAATCCAGAACAGGGGTTCCAATCACTTCTTCCACATCGTATCCGAGGACATGTGTTAAGGAAGGGGACAGATACCAGGTAGTTCCATCCGCTGCGTGTACACTGATGATATCTTCAGAATTTTCTGCCAGCAACCGGAATTTTTGTTCACTGTTCACCAGTGCATTCTCCGACTCCTTTTGGGAGGTTACATCCTGGGCAATTCCAAAACATCCGTTCACATCCACCACCTTCCCCTTTAAAAATAAATAGCGCATCCATCCAAGGCGGGTGATCACACGAAATGAAAATGAACTTTCATATCCCACATTGTCCCGATTGAGAAATATTTCACCGAACTCGTCTTCTGCATTATGAAAATCCTCTGGTACTACAAACTCTTTCATGAATTCATCCAGCAATAATCTCCCTGAAGCATTTTCTTCCATTACCAGTAACTCTTTGAATTCATTTCCCAGAATGACTTCCCGGGTTTCAAAATCTACTTTCCATGATCCCATCTTTGCATAGGTCATCGCATAGGAAAGGGTTTGGATGGCTTCATCCTGGGAAACAAGAAGGGAATCCAATTGTGTTTTTTCAATCTGCAATTCATTTTTTGCCTTCTGAAGGTCCCTGAAATTTGTTTCCCCCCTTTTAAATGCGGGTTCCAATACAAGGATGATCAGGCAAATGATCGCAACAATGAGAGACAGCATTTTGCCCACCTCGATAGCAGAAGATTCTTTATTTCTCTCATTCAGAAGAAGAGTAAACTGACCGGTAATTTCCCGCATCAGCGGTAAATATTTGTTTTCGCTTTCTATCAACCGAACTAAATAAAGCCTCTTGTTTATTTGGAAAATGACCGAATCATCCTGTATAATGTCCTGACCGATTTGCCTGATACTGGAGTAGTAAGGATTTATATAGGAAAAAAGAAGGCGGATTTTAAAAAGATGTGCCGGAAGGGGGGAATTGGACAGTTCTACCCATTTTAACAATTGCTCCTGTTGTTTACTAAAATCGCTCAGCGTCACCGCCAGGCTGTCTTTAAGCCGGCAGGTTTCTGCTTCGCCATATATTCCACCATTGATGATGGCGGCCTGTTTTGCAATTACCTGACTAAGGGTTTGTTGACGGCCCGCAAGGGACCTGGCTAATATAAGTTCCTCATTTTCAGCAGATTTCTTATTTACCAGGTAATAAGCAAAAAAATTGCACAGTAAAACGGTGGCAAATAATATGATGGAAATGCGTACGAGTTTTCGGAAGGGGCTCTGCATGGTTATTGGAATGGTATAGGACTACCCCATTAACGCAAAAAATGTGATTTTAGGTTACGCCGCTCATCTAAAAAAAATACTTAGTAAGCCTAAAGCCTAAAACCAAATTCATAGAAGAGTTTACGGAATGCCCCCGTTTTGCGATCATTACTTGAAGAATTCCAAAAAGAAGTTTTGGGCTTTAGGCCTTCAGCTTTGGGCTCATGAATGCTTAATAATCAATCACTTGTTCTTCCATTAAAGCAGGCAGTTCACGGAATTCATATTGCTGATTCCTCAATTGGGGTATAAATCCGGCTTCTTTTATGGCTTCCTGAATGGTTTTACTGGTAAACCGGTGGGGTGCGCCGGCGGCGCTGACTACGTTTTCCTCCAGCATGATGCTCCCGAAATCATTGGCACCCGCATGCAGACAGATCTGGGCAGTCTCTTTGCCCACAGTTAGCCATGACGCCTGGATATTTTTCACATTGGGAAGCATAATGCGGCTCATCGCAATCATCCGGATATATTCCTCGGGAGTTGTCAGGTTATGGACGCCGCGGATTCTGGCCAGTAAGGTATCCGCATCCTGGAAAGTCCAGGGTATGAAAGCAAGAAATCCTTTTGCGTCCTTTGGTTTCATTGATTGTACCTCCCTGATTTTCATAAGGTGTTCAAATCTTTCTTCGATCGTTTCCACATGGCCGAACATCATGGTGGCTGAAGTAGTAATATGTTGCCGGTGAGCCTCCTTCATAATATCCAGCCATTCCTGTGCTCCGCATTTCCCTTTACTTACCAGGCGCCTCACCCTGTCAACCAGAATTTCAGCTCCTGCACCAGGCAGCGAATCCATCCCGGCTTCACGTAAGGCGCTAATGACTTCCTGATGAGATTTTTTTTCGAGCTTAGAAATATGGGCAATTTCGGGAGGACCCAGCGTATGCAGTTTTAAATTCGGATAACGCGTTTTGAGTTCGCGGAATAAATCAGTATAAAAACTTAATCCCAGATTCGGATGATGACCACCCTGCAATAATAACTGGTCTCCGCCCCATTTAAAAGTTTCTTCAATTTTCCTTACATAGGTATTAATATCCGTAATGTAAGCATCCGGGTGACCGGGTATTCTGTAGAAATTACAAAATTTGCAATTCGCGATACAAACATTGGTTGTATTTACATTGCGATCTATTTGCCAGGTAACTTTGCCATGTTCGACTTGTTTTTTTCGCAATTCGTCCGCAACAAACATCAGTTCGGCCAGCGGTGCATCATTAAAAAGCTTTGCGCCTTCTTCCACGGTAAGAAAATCAAATTGCAATGCCTTTGCATAAAGTTTTGACAAATCCATTCTGAATATTTTTTAATGCAGGGCAACGAAACGCACATGCATTGGTTTCAGGCTTTGGGCTTTGAGTTTAAAAGCAAATGTAGGGCAGCCATTATTCAATTCAATAATTTTATAAACGGGAACAGAAGCTGCAAAAAATTTACTAGATTTAACAGATAGGTTATTATTATAATCTACACCAAGACTACCGACCGCTTTTGAATCATGAATACTGCAAACGATAAGTATACAGTTTGTCCGATTGCTGCTACCCGTAAGACTCTCTTCGGTTTCATTCTGGTTCTGATGTGCTGCTGTACTGTTGTTGCACAGAAGAAATCATCTTATTCCGCAAAACTCATCACCCAGGTTCCATTCACAACATTTACCGGTGGTGTGGTGGTGGTTCGTGCGGTGCTGGTGGGTTATCCCGATACACTGAATTTTATTATGGATACAGGAAGCGGTGGCATTTCTCTTGATTCCACCACCTGCATACGTTTAAATATTACGCCGGTACTAACCGACAAGTTAATTATGGGCATCGGCGGTATCCGGAAATTGAGATATGTGAATAACCGGTCCCTGAAACTGGGGACAATGCAGGTAGACAGTCTCAATTTTCATGTGAGCGATTACGACATACTGAGCAGCGTATATGGAGACCGTATTGATGGTATTATAGGATATAGTTTTTTATCCCGATATATTGTAAAAATCGATTATGACAGCAGCCAGATGTATGTGTATACAAAAGGAAATATCAAATATCCAAAAGGCGGCTATGCGCTTAAGCCAAATATTGTAAGCCTGCCCGTGGAGAGCGCGATGATCAGGGATTCCAGGGAGATAAATCCCCGCTTTTATTTTGACACAGGTGCGGGCTTATGCCTGTTACTGAATTCTGATTTTATCAGGGACAGCTCGTTACTTTATCCTGATAAGAAACCGCTACCCACACAGGCACAGGGTATGGGTGGAAAAGCAAATATGCAGGTGACCATACTGAAAGAATTTAAATTGGGCCCCTACAGGTTCAGGAATGTGCCAACCCATATTTTTGACGATGAATATAATGTGACTTCTTATCCCTATCTGGCGGGATTGATTGGAAATGATGTTTTACGCCGATTTAACATTATTTTGAATTACGATAAAAAGATTTTCTATCTCACCCCCAATTCACATTATCGTGATCAATTTGATTATTCCTATACCGGCCTCGGATTGTACTGGATTGAAGGAGAAATCCGGGTGGGGGATGTAATGAAAGACTCTCCTGCAGAAAAAGCAGGTCTCAAAGTGGATGATGTGGTGATTGGTGTGAACGATAATTTGTCTCAAAACCTCCAGCTTTATAAATCCATGTTGCAAAATACCGGCGACAAAGTGAAACTCCTGGTTAACCGGCGGCCTGAAGGCCTGCTCGAAATGAACTTGAAAGTGAAAAGTATCTATTAAGACTTTCCTTTCTGGTTATTGTAGGATTATTACCTTGCACTTCTTTTCTAAAGAATTGAACTTTATTTCATGCAGATTGATTATAAAAAGTTTACGCTAAGTAATGGTTTACGGTTTATTGTTCACGAAGATCATTCCACGCCCATGGCAGTTTTAAATGTGCTCTATGACGTGGGCGCGAGGGACGAAAATCCCGATAAAACCGGTTTTGCTCACTTATTTG
>Ga0206913_1049_pt2 | contig 28075 bp, 24 predicted proteins | sample Alteio_BWOrgHeat_72_FD_152942 | JGI IMG/M metagenome (GOLD analysis project Ga0206913, IMG submission 152942) | Enriched cells from forest soil in Barre Woods Harvard Forest LTER site, Petersham, Massachusetts, United States -... | ecosystem: Environmental > Terrestrial > Soil > Temperate forest >... | reverse complement strand
GCAGCCCTGTGGGTTCACACCCGACATCACGTGTCTAATGGCCCCATCCTTTCCAGCCGCATCCATGGCCTGAAAAATCAGCAGGACCGCCCATTTGTCTTCGGCATATAATACTTCCTGCAATGCGCTCAATGCTTCTACACCCATTTGCAATGCCTGTTTGGCGAGTGGCTTATCTTCGGACCCCAGACCTGCATCCTCTCCGGGATCGAAATCTTTTAATCTGAAATCTTTTCCGTCTTTTATACGAAACTTTTTTGAGAATTCTTTTGCACGCCCGATGAGTTCTTTTTTTGAGAGATCCTGAATATCCGTCAAACGGTCGCTTATTTTTGATTTCATAATTAATAAATTATAATATTCGTGGAATGGTATTTTAATCAACTTCGGAAGAATCTTCACGATAAGAGTATTGCAGCATCAATTCACCTCTCATCTAGCAAGGAATGTCCCCGGCTTAAAAACTGCTGATCATTGCTCTTTGTCATGTAATCTATTTTAATTGCTGAGTGCATTACCGTCTGATCACAGTCGCGGATCGGCATCCAGCGTCAACGAATTGAATTCATGCAGGGCTTCTGCAATCGTTTTGTCCCGGCTGATATGACCGGTCATTTCTTCAATGCCCTGTTTTCTGAGTATATCACGCACCCCCGAAAGTGCCTGTACGATCCGTATATATATCCCCTGCTGATGATTTTCTCTTGTGAGATTCAGAAGCATTTTGGAACCGGCAACATCCACATAGGGGGAAGCAGACAGGTCAATAATAATCAGTTTTACGGGCGCAGAAAAGGATATATACCTGTTTATTTTTTCAAAAATATCTTCCGCATTGAAATAAAGAATAGACGATTCAATCCTGGCAATTACGACACCTGGTAAAAGAATATTATCCGGGTGCCGGACGCGGTCCGAAAAATTTTGTGTGTCTGCGATTCTTCCCAGCAGGGCAACTTCCGGACTTGCGGCACGGCGGATCAACAGGATCAGCGACATGATCACGGAAATCATAACACCTTTTAATATTCCAAAAACCAGCACTCCGGCGATGGCGATGAGTGCCACATTAAACTCCATGGGATTGAGTTGCCGGATTCTCTGCAGTTCTTTGATTTTAATCAGTCCTGAAACAGCGTGAATCACGATAACCGCCAGGATCACTTCGGGCAGGTTTTTCAAAAGGGATGTAAAAAACATCAGAATCACTCCCAGGGTAACGGAGCATATGATCAATGACATGGGTGTTTTTGCGCCGGATTTATCGTTTACTGTTGACTGTGATAATCCGCCGGCGACCACATAGGCACTCGAAAAAGCGGCCGCGATATTGGCTGCACCCAGCGAAAGTAATTCCTGTCTTGGGTTGACGGTATAATTATTTTTTAATGCAAAGGTTCTGGCTGCTGAAATCGTTTCAATATATCCCATCAGGAAACAGGCAAATGCCAGTGCCAGCACGCCATCCACATCTCTGAACCGGAGTGAGGGTTTACTCAGTGACGGAAGTCCTTCGGGAATAAGTCCCGTGATGCGTACTCCGGCCGATGCCAGATGAGTAAAGGACATAACCAGGATGGCGGCAATGACCACCACGAGCGAAACAGGCTTACCCTTGATAAAAAATTCTCCTGCGATTAATATGATCATTGACACAACTCCAAAAATCAATACATTACCATTCGTTTCCGGAAGGTGTTTCATCAGCACCCAGATCCTCGTAAAGAAATTACTGCCGCCGCCTTCTATGCCAAATATTTTTGGTAATTGTGTGGACATGATGGATAAAGCAGCTCCCGCTTTGAAGCCGAGCAGAATACTATCGCTGATGAAATTTACAACTGAACTCAGTTTAAAAATATAGGCAATGAAACAGATGATGGCAACAGCCAGCGCGGTTAAACCTGCTATCTGTGCCCATCTAACCGGATCTCCACCAGACAGTACGGCGACGGTAGATCCCACCATCAGTGATATGGAAGAAGTGGGACCAATGGCGACCTGCCTGGAAGTAGTGAACAATGCAAATAAAAGTCCGCCTGCCAGGCAGCAATAAATTCCGAAATAAGCAGGCACTCCGGCAAGTGTGGCATAAGCCATCGACTCCGGTAATACAAAGGAAGCCAACGTAACACCCGCTACCAGGTCCCACCGTATAAATGTTTTTTTGTAGGAGGGCAGCCAGTTCGAAATTGGAAAATAATTTTCCAGTATATCTTTTATATACGGCTTTTTCATTTATTGTTGTGTCCACTGTTCCCCGGAGAGATATCAACAATTTTTTTCTGTCGGCTCATCAATATTTGAAAAAATATTCCTGGAGTTTTGCTTTGTCACTGGTATTCATTAATCCCAGCATCAGCAATACACGGGCTTTCTGCGGATTGAGATCGTCACTGACAATCGTTCCCAGTTCTTTATCGTTAATCTCATCTTCCAATACGACCCGGCCGCTTACACTGCGCGCAGCCCGGCAAACAATCACGCCTTTTTTTACTGCTGCGGAAATAGCATCCATATACGCTTTATTAAAATTGCCATTTCCCACGCCGGCAATCACCAGGCCCTTGGCGCCATCACTTACAGAGCAATTGATCAAGCTGGGAGAAGCATCTGCATACATGTATACAATATCCACCTTGGGTAAGCGGCTATCCAGTTTTACACTAAATGGTGATCCCACATTTACTTCACGGATGGATATAGAATAATATTCCACTTTGCCGTCATAGACCTGGCCCAGGGGTCCTGTATTGGGTGAGGCAAAAGCATTCAGTTTTGTTGTACTGATTTTTGTTACATCCCTGCCATCATAAATGCTTTCATTAAAACAAACCAGTACTCCCCGGCCCCGGCTCAATGGGTTAGCTGCGACGGTTACCGCATCATATAAATTTTTCGGACCGTCTGCGCTGATTCCGGTTGCGGGTCTCATGGAGCCGGTTATCACAACCGTATTTTTGTAATGCACGGTCAGGTCCAGAAAATAAGATGTCTCTTCCTGCGTATCCGTTCCATGTGTAATGACCACTGCATCTGCTTCATTTTTTTCAAAAATTTCATTGATGCGAACTGCCAGTTTTTCCCAGATGGCAATGGTAATATCCTGGCTGCCCACGGAAGCAATCTGCTCACCGGTCACATTGGCTATTTTATGTATCTGCGGAACGGCGGCCAGTAATTCATCAATGGGTAACGCACCTGCCTTATAACCCGCGCGGTCCGCAGCATTTCCGGCGCCGGCAATCGTACCGCCCGTGGCCAGTATTTTAACTCTGGGGAGGTTGGCATCCTGCGCCAAAAGGTGGACGCTTACAAATGCGATCAGACTGAAAAGGATAATCTTTTTCATGATTCAGTTTTTTTTGTTAATAAATCCCGTTAAAAATAAATACTATTAAAAATTTCTTATCCCGTCAAAATGAAAAACGAAAGGAAGCCAAATATTTTCGAATAAAAAATAATATCTCAGATTTATTCCGGATCGATAATTTTCCTGTCGCTTATTTTCGGAATGAAATGTTTTCATGACACTTATATAATGTATTGCAATCCCGGTTTTTACAGGATGGTAATCTGAATCCGGGATTGAAAAAAACTGGGTGGCGCCTTTTACGCCAAACCTGTCGAGAATGCCATAACCATATGCCAGTTCAAAACGTAATTCCGGTGACAGATACCAGTTCACCATCGGCGTGATTCTCCAGAAGTTACCTCCCTGGATGTTACCAGCATTCAAATCAAACGTGGAGAATCGTAAAACTCCTTCAAACTCTCCCAAACCGCCCTGAAAAACAGATTTTTTAACCGGAACAAAACCGAAGATGGACGTGCTGGTTATATATTTTCTCGATTCACCAGAAAAAATATAACTGACCATGAATTCGCCTCCATTGAATACCGGATTGTTTTCTATTGGCGAAGTGAACTTATGCCAGTAGAATTCTGAACCCATCAGCCAGCGGCCTGACTGGTAATACACTTCATAACCAACATGATTGGAGTGGTCGGATGAAAAATTTCCAGTAGAAATAAAATAGGAAGCCGGGTTTGCCTCCGGGCGTGAGCGGAGTTGAATCTGATCGCCTTCCACTTTACCATAGCGGTAGTTAAATCCGAGGTGCAGCATTTTGTTTTTCAAGGGTGAAAATACCGGATTCCAACCTATGCGGGCATCAAACTGATTCTGGTATGTAGAGAATGATTGTCCCTTGGATAGCCAGTCAGTATATATACCCAGGTTCCAGAAAAATCGTTGTTTGGGCAGGTAGCCCATCCATTTCAATCCGTCTGCCAAAATCGGGATCACATCAATGGCCATCTGTCTTTCCATCGCCCAGCCGGCATAACCATTCATGACTTTACTCATAGAAAATCCTTCTTTGGTGCGGCCTACAAAAAAAATAACTGTTTATCTCCGGAACGCCCACCATAACACCCGTCTCTCGCACAAGCCAGGTATCTGTTGTGCCATCATACATGATTCCTGCTCTCCAGCTGATCTCGCGTTTCGATTTTATCTGACCACTGAACAGTACACGAAAATCTCTTACTTTGAACTGATCTTTTAGAGGTGTACCCAGTGAATCCATTTGATTCTTGCTATTCTTATCCTGGGAAAATGCCGCATATTCATAGAGAAAACCGGCCCCTAACTTGAAAGTTGTCAATCTGCCTTTAAACAATCTCCAGCGTTTTTCATTCCAGGTTTGTTTGGCAGTATCTTTCTTAGGGGGCTGAAACATTTCTCCATCCGTACCATCCGGAAAACTGTTTTTTGCGTCCTGGGCATGTAGTTCTGCAATTTGTAAAACGGAAAAAATAAATAGCGACAGGATAAACGGGAATGCGGATGGAGATGATTCCTTCACTAGAAATAGTTCCCATTTCATTTTTTATTTTTTTTATGAGAAAGGAATTTGCTACTTTCAAATCATTATTCGCAATCTGCCCCCGATCGAAATAAAAATAAAAAGAAAAAGGTACTAAAATTATTTTCAGCAATTCAGTGAAATCATGAGTTTGCCTGATAAAACCGGGAAATAACAAACCGCATAGAGGGCAAAGCGCAACAGAAATTACTTCAAATTACACTTGTTAGTAACCAACACTGCTAAGACACGAGTTTCCCTGTGAATCCTTCCTGATCCTGTTTTATTTATTTACGGAAATTTCATGTATGATTTTTATACAACTTATCATTGTATTGATCTGCATATTTATTGGTGCCCGCATGTCCGGTATCGGCCTGGGTGTTATGGGTATGATCGGATTGCTTCTGCTGATTTTCATCTTTAAAATGCAACCAGCAGACCCTCCGCTTGAAGTGATGCTGATCATTTTAAGTGTTGTGACCGCCGCGGCTGCATTGCAGGCGGCAGGAGGGATGGACTGGCTGGTGAATATTGCGGGCAAATTACTTCGGAGCAGACCTGAACAAATTACTATCCTCGGGCCTCTCGTGACATATTTTTTTACCTTATTTGCCGGAACTGCCCATATTTCGTATTCCATCATGCCGATCATTGCTGAGGTGGCCATCAAAAAAAGAATTCGTCCGGAAAGGGCTCTGAGTATGAGTGTTACTGCTGCTCATATGGCTATTACAGCCAGTCCCGTGTCAGCTGCTACTGCCGCATTGCTCACTGTTCTTGCGGCCAGTGGTGTAAAACTCGGAGATATTCTGATGGTATGTATTCCTTCTACTTTGATTGGAGTACTCGTTGGAATTTTATTTGTGTATAAGCGGGGAAAGGAACTCAGTGCGGATCCTGAATTCCTGGAGCGCATGAAAGATCCGGTTTTCGCAAAAAATCTGGATCAGACTGAAAGCCCAAGTGCCGTAACTATTCTCAAACCGGGCGCCATCAAATCTGTCATTATTTTTGGACTGGCGGTTATTGCCGTTGTGCTGGTAGGGTCCTTCCCTTCCTTACTTCCTGAATTTTCACAAAAGAAAGATTTCGTTCCGGGTTTCGCTGTGAATGCAGCGGGCCAGTTGCAGGTGCCTTCCATGATCATGATGATCATGCTGGCTGCTACCGGATTGATCATACTTTTTGCAAACACTACGGCCGCACAGGTAACGAAGGCGAGTTTATTTTCATCTGCCGCTTCAGCTACCATTGCCGTATTCGGTGTGGTTTGGATGAGCAGTACATTTATGAATAATAATTCAGCCGTCATTGAGAATACGCTGGGTAAAATCGTGTCTGCCCATCCCTGGACCTTTGCGGTTGCACTTTTTGCATTGAGCATATTACTTTTCAGCCAGGCTGCGACAACCAAAGCATTGATGCCGTTGGGTCTGACACTGGGATTAACACCCGCATATCTCATTGGTATTTTCCCGGCCACCAACGGACATTTTTTTATTCCGGGATATCCCACACTTCTTACCGCCATTCAGTTTGACCGCACCGGTACAACGCGGATCGGTAAATATGTTTTGAACCACAGTTTTATGTTACCCGGACTGGTTACCACCCTGGCTTCGGTGATTGCCGGTTTAATTTTAAAATCAATCATACTATAAACACATGTATATGAAAAATTTCAGAAATGGATATTTAGTCGCCATCATATTGTTATCAACATGTGGAAGTTTTGCGCAAACCAGAACGGAAAAAGATTTACTGGGAGAAAAACAGATACCCAACGATGCATACTATGGTGTACAGACGGCCAGGGCCCTGGAAAATTTCCAGGTGAGTAGTATGAAGACGAATTTCTTTCCCGATTATGTTCGTGCGTATGCCATGGTAAAACTGGCGGCGGCCAGGGCAAATGCAGAAACTGGCAGGTTGAGTAAGGAAAAACTGGATGCTATCGAAAAGGCCTGCAATGCTGTTATCAATGGAAAATATCATGATCAGTTCCTGGTTGATCTGTATCAGGGCGGCGCGGGTACTTCGGCTAATATGAATGCCAATGAAGTGCTGGCAAATGTTGCGTTGGAATTGAGCGGACACAAAAAAGGCGAATACCAGTATGTAGAGCCACACGATGATCTGAATATGGGCCAGTCTACAAATGATGTTTATCCGACAGCGATTAAGGTTGCATTATTGCTGCATAATACCAAGCTGGTAAAAGAAGCGGATGCTCTTTCAGCCTCTTTTCACAAAAAAGGCGCCGAGTTCAATAATCTTTTGAAGATGGGGCGTACGGAAGGGCAGGACGCAGTTCCGATGACGCTGGGTCAGGAGTTCAATGCATTTGGCAACCAGCTCGATGCGGAAGTTGCCGCTCTTAAAAAATCAGAGTCATTTCTATGTGAACAGAATATGGGGGCAACGGCGATCGGCACAGGAATCACCGCTACGCCGGGTTATGCGGAAAAATGCGCCGTGCAGCTTGCCAAGATAACAGGGTTTCCTATTGTGATGAGTAAGGATCTGATCGCTGCAACAAGCAGTCAGCAGGGATTCGTGGTTTACTCGTCCGCATTAAAAAGTTATGCCATCGCACTTTCAAAGATCAGCAGTGATTTGATCTTTTTAGCATCCGGTCCGCGTACCGGTATTTTTGAAATCAATCTTCCTGCTCTACAGCCGGGGTCTTCCATCATGCCGGGGAAAGTAAACCCGGTGATGCCCGAACTGATGAATGAAATTTGTTTCAAGGTCATCGGCAACGATCTGACGGTAACGATGGCCGCGCATTCCGGACTGCTCCAACTGAACGCTTATGAACCCGTGGAAGCTATTGCGATCATGGAATCGCAGGGCCTTCTGTTCAAATCCCTGCCGCTTTTCCGCATGCAATGTATTGATGGAATTACCGCAAATGAAACAGTGCTTAAACAATATATTAATCACAGTGTGGGAATCGTTACCGCATTGAATCCGGTGCTGGGATACGAGAAAACAACGGAACTGGCGAAGGAGGCGCTAAAATCCGGGAAAGGTATACTGGAATTGATCAGGGAACAGCATTTACTTACTGAAGATCAGATCAAGAAATTGCTCGATCCGGCAACCATGACTGGACAATAATGTCTAGAATTTATAACTGACTCCGAATATAATTCCAAAATCAAAAGTACTTATAGCGGAGGCGGGTGGTTTGCTATCGTAATTATTATAAAATCCAAGATTCAGATTAAAATCGCTGACCAGTTCCCAGTTCAGATTGGTCTGACCACTATTACGGATCCGGTCTTTCTGGGAAAGACTGTAATAAAATGTCTGTGAAAAATCGAGACTTATTTTGGGAACGGTGAAGCGAAAAAAATTGAATTGCACCTGACCAAATAATTCTGTCAGCGTACCGGATTTCACATTGTCGGTGCTTTGCTGCTGATTGATGGCGACGCCGGTTCTCAGCCATCCGTAAATATGACGGGTAGTGATGAATTTATTTCCGGCGCCTAATCCCTGCTGGTATCTTCGGCTGATGCCCAGTTCAAGATTGCGCTGATAAGAGATAAAGGCAGTCAGAAACCAGGTAGGGCTCAGATAATAATTGTATTTGAAATTGACGTCTTCCTGATCCCTGGAAAAAGCAGTATCTGACACGGAATAAATGCCGGCCGCGCCAAATGTCATTTCATCTTTTCGTGTGAGATAAGTGGCACTGAGATCGAAATTGACGCGTCCGAACTTACTTGACCTGGTGTATGTGTATCCGAGGGTGGCATTGCCGGAAAAACGCTCCAGGAAAGCGTCTTTAAATGGATAGAGTACTGAAATTTTTTCTATTTCCTGTTCTACCGTATCCCTGTTTGTAACGATGTTAGCGAATCCCTGTTTCAAGGCAGGAATCAGGCGTCCGTAATATACCTGATCGGCGGTCGTTTCGATTCTGAAAATCACTTTGGACGCGGAAATAGTTTTGAGTTTAATGAGTTGAACGGAAATGTCATTGGCATCAGTCGGATCGAAATTGATCACGCCCAGTTTGATGGTTTTGACTTCGCCGAGGATGATACTACCGTTCCGAAAAAACAATGTGTCTGATGAAGTCTGTGAAATCAGTTTACCGGAAATAAGTGCCAGGAATAATAGCCATGTCGCTTTTTTCAATGCGGTGTTTTTAGAAAGAGACAATATTGACAGGCAAGTCTGACATTAAATATATTCTAAATTTTTATTTAACCTTCATCCATTCACCAAAACTCAAGTTATGAAAATCAGACTTCTGCTTTCGGTCGTCGCCATTACCTGTGTGTTATCCATTCAGGCCCAGGATTCCGCCAAAGAAAAAAGCCTTGAAATTTATGGTTTCGCGATGACTGATTTCGGTTACAATTTTGATCAGATCAATCCGGCCTGGTTTGATGCGCTGCGGGTAACGAGGCTGCCGGTTTCTAAAAATCAATTTGGAACCGATGGGAATGCTTATTTCAGCGTCAGGCAAACCAGGTTTGGAGTGAAAGGATATATACCCACACCTCTCGGAGAAATGACGGCTGTTTTTGATTTTGATCTGTTTGGTGTTGGAGTGGATGAAGGGCAGACTACGATGCGTGTGCGAAATGCTTATGGTGAAGTCGGCAGGATATTAGTTGGTCAGGCCAACACTCCTTTCATGGACGGAGATGTATTTCCAAATACGATGGAGTACTGGGGACCTACCGGCATGGTATTCTTTCGAAATGTCCAGATACGTTATGCTGCCATACGCGGAGAAAATGAATTATTTATCGCATTGGAAAGACCGGGTGCAAGCGCTGACGCAGGATCATACCGGGATAGGGAAGAACTGGATAGCGTATCCCCCCATCTTCCCTTGCCAGACTTGTCTGCCCACTTTAAAAAGTCCGGCGACTGGGGACATGTACAGCTGGCCGGCATGCTTCGGTACATTGGATATCAGGATCTGAATGTATCAGGGACTCATGATATCAGCGGCTATGTGATTGGCTGGGGTCTGCACTTCAGCACTGTACTAAATTTAACTAAGATGGATGTATTCAGAGGCTCCTTTGTGTATGGAGAGGGCGTGGAAAACTATATGAATGACGCACCGTTTGATGTGGGTGTTGTGAGCAATCCCGGAAATGCGCGTGCACCCGTTAAGGGCAAGGCACTTCCGGTAACAGGAATCGTTGCGTTTCTGGATCATAACTGGACCTCCAAACTCAGCACCTCCATCGGCTATTCAAGTTGTCATATCAGCAATACCGACCTGTCAGCAGGCACTTCGTATAAAGACGGGCAATATGCCATCGTTAATCTGGTAACAACACCGTTTAAAAATTTTTTGGCAGCCGCAGAGCTGGAATATGGCAGCCGTGCCAATTTTGATGGTAGCTATACAGCCCATGATGTCAAACTGCAATTCTCTTTTAAATATAATTTCTCACAGATCTTCTACCGGGACAAAAAAACCGGGAATAATTTTTAATTGTCCGGTATTTATTCAATCATAAAATTAAAATCATGAAAAAGAAAATCAATAATAAATTATGCCGGATATTCTTTATCCTACTGGTAGTATCCATATGTAGCATGAATCATATCGTTGCGCAGAAAGCATATGATAAACCATCGCTGAGCAAGGAGAAGATAGAAAAAGCACTGTCTGAAGCCTATAATAAATATAAGGATGACAAGGAAGGTAAAAATGCAGATTATATAAAAGAACTCGCAACCGTTGATCCCAACATATTTGGTATCGCGCTTATTACGACGGATGGGAAAGTGTATACGATGGGAGATGTGAGTTCCATGGTTTCCATTCAAAGTGTTTCAAAAGTATTTACCATGGCTAAAGTGGTGGAAGAACAGGGCCACCAGGCGGTGCAGGATAAAATTGGCGTGGATGCTACGGGGATGCGTTTCAACTCCATAGTTGCGGTTGAATTACAGAAGGGGAAAGAAATTAATCCGCTGGTGAATCCGGGCGCCATTGCCGCCACCAGCCTGATCGCAGGAAAGGATTCGATCGCCAAATGGAAAAACATTATAGACATCCAAAGTGCATTTGCAGGTCGTTCGCTTACGATGAATTGGCCCGTATATGTGAGTGAAGCGGGAGATAATCTGCGCAACCAGGCAATTGCACATTTGCTGCTTGCTTATGGTCGCATGTATTTTGATCCGGTACAATCCACGGATCTGTATACCAAACAGTGCGCGATCAATGTAAATGCAAAGGATCTGGCGAATATGGCGGCGACTCTTGCAAACGGCGGCACAAACCCGGTTACAAAAACCAAAGTTGTGTCTTCCGAAACTGTCATGTATACACTCCCGGTAATGGCTACTGCAGGACTGTACGACGACTCGGGAATCTGGTTTTTTAATTGTGGCCTTCCCGCAAAAAGTGGAGTTGGCGGAGGATTGCTGGCGGTTTGTCCGGGACAGTTCGGCATCGCCGTGGTGTCACCTCCTCTGGATGCTGCGGGCAATAGTGTAAAGGCACAGAAAGCAATTCGATACATCGTTGATCAGCTAAGTGCGAATCCTTATCTCATTCAGCCAAAATGAAACGTGGATCTGTTTGTCGCAATTCTAATTAATAGACTTAAAAACGAAATGTGAAATGGGAAAATCAATCATTGCAACGCTCTTTCTTTTTCTATACCTGAATTCGTCCGCTCAGGTTTCAAATGCCGATTGGATGTATCCGGATACCAGCCGTTATATCAACACAGTCGCTGGTGAATTTACTCCGGCGAAAGGTTTCGAACTGGTAAAAACGAAAGTGGCCAGTCTGAATGTAAGTATATATGCGCTGGTTCGTTATTTAAATCAGTTACCGGGGAATCAGGTCTGGTATGATCACCTTGGAAACCAGCAGACCTTTGTAGGGCGTAACGACATAGCCTGGCATCGGACCATGATTTGGTTTTCAGGATTTGCTCTCACACCGAAACTGACGTATACAGCTACTGTATGGACCATTTTTTCAACACAGCAGACCCTTGTTTATGGAAACCTGCAATATAAATTCAATGATCACTTTCGATTGGGAGTGGGTGTGGCTCCAAATCTTTCAATCCGGTCCATGCAGGGACCTTTTCCCTATTATATGTCAACCGACCGGACCATGGGAGAAGATGCTTTACGATCCGGGTTCACGAATGGAGCATTCCTGACAGGCCAGATTATTCCCCGACTTTATTATAATGTCATGCTTGGCAACAACCTCAGTACGCTGGGCATTAAATCAGCGAAAGATACACGTGACTTGTCGAAGAGTTTTACGCTGATGACTATGCCTACGACCGGAGAGTTCGGCCCGCGGGGAGGTCAGGGCGATTTTGAATTTCATACAAAACCTGCCACACGCTTTGGGATCAGTTATGTGCATGCCCGGGAAAACCGGTTTACTGATTCAAGTGTCAGCGGCCCAGACGAAACACAAGTCAGGAATACGGACGGGGTGTTGTTCTATCAGACAGGCTCACTTGCACCGGGAGTGACTGTGATAGACGCCAATTATGATATGAGCTCTGTTGACCTGGGTCTGAAATATAAGGGTCTGGGTATTGACCTGGAATTTTTTGGCAGGAAACTATCAAAATTCGATGCCACAGGGCCCCTGCCGCTTAGTGAAATTAATGATTACGGATATGTAATGCAGGTATCCAAAATGATCATTCCCCGCGTTCTGATGTTGTACGGAATCAACAGCTATTTCTGGGACCAATGGAACAGACATCCCTGGGAAGCAGGTGGCGGAGTAGATGTATATCCTATGATGAGCAGGAGCTGGCGTCTGAATCTGCAGGTGGATTATGTATATAAATGTGCTGCCGGAGGAACATTCGGATTATATACTGCGGGGCAAACAGGAACGACCATTACGCTGGGAGCAGATATTCTGCTTTGAATTATAATTTTTCACCGGACATTTTCTTAGCAAATAGCATGATGGCCTGTGGAACAGCGGCAACTATTTAAAAAAATCATTTATGGAAATTATAATTCGGAGAATTAAGAGCATTTACATTTTGCGGTGCTTCTTATTTAAACCGGTCATCTGTTTGCTTTTTTTTGCAGGTTCTGCCAAAGGACAATCGCCGCCGGCAACAGATTCTTCCCTCTTTTATGATTCCCATTTTCATCTAACGAACTATATACAGGAGGGAATTGACATTCATGCCTTTCTCCAGGTGATGGGAACCAAAGCGGGCCGCTCAACTTTATTTGGTATACCCCTGCAACAGCAGTGGGAGTATGGGAATAGTGGTGACTATGCGCCTTCTTATTATCTGGCCAGTGATGCGCCACTATATTATTATTCCTTTACCGATGCATATATCGCGATGGTATACAAATCCATTACACCGGAAGAACAAAAACGTTTTGATCCGATGATTACCGGATTTAATCCAACTGATATGTATGCAGCAGACCATATCAAACGGGTTCTGAAATTATTTCCGAATGTATTCAGTGGCATCGGAGAGTTTACGATTCACAAAGAATTTGTATCATCCAAAATTTCAGGCGAAACAGCTTCACTTACCAATCCGGCCCTTGACAGGATTCTGGATTTCGCGGGGCAGGTGGGGCTGGTTGTTTTGATACATAATGATATTGATATGCCTTTTCCGAAGGGAGGTCAGGAACCCTATCTGCTGAAACAATTGGGAGAGTTGTTTCGACGTCATCCGAATACGACTATCATTTGGGCACATATGGGATTGGGACGAATAGTACAACCTATTCCTGACCAGCTGAGAATCATTGAAAGGGCCCTCGCTGACTCTACACTCAATCATGTTCATATCGATATCTCCTGGAATGAAGTGGCCAAATATATAGTTGCATCTCCGGCTGCGACAAAGGCAACCGCGGACCTGATCAATAAATATCCGAACCGTTTTTTATTCGGCACGGATGAAGTGGCGCCAGCCACACAGGAGACATATCTGAGAGTATATGAAATGTATGGACCGCTTTTTAAACAATTGACGCCGGAAACAAAAAACAAATTACTGAAGGGCAACTATGAAAGAATATTTGATGCTGCCAGAATCAAAGTTAGGTTATGGGAAAAATCAAACGTTGCGCGTCCGGTAACGGTGCCGCAGCCCACACCGGTTTCCGGAACTCCGGAGTAATGAATCAGACGGCGGGAAAAAATGGAGACTTTTTCACCAACCGGACAGATGATACACTAACTACTCATTCTAAAAGGTCTCCTGGATATTGAAATAAATACCATGTGATCCACGTCCTCTCCCATAGTCTACGCAGATATTGGTTCTGTCTTTCATATTCATTTTAATACGAAGACCGAGCCCGTATCCCGGCGCCAGTGAATTGAATAAGTCCTGACCTGTAATTGGATTGCTGGCCGTTGTGGCATTTATAAAGGCGACGGCTCCAAATAATCCATTTCTGGAAATCGGCATTCTGAATTCAGATTCTCCATACACCATATTCGTACCGCGAAAGCGGCCCTGTACATATCCTCTTCCCGATCGGCCATAGGTATCCCAGCCGATGGATGGCAGGGCCAGGTATGGAACATTTCCGCTGGTAACAAATTGTCCCCAGGCCCAAAAGGCCAACACCAATCCCGGTCTTGATTTTTGAAGAGGAATATAGTTTCTCCATTCGGCGTAGAGCATCGTACTGTTCTGAGAGCCTCCAAATATTTTTTCATTCACCCGGAAACCCAGGCTCGCATAAAATCCTTTGAAAGAATTGATCGGATTGTCACGACTGTCATGTGTGATTTTGAATAGCAAACCATTGGTGGAATAATGCAGCGGATTGAATCCGTATTTGGTGGAGTAAAAATAATGGGAGGTGACTTTCAAATCCGGAGTATCCAGTTTCAGTGACTGATCATCTATCTCAAAATGATCGTCGATATTAATACCGATACCGGCATACCAATGCGGGAAAAGTTCTTTCATGGCTGTTTCGTAAAACCGGATGTAATTATAACGCATAGGTTGTTGTAATAGCGGTTTGCTCACATCCGTGCCATCGATATTAAAATTCAACGTTCCGTCCAAACCATAAATACCCAATCCATAGGTCGGTTGTGCAAAAATCAATAAGCGTACGTCTCCCGGGATATACCAGGAATTTCCGGGCAGGTAGATATCAGACCGGGCGCAAAGTAATATTTGTTCTTTGGTGGTCAGGGAAATAGACACAAGTGCCGAAGACAATTGCGTATTTATTTTGTCCCCCAATAAGTTCGTGGCACTGATGGCGGCCCCAATGACAAATCCGTTGGCCGGGCCGTAGCCAATGATCGGTAATAGGGACAGGTTGCTGACACCCGGTATGATGACATCGCTTCGGGCCGGTCCCTGCTTGTTGAACAAGTCTCCGATCACGCCAATGAGATCAACCGGATTCACTGCATTTTGCTGAACATTCTCGGAGGGATTTTTCTGCGAAAATCCCTGCAAATAAATGATCAGGAAGATTGCTAAAGTAAAGACCGACCTGCATATCGTTTTTACAGTTAACATCTCATAAGTTAAGGCGAATTTTTTATTTGACACATTATGATGGTTTTAGATGATGGTCAGTCAAAATTTGTAACCAGGCGCGAACGCCTGCGGGTAAGCACATCATTGTATATTGTCCGCTAACGGTCTTATTGTAGTATATTCGGGAAAATCGACCCATGGCACATCCGATATTAGCGGAGGATTGGACTTCTTACGATAACCGCAAAATCAACGAGGAAAAAGACAAATCCAAGTTTTCCTGTTCTGAGCACTGGGAGGTTGAATACCTGGCGGACAAGTTAAGAAAATATTACCCATTGAAAACACGTCAGGGTATTATGCAATCGATCACCCACTGCTGTTCCAAAATATCAGCTCCTCATCAGAGAGAGCGGTTTATTGAATGTGTTATTCGTCGTTTTGTAAGCGAATAACAGATAAGTAATACAGAAAATTCCCACACTAAGTATTCCCTTTCTTTACCGGAGGATTTTATTTTTTAAAAAAAGTTTAAAAATTCAAATCCGGCGTCCTTGATCTATCGTAGATGTCAAATCTCTGCGATACTATCCTTACCCCAGGACGAAACACTTTGAACGTACCCGCTTAATTTTCCGGTATTGATTTATTAAACAAAAAAACCTTTTTTATGAATCACAAATTTAGACCGCGAGGGTGGTTAGCTATTGCTATTGCTTTTATTTCACTGGCCGGCATTTCAGGTGTACTGATGTCTTCCAGTCACCGTGAAGCGCCGATGATTGCAAACGATCCGTTGGCTGACAACACAGATCTGTATGCTTTCCGAAGCCCGGATCATCCGGATAAAATAACCATACTGGCTAATTACATTCCTGCCCAACTGCCTTTTGCCGGACCTAATTATTACCAGTTCGGGGAAGATATCCGGTATGAAATCCATATCGATAATAATCTCGCAACGCCCGGAGACGATATTATTTACAGATTCACTTTTCATAAGAAGAATGAGGACCCGACCACATTCTTTAATATCCGTCTGGGGAAGCAAAATCTAAAAACGACCTATACACTGGAGAAAAGTTCGGAAGCGGGCGGTGGTTTCAGAACAATCATTCAGGATGGAATGGTGCCGCCACCTAATATCGGTCCCCGGTCCATCAATTCGGCTGTGGGATTGAATGTGGCGGATTATAATACTTTAATCAACAATGCCATTACCACGGCCAGCAGTGGTGAAAAGGTATTTTGTGGCACGGCTGATGATCCATTCTTTGTAGATCTGGGCGGAATTTTTGATGTGGGAGATGCTCCCCGGACTACCGGAACGCTACCCATGGATGCATTGAAGTGTAAAAATGTTTCTGTTATCGCCCTGCAGATTGATATCAGTTCTCTTCAAAAAGACCACAAATCCGTGTACCGTGCAAAAAATATATTAGACCCTGATTATGTAGTTGGCGTATGGGCATCAGCGAGCCGGCGGAAGATCAGAACACTCAACAAACCGAATGGAGATGATGATTTCGATGGAGGCGGACATGACAGAGACAATAATCATGATGGCAATGATGACAGAAGGCTTGAATCCTTTTCAGGCCCCTGGATCCAGGTATCCAGACTGGGTATGCCTCTCACGAATGAAGTCGTCATTCCAATCGGTAAAAAAGATTACTGGAATTTCTTAACTCCCTATGAGGACCTGCCCAATCTGAAAACATTTGGTAACTTTTTTTATAACCCTGAGCTGGCACTGTATATGGACGATGCATTTTTTGGTTCGGCTGTACCTGCTTTAAAAAATTTGCGCATACAAAAGAATTCTTTGGGTTCCTTCGGCTTTGGAAATAATCAAAATGGATTGTTTATTCTGAAAGGCAACCCTGCATTGGCAGGCACAGCGCTCGATGATGCTGTTTTCGGAACCTTGCTTTTGCCATCTGCCCATTCGCCGCGCTCTGTGGATCTATGGCCGATCTTTAACACCGGAGTACCCAACCTTCAACCTTATCAGCTGGCTACCGGCAAAAACGGAAATCCATTAGCTGCGGGGAAACCATTTATAAATAATTTTTTGCCGAATGGCGGCGATATGCTGCGCTTGAATATGGCGGTTCCACCCACCAATAGAAATGATCCGAAGTTTAGTGCGCTTGGTCTGGTTCAGGCTGCCGTGCTTGGACTTACCGATACCATGTATAATCAAAACAAGTTACTTCAGTTTATTCCGAACATGGACGGTTTTCCGAATGGAAGAAGACTGGAAGATGATGTAACGAGAATTGAACTTCAGGCAGTCAGCGGAGTGGTACTTGCAGCCATCGGATTATGGTACGATGATTTTAAAACCGGTCAGAGTCCCGTAACGCCTGACCTCGTTAATGTGCTTTCATATAATACCGGTGTGAATTCAAATGACACCACTTTTAAGACATCCTTTCCTTATGTGCAAACACCCTGGTCCGGAACCAACGCCTGTTGCGGTGTTCCTGCTATGAATGACAAGAGCAATGCAGTCAGTACGACTTCTGCGCCGACTCAAAATCCCAAATTCGATGCACTGGACATGGCCGCGCCGGATATGTTTATCGGTGCCTATCCCAATCCTTTTGTGAGCAGCAATCTGATCAGATATCATATCGAAACGCCATCGATGGTCAGGATCGACGTGTATGATGAATCAGGAAAACTGGTAAAGGAACTGGTGAATCAGAATATGGACACGGGTACTTATTCCGTATCATGGAATGCCTCCGGTCTTGCAAAAGGTGTCTATTTTGTGAATGCCATCAGTAATGGGAAAGTAAAACAGAGCATTCGTGTAGTAAAGGAATAATCGCAACGAGAAGCCCGTAACGAAAGTCCGGGCTTCTTCTATTTCAATATATACCATGAAAAAAATTTACCATGAAAAAAAGATATGGATATGGTCTGTTGCTGGTTGCTTTCGCAGCTATTGCAATATTCATTTTACTGGGTTATCAGGCGCGTGAGAATAAAGTAGATAACCTGCTCGAAAGAAACAATTCTTCAGCTGCAGGCAATGAATGGATTTTAATGCGGGATTATGCTTCATCACTTAAAAATAAGATTGAAAAAAATCCGGAGGATATCAAATCCATTCTGGCGTTAACCACGCTTTTTATTCAGGAAGCGCGTATCACAGGGAATTATGTTTATTATGATAAAGCGGCATTGAAGTGTGTGAACCGCGTATTGAAACTGGATTCCTTAAACTTTGAAGCGCTGACGTTTAAATCACTTATTTATTTATCCCAGCATCATTTCGCCGATGGATTGTCTATCGCGGAGAAAGCGCAAAAATTAAATCCGTTCAATGCATTTATTTATGGATTGATGGTGGATGGAAATGTGGAAATGGGTCATTATGATTCGGCTATTGCCAACGCCGACAGAATGGAATCCGTTCGCCCCGACATCAGGTCCTATGCGCGTATTTCTTATCTGCGGGAGATTCATGGAGATTATCCGGGAGCGATCGAAGCGATGCACATGGCGGTTAATGCCGGCGGACAAGGAGATGAAACGACCGAATGGGCAAGAATCCAGTTAGGGCGACTGTATGAAAATACAGGTGATCTGAAAAACGCTGAAATGCATTACACGATTGCGCTATCTGAAAGGCCTGACTATCCGTTTGCATTGGCCGGTCTGGGCAGAATGGCGGTTGCCGGAAAAGATTATCGCGCAGCGATGAGTCTTTATAAAAAAGCGGATTCCATGATCAATGATTTTTCGATCAGGGAAGAATGGGCGGATGCTTATGCATTGGCCGGACAAAAGGCGAGTGCTGATTCTCTCATGGATGTTGTGATCTCAAAACTGAACGAAGATGAACAAAGCGGTCAGAAAGATGAAAACATCGGACATTATGCGGATCGTGAATTGGCCTATGCGTATTTAAAAGTCAATAAATATGATCAAGCGCTGGAACATGCGCTGCTGGAATATAACCGCCGTCCGGATAATATTGACGTGAATGAAACGGTGGCCTGGGTTTACTATTGCAAAAAACAATATGCAGAAGCGTTGCCTTATCTGCGGACTGCGTTGAGGACCCATAGTGAAAATCCGGTATTACTTTATCGTGCCGGCCTGATCTATGCCAAGGCAGGAAAACAATATGAAGCGAAGGTGATTCTAAAGAAGGCATTGTCAACAGATTCCAATATTGCCATGCTGTTAAAAAAAGAAGGGCTCGATACATGGCAGTCATTACAATAGGGAAACTACCTAAAACATATTGTATCATTCCGGTTTTGCTGGTGCTGGTTATTTTGTCTCCATCGATTGCGATGGGGCATGCGATTAATTATGCATTGGAAAAAGCACCTGATTCAGATATTGTATGGTTTTATCTCCGGCTTGGTGTCCGGCATATCATTCCCCTGGGTACGGACCATATCCTGTTTGTTACGAGTCTGTGTCTGCTGAGTACTCAAATCAAAACCATACTATGGCAGGCCACTGCATTTACGGTGGCACACTCTGTGACATTAGCCCTGAGTATGAAAGGTATTCTGGTAGCTCCTGGTGCGGTGGTTGAGCCTATCATCGCGCTTTCCATCGTATTTGTAGCCGTAGAAAATATTTTTTTGAATGAACTCAAGCCATGGCGAATAGCCATTGTTTTTTTATTTGGTCTGATCCATGGGCTGGGGTTTGCAAGCGCCTTAAATGAGATCGGTCTTCCAAGAAATAAATTTTACACGTCCATTCTTTCTTTTAATGCAGGCGTTGAGATCGGTCAGGTTATGGTAATCATCTGCGTTTTTCTATTCATTATCATTCCTTTCGGGAAAAGAAAGTGGTACAGGAAATTCATTGTATATCCCATATCCATTCTGATAGCTGTGATTGCTGCGTATTGGTTTGTAAAAAGACTGACCATTTAAAATGCGCGGGTACCTGGGGTGGATTTATCTTACATTTATATCCTCCCTTTACTAAAACTGCTATTATGAATGCAATACTGCAAGGCAAAACACGTGGTTTTATTGAAACCGCACTCGCGTTTCTCCTTTTGCTCATTTTACTTTTTGATCTGTATACGGTACTTAGTGTTTTTTTTGGAGTGTTTACCTATGCAATCATATTTTCGGTTTCGTTTGCCAAACTTTTTGAGCGCCTGACGACTATATTGAAAAAAAAACGCAAGCTGGCCGCATTCATCTATGCATTATTGTTGATTGCCATCATAGCATTGCCCTTTATTTATATTATATCAGCATTGGGCGATTATGCCGCCAAGGCGCAACAGTGGATCACTGACGCAAAAACCCATGGCGTTCCCGCCATGCCCGGTTGGATCACCGGTCTTCCTTTCCTGGGTAAGAAAATAGCGGACTTCTGGCAACAGTTACAGGCGGATCCGGCAACAACGATCGCTTCCTATGAGCCTCAGATAAAAAATACACTTCAAAGGTTGATATCGGGGGGTGCGGGCATGGTTGGGGCAACATTGGAATTCATCGCTGGCATTATTGTTTCCGCTATTTTACTAGCCAGTGGAAAAAAAGCTTTACAACCGATATACGACATTATGGATAATATAGTAGGCAATCGTGATGGTTCCTTACTGGTGGACGCCACGGGTCGTGCTGTAAAAGGTGTAGCCGTTGGTGTGATGGGCACTGCATTTATTGCAGCCCTTTTCGCATGGATCGGTTTTGCCATTGCGGGGATTTCGCTTGCTGTTGGTTTGGCGGCACTTACTTTTTTTCTCGTTGTTATACAGGTAGGGCCACTTCTTGTATGGTTGCCTGTGGCCATATGGTTGGGCACACAGGGGCATACCGGATCCGCCATCTTTATCAGCATTTACGGGCTTGTCGTATTGATGGGTATTGATAATATCCTCAAACCCGTTCTGATTGCCAAAAGTGGAAAATTGCCCATACTTGTTCTTTTTCTCGGTGTAATTGGTGGCATGATTACCTGGGGATTTACCGGAATGTTCAAAGGGGCCATTATTCTGGCAGTTTTTTACACGATACTACATTCGTGGTTGGGGAAACGTCAGCATAGTGCAGATTCTGCTATACCTGTCCCATAATTTTTCCAGGCATCTAAAGATCGTTTCCTTCAGTGCAACCTATTGAGCCAGACTTTCGTGATTGACATTTTTCCAGTTTTTTATGATCCGGCACTGGCGACCCTGATTCTACCGCTTTTTACAGCAACACCAAGGGCCTTATAATCTTTATCGGTCTGGTTGCCGTAAACAAAACCGAATCGAACCATGGCTTTATCTAACTCTTTGCTATTTCCGCCGTATCCTGCAATCATGGCGGCATCTCCCGATTTTTAGCCAATGAAGCCGATCTTCTCAGAAGTTCATCGTGATCGCTATCGAAATGGTACAGTTTCGCAATGGTAATTTGTTTTGCGAGAAAACTACAGGTAAGGCTTGCCAGTAAAGCACCTGTCAAAGGTCCAATCCAATAGATCCACCAACCCTGCCATTGGCCCGAAACAAGTGCCGGTCCAAGACTTCTGGCGGGATTCGTGCTTGTTCCTGAAATCGCTGATTCTAATGGGACCATGATTGCATACAAAACCGGAAAAATAGCGGGGGTATAAGAACGGATTTTTCTGAATCCGATAAATAGTATGAGAAGCGAGACCATAGTAAAAGTGGTAATTACTTCGCCAAAAAACACTGTCTGCAGAGAGTAACCCTTACCCGGCAGTGTAGCTCCGAAAGTGACACTTTTACCCATCTGTCCCCATAACAGAAGGGGCAGGCCGCCGATAACTGCCCCGATCAACTGAGCCAGTATATAGACCGTAGCAGTCCGTGAATCAATTTTCCGGAACAACCAAAATGCTATCGTGACAACCGGATTAATATGCGCTCCGCTTATTTTCCCTATCATTGAAATAGCAATGAGAGCACCGGTGGAGCCAAACAGAAAACCAGTGATAACCTGTCTCAGTTTCTCGCCAGGAATTAACCGTGTCATTGGAGTTCCGGAACCAAACATCAGGATAACGATGGACAGGCCCACAAACACGAGCAGAGCAGTTCCCACCAGTTCGGACATAAACAGCCGCCAGGGAAAGGGTTGGTGACTCTTTTTTTTCAAATCCATAGTCAGTTACTATATACTTTTCTGGCATATAATGCATGCACATGCCTGGCATTGTCTCCTTCCATTTTTTCAATCGTGGATATTTGTTCAGGAGAGGCTTCCAGAATATGTTTTTTCACAATCCAATGGACCGTTTCTGAGTAGGGCGGTGTGGTGAGAGATCCTTTGTAGGAATAATAGCCTGCTTCTTCTTTTTTCGGGAAGGTAAGGAACAAATCTTCGAAACGCACCGTTCCGGAAGGCAGTGTATCTTTTCCTTCTTCCCTGGGTATGGCGTTTAGAAATTCTTTGATGAATGTATTTTCGCGGCCCATTTTAAAAAGAAATCCGATAACCAGGTATTGCGGATTTTTCTTTTCACCGGAATCCTTTAAAACATTCACGATATGCATTTCCATGGGATACGTGATCCCGTCAATCATATGTTCAGAGGGTGTATGAAAATGAAATTGTTTGGAAGAATATGTTTTCCCGCCGGCCATGGCAGTACTTCCCTCATCAAAATCCAGTTGTATAGTATGCCCCAGATTTTCAATGGCAGTAATTCCTGTTTTGAATTTTATTGAAATGAACTGACTGCTGTCTTTCATGGTGCTGTCAGAAATGATATCGATGGGAGATTGCGCCTGCCCATCGTCAAATCTTGGTAAAGCATAACCCTGGGCGACTTTTGTGACCGCATCCGGTGCTTCGGATTTCACCATATTCCCGGCAATGATTTCTTCATGCTGAGCTTTTACAGATTGCGCTGTATCTGTTTGCGTTTCGTTCTTATTTGGATTGCTGCAGGCAGTGATCAGCATCATACCGAACACTGAAAGGACTATTGTGTATTTCATAACATTATATAGATATTTATTTCAAACAATTAACTAAGAGGCTTTAAAAATATTGAAAAAGCAGGTCTTACGAAATATTGTTTACGTTAAGAATAAGAACTAATCTAATCTTTTCAATCGCTTTACAATCCATGGTAATGTTAAACCCTGTCCGATCAGGGTAAACAGGACGGCTACACTGAAACGCCTTCATGATGCCGATATTTGACGCCGGGTTACTGGCATAGGAATTGCCCGGATCAGATATGAAAACATTTGGAATCATTTTGATTATTCTGGGCATAGTGATGATCATCATCAAAGGAGTTTCAATACCCGTGGAAAAAAATGTTGTCAATGTGGGTCCGATAAAAATCGACAAGACCGAAAACAGGTGGATCGGATGGCCTGTCTATGCAGGTGGGGTGTTGGCAGTGATCGGCATAGTGTTGGTCGTGTCGGATAAAGGACGACGCTAGCACCCGTCACGAATTAAAAGGGTGTCAGTTTCGATGCAAACTTCCTCACATATTCCACCAGCAGATCCGGCTCTTCCATTGCGGCGAAGTGACCACCCCGTGGCATTTCGGTCCATTGATTTTTCTGGGTAATAATTTAGACAAATGCGGTAAATCCAAACACATGCATTTTTCGTACTTCCAGAAACCCGGATAATTACAGCGATGAGAAGAATGCTGATTTCAATAGGGTACCTATTTGGTATGATCAGCATCATCCATGCGCAGGCTGTTCAGGGAAATATTACAGACCTCAGTTCCCACCAGCCTATAGAAGGGGTTACTGTTTATTTATTACCCAATAACATGTATGCAGCCACTGACCTGGCTGGAAATTTTTCATTCAGTTCAGTTCAGCAAGTGAATAGTCTTCGGTTTACAGCAATCGGTTATCAATCCAAAACAGTTCCATTAAAAGAATTTCAAAAACATCAGAATAGCATTTCACTGATTCCTGTTTCGATAGAACTCAGTGCGGTTACTGTCTCGCCGCTTGCCGGAGACCCGTTTCAGGCTATCAGCAGGATTGATATCGCGCTCCGTGATATCAGCAATTCGCAGGAAGTGCTTCGTCTCGTTCCGGGTCTTTTTATTGGACAACACCAGGGTGGGGGAAAAGCGGAGCAGATCTTTCTGCGCGGGTTCGATTGTGATCACGGAACGGATATCAGCATCAACGCTGATAATATGCCGGTCAATATGGTTTCCCATGCGCATGGCCAGGGGTATGCCGACAGCCATTTTATCATTCCTGAAACCATTGGAACCGTGAATTTTAAAAAAGGACCTTATGATGCCGGGAAGGGCGATTTCTGCACGACAGGTAGTGTGGATTTTCACACGCTCAATTCCTTGCCATACAATACGGTGAAGATGGAAGCAGGGATGTTTAATACTTTTCGTTTATTGGCGATGTTTAACATGCTGGGTGAAAAAGAAAAGCAGAAACAGCAATCCTGGTACACCGCAGCGGAATACCGCTATACGGATAGTTATTTTGATAATCCGCAGCATTTCAACCGGTTTAATTTTTTCACGAAATATTATGGACGCATATCAAATAATACCTGGCTCAGCTTTTCTGCTTCTACACTGTATAGCAAATGGAATGCTTCGGGGCAAATACCTGAAAGGGCAGTTTCAGAAGGCATCACTGGATATTACGGTGCTCTGGATCCGAATGAAGGCGGCGAGACTTCCAGAACAAATGCCAATGCGCAATTCATTACTACTGTGCATAACGGCGATGTAATTAAAAATCAGCTTTACTATTCTTATTACACATTTGATCTTCATACCAATTTTACTTTTTACCTGGTTGATACGGTGAACGGAGATGAAATACGACAGAAAGAAGCAAGAAATATGTTTGGGTACAAGGGCAGCTACGAACATGTCGGCTATTTCGGGTCCGCAAGATTGCATTCGGAAGCCGGGATACAATTTCGTGGAGATGCTACAAATAATTCCACTCTTTCGCATACAAAGGACCGTTATATTTTATTAAACAATATTAAACTTGGGAATATTTCTGAATTAAGCGCCAGCGCTTATCTGAACGAAACGCTGCGACTAAACGACCGGTTCAGTATCAATGCCGGATTCAGATTCGATCAGTTTTATTACGGGTACAATAATAAACTGGCCTCAGATGAATTGTATCCGGGAACCGGTCTGTACAAAGTCAGTGATCATTCTCTCAATCCCAAGCTAAGTTTCTATTATAATCAAAACGAAAACCTCCAGTTTTACCTGAGTCTCGGCAAAGGATTTCATTCAAATGATGTACGATCCGTTGTTGCTGAGAAAGGCGACCTGTCCCTGCCTGCGGCGTATGGCGCGGACCTGGGGACGGTTTTTAAGCCTGCAGGAAACCTGATCATCAATGCCGCGATATGGTATATCGCGCTGGATCAGGAAAATGTTTATGGTGGTGATGGAGGTACTGTGGAATTTAGCGGGAAAACAAAAAGAGCAGGTTTTGATTTCTCCGAGCGATATCAACCCCTGCCATATTTGTTTTTAGATATGGATCTGAATTATGCCCACGGCCGTTCTGTGGATGATCCCAAAGGACAAAATTATATTCCTCTGGCGCCGGTATGGACGAGTACAGGAGGTATCACTTATTCAAAGCAGACCGGATTCAATGGAAGTCTTCGCTATCGTTATATGGGAGACCGGCCGGCGAATGAAAATTATAGTCTGACGGCATTTGGCTATTTTGTCACTGATTTTGTTTTGAATTACACAAAGAAGAATTATGAGATCGGTCTGACGATTAATAATATTCTCAATACAAAATGGAAAGAAACGCAATTTGATACTATCACCCGTTTAAAAGGGGAAGCTGCACCTGTAGATGAAGTATGTTTTACACCAGGTACTCCATTTGCCGCCAGGTTAAGTTTTAGTATATTCTTAAAATGAAGTCCTTTGAATGTGATGGTAAGTACGCTTTCTAAAATGCTTCGTTGAAATTAAAAAGGACTATTTGATAACCCTTACTGAATGCATAGTCAATGGCAAAATTGGTATTGTTAGCCTTACTGAATTTGACACGCAGACCGAGTCCGCCCGCCGGGTGCCAGGATTGAAACATAGTTCCTGAACCACTGACCGTATTGATGTTGGAAAAGAGGACAAACCCAAAAAGGCCATTGTTTGTAATATCTCTCCGGTATTCCGTTTCGAAATAGTAAAGGGATTTTCCACGATACCTGTTCTGATCAAAGCCCCTGGCGGAACGGTTATATTCATCCCATCCCGTACTTGGCAGATCCAGATATGGCGTGACATTATTAAAATTCCACCACAGGAATGACCAGAAGGTCAGTAAATTTTGCTGATTTGGTTTTGTGGGTTTGTTTATCGGAAGATATTTTCTCGCATCCACAAATATGGATTGCCACGAGTTTGTATTTCCGAGGAATCCGGGATTCACACGATATATAACATATAAAAAACTTCCGGGGAAAGGATAAACTTTCCGGTTGCGTGTATCGTATAAAAAATTAAATGTGATACCGGAGGACAAAGAATTTCCGGATAAGCCATATTGGTATCCGGTGAATTTCTGCAAATCGACACCAGAGTCACCGTGGATATCAATGTGGTAATCCAGATCGTAACCCATTCCGGCATACAAATGTGTCGTGAGGCGTTTTAGCGCTGCCTGATAAAAACGTATATATGAATAGTTCACCCATTCTTTTTCGTCGTTGGTGTGTGAAGTGCCCAGACCCCATGTGTACTGGGGGTATAGCAGGAAGCGGATATCTCCATGAATAACCCAGGCATTATCTTTTAACCAGATGGTGGAGCGCAGGGGTAAGCCAAATCGTTTATTGAAATTAAAGTAAGGAGCGAAGTTGGCGGTTGACAAATTGGTAGTCTCTTTAGGACCCAGGTAGATGTTGGCGGTCGTACTGGTTACAAACGCATTTCCGGAGCTGGTGGGCGTATTGGCCAACGGGTTTAACGTAAAGAACACTTTATTCTCAGGGTGTGGATTTTTAGGTTTCGGAGGCAGCTTAAACCATTTCTTATAAACATCCAGTAAATCCACCTGGCGGGAAGTATCCTGAATGGCCTGATTCTGGGGCGCCATGTCAGATGTGCTCTGGGCTGAAGACAAAACGGGAAATATGCCTGATAATAAAACCGGCAAAATAAGACAGTACCATTTCCTGACAGATAAGAACATGCAATGTCCATCTATTCAAAAATCAGTCCTTCGTAATTCAATCTTTTAAATGCAGAAACGAGCTTTTTCCGACTTTAACAAGGCAGGACTGGGGTATTTCTGACACAATGAATCAGTTAACAATCGCAATCGCCATCCCATCATATTCCTTTACACCGACGGTCTGCAGTATAGTCGCAGTGACTTTTTTGTTTGCGGCCAATGCTTTATTGAAACGCTGGGCACCTTTTACCATGGGATCATCATGATTGGGATTGAGCACTTTTCCATCCCGGATCACATTGTCTGCAATAATAAGTGTTCCGGGTCTGGATAGTTTCAGTGCCCATTCAAAATATTCGGCATAGGGAGGTTTGTCGGCGTCTATAAAGATCATATCGAATGGGCCGGCTTTTTCATCCACCAACTGAGCCAACCAGTCGATTGCTTTTCCGACCCGAATTTCTACTTTGGAAGAAAGGCCCGCGCGATCAATATTTCTTCCGGCGACTTCCGCATGGTGCGGATCTATTTCCAGCGTGATCAGTTTACCATCTTCCGGAAGCGCCTCCGCCATCCAGATC
>Ga0206913_1052_pt1 | contig 28284 bp, 23 predicted proteins | sample Alteio_BWOrgHeat_72_FD_152942 | JGI IMG/M metagenome (GOLD analysis project Ga0206913, IMG submission 152942) | Enriched cells from forest soil in Barre Woods Harvard Forest LTER site, Petersham, Massachusetts, United States -... | ecosystem: Environmental > Terrestrial > Soil > Temperate forest >... | reverse complement strand
TCCCACTTCGGTGGTATTGGAAATGACTACCTGCAAATGGGCATTCGCCGCCGCAAGCAGAACGTCATCCCATTGTTGCACGGCCGACAGAACCCGGCTAATCGCTGAGCAAATGACCGGCTGATCCAAAACCACTCCATTTTCCAGACCCCGTACCGCTAATGTGTACATTCCGTTCTGCCGGTCGAATGCATCCTTCTCGCCTGTGCTGGTGGATTTAATCACCAGTATCCTGCCATTGAATATCCCCAGTTTGTTTGCTTTATCAACAAAATAATCCGGCAAGGCACGGAGCAGTACACCTGTTCCGAATTGTAATATTTTCTCCGGTAGGTTGAAAATATCAGCTCCTGGTTTGGACAAGTCCTCATTATGAACAAATGCCAGATTTTTTTTTGATAATTCCATATACGATCATTCTTTCTCAACAACTACTTTAATGACATGATTAGCCGGGACTAACCAATCGGAAAATCCTGCGGCAGCATCTATAAATTTCACCCTGTTTGTAATAAACGAGCGAGGGTTAATCTTCCTGTTCACCAGATTTTTAATCACATATTCAAAGTCATCCCGGGTTGCATTCCGGCTGCTCATCAGCGTTGCTTCTTTCCTGTGAAAATCTGGATGGCTGAACATAATTTCTTCTTTTTGGAGCCCTATTAAAATGTATCGCCCGCCATGTGCAAGATAGTTCAACCCGCTATGAATTGCTTTTCGGTTTCCACTGGCATCAATCACGACGGTTGGCATATTTCCGTGTGTAATATCTGATATCTGCTCAATAATGTCAGGATTGGCGGCATTAATAATATTTGATATACCCAATATATTCTTACAGAATTCCAATCTATGGGGATTTAAGTCCATAGCCATAATTTCTGCACCTTTAACTTTTGCAAATTCCATCGTTGCTAAACCGATCGGGCCGGCTCCCATCACCAAAACAAATTCACCTGATTGAACTTCTGCCCTTCTGATGCCATGTGCCCCGATTGCCAATGGTTCAACCATTGCAAGTTCTGTCAGATCCAGGTCATTCGAATGCACAAGAAGCCGGCTGGGTATCGAATAATAATCAACCATTCCGCCGTCTATATGTACGCCGCAAACCTGAAGATTTACACAACAGTTTGTTTTACCCGCACGGCAGGCAATACAGTTACCACAATTTAAATAAGGGAGAAATGTAACTGCTTCACCTCTTTGAAAACCAGGTGCATCATCAAAATCCATCAATTCACCTGATAATTCATGTCCGAGAATCCGCGGATAATGAAAGAATGGTTGTGTTCCTTCGAAAGCATGCAGGTCTGTTCCGCAAATACAAATTTTACGGATTTTTACAATTGCGTGGCCTGCTCTCATTGGCGGGTCGGCAATTTCAGTGTATTCAAAATTTCCAGGTTCTGTACAGACCAATGCTTTCATATGGCAAATTAAAAGCAATTTTCCTAAGCATTTGCCGGAACCTTCATCAGGTGTACATATCCCCGTCCACATGAATCAACTGCCCCGTGGTATGACTGGATTTATCAGATAAAAGAAACGCCACGACATGAGCTATTTCTGACGGTTTAGTCATTCTGGTCTCCAATGAAATTTTAGCAATGATTTCCTTAATTTTTTCATTCGGATTTTTCAAAGTCTGTATCCAGGATTCATTTTCTGGCGTATAATACGCTGATACGATAACCGAATTTACCCGAATACCATATTTTAAGAGTTCTACGGCCCATTCCCTTGTCAAAGCATTTCGCCCTCCATTGGCGGCAGCATAGGCTGAAGTATTAACCTGGCCGGTTTCTGCAGTTTTCGGGTTGACATTTACAATAGCACCCTTGGAAATCTTCAGATATGGAAGTGCGCAATGAGCCATTAAATAATAATGCACCAGGTTGTTATGCAGGCTTTCCGTAAACCGCTCATAATTTCCTGACTCGGGCACGACAGGATCATCTACACCCGCATTATTTACCAATCCTTCAATTCGTCCGTACTTCTGAACAATTGCCTCCACTGCTTTTTCACAGGCTGCTGGTTCGCCCAATTCGATTTCCACTGAAAATAAATCGCCGCCGGATTTTACTAATTCGTTTTGCAGCTTTTGATTGTCCTCCCGGCTTCTTCCTGCAATGGCTATGACGGCCCCTTCTTCTGATAATACCCGCACAATCCCTTCAACAATACCACTGGCACTTCCGGTTACAATGATGACCTTGTTTTTTAAACCCAGATCCATAAAATAGTTTTATGAGAGTTGATAAAATGTCTGTGCATTGAGTCCAAAAAAATCGGCCTGCTCTGAAATTGAAAATGAATTAAAATAATTGGTTGCAATCCGTTTTACTTCTTCATAAGTGGCTGCGAGCAAACATACCGGCCAGTCAGATCCGAATATCAAACGCTTGGTTCCAAATGTTTCTACAACGGCATCCATATAAGGGCGGAAATCTGCCTCCTCCCAATATTTCAAATCAGCTTCATTTACCATTCCTGAAATTTTACAGTACACATTTTGATATCCCGCAAATTTCCCCATATCCGATTTCCAATCCGATATAATGCCTTTCCTGATAAGTGGCTTCGCCAGGTGGTCAATGATGAATCGCTGATCAGGGAAGGCCGCAACCAGTTTCTCTGCATATCCCAGTTGATCGGGAAGAATCAAAAGATCATAGCTGAACCCATATTTATTTAACAAACTGATACCTCGTAGGAAAACCGGGTCAAGCATACTATCACGCTGCTTTTCTGCCTGTAACAGGTTTCGAAATCCTTTCATCCGGGAGAATTGACGATAGTATTTCAGCTTCTCCTCAATTCTTTCTGCTTTCAGATCGATCCATCCAACAACACCTTTAATAAAAGAATATTGATCTGCCAGATCCAGCAAATAATCATTTTCGTTTTCCGATGGATCGGCCTGCACAACCACAGATCCGGCAACATGATTTTCCCTGAAAATATTTTCAATATCGGCCGGCAACCAGTCTCTTTGCAAGTCCTTCATTTCATCTGTTATCCAGCGATCCCTCACCGGATCAAAATTCCAGAAATGCTGGTGTGCATCTATGATCGGATATTGCATAAGAGGATGCTATTTATCAGCTGCTTCAAAATTAAATACCCTTTCCATCAACACCCATTTTACGTCGCCAGGGGCCCAGGCGATCTGTTGTTGAAATTCAGACATGAGTGATTCCCATTTTTGTACGATGGGATTTGCCAGGTCCATGGCAGTCTTTTTTTCAAAACTGAACTCGTCGGTGACATGGATAATCATAAAAAGTCTGTTACCCGTTCTGTAAATCTCCATTGTGAGGATACCGGATTGCCTTAAACTATCCTGTATTTCAGGCCAAACCTCCCGGTGATATGTATCGTATGCATGGATGAGCCTGTCATCATCCTTGAGGTCACAGGCAAGGCAAAATTTTCTCATAAATGAATTAATGTGACATCGACAGTTTTAATTTTTCTACGTTCAAATTTCTAAGGGCAAACAAAAGCACTACAATAAAACATACCGCCGGAACCAGGTAAGCAGTCTGAATGGAACTCATATCCGACACCCTGCCCATGATCACCGGGAATACCGCTCCGCCCACTATGGCCATTATCAGAAGAGATGAGCCTTCTTTGGTTTTTGATCCGAGACCCCGGATGCCTAAAGAAAAAATCGTCGGAAACATGATGGACATAAAGAATTCAACACCCATCAAAGCATATACTGGAAATTTACCATGCAAGCTGACAGACAGGATAAGCAAAGACATATTGATGATACTATAGATGGCGAGAAGTTTAGCTGCAGAGAAGAACCTGATCAGGGCAGTTCCAACAAATCGTCCAACCATGAAACCCATTAAGGCAATAAATAAATAAAAAGCAGCTGATTTCTCACCCATAGCAGCCACTTTGCCAGAAAACCGGATAAAAAAGCTGCTTACGCAAGCCTGCGCACCCACATAAAAAAACTGGGCCAATACTCCAAACATGAGATTTTTCTCTTTGTATATGGAGCCTTCGATTTCGAGTGAGCTATCCACATTTGTAATCTCGGGTAATTTAGTCCGGTAAATCATAACAGCCACAGATAGCACAACCAAACCAATTACCAAATAAGGTAACTGCACGGCTGCTGCTTCGTGATTCAGGTATTCATTCAATTGGGCAGGGCTCATAAAAGATTTCTGATCAGAACTAAGCGTTTTTCCTGAAAGAATGAACAAGCCCCCGACCAGTGGTGCAATGGAGGCTGCCAGACCATTGAAAGATTGTGCGAAATTGATCCGTTGAGTAGCCGTATCAGGATCCCCTAAAACAATGATGTATGGATTAGCGGCCGTTTCAAGAAATGCCATACCACAACCCATGATAAAAATGGCTCCCAGGAAAAAACTATAAATCCGGCTGATGGAAGCAGGATAAAATAAAAATGCGCCACCGGCGAATAAAATCAATCCGAAGATGATACCGCTTTTAAAACTATATTTCTTCATGAACTTGCCAGCCGGAATCGCCAGCAGGAAATAAGCAATATATAAAGCTGAATCTACCAGTGCCGATTGTGTATCCGTTAACTGACATGCTTTCTTGAGGTGTGGAATTAATATCGGGTTCAGGTTTAGAGCAAAACCCCATAAAAAAAATAAAGCAGTAATCAGAATAATAGCAGCAGATCTCTTGTTCCCTGGCATAGCAACCGTGTATTGATCCTGAATATACACAATCACGTAATATTATCCGGCCCTGTTTACAATTTAAATCAGGCGTATACGGGCATTGTTTCCCTGCCCCATTTACGGTTAATAAATTTACGGAAGGGTTTTTCAATCGAGTAATATGTCAGAGATGCCAGGCTGGTTACAATAGCCACATAAATCAGACAATAACCAGTTCCTCTCCAAAATCCCGTCGTTGCCGACTGCCCCGCATATACAAGTCCCGGTAATTTTAAGCCGGCAAATACGGGAATAAGCGGGAAAATCTGAATCAGGTAAATGGAATACGAAATTTTTCCCAGGTATTGCGGAAGCCGCATATTACAGAGGGTATGCAGTTTCGCGTTATTGAGAGCAAAAGAAAAAATGATGGCCACAAAGAAAATAATTGTAAATCCATCATTCCATCCAAAATGCATGCTTACAATGGCAAGCAATATGGATGCGGCTGTTGCCATATCGGTCTGAAAAAATTTGCGTAAAAGACCCTCTTCGTACAACCGATATAATAATAATCCCAAAATAAATCCGGCAAGTCCCCTCAAAAATCCGTAGTCAAATGTTACATCCAGGTTTCTGCGGGGTGGAGCAGCCGGATCGAAAATATTTACCCTGGGTATCCAAAACATAATGGCCAGATAAGCCAGCTCAACAAATAGCCCCAGAATGGCAATCGCCATTCCTTTTTTGCGATAAATAAATAATACGATCAGCGGAAAGATCATGTAGGCCCACCATTCCGCACTGATACTCCAGGAAGGAACATTCCATGTAAATATTTTATGTATTCCGAAAGAATGAATTAATAAAAGATTTGTAGATATCGCTTTGGGATCCTGTACGATATTCCATCCACCCGAGGAGGCTATCAGTAATACCATAAACATCAATGTAAAAAAATGAAGTGGATACACCCTGGCAAAGCGGGCAACTATAAACTCGCGGAAATTTTTGATTGACAGTTCGGTTTGAAACTTTTTCCGGTAAACATGGATCATGATAAATCCACTCAGAATAAAAAACAGATCAACCATCAGATAGCCTTTTGTAAGCAGCAGGCTATATTTTGTTGAAACAAACTTCGCGACAATTTCAGAAAAATGAAAAACAACTACCCAGAGAGCGGCAATGCCTCTCAGGGGTGTTAAATTCGACAGGTATTTATGGGTTGGTTGCATAAGGAAACTGTTAAAAGGGGTTGCCCAAGTTCCTTAAAATTTTTCAATAATTACAAAAACGGGCCGCCCGAATGTATATCCGGCCCGTATGCCTGTGTATTTGGGGCATTTAAATAGTATCTGGCGGCTAAGGGTACCCGTGAGGATCAATCAAATAATTCCGGTTGGCCGGGTTTTTTCTTCTGATCCCATTCCATGGTCAGACTTTTGGTATATTCAGTCAGTTTCACACCTACAGCTTTCCATCCCATCACCTCTACCGCCTTGGCTGTTTTAATCCTGGCTTTCCGGATTTGCGCACCGCGACCGGACTGCATGATCAATACCGGTTCATCATCTGTACTGACAGTTTCCAATTGGTTACCCTCCCCTTCTTTTATAAAGAAGAATTTATTATGTAACGAATTGGTTTCTATTCTGAATCGTTTTATAGTGTATTGAGCTTTTTCACTGTCGAGATATATGGCGGTGACGATTTTTTCAGGATCGAATTTCTCTATCAGTAAAATTTTATCAGCATCGAAACGCTGCGTTAACTCCTGGTCAGTCATTTCATAATTTCCATCATTATATATCACCAACAACCTGTCTTCTGCACTAAATTTACCCAGGAAACTTCCCTTCTCTTCTGTATTTAGTCGCCCAAAAGTATCGTCGAACCATAGGTTTCTCGCATTCAGCGTAGTCTTGCCCGCCTGTTTTAATTTCACTGACTTGATCGGATATTTTGTAACCTGATTCCCCAATGATGCCCGGGCCTTGATTTCCATGGTTTGAAAATCAAAGTCAAATTCCTTGTGCCGGGCAGAACAATTCGGACTTAAAATAATCCTGACCAATTCGGCTTCCCCGTTCGGATTGGTGGAAAAATAATGCACTCTTGCTTTTTCAGATTTAGTCAGGTCGTATTCCTTTTCCCTTGTGACTCCGGTTACATTAAATCTTTTTGCATAACTGATTCCTGTTTTGCCATCCACATAAATCATATTATAAGTGGTTCTTTCATCATTCTTCTGGAAAATACCGACATGAATAATATCCTTGCCGATAAATGTTTTATCAGCTACTTTCACAATCTTCATCGTCCCTCCGCGCGTAAATGCAATGATGTCATCCAGATCGGATGCTTCAGTAACAAATTCATCCTTTTTCAGACCCGTTCCGATAAATCCCTCGGAGCGGTTTACATAGATTTTTGTGTTGGCAATTGCCACTTGTTTGGCCTGGATGGCTTCAAAAGGACGTATTTCAGTCTTCCTTTCCCTTCCTTTGCCATATTTGCGGAGCAGCTCTTCAAAATAATTCACTGCGAAATCAACAAGGTTATTCAGATCATATTTTACCTGTTTGATTTCCGCCTCGAGTAATTTTATTTGTGCATTGAGTTCTTCTATATCCAGTTTATATATTCCGCGAACAGGCTTTTCCGTTAGTTTCACAACATCCTCCCGGCTGATGTCCTTTTTTAATTGCTTGCGGAAGGGTTCAAATGCTTTGGCGATGGCCACCAATACTTTTTCCCATGTCTCGTGTTTTTTTTCCAGCTCTTTATAAATCTTTTCCTCAAAGAATATTTTTTCCAGGGAAGTAAAATGCCATTTCTCCTGCAACTCGCCCAGTTTTATTTCGAGTTCCCTTTTCAGTAAATCTTTGCTAAGGTCTACTGAATTCTTAAGTAACTCCGGCATGGAAGGAAACTCCGGCCTTTGGTTATTGATCACGCAGGCACTGGGTGAAATGCTGATTTCACAATCTGTGAAAGCATATAATGCATCGATCGTAATATCGGGAGAAATACCCTGTGCCAGGTCCACCTGTATCTCCACTTCGGCAGCCGTATTATCGGTTACTTTACGGATCCTGATCTTACCCTGATCATTGGCCTTGATAATGGAATCTATCAGCTGGCTGGTTGTGATTCCATAGGGAACGTCCCGGACCATCAACGTTTTCTTATCTATTTCCTCTATATGAGAACGCACCCGCACACGGGAGCCCCGTTTACCTTCATTATAGTTTAATACATCGATCATCCCGCCAGTCTGGAAATCCGGGAACAGCTCAAATTTTTTACCCCTCAGATATTTTACAGCCGCCTGGCAGATTTCGCAAAAATTATGCGGGAGAATTTTGGTTGCGAGCCCCACCGCAATTCCTTCCGCCCCCTGAGCCAGCAGCAATGGAAACTTCATGGGCAGTGTGATCGGTTCATTTTTTCTCCCATCATAACTTAGTTGCCAATCCGTGATTTTCGCATTGAAAGCCACTTCCAGTGCAAACTTGCTGAGTCGCGCTTCTATATATCTGGCCGCAGCTGCATCGTCGCCGGTCCGCACATCACCCCAGTTTCCCTGTGTTTCGATCAGCAGATCCTTTTGCCCCAGGTTTACCAGTGCCTCACCGATGGATACATCTCCATGAGGATGATATTGCATGGATTGACCTATGATATTAGCCACTTTATTGAATCTACCATCATCCATCTCCTTCATAGCATGCAGAATGCGGCGTTGCACTGGTTTTAGTCCGTCCTGGAGAGCGGGTACGGCCCTTTCAAGAATAACATAGGAAGCATAATCAAGAAACCAGTTTTTATACTGATTGGATATGCCCGTTTCATTGAGTAAAAAATCTTTATTTGTCATAGGTGGCTGCAAAGATATATAGCATTGACCAAAAGAACAGATGGTCATTATCCGGCCGATGGCTGGCCATTTTCGGGAAACTATCCATATATTCACTAAGATTTATTTTTAACTGCTATGCCAAAATATGCCGGCCAAACAAGGATCCTGGCGGCGGTTGACTGCATTATTTTTGGATTTGACGGAGATAACCTGCAGGTATTGCTCATGAAACGAGGTATAGAACCAGAGAAAAACAAGTGGAGCCTGATCGGCGGTTTTCTTGCCAGATCTGAAAGTCTTGAACAGGCTGCCAGCCGGGTGTTAAAAAAATTTACAGGTATTGAGGGACTTTATATGCATCAGTTGCAAACCTTCAGTATACCGGACAGGGATCCGCTTGAACGTACGATCTCCACTGCCTTCACGACTCTGGTCGATATTCACCAATATGAAAAACAAATCATCCCGGATTACCATGCGGAATGGTTTCCACTTGCTAAAAAGCCAAAACTTATTTTTGATCATGATTCGATGCTACGCATGGCGCAGCAGGAACTTCGTTACCAGGCTGCTTCGCACCCCATTCTTTTTGAATTGCTCCCCGAAAAATTCACGATACCCCAGTTACAAAATTTATATGAAGGCGTGTATGTAACACGCTTCGACAATCGCAATTTCAGCCGTAAGGTGTTGTCAACTGAACTTTTGATAAAACTGCGGGAGAAAGATAAATCCGGCTCCAAAAAAGGGGCATATTATTACAAACTCAACAGAAAAAAATACAAAGCCGGATTCAGGTCCTTTATGAACTTCATTCCCAATCACGACCGGTTCGGATTTTGATCACAAGTTTGTATTAATAGCAAAGAATACTGATATTTAGTCCATTAAGAACCGAACGACTGCCGACAAATGAATAATCAACTGGTTTTCTCAGACTACCTTATATTTTTTTTATACCTCATCCTGGTTGGGTCTTATGGTTACTGGATTTATCGCAGGAGGAAAAGCAAAGAACACGATTCAAAAGGGTTTTTTCTTGCAGAAGGCTCACTCACCTGGTGGGCAATAGGAGCCAGCCTGATTGCGTCAAATATTTCAGCAGAACAATTTATCGGCATGAGTGGCAACGGATTCTTTCTCGGTATTGCCATATCGGCCTATGAATGGCTGGCCGCCTTGTCGCTTGTTATTGTTGCCGTTTGGTTTATTCCTGTATACCTGAAAAACAAGATCTATACCATGCCGCAATTCCTTAAAACGCGGTATAACGAAACGGTAGCCATGATTATGGCAATACTCTGGCTCTTCATTTACATTTTTGTAAACCTTACTTCCATTTTATATCTGGGCTCAGTTGCCATCAGCGGACTTTTACCTGTCGGCTACAATGTGGATTACCTGCATTTCGTTATGGTTGCCCTGGCAGTTTTTTCAATCATCATAACGCTGGGCGGAATGAAAGTAATTGGGTTTACTGATGTAATCCAGGTGACTGTGCTGATTATTGGTGGGCTTGCGACTTCGTATATGGCGCTCGATAAAGTGGGAGGCGGCAATGGCATCGTTCATGGGTTTTCCATACTGATGCAACAGGCACCGGACCATTTCCATATGATATTTAAAAAACCAACCGTTGAATCTTCGCAGGTCGACATCGATAAATACCTGCTTCTGCCCGGCATACTCATGTATGTCGCGGGACAATGGATTGTGAATCTGAATTATTGGGGATGTAATCAATACATTACACAAAGAGCACTCGGTGCCAATTTGAATACAGCCCGCAATGGACTGCTATTCGCAGCTCTTTTGAAATTGATCATGCCTTTGATTGTCATGTTGCCCGGTATTGCTGCATTTGTTCTGATGAAGCAGGGCCACCTTCCTTCCATGGAAAACACAAATATGGACCATGCGTATTCAGCAGTTCTCGGATTTTTGCCTGCAGGATTAAAGGGCCTCTCCCTGGCTGCACTCACGGCGGCGATTGTTGCTTCGCTCGCCGGAAAAATAAATAGTATCTCAACCATTTTCACACTGGATATTTATAAAAAATATATAAACAAAGAAGCTACTGATCAAAAAATGGTTTGGATTGGACGGGCTGTAGCATTGGGATCATTGATTCTGGCCATCATGTTCACATGGAAAGACGTGCTTGGTATAAGCAGTGCGGGAGGATTTACTTATATACAGAAATACACCGGTTATATCAGTCCGGGTGTATTTGCGATGTTTATTCTGGGCATGTTTTGGAAAAGAACAACGGGTGCTGCAGCCGTCGCGGGTGTGATTACCGGCCTGGGGCTTTGCTATTTTTTTAATGAATGGGCGCCTGCCGTATTTGGAAACAATACCTGGTTATACACAGCATATCCAAATGGAAATGGAGGATTTGAAATCCCTTTCCTGATTGCCATGGGACTTTCCTTTTTCTTCACCGTTCTTGTGATGGTACTGATCAGTCTGGCAGGACCAAGAATAAATCCCAAAGCATTCGCACTTGACACGTCCATGTTTAAATTAAGGCCACAAACGACTGCACTGATCGTAATGATTTTATTACTGCTGACCGCCCTTTACATAAAGTTCTGGTAACCTTTTATTAAATCATTGTCAATTGACAATTGACAATTAACTATTGCGCTCCCTGCATGGCGTCCTGCGCACCGGAATTGTTCATGTTTTTTCTTTTGAAAACAGAAACATCCAACTTCCCGAATCGATAGGTGAAATTTACTTTCACTAATTGGGGATCCCTGATTCTGTCATACTGCTGGTTGAAAAACTGGCTTTCAGAAAACTGGTCCGTCCATCGGCTACGAAATATATCTGCCATGGATACGCTGATGGACGCGGCATCGTTTTTAAGAAAACTTCTGCTGATAGCCGCATCAACAGCCCAGAAGGCAGAAATATAACCCTGTGAAGAGCTTTGAACCCCGGCGTTGCCACCTGGTCCACCTCCCTGTGTTCCGGCGCCCGAATTTACCGGCAGGTTTGATTTTGACTGATAGAATCCCGTGATCTGCATCTTCAGTTTCCAGGGTAATTTAAAATTGGCATTGATTTTACCAAACCAGCTCCATAAGGCTGGTTGTGACGTTGTATTTACACTCGTAATATTAATATAAGAATTATAAACATTTACATTCGTGGTCACATCAAACCAGTTCGTGATGGTATTGACGGCAGTCAGCTCGGCACCCACAGTCTGACTGTAATTCGCATTTACCCAAGTGTTTACAAAATCCGGTTTGTTTGTGATCGCATTTGTAAATGTGTCAAGATACCGCGTGATCAGATTATCGGTCCTTTTATAATATACGGAAGCAAGGAAAGTATTATTTCCTACAAATGTTTTCAGGTAAGAAAGTTCAATTGAATTGGTAAACTCCGGAACCAGGTTGGGATTGCCCTTCGTAATATTCAGACTATCAGAATAATTTGTAAAGGGAATCAGCTGAAAGAAATTCGGCCGGTTTATTTTACGAGTATAACTAAGCTGGATTTCCTGTTTGTTTTTTAATTTCTGACTCAGGAATAGTGACGGGAATAAACTGATAGGGTATTTATTACTGAAATTCATCTTCTCGTTAATTAACTCGCCCGTGTAATTTGAACTCTCAGCCCTCAGACCGGCCTGGTAACCAAAGTCCTTAATTGCCGAAGTAAATGAAACATACGCAGCATATACATTGTTGGTATTATTATAATTTGTTGAAGCCTGGGGAACCAGGTAAAAATTATTATCTCCCGAATTATCATAGTATGTGTAGGTGTTACTAACCAGGTGCTGTGTATTTAATCTCAGTCCTGCTTCCAGTTTAGTTTTTGTATCAAATGGATGGACATAATCTGTCTGGACAGTGAGAAATTTATTTGTGCCGTTTCCGTTAATTTTCTGCTGCTGTATACCTCCTACCGGGGAACCCGGCTGCCCGGTTAAATAATTGGATACCGTCAATGCGTTATTTACGTTCATACCGGCGAAGTAATTCGCGTCAGCTGTTATATTTTCCCCTTCCCTAGGAAACAGGTGCTTAAATGCAAACTGCAGTCCATTAGCATTAAATTCCCTGTCCGTATTTACATTCCGGGTGCTGTAAAACGTTTCAGTCCCACTCGGAAATATACTATCAGTCGCAATATTTAATACCTGCTCGGGTTTAAATTGACCGTGCACGTGTATGCCCGTTAAAGAAAATGTCGTTCTGTTTGTGATAAAATAATCCAGTCCCAGGCTGCCAAATGCGAAGGCACCATTATTCTTTTCAGTCTGCGCCTGGTTAATAGATGTTGGTACAGGAGAATTTGGCGAATCGGGATAATTATATCTGTAAACACTCCCGGTGGTTACGCTTTTATTTTGATTGTAAAACCCGTTGGCAGTAAAATTAAATTTGTCCTGCCGCAGATTGAAGTTCAGTCCCCCATTTAATGCACCATGACTGTCAACACCGGCCCGAACATTTCCATTATATCCCGTCTTACGGTTTTTCTTTAAAATAATATTTACAATACCTGCACCACCGCCGGAAGCATCAAATTTGGCAGAGGGATTGGTGATTACCTCAACACTTTCGATCGCGTCGGCTGGAATCTGATCCAGTGTCAGAGTAGTTGGCCGGCCGTCGATGTAAAGTAATGGAGGCGCATTCCTGAGTGTCAGGTTACCATCAATATCCACATTTACTGAAGGAACATTTTTCATTACATCCATCGCAGTGCCTCCTGCATTTACAAGGTCTTTTTCTACATTATACACTTTTTTATCGATGTCCAATTTCAATGTGGACTTGGTAGCACTCACCGTGACCGTTTGCAGCTGTGTTATATCTGTAGACATCCTGATATTACCCAAATCCTTGTCAAACCCGTTGATCGTGCTACTCATGGCATTCACAGCCTGTGCCGGATCGGTTACATTCTTCGGAACACCACCCGGAGGCATTTTCATCTGGAACATGATGGTTTGTTCAACGGGTTTATATCCGGTCGCTGATATTTTTAATTTTAATGCGCCGAAAATGGGCAGATCTTCAAAATTGAATTCTCCTTTTGCATTGGTTGTAAGTCCTTTCAACAATACCTGCTTTGATTTTTTGGTTGCGGAATCATATTTATTTTGCAGTAATAATACAGTGGCTTCAGGAATGGGATGGCCGCTGCTGTCCATCAGTTTGCCATAAATATGACCCATATTCGGTGCTCCTTTTCCTGCACCACCCGTAGGGAACTGGGCGTTTACAGTAATTCCCCACAAAAAACAAGCTGCCAGCAACAACAAATATTTCATAAATTCATTTTGGTAGTGTAAAACTAATCCGGCGTATCCGTATTCAATACCGAATTGAGACGAGTGGTTAAAATCCCGCGACCAAATGCAGGGGTCATTTGGTTCCCTGCCCAATCTCCCGCATCAGATCATCCTTATAAAGATCGCTCAGAGGCAATTCCAATCCCCCCAGAAATACCGAATTTCTACGAATGGCAGTAACATGTGATAAAGCGATGATATAGGATTTATGAATACGGAAAAATTTCCCCGGGGGAAGTTTTTCTTCAATAGACTTAAGACTCATACGTATGATCTGGGGTTTGGTTTCTCCCAAATGAATTTTCAAATAATCCTTAAGACCTTCTATCATCCGGATTTCCGAAAAAACTATTTTCACTAATCCGTATTCTGCGTTAACAAAAAAATATTCCGGCCAGGTATGCGATTCACCCGTTACATTTTTTTTCAACCGGTAAAAGTCGATCGCTTTATTACAGGCTTTCAGAAAACGTTCAAAAGGAACCGGTTTAACCAGGTAATCAATCACATCCAGGTTAAATCCTTCCAGCGCATATTTTTCATACGCAGTAATAAGAATAACCATTGGCCTGATTGAAAGTGATTGCAATAGTTGCAGTCCTGTAAGTCCGGGCATTTGAATATCCAGAAAAATCAGGTCTACTTCCTGCCGGTTCAAAACAACCAGTGCTTCCATGGCCGTACTACAGGAGGCGATGAGCTCCAATGTCGGAACCTGGCGGATATTATCCTGTAAAAGCGCCAGTGCCAATGGCTCGTCGTCTACCGCAATACATTTCATTGTTAATGAAGTTTAATCTGTAGAGAAACATTATACCAGCCATTTTCCTTATTTATAGACAGGATATGTTTCTGATCGTACAGCAAATTTAATCTGCGAATTACATTCTGCAACCCGATTCCGGAAGTGCGGTCTTTTATTTCTTCATTTGCCGGATCAAATTTATTTTTCACCCGAAAATCAATCAGGCCTTCGGAAATTTTCAAATAGATATCGATGACCGGATCGTCGATCGTTCCGGTTCCATGCTTAAAAGCATTTTCAATGAATGGGATCAGCAGCATCGGTTCTATCAGCTGGTTATCCCCCGGATCCATATTCTCATTGATAGTAAGTGATTTGGCGTACCGGATTTTCTGCAATTCTATATAACTGTTTACATATTCTATCTCACGAAGCAGGGTGACCGACGAATCATCCGATTCATACAACATATATCGCATCAGCCCGGACAGCCGTATGAGGGAAGGTTCTAATTGATCCGACTTCAGGCGGGCCATGGCAACCATATTGTTCAATACATTAAATAGGAAATGCGGACTCACCTGCGATCTCAGGAATGAAAGCTCCGTTTTCAGGTTTTCATTTTCCCTTTCTTTCATTCTTTGTTCGGTACTGATCTTGTCTGTAACGAACCAGTAAACCGTACTCATTGCCCAAATAAACAAATAGGGAAAGATGACAAAAAAATATTCCCTGTGAAGTCCGGGTTTTTCGCCTTCTTTTGGAAAAAAATTGATAACTGCGATAAATGCTGCCATTAATAAAAGAATCAGAGAAATATATATGCTGATCTTTTTCCGGTTTAGAAATTTCGGTATAAGTACGAGTAAATTAAAATAGAAGAAAAGAATCCAGCAGGCATCAAAAATCAGGAACCTGATCCGGAACATGGCCTTAAAATTCACTTGCTGCTGGTCTGGCTCCCTATGGAAAAGAGTTGGTAATGTGAATAATATCACCCAGGCCAGTGCGTGAAAAAAAACGATCGCAACCTTGGATCTGTACCAGCGTGTGCTCATGGTAAATGCATCTGATGCAATGTCCGAATATTTTGCATATATGGCGTCTCACTGCGACAAACCATGCATTTCCTGAGATCAAAAGGGTTTTAAGCTTTAGTCTTATTCTGATCTTAAACTAACAACCGGGTTCTTAAAGGCAGCTTTTATGGCCTGGAAACTGATCGTTAATAGCGTAATGGTGATAACAGACAGTCCGGCGATTAAAAAAACACCGACACTCATCGAAATTCGGTAGGCAAATCCGTTTAACCACTGATTCATTATCCACCACGAAATGGGAACAGCTATTAATATGGCCACCAATACCTGTCTGAATAAATCTTTTGAAAGCATGAATGCGATATTCGGCACAGTAGCTCCGATCACTTTACGAATTCCAATTTCTTTTTGCCTTTTTTGTGCAGTAAATGCCGTAAGCCCGAACAATCCAAGACAGGAGATCAATATCGCCAGTCCGGCAAAATATTTAGATAAAATACCAACCCTCAATTCTGCAGCGTATTGCTTGTCATATAATTCATCTACAAAGTGGAAATCGAATGGGAAACCGGGATTATATTGTTCATATAAATTCCTTATCTTTTCCACAGTCTCTGCTTCTCTGCCAGCCTGCACGCGGATCATCAGTTTATTCCATGGCGAAGAATCCTGTTTGATTAATCTCATATAAAGAGGTTTCACCGATTCACGAAGGGATTCGAAATGAAAGTCTTTCACAACCCCGATGATTTGCTTTGGATTGCCAAATAAGGTAACATTTTTGCCTACCGGGTTTTTGAAACCCATTATGCGCGCAGCCTCTTCATTTATAATTATGTTATTCGACTCATCCCCATAATTTTTTGAAAAACTTCTGCCCTCGGTCATTTTCATTCCCATGGTTTCAACAAAATCGTAGCCACCGCCGAAACCTTCAAAATAAATATACTCATTGGGTGGTTTACCTTCCCATTCAAGCCCGTTGTCTCCATAATTGCGTCCTACCATGACGTTATAGGTAAATGATGCATTCACCACACCGGGAACTTTCTTTAACTGTGCAACAAAATTTTCTTCGTTCGCAATTAGTTTTCCTTCACAATCCATACGCAGCACGTGATCTTTTTGATATCCCAGATCTTTTTTTTGTATAAATTGAATTTGACGATAAATAACGAGCACCCCAACGATCATAAAAATTGAAATCGCAAACTGGAAAATAACCAGCCCCCTGCGTGCCCACATTTCTCCAATGGAATTGCGCATTTTACCTTTTAAAATCATAATCGGATTAAAACCGGCCAGATAGAGAGCAGGATAACTTCCGGAAATTATTCCGGTAAACAAACTGACGCCGATCAAACCCGCGAGAAGGCTCCCGTCAAATTGAAGTAAAATTTCCTTACCTGTGATCCGGTTGAATTCCGGTAACAGAAGAAATACGAGTCCTATAGCAATCAGGGCCGCAATAAATGTCAAAAGAATGGATTCGCCCAGAAATTGAAAGATGAGCTGCCGTTTACCGGCCCCTACAACTTTTTTTATTCCGACTTCCTTCAACCTGCGGGATGCTTTGGCAGTTGAAAGGTTCATAAAATTGATACAGGCTATAGCAAGTATGAACAAGGCAATGACAGAAAATAATTTAACGTTTACTATGCGTCCGCCTATCCGGTTCCCATGGTCAAAACTATTCTGGAGATAATTATCCGAAAAACGCATGGCGAAAGGTGAACGGGTTGTATCGCCACTGCTTTTTTTAATTAACCCCGCAATTCTTTTATTAAAAGCATCGACATCTGATCCCTTTTTGAGTACGACAAAATTATGCGGTCCCGTATTGCCCCAGCTGGTTACCCATGGTTGAATTTGTTTATAGTACTCGAATGATAAAAGAAAATCAAATTGTTCTGAACTGCGAACGGGTATTTTTTCAAATACTCCGCTCACAAAAAACACTTCATTCTGCTGAAAAAGAATTTTCTTTCCGATCAGGTTTTGCGTAGTGTTGAAAAGTTTCATAGCCAATTCATCGGAAATGGCAATATTGTTTTTGTCAGCCAGTACTTTATCCGGATTTCCATCAATGAGTTTAAAGGAAAAAATATTAAAGTAATCCTTGCCCACATATTGCCCGGTTGCTTTCAGATTTTTATCGCCGACACTCAATGTGAATTTCTGAAACCAGGCCGCCGGAGCTTCAGCCGCCGCATATTCCACATCCGGATTCTGCGCGGCAACTGTTTCAGCCAAAATTCCGGAACTCTCGTCGGCGATGAATACTTCACCCTTCCCTTTTCGATACTCCATTAACTGATATAACCTCGCATCTTTTTCGTGGAATTTATCAAATTGGTATTCATCGTGCACCCATAAATAAATTAATATGGTACAGGTGAGTCCGGTTGCAAGACCGAGCAAATTCAAAAAAGTGAATTGACGATCCTTGATCAGGTTCCGCCAGGCAATTTTCAGATTATTTTTAAACATACAGCTGTATTTATGAATCCTCACCTTTGTTCCCAAACAAGTGCCATTTTTTAATATTCTGATTATCAATTAAGCAGAAATAAATCGGTTTAGAATTTGTCCGCTTACGAACAACAGCCGTACGCTTTTGAAATCCATACCGGATTATCCATTCACTCTGAATACGATCAGGCCCATTACCTGAATAAGGGAATAATGTTCAGGCTGATCGGCTAACATTTTCCGTTATAATGGGTTTTCAAAATTAAAATGGCAGGTCATGATTTTTACGGAGTGTAGACGTAGGGTACGTAAAATTGATTTCCCCCTGTTTTTTGGAGGCGCAGAACGGCAGAAATCACAATTTTTCGGGTCTGATGAGTGTTTTGGCATTATTTACGACATGTCGGCTTCGGGTCGGCTTCGGGACGGCTTCGGGAAATGAGCGAAGGGCGAGCGAAGCGCTCCCGAAGCCGACCCGAAGCAGACAATAATCAAACAATAAGGAGGCCCCTGTAAAACATATTTTACGTAGCCTTCGAGTACACTCCGGAAAGCGCAACCCCCGCGAACTGGCGGGGGTTGCGTTTTCTTTAAAAAGCGTTAAGCTTTGAGCTTTGTACTTTAAGCTTTTACGACTTCGGCATCTCAAATACTGACGGATCAATGGTCTTATTAAATTCGATCTTGGTGATATTGTTCGTGATCGTGAATTGACCACCATAACTGATTTCCATTGTATAGGGAACCGTGATACCAAAATCTGTTTTTTTGAAATTGGAAAAAGAAACAGACAGCTCCATACTCTGACCCATGAAGTTTGTTTGTCTTGTAATTTTTGTCAGGTAGTATGTTGTTGCGTCTAAGTAGGCAAAGATTTCCACCGAATCGACATTTGTAATTTTTAACTTATAACTATTCCCATCCTTGCCCAGAAGTTCAACTTTATTTCCTCTCGCAGCAGCGTTATACAAAGGGAAATAAAACATCTGTCCTTTACTTTGTTTGTACATTTCATCGGGTAAAGGCTGTGCAGTGGTTGCACCCATGAAAGGGTTTATCTGCCAGCCTCCTTTATCCGTGACTACCTGGGTGGATTTCTGACCATTCACTTCATAATCCAGACGATATGCTTTTCCATTCAATATCTGCGTTGTACTGGGTCCTTCATTACCCATTACCTGTGTGGTATTATTAACAATAACCGTCTTCACTTGTTCCAATTTGTCCTTGCCTCCGATGGCATCTACATATTTATTTACGATTTCATCAGCTGTCTGGGCCTTGATAAAAGTAATGCTCGCCATTGCGAATAAAAAAGTCAATCCCGTTTTAACCATATTCATAATTCAGTTTTTATTTAAGTATAAATATCCCGAATTTTATTCAAACCGGCAGATGATCATTTTTTCCGCATTTTGTAAAAGTTTATTCCGGGCGCATAAAAGGATCCCGGTATTTAAAGATTCTTTTGCAGATGAAATACCCGGCAACCCTGTGACCCGGAATCTTATTTTTCCATCAAACAACTGAGACTCAAAAGTTTACAACAACTAACGCAGCCAATGGAAAATAAAGACAATATGGGATCCGGGTCAACTGCAGATAACATTGGGCATAGCTTATTCTCTCCATAACGGACAGGCTCGTACGATTGGTTAAATCTTCCGGCTTATCTTCGAAAGAAAATTAATTGATATGAAAACAGGTGTAGTAGGTTATGGCGTCGCCGCACAATATATGCACCTGCCTTTTATCGTGACCAATCCAAAATTTCAGCTGCAGACTATTTTGCAACGCAAGGGTGAAGAGGCAAAGGAGAAATATCCACTCGTAAAAATTGTTCGCAATCTCGACGAGATGCTGTCCGATGATAGCCTTGAACTTGTTGTAATCACAACCCCCAATGATTCCCATTTTGATTATGCCTGGCGCGCTTTGGAAGCCGGCAAACACGTAGTGCTGGAAAAACCATTTACAATTACATCTGATGATGCAATAAAACTGATCACACAGGCAGAAAAAAAGAACCGTGTACTCAGCGTATATCAAAACCGCCGGTACGTTTCAGATTTCTTAACCATCCGGCAACTGCTGAAAGAAAACCTATTGGGTGAAATTGTCGAATTCGAAGCCCATTACGACAGGTACCGACCTGAGCAAAGACCCAATGCCTGGCGGGAGGAAAATACACCCGGCAGCGGTATTTTATATGATCTGGGCGCTCATCTGATTGATCAGGCATTTTGTCTCTTTGGTTTACCGCAGTTTGTTACGGCGGATATCCGGATACAAAGACCACATGCGAGAACCACCGATTATTTTGAACTCTGGCTTGACTATGATTTTACGAAGATAATTTTAAAATCAGGTATGCTTGTCCGTGAGCCTGGTCCCCGGTACGCCATACATGGCCGACTGGGTTCATTTATTAAATATGGTGAAGATCCGCAAGAAGCGCTGCTCAGAAAAGGTTTTCTTCCGACAGCAGCGGACTGGGGTCAGGAAGCAGACAGCATTTATGGAGAGCTGCATACAGAAATAAATGGAAAAATCGTACACGAAAAATATCCGTCTTTGGCGGGAAACTATGGAGGTTTTTACAATGATCTTTATAATACAATCGTCAAAAAAGAATCATTGAAAATAAAACCTGAACACGGGTTCAATACAATACGTCTGATCGAACTCGCTACGGAGAGCAGTCAAAAGAAATGCCGTATCCCTTGTTCGGATTTGATGAAAGTCCCTTATCCCTAAACCACCAGCAGACTGCAACCGCGTAGATCACTATTATCCATTCTTCCCAAAATCTCAAAACTCCCGTCTTCAGATAGCTTTACTATATCGTCCGTAGAAATAAATGAACAGGAATACCGGTTCGCCAGGTCGATGATATTCAGGAGGCCCTCACCAGACTGACGCAGGCTCAGGGGATCGTCTTCATCTCTTAACAGCATTTTCATCCAGGGAACAGGCTGATACTTCCCCTCTCCCATTGAATAAGCCTGCGATAATAATTCAGTCATCCCATATTCTGAGTGGACCCGGGATATACCCAGTTTCTTTTTCAGTATCTGATGCAATTCCTCTCTGGTTATTTCTTCTCTTCTTCCTTTCATCCCGCCGGTTTCCATCACGATCGTATGGGAAAGGTTCATGGAATACTTTTCTGCGAAATCCAATAAGGCAAAACTGACTCCGATCAAAAGGGTTCTCTGTTTCCTGCTTTCGAGTTTTAGCAATACATCCCGCAGTTTTTCAAAATCATATAAATAAAATCCGTTCTCCGGATGCTTGCTGATGCGTATCCATTCATCTACCATCCATACTAATGAGGAACCCGTTCTTTCCAGGTATGCGGGCAACAAACCAAGTATACAATAGTCTCCGATGCTGCCATAAAAAAATTCAAACCCTTTAACGAAACTTTCACGATATATTCCCAGGTGTTTAACAAAATGCCTTGCAGGTGTCTGACCTGTAGTCCCGCTGCTTTCAAAAATAATTTCCGGCGAAAATTCTCCCGTCGCCACGATCCCGGTCTTAAAAAAAGAAACCGGTAAAAAAGGAATCTGCTTTAATACTTTCACCGAAGTCGGACTGGCAGCAAAAAGATTTGCATATTCTCTGTATAGCGTGTTATTCAGATATTGGAATTTGAAAAGTTCCAGCGCCTGTTCATTAAAGTGCCCGGGCAACCCATTAAAGATTGTATCGTATTGATAAGTAGAAGAATGGCTGCTCAAATCCTGCATACGGATAGAATATGTCAAATCAATAGTTTAATCGGTACAATACTAAAGCTTTTCGCGAAAATCCTTTAATTTGTGCTGTCCAAATCATGTTCATGAAATCGAGGATACTCATTTTATTTTGTTTTTTCCTGATGGCGCTCGGATGCAGCAAGAATCAAAACTCCGCAAAGCCCAGCCTCAAAATGAAATCATATACTAATTTGGTTACTCCGGATGGAAGTTTCAATGCCGTATTGTCTTATTCCCAGTCCGGAGGGAACCTATCGGGCGATACTTTATTGATCTTCCGCCACCGCTATAACCAGACGCCGGTTCCCCCAAACGACCTGACCTCCGATACCTTTATGACATTCTTACCGCAAACTCCGGATGCAAATAAAGCTGAATTCAGTGCGTCACTCTCGTGGGCAAATATCAGTTACGGTATTAATGGTGAAAACGACACATTTGATTTCAAATTTGTGCTGATTGATCTGAAAGGGAATCGTAGTGATACAGCCGCTACCGGTAAAGTTGTCGTGACTCAATAATGCAAGATATTTTGGTTTGGATCCGGAAAGTTTTCGATTATTTTCTCTTCAGCAGTTTTTATATGTCACTTTGTACGGTATTAATGACCTGGCAAAGTGGTTATTTACTGCACCTGAATATTCCTGCTGATTATTTCTGGTTTGTTTTTTTTGCGACGCTCTGCAGTTACAATTTTCATTGGTACCTGACTCCCCAGGATCATACCAAAACAGACAGGTCTACATGGTCAATTCAGCATAAGAGTACCCACCTGTTACTTTACTTCATCGGTGTGATGGGTTCCCTGGTTTTTTTTTACAAACTCAGGCAACACTGGTTTGCACTTTTTTTCGCCACTTTTCTCACCTTCTTATATTCTGCTCCAAAGATCCCGCTTCCTTATTTCCGTTTCCTCAAACAGGTAGCTATCGGAAAAACCATTTTTCTGACTACAGTATGGACCTATGTCACCGCGATACTTCCGGTATTCGTTTCAGGTCTGTTGCATCATTATAATCACGAAATGAAATGGTTTGCCGCCAGCCGGTTTTTCCTCATTTATGCGATATGTATCGTTTTTGATTATCGTGACCGTGCCGATGATAAACTGGAGGGAATCCGTACAATGGTCAATTATTTTGATGAAACTGGTGTAAACAGGTTATTTGTTTTTTCCATAATCGCGTTTTTTGTTTTTACCCTGGCCCTCTTATTTTCAAGTATCCCCGTAGTAGCTGTTTTGATTTTAATGATACCTGGAATTATACTTCTTTCTATTTACAATACCGCTAAGCACAGTGTTTCTGACTATCTCTACTATTTCGTTTTGGATGGTCTAATGATGCTTTCCGCATTACTGATGGCAATACTGCCAATTTGATTATTTTTGGCCCTAAATTCTATTCATGGCCAAAGCCGTTTCCGGAAACAATCCAAAAAGAACTATTCTTCCCCCTGCTTCGCTGGTCTTCCTGAAAAAATATTTAAATACCCCATCTCCTGTCGGCTTCGAAAGCGGCGGTCAGAAGATATGGCTGGAATATCTTAAACCTTATATTGATTCCTATTTTACAGACGCCTATGGAACTGCCGTCGGAGTCATTAATCCCGATGCTAAGTTCAGGATTGTGATTGAAGCTCATGCAGATGAAATCAGCTGGTTCGTCAATTATATAAATCCTGAGGGCCTGATGTACCTGAAAAGAAATGGTGGCGTAGATCACCAGGTGGCACCCGGACAAAGAGTTATTATTCATGGAATGAAGGGACCTGTGAAAGCTGTATTCGGTTGGCCGGCCATCCATACCCGCATTGGCACAGACGCCAAAGAAGTACATCCGAAAGTTGAAAATCTATTTCTTGATTGCGGTGCACGTAATCGCAAGGACATCGAAGCGCTTGGCATCCATCCCGGATCAGTGGTCACTTACCAGGATGGATTTGACGAACTTGCTTATGATACACTGATTGCCCGTGCCTTCGATAACCGGATTGGTGGATTCATGATCGCAGAAGTGACCAGGCTATTGAAAGAAAACAAAAGGAAACTACCCTATGGTCTGTATATCGTAAACGCAGTTCAGGAAGAAGTGGGATTACGGGGCGCAGAGATGATTGCCCGCAAAATCAAAGCCGATGTAGCGATTATTACAGATGTAACACATGATACTGCCACACCCATGGTGAATAAGATGGTCGAAGGTGATATTACCTGTGGTAAGGGTCCCTCCCTCGCGTTTGGACCCGCTGTTCACAACCTGCTCCTTTCTTTTGTGCGGGACATAGCCACAAAAAAAAATATACCGGTTCAACTGCGTGCCGTATCCAGAAGTACAGGAACCGATACCGATTCCTTTGCATATGCTAACGAAGGTTGTCCGTCAGTTTTGATTTCCATTCCACTAAGATATATGCATACAACGGTCGAAATGCTCAATCGCAACGACATCGAACAGACTATTCGGCTGATGTATGAAACGCTGCTGGCGCTGACTCCAAAAACGAATTTTAATTATCATTTATAATCTGGCCGCATTAAAATCTGCACAATGATCCGCAACAACTGGAGAAAAGAAGAAATACAGGAAATATATGAATTGCCACTTCTGGAACTTGTTTACCAGGCGGCAACGGTGCATAGGACTTATAACAACACTGCCGAAGTGCAGGTTTGTACCCTCCTGTCGGTTAAAACCGGCGGCTGTTCCGAGGACTGTTCATATTGCCCTCAGGCAGCGCGTTACCACACAAATGTCAAGGTGCACCCGCTTATGCAAACGGAGGAAGTGCTTCAGTATGCTGAAAAAGCAAAGCTGGCCGGATCGACCCGCTTCTGTATGGGCGCAGCCTGGCGCGAAGTCAGGGACAACCGGGATTTTGACCGGGTGCTCGATATGGTGAAGGGGGTAAATGCAATGGGGATGGAAGTTTGCTGTACTCTCGGTATGCTCACCGAATCTCAGGCTGTTAAACTGGCGGACGCAGGACTCTATGCCTACAATCACAATCTCGATACTTCTCCGGAATTTTATACCGAAATTATCAGCACCCGTACCTATGATGAACGGTTAAATACGCTGGGGCATGTTCGCAGGGCCGGAATCAGCGTTTGTTGCGGAGGTATTATCGGACTGGGTGAAACCCACGAGGACCGTATCAATATGCTGCAAACACTTTCGACACTTCCGGAACATCCTGAAAGCGTACCGATCAATGCGCTGGTACGGGTTAAAGGAACTCCTCTGGAAAACAACCCAAAGGTAGACATCTGGGATATGGTAAGAATGATTGCAACCGCCAGGATCCTGATGCCAAAGTCCATGGTAAGATTGAGTGCCGGACGCGCAGAAATGAGCATACCTGAACAGGCTTTTTGTTTTATGGCTGGGGCCAATTCAATTTTTGCGGGAGATAAATTACTTACGACACCCAATCCTTCCTTTGAAGAAGATAATGCAATGTTTGGTCTGCTTGGTTTGAACGCGATGGAAGCGTTTCGGGGTGCAAAGCTCAAAGCTCAAAGCTTAGAGCAAGTCTGAAAGACTGGAAGACTGATTGCGAAGAACTGTTTAAGTATTGCTATAAGCGTCCAGCGTCAGGCTTAAAAGAAGAATTCCTCCATAGACATGGAGGAACTTTTTTTAACCCTTAAAACAACCAACATGAAAATCTTTGTTGTTGTATATATAACGTAGGGAATTTCCATTGGTTTAATCACCTATTGTGAAAGAGCTGTTAATCATTTTAGCTCAAAGCCAGAAGCCCAAGCCTAAAACTAATACAGGTATTCTAATGGTAATTGCTTAGTTGACGGAGAAATTATCGAAGGCTAAATAAATTTTATGCCTTGAGGATTTACTGGCTTTGGGCTTGGGGCTTAGGCTTTAGGCTTACACCAGTGCAAGGTCCAGTACCTGCTGCATGTTTTTCACATAATGAAATTTCAGCCCCTTGATAAAATTTGAATCAATCTCGCTGATATCCTTTTCATTTTGCCAGCATAAAATAACTTCTTTGATTCCGGCTCTCCGGGCGGCCAGGATTTTTTCTTTGATCCCGCCCACGGGCAAAACCTGACCACGTAAAGTGATCTCACCAGTCATTGCCAGATAAGGTTTTACCCTTTTCCCGGTAATGGCTGAGGCCAGTGAAGTCATCATAGTAATGCCCGCGCTGGGGCCATCTTTAGGTGTGCCGCCCTCGGGAACATGTATATGCAGAGTCTTTTTGGCAAAAACATCGGGATTGAGTGCATATTTCTTTGCATTGGATTGCAGGTAGGTCAATGCCGTGGTTGCACTTTCCTTCATGACGTTTCCCAGATTCCCGGTCAGTTTGAGATCACCCTTTCCATCACTGATGCTGGTTTCGATAAAAAGGATATCGCCTCCTACATAAGTCCAGGCAAGCCCTACGGCAACACCCGGCATATTCGCCACTTTATAAAGATCATTGCTGTATCGTGGTTTTCCCAATACTTTTTCAATATCTTTTTCTGTAATCGAAGCCTTGAGTTTTGATTTAAAAGCAAACTCTTTTGCTTCATATCGCATGATGGAGGCTAGCTGCCTGTCCAGTTCCCTGACTCCACTTTCACGGGTATAATCAGAAATGATTTTAACCAGGTTTTTATCAGACAGTCTTAAATTTTGTCCTTTAAGGCCATGGGCTTCCTGTTGCTTCGGAATCAGATGCCGTTTTGCAATTTCTACTTTCTCCTCTACAGCGTATCCGCTCAGGTCGATAATTTCAATACGGTCTCTTAATGCCGGTTGAATATGGCCGATGTCATTGGCAGTTGCAACAAATAAAACACGGCTGAGATCATACTCCTGTTCAAGGTAGTTATCATAAAATGTGTTGTTCTGTTCCGGATCGAGTACTTCGAGTAATGCAGATGTCGGGTCGCCTCTGAAATCAGTCCCCACCTTATCAATCTCATCCAGGATCATCACCGGATTAGAAGATTTGGCTTTTTTCAGAGACTGTAAAATCCTTCCTGGCATCGCGCCGATATAAGTTTTACGATGACCCCGGATTTCGCTCTCATCATGCAGGCCGCCCAGGCTGATCCGAACATATTTTCTCCCGATCGCTGCCGCTATACTTTTTCCCAGAGAAGTTTTACCGATACCCGGAGGTCCGACAAAACAAAGAATCGGACTCTTCATATCTCCTTTCAATTTCAATACAGCCAGATATTCAAGTATCCTTTCCTTCACTTTTTTCATTCCGTAATGATCCTGGTCAAGTACTTTAGAGGCTTTCTTCAGGTCATACTGGTCATCAGTATATTCATTCCAGGGAAGATCAAGCATCAGGTCCAGATGATTGTACACAATAGAATAATCCGGTGTACTCGGATGCATCCGCTCGAGTTTCTCTATTCCCTTCTTAAAAATGTCTTTGGCAGATTGCGGCCATTTTTTGGATTCTGCCTTTTTCTGCATTTCCCGCAACTCACGTTCATTACTGTCGCCTCCGAGCTCGTCTTTGATACTCTTGAGCTGTTGCTGAAGAAAATAGTCACGTTGCTGTTTATCGAGCTCGGTTTTAGTTTTATTGGTAAGTTTATTTTTCAACTCTGCAAATTGCAATTCCCGTTGCAGTAGCTGCATCAACAAGTCTGCCCTGGATCTGATATGATCTGTGGCGAGTAATTCCTGTTTTTCCGTCAGTTCAGAATTCAGGTTGCTGGAAATAAAATGTATGAGGAAGGAAGGGTTCTCAATATTTTTCAGAATAATCGATGCCTCCGTAGGAATATTGGGCGACAACTGGATGATCTGGGCGGCCAGGTCCTTGATATTTGAAACATACGCTTCAAAATCCTGATCCTTGGGGGCTTCTTCTTCCAGCAATAAAAGCACCTGGGCTTTAAAATAAGGGTCATCTGTCGTAATAGACCCGACCCTGAATCTTCTTTTACCCTGGAGAATAACCGTCGTGCCGCCATCTGGCATTTTGATCACTTTAATGATCCTGGCAATCGTTCCGACGTCTACCAGCTCTTTCATACTGGGATCTTCTACACCGCTGTCCCTTTGTGCCAAAACGCCTATCAATTTGTCAGTCTTGTAAGCGTCCTGGACGGCTTTAATGCTCTTATCCCGACCTACGGTAATCGGTAATACGACCCCGGGGAAGAGCACCGTGTTGCGCAGGGGAAGTATCGGTATTTCTTTAGGAATCTCAGTATCTGCAAGGTTATCGTGTTCCGTTTCGTTTATCGGGATAATGGGCATAAAATCCATTTCCTGCTCGCTGCGTTGAAAAAAGAGTCTTTCGTTCATACATTCAAAAGGGTGACAAAATAACACCTCTTTTGGTATTATCCTATCTTTTTATGGTTGAACCCTTTATGTTCAAGTTTAAGGCCAAACTTACAAGCTTAAAGCGTAACGCTTA
>Ga0206913_1051_pt1 | contig 29046 bp, 29 predicted proteins | sample Alteio_BWOrgHeat_72_FD_152942 | JGI IMG/M metagenome (GOLD analysis project Ga0206913, IMG submission 152942) | Enriched cells from forest soil in Barre Woods Harvard Forest LTER site, Petersham, Massachusetts, United States -... | ecosystem: Environmental > Terrestrial > Soil > Temperate forest >... | reverse complement strand
ATCAAGTTGGAATGATTTTGTTTTCCCGTTAACGCCAGATTTGTAAACTTGTTTAGAGATTTTACTTGCGGACCTAAATCGAGGTAATGAAGGAAAGCATCCTTTTCATATCCTACATCAACAAATGCAGCATTAAGCCCGGGCATTACTTTTTTTACTTTCCCAAGGTAAATATCTCCTACGGAAAAATTATTGCTGTTTTTCTTTTCCTTATGAAGTTCGGCCAGCTTCTTGTCATTCAACAAGGCAATGGTAACTTCATTTGGTGAAGAATTAATTACTAGTTCGTTATTCACTTTATAATGTTTTAGTTAATGACATAATCAGGTCATTTTTTTGACCTGAAATACTGCCATAAAATAGTTGATAAAAGTTTTGTATGTATCAATACAAAACCATTTGGGAAGAATTTATTTCCCTTTTGGCTATAATAAAAAATGAAGGATAAGAAATTTTATTTTTTCTTATGCCTGTTTTTTCTCAAACGTTTTTTACGTTTGTGAGTGGCCATTTTGTGTCTTTTTCTTTTTTTACCGCTTGGCATAGTTTTAATATTTTAATTGGTTTTTAATTTATTTATATAGTTTTTTACCTCGGTTTTAATTGTTACATCATCTACGAGGCTGAGATATTTTTCTAAGTTTTCAATTGCTATTGATTTTTTTCCTTCATTTTCATAAGCATCTGCCAAATGTAAGTACGCTTCAATATAAGTGGAATCAATTTCAATTACCTTTTTATAACGAGTAATTGCCTTATCGTATTGTCCTGATTTTTCAGAAAAAGCTGCAAAGTTAAGCTGAAGGTTAATATTGTTTGAATCTTTTTTTTCAATGTCTTTCAACATGCTTATGCCTTTCATCGGATCAGAAGTTCCTTCAACATAGCAGGCTGCAAGGTTTATTTTAGCATTCACATTCGTTGAATCCATTTCAACTGCTTTGTCAAAACAATTAATGGCAAACTTAAAAATGCTGTTGCGGATATCAGGTTTAACAAAACGTGTTGCAGCAAAATAATGATTGCCTGCTTCAAACCAACTTTTGGAATCAGGATTAATTATGGCTTTTTGTTCAGCATAATATGCGCCAACAACAGGCTTTTGAAAAACATCCCATTTTTTTATCAGCGAATCCAACAAAGAATTCTTTGTAAGATTTGTCGCATGATCGAATTGGGTTTGCAATTCCTGAACTTCAGCCCTTTGTTGAGCCGGCAGAGAAGTTTGTTCTTCATCAATATACGTTTCCATATTCAAACCGTTCTCTTGAGTTTGTTCATCACCAGTTTTAACTTCTTTAGAAGGTTTGGTATTTGCAATAAATAAAAGAACGATTAATAATAGTGTCCCCGTAATAACAGCTATCTGAGCTTTGGACATTTCTATGGTTTGACGCTTTTTTTGACTCTTTCAGCAAAAGTCTTGGCTGGCTTAAAAGCCGGAATAAAGTGAGCCGGAATAATTACAGTTGTATTTTTTGAAATATTTCTTCCTGTTTTTTCAGCACGCTTCTTTACTATAAAACTTCCAAAGCCTCTTAAATAAATGTTTTTACCGTCACTCATAGAGTTCTTTATGGATTGCATAAAGGCTTCTACTGTAACTTGCACAGATACCTTTTCAATCCCTGTTTTTTGAGAAATCTCGGATATTATATCTGCTTTAGTCATCTTATAATTGGTTTATAATCAAACAATTAAAATCAGTACAAATATAAATAAAAAATTGAAATAGTATTAATTGATTTTTTGGATCAGAACAACAGCGTAAGCACATATTCCTTCTTCTCGTCCAACATAACCCATTTTTTCATTGGTAGTTGCTTTTATTGATATGTCGTTTTCAGGAATATTCATTGCAGTCCCTAATGCAATTTTCATTTTAGGAACGTATGAATTTATTTTAGGATTTTCCAAACAGACCGTAGAATCAATATTTCCAATTTTATAATTTTCTTTTTTCAGTAAATCAGTAACTTTTGACAAGAGAATTTTGCTGTCAATGTTTTTGTATTCTTTTGATGTATCAGGAAAGTGAAATCCAATGTCTCCTAAATTTGCCGCACCGAGCAGTGCATCACAAATAGCATGAATTAAAACATCTGCATCCGAATGTCCCGAAGCTCCTTTATTGTGATTAATTTTTACTCCTCCCAGCCAAAAATCAACGCCTTCTTTAAGTGGATGAACATCAAATCCAAAACCAATTCGGATGTTCATTACTCTGGTGTGGCTTCATTTTTATTTTGTGACTTCAATGCTGCCAAATTGAAAGACAGTGAAAAACGAAGTGTGTTTTGCAAAGGATTTCTTTGCTTGTCTGGAACCAAGTATGCAAAATCAAGCCCAAAAACATTGTATTTCAAACCAACGCCTACAGTAAAATATTGACGATCACCTTTTGTAGGGTCTTCATAAAAATAACCTGTTCTCAATGCAAATTGTTTAGCATACCAATATTCCAATCCGAATGAATATGTTATTTCTCTTAATTCTTCTTTCAGTCCTCCAGGAGCATCAGTGAAAGAGCCAAGTATTCCACTTGCAACACCTCGATTAGGATCTTTTCCGGAAAGTATTACATATTCTCCATTAACAACTTTGGGAGCACCAGAACTGTCAGTGGCATAAATAGGTGGAGTCGGTACCAGCAATTTATTCATATCTAAACTAAAAGATATTGAATTATATTCATCTAATGCGGTAGTGATGGAGGAGCCAACTCGCAAATTGGTTGGTATAAAATCTTTATTTCCTGTTGCTCCGGAATAAGATATTTTAGAACCGATATTAGAGATATTAACTCCAAATCCAACTGTGGTTTTTTTCTCGCTAATTACAATGTCTTTATTTTGATAAAAAGTTGAAATATCAGCAGCAACGGAAGTACCAGGATGGGTTGCTACACCAGATACAAAAGTTCCGCCTGTTAGATTGGAATAAATATAACGTGCAGCCATTGATCCAGACCATCTTTTGGAAAGTTTTTGAGCGTACGCAAGGTCAAATGCAAATTCATTAGGTCTGAACTGTCCTGTTGAATTTCCGGCATTGTCTGTAAATGAAATATCCCCCAAAGAAAAATAACGCAATGAGCCTGCTATTACCTGATTTTTATCCTTATCGTTATCAAATTTATAATATCCTGAAAGATATGATAGGCTTATGTCCGGGACCAATGTTCTTAACCAAGGAGTGTAACAAACAGAAGCACCCATTTTATCATCCATGAATGCATATTTAGCAGGATTCCAATACATGGAATTAACATCTGGAGAAGTAGCAACTCCTAAATCTCCCATGCCTCCTGATCGTGAATCGGGAGAAATGCTTAAAAAAGGAACTGCGGTTGTTATGGTATTAAGCCCAAGCCTATTAAGCTGAGAATTTACTGTATTTTGCGCATGGATAAAATGTAAACTAACACATTGCAAAGTTATTAAACCTGCACTTCTAAATATCAACTTTCTCATTCTGTGTATAAATATTTCAAGAGTTACAAATATAAAAAAACTATAACATTAACGATGATTTTAAAAAATTATTTTAATATGACCAACTTTTCATACTTATCTGCCATTGATCCATCGGCAGCTCTAACTTTTATTCTATATAGATACACGCCTCTTCCTATAGAGTCGCCATAATCGTCCTTACCATCCCAATCAATAGGATCAGACCTAAAACCTTCCGTATGTACATATGTATCTATCGTTTTAACAAGTTTTCCTGAAATGGTAAAAATTTGTATTTGTACATCTAATACCTGAGAAGGCTGATTGTGTTCAAAATAAAAACTGGTTTTGGTGGTGAAAGGATTGGGATAGTTTAATACATGGCTGAGAGCCAATTTTGCAGATGTTGCTACAATAAATTCTGTATACGCTTGTGAAGAATTGTTGTATACGTCCCATAATTTTAATGTTAAATCATGTTTGCCTTCGCTGAGACTGGAATATTGGTATTTAACAATACCACTTTTGTAACTGTTCAAATCAGATTGATAATAATCGTTCAATACTATTGATTGTGCAGTATTTGCATCTAACACAGCCGTAATATCATGACCTATGCCATTCCCCACGGTATTTATTCCGCTCGAATCTTTTACTTCTGCATATAGATATGGATTTTCATTTGTAGTTCCACCGAAAACAAATTTATTATCATTCATATAAAGTTTAATATCAGGACCTGTAACATCATTAGGAGCATTATTGGAATATCCTCCGACAATAACATTTTCGTAATATCCATTGGCATCATCCGTTCCATTTTGCGAATAATAACTTATTTTGCCATTGCCATACTGATAGGCAATATCTTTTGGAACAACAAAGGAAAATGAAAAGTTTCCTTTGGTTACACTTACTTTTCCTCTGTATAAAATATTCTTTTCTAATTTAAAAGTGACAGGTTGCGGAGGTTGCATATTATTTGACAGAGTTTGCAAAGTTTGTTCCTTGTCATATATCGTTGGATAAAGTGTACCGTTATAGTTACTATTGGGATTCCCATTTTTATCGGCTACATATCCCGCTACGGAAATTGTGCTGAGCGCTTTCATCGTATCTGGAATAACATTAATTCCTTTACCGTTTATTGCCGTAGTAAATACATTGTATTTGGGATAAGCTAGTGTAAGTGCAGGATCTCCGAGCAATGTAAAATTTCTGATATTATCGCTTGCTCCACTTGCCGCCTTTACCAATCTACATAAATCTCCAAGCTTAGGCATCTTCCCATTGATAGGGGTAAATGCATTTTTGAAAAAATTAGTATTAAGAACAATATTAGGTCCTTCATAAGCTAAGCGACAAGTCGTTAATAGTGCAATACCTCCTCCATTGGCATTTAGCAATACATCTTCTCCTGCTGATGTCGTAGTAGGATCATCAAAAGGGCTGAATGAACATGTTGCAGTTATAAATAGTGGTGTGTTGTCAATGTTTTTCCAGCCGTTAATGTCTGATAATTCAATTAATCTTTCGTGTGCAAGACCAACCGGTCCGCCATGTCCGATATAATCCATTATAAGTGCTCCTTTTTCGACTCTGTTATCAAAAGCTGCGGTAGCATCAGGATATCTATGACCTCCGGGAGTAGATTCCATCTGATAGGCATCTTCATATATTTTATCAATATTGTATGAACGATAGGTTGTATCAACGTAAGTAGCCAAATTATCGGCATCAGTTACAAAAACATTCCCATCAAGGTTATCTCCTAATTGATCATCAGCAATAAAACAAATTACGTTTCTCCAATCTCCTAAAGTGGCAGAAGGAGAATTTTTTCCGACATACGTCAAAATTTTATTTACTACTCCTTGTGCTTCTGATTTTGTATCAACTGTTAAGCGACCTATGCCAATATCTACTATATCATTTGTCATAAGTCCTTCGTTATCATCTAAGCATCCATAAAAATCATCAAAAACAAAAGAGCCGTCAATATCTGTTGAATTAGCTGTTTGATAGGTTGGAATAAAATTAGTATTGTTTGTAAACCTGTTTTTATTGTCGAAAGAACCATCTCCGAAAAGCAATAAATATTTAGGTAATGAAGATGTATTGCCTCCGGCTCTGTCATAAAACATTTTAACAAAATCGCGAATGGCAGATATATCTTGTGCTCCTGATGAAAACTCGTTGTATATCTGTTGCGGAGTAACAACAACTACAGACAATCCATCATTATTCTTATGCAAATCAGCCAATGTATATGCTTCGTTTATAAAATTAGGATGACTCACAATAATCATGTCTGTTTGCGATAAGCTGTGCAAATTTTGATTGGGCACGATTCCAGAGAAAATAGGCGTATTGAAAGAATTGCCATTGAATGCAATAAATTCCCGAAGCGAGTCAGTAGCAACTTCGAAACTCAATGTGTTTCCATTAGAAGTTGTGGATTGTAATTTTACATTTGTCGGATCTGTAACTTCCCAAACCTGAACGGTTGAACTGGCATTGGAAATATCAAATTCAGATATTTTGTTCTTCCCAACTGACAATACATCTCTGAACAATAATTGATCGGTACTCATCAGCAATTGTCTTCTTGCATTTAGTTCAATGTAATTTAACCAACCTATGGCAGATGAAGTTTGTTTGGTAACATTTATCGTGATGCTGTTGTTCATTGGCAAAAATGTAAAACTTCCGTTTGCAGTGCTTGCATAAGTACCATCATAATCATCCAGATTTACTGCTGGGGCAATTATTGAAAATGAAGACGATTGACCATTGTCCAAATTGAAAATGCTTGGAATTGCACACCTGGCTGCCAAATCAGCATCTACGTATATAGGAGATGATGTATTGATGTTCGGAAAGTTAAACGAAAAATTGTAAGTTGAAAGAATATCGAAGTACTCACCATACCATTGTCTTCCAGATTTAATGAGGTTTTGTGCATCCAATTCATGATAAGCATAATCATCAAATGATGAAACTTTTGTTGCAGGCAATGTTGATGACTGTTGTGGTGTAATTCTCTTACCAGACCCTAAATCTGCTGTGATAAAATAAAAAGTAGTATCGGAATACAAATTAACCTGATGGTGAAATTTATGATCCAAAGTATCATAGCTCCAGCTGTTGGGAGATTCTCCATAAAATAAAATGTAATCAGTGCTGTCTAATTTATTGTTCAAATTCTTATCCTGAACAAAAATGTTGTTTTCAGTTAAATCATCTTTTCTCGGAATAGAATTCAGAAACGGCAACATACCTCCTCCATTTCCATAAAGCCGGACGTTTGATAGGGAAATGTTATTAACATCCATCCCTATTTTTTTCAAAAAAGAGTAAGATATTTTATAGATGCCATCTGCCGTAACTCCTATTTTATACCAATTGCCAGTCGCCAGTACTGAATTGGAAGTGTACGTTCTTTGAATTTTGCCAGTCTTTCCAGAAACAACGTTTGGGTTAACAATAAGATCAAATGAAACTAATTTTTCATATCTATTAGTTGCTGTATTTTTTCGGATAGGAATAAATGAAATCAACGCACGCGGCTGCTTTTGCTCATAACCTGTTTTTGAATCGATTACTATGTCGTTTTTGATACTGGATTTATTATTTATCAGTGCTATTTCCTTATCGGAAAGAGGTTCGAACAATTCATTGGCAAGCGTTACTTTAAAACTGTTTGAACCAGCATTTAATTCTACTTTTTCAAAATATTTTGGCAGTTGGCGATTTTGGGAATCGTAGAGCGCATTATTAAAATAAAAAAACTGAGAGCTTGAATTATCATTGCTTCGTATTTGCCAATTAATTTTCCTGGCTGTGCTGTTTTCATTGGAAGAAAAGGACTGAACGCCAGAAAATAAAAGCAGCAGAAAAAGAATAATATTAAGAATCTTAGCCAAGTTTTATAATTTCTTCAAATATACAGTTCAGAGAACGATATATATATGACAATATTATGTTTTTTACTGACTTTATGCACTGAATTGGGGAGATGGATTTTTTTTTGTATCATTGCATCCCCAAATCTTAAACCTGCCATGGCAAGGTGCGGAATCCTATTCTTTATAACAGCGTTATTTCTGCAATTCAGTTCCCCTTTATTTGCACAGGATCCTGAATTTACACAGTTTTACGCGCATCCGCTTTATCTTAACCCCGCATTTGCCGGTACTGCAAAATGTCCAAGAGCTGTAATGATATACAGAAATGAATGGCCTGATATACATGGCACATATACTACATACAGTGCTTCTTATGACCAACACATTGACGTTTTATCTGGAGGACTTGGTTTTTTAGTGACCGAAGATAATCAAGGAGCAGGAACATTCAGTAAGCTGGAAGCAAGCGGAATCTATTCATATCAATTAAATGTAACAAGAAGGTTTTCACTCAGATTTGCTATGCAGGGAACATATGCTCAAAGAAAATTGGATTGGAGTAAGCTTACCTTTGGAGATATGATAGATCAGAGATTAGGATTTGTATACAATACCAACGAAGTCAGAGGTCCCTCATCAACAAGTTATTTCGATGCTTCTTCAGGAATATTAGGATTCAGTAAAAGATATTTTTTTGGTGTTGCAGTGCATCACTTAACTCAACCTAATGAAGCATTATACTCATCTGCTCCAAGTCCTTTACCAATGAAAATAACCGCTCATGCAGGTGCCGTAATTCCATTGGATGACAAAGGCAATGCATCTATTTCACCAAACATTATCTTTTTAAGCCAGGATAAACAGCAGCAGTTATGTCTTGGAGTTTATGCAAGCAAAGGTCCCATTGTTGCCGGATTGTGGTATAGAGAAGGTTTTACAAATCCTGATTCTTTTATAGCCCTCATTGGTATTCAGTACAATATATTTAAGTTCGGTTACAGCTATGATATCACTGTTTCAAAACTCAGCAATGCCGCAACTGCAGGCTCGCATGAAATTTCTCTTGCCATGAATTTTGCATGTACGTCTAAAACAAAAAAATTCAGGACAGTAAATTGTCCTTCATTTTAATCAAAAAAATCATTATCTTTGAAAATTGTAACAATATCTAAACCATGAAAAAGAAACAAATAAGGAAAGCGATTGTTATTTCTGCAGCGGTTTTAATGACAGTTTCGTGCGGACAACAAAGATCATCTACAACAGGATGGACTTTAAATGATCCTAAAAATGGCGGATTTGAAGTCCCTGTTGGTTATACAGAACAAGAAACCGGTCCCGGATTGGTATTGATTGAAGGCGGTTCTTTTACCATGGGAAGAGTAGAACAAGATGTTATGTTTGATTGGAATAATATTCCCAGAAAAGTTACTGTTTCTTCATTTTATATGGATGAAACTGAAATAAAAAATGTTGATTATCGTGAATACTTGCATTGGACAGCAAGAGTGTTTAATGCAAATTTTCCTGAAGTTTTTCAAAAAGCTTTACCTGATACATTGGTATGGCGTGAAAAAACGGAATTTAATGAACCTTATGTTGACTATTATCTCCGCCATCCGGCTTATGCCGATTATCCCGTAGTAGGAGTTAATTGGTTACAAGCTAATGACTATTGTGCTTGGCGTACAGACAGAGTAAATGAATACATTCTTGTAAGAGAAGGAATAATTGATCATAACCCTACTCCTACTGAAGCGGATTATTTTAATACCGATCAATACTTAGCTGGTAAATGGACTGGACAAGTTAAAACTCCTCTTCCATCACTTGATCCAAATGGATCAGGAGAACGTCAGGTAAAAATGGAAGATGGAATATTTTTACCCAAGTACAGACTACCAACAGAGGCCGAATGGGAATTTGCAGCACTGGGATTAATCGGAAATATGTCGGTAAAAGAGTTGATTACTGACCGAAGATTGTATCCTTGGAACAAGCACGGTGTCAGAAATGATGATGATAAATATTTGGGTCAAATGTTAGCCAATTTTAAAAGAGGCAATGGTGACAACATGGGTGTGGCAGGAGCTCTGAACGATAACGCGGATGTTACAGCACCGGTATACTCATATTGGCCAAATGACTACGGATTATACAACATGGCAGGAAATGTGAGCGAATGGGTAATGGATACTTATCGTCCATTATCTTCAGAAGATAAAGATGATTTCAGACCATTTAGAGGAAATGTATTTAAAACCGCAGTAAAAGATGTTGATGGTGTAGTTATAAATACAGATTCTATATCTTATGACAAAGACAGTAATATAACCAGCATACCTGGCATGGTTAAAATGAGGGATGTAGGAATTGCTTATAAACAAGACCGACTGGATGAACGCAGAAATTATAATAAAGCTGATAACATTAATTATCTAGATGGTGATATCGAATCAAGTCTTTCCTATGCTTCAGTTGAAGATGCTATGGCAAAAGGAAATAAACTGATGTATGAATATGGCGTGGCTTCATTGATTAACGATAAAGCGAAAGTTTACAAAGGTGGCTCCTGGAGAGACCGAGCATATTATATGGTTCCAGGCACAAGAAGATTTCTTGATCAGCGTCAAGCTACAGCTTACATAGGCTTTAGATGTGCTATGACAAGAGTAGGAAGTCCTACAGGACTAGGCAAGTAATAAAGATATAGATTGTTTTAGCCCCAAGTTGAGATTTCAACTTGGGGCTTTTTTTTAATGTTATTTTTTTATGAATTCAATTATTGAAAAACTTTACGTGGCATATCTCGCTAATCCTCTTGTTTCGATAGATTCACGAAACATAAAAAAAGGCTCTGTTTTTTTTGCATTAAAGGGTCCGAACTTCAATGGAAATCAATTTGCCGAACAAGCATTGAAAGAAGGTTGCACTTACGCTGTCATTGATGATGAAAAATATAAAAAAGATGATCGCTATTTTCTGGTTACAGATGTTTTGGAAACACTACAACAGCTTGCCAATTATCACAGGAAAAAACTCAACATTCCTGTTATTGCTATTACAGGAAGTAATGGTAAAACTACTTCAAAAGAACTAATAACGACAGTGCTAAACAAAAAATATCATACTCTTGCAACGCAGGGTAATCTTAACAATCATATTGGCGTTCCGCTTACATTATTGTCAATAAATAAAAGCCATCAAGTTGCTGTTGTAGAAATGGGTGCAAATCATCAAAAGGAAATAGCGATGCTTTGTAAAATAGCTGAACCTAATTATGGAATTATAACCAATATCGGCAAAGCACATCTTGAAGGATTTGGCGGAGCCGAAGGTGTTATAAAAGCTAAAAAAGAAATGTACGATTTTATAAAAGAAAATTACGGAATATTGTTTGTAAATGCTGACAATAATTTATTGATGGAGCTTTCTTCTGATATAGATCGCATTTTATATGGAACGTCCGAAAAATCTGATTATGTGGGACAATTTGTTGAGGCAAATCCATTTGTAAAAGTAAAATGGAAGAAAATAACGAGCGAAGAAAACATAGAAAGTTCACCCACAATAAATTCGCAACTAATCGGAAAATACAATTTCGAAAATATTTTGTTGGCAATAAGTATAGGTGCTTACTTCAGAATAGAGGATGAGAAAATAAAAGAAGCAATTGAAAATTACGTTCCTTCTAACAGCAGGTCACAGCTAATCAAAACAAATTCCAACACCTTGCTTCTTGATGCTTATAATGCAAATCCAACCAGCATGGCAGTTGCAATTGAAAATTTTTCTGAAATGCAGGCAACTAAAAAAATACTTATTTTGGGTGATATGCTCGAACTTGGAACAGACAGTTTAAAAGAACACCAATCAATCGTTGATTTGATTGAGAAAAAAAATATCAAAAACGTTTTTTTAGTTGGAGATTGGTTTACAAAATCAGAGAATAAAATTAATGCTCATGCTTTTCAAAATGTAGAGAAATTAATTGAATGGCTGAAAAATAATAAGATTGCCGATTCAACCATTTTAATAAAAGGTTCTCGAGGAATGAAACTTGAAAAAGCAGTTGAACTCTTGTAACGTTTCAGGCTTTTCAATTATCTTTCATCCACTTCGCAATATCATTAACAACATATTCAGGAATATTTTTAGGAATATCGTATTCAGCCGTACCTGTTTTTCCTTCACCTTCCATAAACAAGTGGTTGAGTTTGGGACAAGAATGAAATTCAGCATTTTTTTTGTTTGATAATGCTCCTTTCCAAATATCAAAATCTTTCATGGATACCTGAAAATCCGTTCCTCCTTGCAAAACCAGAATTTTGCAATTAAGGCTTTTCGCTACATCAACCTGGTGATAATCATTTTCGTCCTTCCAATAACTTTCGGGAAGTCCTGATTTTTTTACAAACATTTTCACTTTTTGATCACTAAAGTTATTGTGTTTGAGTTCGTTTAAAGTACTTTTTAAAGTATCAAGTTCTTTTTGAGTTTGTTGTGAATTCCCCTCTAACTTAGCTAAGTAAATATTTTGTTCAAGGCTTATGTCCTCGCTTGACCTTGCCGGTCCTGCCATAATAACGATTCCTTTCAAATCAGGATGCAGCTTTGCTATTCTTGGAGCAAGTTCGCCACCCAAGCTATGACCTATTAGATAAATATTGTTGGTGTCTATTTCCTGCTTGCCTTTTACAAGTTGAATGGCAGAAGACACGTCATCCAATACTTCTTCCTTTACTGTAAATGAGTTTATATCCTCAACGGATTGTGCACCGTAAACATGTGTTCGTTTATCGTATCTTAATACTGCAATTCCCTTATTGGCTAATCCATAAGCAAGATCTTCAAAAGGTTTATTAGGACCAACGCTTTCGTCTTTATCTCCGGGACCTGAGCCGTGTACCAATATTACAACAGGAAATTTGTCTCCTGTTTTAGGAGTTGTAAGAATAGCGGGCAAAACAAACTTTCCTGTTTTTACCTCAAGCTTTGTTTCGAAAACCATTTCTTGTTTAACATAGGCCGGAAGTTGGTAAAGGTTTTTAGAAACATGTGGCACCATAAACATTCCTACTATTAAATTTCTGGAATTGAAAGTTAGCTGAAAATCAAAAGTTCCTAATACAAATTTAAAAGCTTGAAACGTTGCTTCGTATTCACCGGACGATTTAGTTTCCATACCAATACATTCTTTAAAATCGCCTAATTGTTCTTCTAAGCCTTCCCAAGACTGACGGAGTCTTTCAGCATCCATTTTATTGGTAAATGACGTGTCGCATAATTTCAAAGCCGATTCATACTGAGACTTTTTAAGATCGTCCAGAAATTGTTTGGAAATTTCTTCTTTACTTTTTGTTTGAGAAAACAGTTGGAAACAATTTACAATTATCAATGCTGCAAGTAAAGTCTTTTTCATTTTTTAAGTTTTTATATGATTATTAAAATATCTCTTGAATGTTGAACTATCTTTTTTTATAGACATTCAATTCATCAAACAGTTTTTGATTATCAGAATGTCGAATCAGACTTGAATAGTTTGCGAATAAATAAACGCTGGCTTCTTTACCTTTTTCAATAAAGTTGATTCTTAAAGGAACAAATTGAAAAATGCCTAATGAACGATCTTCGATTCTTCGAAAAATGTTGTCATATCCCAAATGAACATCGGTTATATCAGTGATGTTTATGGTCAGAGAAAATTGTCCACCCTTTTTTTCATCCGAACCTGTAAAATGAAGTTTCTCTTTATCTATATTTAAAATGCCATAATAACGATGTAGCGGACGCATGAAGGAAGTATGTCCTTCCAGCCAATCTACCAATCCTCGGTGTTCTATATCTTCTTTATACGCCAATAAAGTTTCTTTGTATTCCATATTTTTTGTTTTTATTGTTAGTTAGTTTGACGGAGCTTTTTTAAACAAGACAATTATGACGAATAAAGTAAAAAGCTATTTCTGATATTATTTCTGCGATTATTAATCCAATTGCAAATGACCATGCTCCTTTAGCACCTTTTAAATTGCAGGAGGTACTGTATGCTTTCCACATCAAAGCAATTACCCAAACGCTGATAATAACTGTCACAAAAGTCACTACTATTAATGTTGCCATATCTGATGTTCCAAGGTCTAAGGAATTTTTATTTTGAGCCATTGATTTTATATTACCTAGAGGGAGTATAAAAGCTATAAGAGAAACTAAAATATCCGGAATTCTCGCAAAAGCGTTTGTGCCAAAAACATCAATGATGCGGATAGAAGAAGAAGAAAATATTTTTCCGGCAATGTAAAAGATAATGCCGGTAGTCAGCCAGCCGATTATTCCTTGAGCAAAATAAAACCATAAAGGAGTATCTTTTGAAAAATGTATCCCGATTGCTCCATAATGTATTTGATTAAGAGAACTTAAAAGGATAATTAAAAATAAACCTGCAAGTCCGATAAGCAAGGATTTTGTACCTGCAATAAATTCGAAAGGATTAAAAAGCCACTTTTTCATTGTTGTTATTTTATAGTTTATTACTTCCTTGAAAGAATTAATTCTTTTTTTCCCATTGTTTTACTTTTTCAATAATTGCATCCAGCATATTTCTTACTGTAGGATAACTTAGTTTCATAATTGAAGCCATATCCTTTAAACTGCCACCAGTTTTTATAAAATTTATAATGAATGTTTGATCATCTGGATCAAAGGCTGCCAGCATAGGAAAATCAAATGAACCATCAATCTCAGTCCCACATTGGTCACAGGATAATTTTTTCACTTTAATTCTTGAACCACAACTTGGACAACCTTGTGGGATTCGCTTTTGAACTAATGTATTCATAATAATAAGTTTAAATTATTTTACAAATGTACTAATTATTTTAATAAAAACTATTAATATATTAATTTTATTAATAATAAATTAAATATTATTAATAATATAAGGTATATTATTGCAATTATGAATCGATTTTTCTTCCTTGTAAAAATTTAAACAGTTTCTCCATAAAAGAAATTTCAGAAAGTCTATTTTTGCTATCACTTATACCACTTTATTATGAAAACAGTTGACGATTACAATTTCAAGAACAAAAAAGCATTAGTACGCGTTGATTTTAATGTTCCGTTAAATGACAAATATGAAATAACCGATGATACAAGGATGAGAGCTGCAATACCAACCATTAATAAAATATTAAAAGATGGAGGAAGTGTCATTTTAATGTCACATCTCGGCAGACCGAAAGACGTGCTTGAAGAAAAATATTCACTTAAACATATTGTAAATCATTTAAGCAAACTTTTGAATACGTCCGTTAAGTTCGCCACCGATTGCATTGGAACTGCAGCAAAATCAGCGGCAGAAAATTTAAAAGCAGGAGAAGTTCTTTTACTGGAGAATCTTCGTTTTCACAAGCAAGAAACTGCGGGAACTGAATCATTCGCTCAGGAATTAGCATCACTTGGTAATGTTTATGTGAATGATGCTTTTGGAACTGCTCATCGCGCACATGCTTCTACTACTATTATTGCAAAATTTTTCCCAAATGATAAAATGTTCGGTTATGTAATGGCAGGAGAATTGGAAAGTATCAATAAAGTATTAAATAGTGCCGAAAAACCTCTCACAGCCATTATGGGTGGAGCAAAAGTTTCTGGAAAAATTTTAATCATTGATACGTTGCTCGATAAAATTGACAACCTGATTATTGGAGGTGGAATGGCTTATACTTTTATTAAAGCACAGGGTGGTAAAGTCGGAAAATCTTTGGTTGAAGAAGATCGCCTTGAGACAGCTTTAAAGATTATAGAGGATGCTAAAAAAAACAATGTGAAATTATATTTGCCGGTAGATACTGTTGCTGCTGACAATTTTTCGAACGATGCTAATAAACAAACCTGCGACATATTTAATATTCCCGAAGGATTTTTAGGTCTTGACATTGGTCCGAAAACAGAAAAAATTTACGATGAAGTAATTACCCGTTCAAAAACCATTTTGTGGAACGGACCTATGGGTGTTTTTGAGATGAACAACTTTGAGCATGGTACTAAAGCTGTTGCCGACTCAATAGTAAAGGCTACAAAAAATGGAGCTTATTCATTAATTGGCGGAGGCGATTCAGTTGCTGCAATTAATAAATACAATCTGGGTTCACAAGTAAGTTATGTTTCAACAGGTGGTGGAGCATTGTTGGAATATATCGAGAAACTTGATTTGCCGGGAGTAAAAGCTGTGAGAGATTAATTACAAATACTCATTCGCCAGATTCGCCAACTCAGAACGTTCTCCTTTTTCTAAAGTAACGTGAGCGTAAATCGGTTGGTTTTTAATTTTCTCAATTAAATACGAAAGTCCGTTGCTTTGAGTATCCAGATAAGGAGTATCTATCTGGAAAATATCGCCTGTAAAAATTATTTTGGTATTTTCTCCCGCGCGTGATATAACGGTTTTTATTTCGTGAGGAGTGAGGTTTTGAGCTTCATCAACAATAAAAAAAACATTCGATAAGCTTCTTCCTCTTATGTATGCAAGCGGGCAAACAACCAATTTCTCATTTTCAACCATTTCAGTTATTTGCTTAAATTCTTTTTCTTTTTCACCGAACTGACTTTTGATGTATTTCAAATTGTCCCAAAGCGGTTCCATGTAAGGATTCAGCTTTGATTTAATGTCTCCGGGAAGGTAACCAATGTCTTTATTGCTTAACGGAACGATAGGTCTTGCCAGATAAATCTGGTGATAATTTCTTCTTTGCTCCAATGCGCCCGCAAGTGAAAGAAGTGTTTTCCCAGTTCCAGCAACTCCTTGAAGCGTAAGCAGTCTTATTTCAGGATTCATGATTGCTTCTAAAGCAAAAGCTTGCTCTGCATTGCGCGGAGTAATGCCAAAAGCGGAGATTTTCTTTACACGTTCCAAATTATCTTTAACGGGATTGTAATGCGCTAATACAGACTTCTGGCCATTTTTGAGAATGTAAAAATGATTCGCTTGTGGTTTTCCTCGTTTTATAATACTTTTTGTTTCGCAAAATCCTTTATCATAAATTTCATTGATTGCTTCGCTCGAAACCTTTTGCAGCATTGTTCTTCCGGTATATAATTCATCAACCGTTTTTATTTTGCCTGTTTCATAATCTTCGGAAATTAAATTAAGCGACTTTGCTTTCAAGCGCAGGTTAATATCTTTGGTAACCATTATCACTTTTCTCTCAGGATATTTTTCCGACAAGTAAAGAGCTGTGTTCAGAATACGATGATCAGCTTTGCGTTCTCCGAAAATTCGTTCAGAGTCAATGCTTGCTTTTTGGTTCATCTCAATCTTAAACAAACCGTGTCCTTTGCCATTAATATTTACCCAATCCTGAAGCGTGTTGTGACCTGAAATTTTATCAATATAGCGGATGAATTCGCGGGCAGCGAAATTTTTGGTATCGTTTCCTTTTTTGAAGTTATCGAGTTCTTCCAGAACTGTTATCGGGATAACTACATCGTGTTCTTTAAAATTTTTGATTGCATTGTGGTCATAGATAATTACTGAAGTGTCTAAAACAAAGATTTTTTTCTCTTGTACCATATGGAAAGAACTTTAAAAGTAATTGAGGCAAAACTATAAAAACAGCTTTCCGGTTTTGAAAGTGTTTTATAAAGTAATCAACAGGGATTTGTTATAAAATTTCAATAAAAAAGCCTGATAAGTTCTCTATCAGGCTTTTGTGATGGGAAAGTTGACTTTTAGACAGCAACTCCTGCCAAAAAAGAATTGATGTTTTTTTCTACTCTTTTCAAAACATCCGATGCATCGGATTTAACAAATTTTTCTCCAGTAACTTTTTCATAAAGCTCAATGTATCTTTCAGAAATTGATTTTACAACAGCATCCGTCATCTCAGGAATTTTTTGTTCATCTTTTCCTTGAAATCCATTCGCCATTAGCCATTCCCGAACAAATTCTTTTGAAAGTTGTTTCTGAACTTCCCCTTTTTTCTGGCGTTCTTCATAACCTTCTTTGTAAAAATAGCGAGATGAATCGGGCGTATGAATTTCATCAATCAGGTAAATCATTCCGTCTTTTTTACCAAATTCATATTTGGTATCAACCAATATCAAGCCCATTTTTGCTGCAATTTCGGTTCCTCTTTGAAATACAGCTCTTGTATATTTTTCCAGTTGAACATAGTCTGATTCGGAAACAATTCCTTGTTTCAAAATTTCTTCGCGCGAAATATCTTCATCGTGTCCTACTGAAGCTTTAGTGGTAGGAGTAATGATTGCTTCAGGAAATTTGTCGTTCTCTTTCATGCCTTCAGGAAGTTTAACTCCGCATAAAACTCTTTTTCCGGCTTTATATTCTCGCCAGGCGTGCCCAGACAAATAACCGCGAATAACCATTTCTACTTTGAATGGCTCGCATAAATGTCCGACACTTACCATCGGATCTGGAACATCAATAATCCAGTTAGGCACAATGTCTTCCGTTGCTTTCAAAAATTTTGCGGCAATTTGGTTAAGCACTTGCCCTTTGTAAGGAATGCCTTTGGGTAACACCACATCGAAGGCTGAAATGCGATCGCTCACGATCATCACCAGCATTTTATCGTCTATATTATAAACATCGCGGACTTTTCCCTTGTAAAAACTTTTTTGTTTCGGGAACTTGAAATTGGTTGAAGTAATTGCGTTCATGGTTTTTATTTTTTTTTGTTTTTATCGTATATGGTAATTATTTTTTTTACGAGTTTGTGGCGTATCACGTCATTTCCATCTAAGTAAACAATATCAATTCCTTCTACGTTTGAAAATAATTTTACTGCCTGTAACAATCCTGAAGGTTGATGATTGGGCAAATCAATTTGCGTTAAATCCCCTGTGATAATAAATTTTGCGGACGATCCCATTCGGGTTAAAAACATTTTCAGTTGGCTCTCAGTTGCATTTTGAGCTTCATCCAAAATTACAAAAGCATTGTCGAGCGTTCGTCCTCTCATAAAAGCAAGCGGAGCAATTTGTATCACCCTGTTCTCAAGGTAAGAAGCAAGTTTTTCAGCAGGAATCATATCATCCAATGCATCGTAAAGAGGCTGCAAATATGGATCTAATTTTTCTTTCAAATCACCCGGCAAAAATCCAAGATGTTCACCAGCTTCAACAGCGGGACGTGTAAGAATTATTTTTTTGACTTCTTTGTTTTTTAATGCTCTCACTGCAAGTGAAACTGCTGTATATGTTTTTCCTGTACCAGCAGGTCCAATGGCAAAAATCATGTCATTTTTTATGCTGCTTTCAACCATTTTGCGTTGATTGGGTGTACGCGCTTTTACAACAATACCTCCATTTCCAAACACAATGATATCATCAGAACTTTCATTGCTGTTTCTTGCTTTTTGAGAACCTCCATTCATCAATGATTCAATATCGTTTTCACTGATTGAACCATATTTACCGAGATGATCAATCATAATATTGAGAAGCATCTCGAATTGATTTACCTCAGTATCATCACCAATTGCTTTAATTTTATTTCCTCTGGCAACTATTTTTAATTTTGGGAAACGTTTCTTCAGTAATTCTAATTTGCTATCGTTGACTCCGTATAGTTCAACCGGATCAATAGTTTCAATCTTAATTGTTTTTTCGCCCAACTTTTTAGTTATTTTTGATGACAACAAATTAAAGGTTTTTTTAGCGAAAATCCTTGTGTAATTTGTATTTATAAAATATGGCAATAATTACTTTAACAACTGATCTTGGATTAAAAGATTATTATGTAAGTGCCATTAAAGGAGCTATTCTCAGCCAGCTTCCAGATGTAACGATAGTTGATATTTCACATGCAATTCAACCTTTTGATATTTTTCAGGCATCTTATATTTTAAAAAACAGTTACGTCCATTTTCCTGCTGGTAGCGTACATATCATCGGTATTAATGCTCAGCCTGACTTTAATGCACCTTATCTCGGAGTATATGTTAACGGACATTATTTTATTGGTGCTGATAATGGAATTTTTTCATTGATGCTTGACAGAAAACCTGATAAAATAGTTGAACTGAATTTAAAACAGGATGTTGATTATTTGACTTTTCCGACAAGAGATATTTTTGTAAAAGCAGCGTGTCATATTGCCAGAGGTGGAACTCTTGAAGTTATTGGAACAGTGAAAGAGGGTTTTACAGAACGCACACATTTCAGGCCGGTTGTTGAAAGCAATTTGATTCGCGGAACTGTAATTTATATTGATTCGTATCAGAATATTATTTCAAATATTACACATTCACTTTTTCGTGAGGCAGCTAAGGATAGACCATTTGTGATTACTGTTTCGCGATACAACATTGATACCATCAGTAAATCATACAACGAAGTTGCCGAAGGAGAAATTGTTGCATTGTTTAATTCTGCCGCACATCTGGAACTCGCAATGAACAAAGGAAGCATGGCAACACTTCTGAATATTCAGCTTGGAGATATTATAACAATACGTTTTCAATGATTATAAGAATAGTTAAAATGGTTTTTGTACCTGAAAAGGTGAACGATTTTTTGAAAGTATTTAATGCTTCAAAAGATAAAATCAGAACATTTGAAGGTTGCACTAATTTGGAATTGTTAAACGATATTGAAAATAAAAATATCTTTTTTACTTATAGTTATTGGCAATCGGAAGGGCATTTGAATAAGTACCGAGATTCCCAACTATTCAAAGAAACATGGAGCAAAACCAAAATTTTATTTTCCGCCAAACCGGAAGCCTGGAGCGTTATTAAAAGAATTGATAATTGACAATATTATTTATCCAGTTGCTTTAACAATTCCGTGAAATAATTTGGAGCATAAAGCAATCGCGAACCATACCACGAAAACATTTCTCCACCAACAATTTTCACTTCTGCTTTTGGACAAATGGTTTTGAATTCTTCTACATGTTTGTCTTTAAAAGGATAAGGTTCTGAAGAAAGAAAAATTAAATCAGGATTTGCTTGTATCAACTCATCAGCAATAATTTCAGGATAACGTTTTATTTTTGCAAACACATTTTTTAATCCAAGCAAGTGAAGCATGTGATTAATAAAAGTATCTGAACCGATTGTCATGTAAGGATTTTTCCAGATTAAGTATGCTACGCTTTTAGTTGTTTGCTGTTGGTTATTTAGTTTTTCAAATTCAATTTTTATTTTCCTGACCAACTCTTCTGACTTTTGTTTTTTATTTACCAATTCTCCAACATTTATAATCATCTTCAATGCATCATCCAACGTTTTAATATCACTCATCCATACAGGGTAATGTTTCATCACTTCCAGAATCTGTTCTTTCTCGTTTTCTTCTTTGTTGCCAATAATCAAATCCGGATTGAGTTCTTTTATTTTATCGAAGTTGATTTTTTTTGTTCCGCCAACTCTTTGTTTTGTTTTGAACCATTCTTCTGGATGAATACAAAACTTTGTAATTCCAACAACTTCATCTCTCAATCCTAAATCAAAAAGCAATTCGGTTTGTGATGGAACAAGAGAAATAATACGTTTGGGAATTTTTTCCAAACGAATATCATTGCCCATTTGATCTATAAAAACAGCCATGAAAAAATTAATCTTTATGTTCTAATTTGAAAATTTCATCAACAGTGGTTTTAAAAAACCTGGCTATTTTAAGTGCAAGAATAGTAGAAGGTACATACCTGTTGGTTTCAATAGAATTGATCGTTTGTCTTGAAACACTTACCGCCTTTGCCAAATCATCCTGAGTTATATTAAGTTTTGCTCGTTCTACTTTTATACTATTTTTCATTCTCGGCTAATTTTTTTGTTTTGTAAAGAACATAATTAAAGCGTATTAAGAAAATAATAAGTAATGCAAACATATTGTATAACATTATGTTTAAAAATGGTAATCCATAAATAAAAATAATACAAAGCAACATTATTGCATAATTAATATACATCGCCCCGATAAGCGATTCTAAACGAATCTTTGTAATAAATTCATCTTCGTTTTTTTCCTTTGAACAAGTAACTAAAATTGCCCCTACGATAATTGAAATACATATAAGTTCATCCGTAATATTATGTTCTATAAAATAAAACGAATTATTACCTCTACTACCCGTCAAACCAGGATAATCGGCATATATGGCAAAAACATTGCATTTAAGAAAAGGTATTTCGAAATGGAAATTTAATGCGAGCGTGATTATGCCTAAAATGAAAGAGGGAACTAATAATATCCAACCAATTTTTTAAAATCGGTGAGGAAAAAGAAAACGTGTTTTCATGTTTTAGTTTTAAGTTTACTTTGCAAGTATACAACTTTGTTTTACATAAAGACAAATATATTTTACATTTTATCAAACTAAGTTTACTATTGTTTGGGTATCAATTAATTAGAATAGAATATTTTTTTGACTTGAAAAGTAGAATCTAAAATTATCCGATTGCCTGAATAATATCATGCTTGGTAACAATGTGGACTTCTCCGGAATTATCTTTCACAAGCACTGCAGAATTTTCTCGGGTAATTTTTTTAGATATTTCTTCAAGTGGAGTATTGGCATCAACAAAAGGGAAAGCAGGCTGCATAACAGTTTCCGTCTTTTTATTTTTCAAATCAGGAGTGTCAATCATTTTCGAAAATAAGTGTGTATCGGAAATTGAACCAACATACTTTCCATTTTTCAAAACAGGGATTTGAGATATATTCAGTTTGGTCATTAAAGCCACTGCTTCTGACACAAGCTGATCAGCATTAACTGTAACTAATTTTTCGTGTTTATGATTTTCTATCAGATCAATGGCTTTGGGTTTCTCGTTTACCAAAAATCCCCTGTCGCGCATCCAATCATCGTTAAACATTTTTCCAAGATAGCGTGTACCATGATCGTGGAAAATAACCACCACTACATCATCTTTCTTTAAGCTGTCTTTCATTTGCAACAATCCGGCAATTGCAGCACCGGCAGAATTGCCTGCAAATATTCCTTCTTTCTTTACTATTTCGCGGGTCATCAATGCAGCATCTTTGTCTGTTACTTTTTCAAAATGGTCAATGACGCTGAAATCAACATTTTGAGGAAGAAAATCTTCTCCTATTCCTTCCGTGATGTACGGATAGATTTCATTCTTGTCAAATATCCCTGTCTCTTTATATTTCTTAAAAACAGAACCATACGTATCAATTCCCCATACTTTTATTTTCGGATTTTTTTCTTTCAGATACTTTCCGGTTCCGCAAATAGTTCCACCTGTTCCTACACCAACAACCAAATGAGTTATTTTACCCTCTGTTTGCTTCCATATTTCGGGACCGGTAGTTTCATAATGTGCCTGGGAGTTCGATAAATTATCGTACTGATTTGCTTTCCACGAGTTAGGAGTTTCTTTTTCCAATCGTGATGAAACAGAATAATACGAACGCGGATCTTCAGGATCAACATTGGTCGGGCAAACAATTACTTCAGCGCCAAAAGCCCGCAAAGCATCGACTTTTTCTTTTGATTGCTTATCGGTTGTAGTAAAAATACATTTGTATCCTTTAACAATTGCAGCCATTGCCAATCCCATTCCTGTATTGCCCGATGTTCCTTCAATAATAGTATATCCTGGTTTTAACAATCCTTTTTTCTCAGCATCCTCAATCATTTTCAATGCCATCCTGTCTTTAATGGAATTGCCGGGATTGAATGTTTCAATTTTGGCTAAAACCAATGCTTTAACATCTTTTGTAATTTTATTGAGTTTAACCATAGGCGTATTGCCTATGGTTTCGAGAATGTTATTGTAATACATTATGAAAGGTTCAATCCTGTAATTATCTGCTGGATGGATTTGTAAGTATTCTGAAGTACATTGTTCAATTCATTTTTTCTTATCCATTTAACTTCAGTAATTCCTTCACTGGTCTGAGGTTTTAAAACGGTATCATCGGATAACATTTCGAACCAATAAGTTTTTTTCAAGAACCTGTCGTTGTCTTCTTTATATGTATGATAAGTTGTCTGAAATTCTTTTACTATGGATATGTTTTTTATTCCGCATTCTTCCGCTACTTCTCTTTTAGCAGCATCTTTGGGGGTTTCACCTAGTTCGAATTTTCCTTTAGGTAAATCCCATTTGCCATTTCTGAAAATAAAAAGCATTTCTCCTTTGGAATTTTTCACCAATCCTCCGGCAGCTTCAATAACTTTGTGAGTGGATTTAAAAGAATTCCACAGATTGTCCATATTGGGATCAAGCAAGTATAATTTTTTAATGACATCATTTTTTTCAAATGCATCAATTGTACACAACAATGTTTGTTCAGAATCGTGGCGGACAAAGAAATTGCCGATTTCTAAATGAATATCATCCTGATTTTTTGTCAAGACCAATGGTTTATTTTTTATGAAAATAGTGTACATTAATTTAGAATAATTAACTCCATTATGAAAGAACGAAAATAAACATATTTTTGTGACATGATAATAAACGAAGAATCAGCCTTTAAAATTGCAGAATTTTTATTACAAATAAAAGCAATAAAATTACAGCCCGACAAACCTTTTACCTGGGCTTCTGGATGGAAATCCCCAATATATTGTGATAACCGGAAAACGCTTTCATATCCTCATATTCGAACCTATATAAGACAACAATTTGTTAACGCAATTAACAAAGAATTTGCAAAACCTGATTTAATTGCAGGTGTTGCAACAGGAGGAATTGCACAAGGAGCTTTGGTAGCCGAAGAAATGGGCTTGCCCTTTGCTTATGTTCGCTCTGAAGCAAAATCTCACGGACTTTCCAATTTAATTGAAGGTGTAGTTGAAAAAGGACAATCCATAGTGGTAATTGAAGATTTGATTTCAACCGGTGGAAGCAGCATTAAAGCTATTGAAGCCTTGCGAAATGCAGGTTGTGAAGTGAAAGGAATGGCAGCAATTTTTACTTATGGTTTTAAACAGGCAGAAGATAATTTTAAAAAAATAAATTGCGATTTTCTGACTTTGTCTGATTACGAATCGCTTATAAAACAAGCTTTGAAATTAAATTATATATCAGACAAAGATTTAACTTCGTTAAAGGAGTGGCGCGAAAGTCCTGATAAATGGAAGCGATAAACAAATATTTAACTGAAAAATTATGACAAAATTAGAAAGTGAAAAAGTAGAAGTAAATTATTCCAAGGAAGTTTTGTTTAATTTTCTGAGCAACTTCAATAATTTTCAAAAGTTAATGCCTGAACAGGTGACTAACTGGAAATCGACAAAAGATGAATGTTCGTTTACCATCAGCGGCATGGCAAGTATTGGAATGAAGATAACCGAAAAAATTCCGCATTCTGAAATAAAAATTACATCCAATGGTAAAGTGCCATTCAATTTTAATTTGAATGTTTTCATTAATGATGCCGGAGAAAATAAATCAATCGGGCAACTTGTGTTTACAGCCGATATGAACCCGATGATCAGAATGATGGTGGAAAAACCTCTTGGTAATTTCTTTAATCTGCTTGCAAAAAAGATGAAAGATTTGCAGCTTTAGATAACAGAAGCAATTTCTTTAAATCCGTAATCGTGTTTCTTTGCATCAGGTGTTTCGATAATTAGCATCCCTTCCTTTGATATGCCTGTTATTCTTGCTTTGAAAACTTTTTCCCCAATTGAAAAATTCGCCCATTCACCGTATCGGTAAAGTTTTTTTTCGTATTCTTTATTTATTTTTTCCAGATGATTCGATTTTAATTGCAAATACCTTGCTTCGAAATAAGAGCATAACTCCGCAATGCAATTTTCTATATTAAAATCATTTTCACAAATAAGTTTTAACGAAATGGGATTCTGGACATTACTATTGAATTGGGTTTGATTAATATTTATCCCAATTCCTATTACAGAATTATTAATGTGATTGTTTCTTAAAGAATTTTCAATCAATATTCCAGCAAGCTTTTTATCCCCAACATAAATATCGTTAGGCCATTTTATCGCAACTGTGTTGTTTGGGTGTGTATTTTTCAAAATATCTGACACAAAGTCAGCTACAGCAAGTGATACTATTTTGTTCAAATAAAACTGTTCATCAACCGGTAAAAAAGAAGGCTTTAATATAATACTGAAAGTGCCATTTTTAAAGGGTTCACTGTCCCACTTGTTTCCTCTCTGACCTCGTCCGCTGGTCTGATTTTTTGACCAAATAAGAGTTCCTTCCGGAAGACTTTCTTTCTTCAATAGCTCAATGGCATAACTATTGGTAGAATCGACCGTATGTAATTCAATTATTTTTTGTCCAATGAATAAGGTGTCCATAGAAACAGGTATACAAAAGATTTCGCTACTTTTGGCATCACAAATTTAAACACTTAATGAAGAAACAACAGAAGAAGACTAAACTTTCGGCAAAATCACCGGCTCGGAAAAAAACAACAGCAAAAGAAAAAAAATCTTCTAAACCAACTAAAAAGAAAGTTGAAAAACCCAAAGAAGGTCCTTCAGAAGTACTTGTAAAGGCTATAATCAAAGGCATTCAGGAGAAAAAGGGAGATCAAATAGTCTGTTTGAACTTGAAAGAAATAGATACTGCCGTATGTGACTATTTTATAATTTGTGAAGGTGGGTCGCGAACTCAGGTAGACGCAATAGCACGATCAGTTGAAGATGTTGTAAGAAAAGAAAACAAAGAAAAACCATATCACTCTGAAGGATTTGAAAATGCAGAATGGATTGTGATGGATTATGTGAGTGTTGTCGTTCATATTTTTCAGCGGCATATCAGAGATTTTTATAAATTAGAAGACTTGTGGGCAGATGCCGAAGTGCGGCAAGTAGCTTAAATAAGTAAACAAGAAAATTGCACAAATAATGACTGAGCAGGAACTCAAAGAAGAGACGAAGAAGAAATTAGATAAGGTAAAGGAAAAATTATCCAAAAAGCCCAAGCTTCCTAAGAAAAATCCATACATCTACTGGATATATGGCATTTTTTTCGTTTTCATTGTTGCTATAAATTTTTACAATTTCGGAGGAGAAGACAGGCAAATATCTTTCCCTGATTTTGAGGAAACAATGTTAAAACCACACCATGTTGAACGCATTGTTATTGTGAACGATGAATATGCTGAGGTGTACATAAAGAAAGACAGTTTAAAGCTGCCTCAATATGAAAAAGTATATCGAAAACCTTTCAGTAACGCAATTAACTTAGGTCCGCATTATCATATAAAAGTAGCAAGCACCGAAAGCTTTATTTCTAGTCTCAACGAAGCGCAGAAAAATTTTAACCCGATTGAAAAAATTTATCCCGAAAAAGATACCCGTACCAATTGGATCAATCAATTGGATTGGGCGATCCCCATCGTTTTAATGCTGTTGGTTTGGTTCTTTATTATGCGAAGAATGAGCGGAGGCGCAGGAGGACCTGGACAAATATTTAATATTGGAAAATCTAAAGCAACACTTTTTGATAAAGACACCAATGTTGCTATCACCTTTAATGATGTTGCAGGATTGGAAGGTGCCAAAGTAGAAATAAAAGAAATTGTAGATTTTCTGAAAAGTCCGAAAAAATATACTGATCTCGGAGCTAAAATTCCCAAAGGAGCATTATTGGTTGGTCCTCCCGGAACAGGTAAAACTCTTTTGGCAAAGGCAGTTGCGGGCGAAGCAAAAGTTCCTTTCTTTTCACTTTCCGGTTCCGATTTTGTGGAAATGTTTGTAGGAGTGGGCGCTTCGCGTGTGCGCGATCTGTTTCGTCAAGCGAAAGAAAAAGCTCCCTGTATTATTTTCATTGACGAAATTGATGCAATAGGTAGAGCAAGAGGAAGAAATCCTGCCCAAGGCGCTAATGACGAAAGAGAAAATACTCTTAATCAGCTTTTAACCGAAATGGATGGTTTCGGAACCAACAGCGGAGTAATTATTCTTGCAGCTACCAACAGAGCTGATATTTTAGACAGAGCATTATTGAGGGCCGGTCGTTTCGACAGGCAGATTTATGTAGATATGCCTGATTTGAATGAAAGAAAAGAAATTTTCAAAGTACACCTTAAACCTCTTAAACTGGATGTTTCGGTAGATATTGATTTTCTTGCAAAGCAAACGCCTGGATTTTCCGGTGCAGATATTGCCAATATATGTAATGAAGCAGCTTTGATTGCAGCAAGACAGAATAAAAAATTAGTTCAACGGCAGGATTTTTTAGATGCTGTTGATCGTATAATTGGTGGATTGGAAAAGAAAAACAAAATCATTTCTGCCCAAGAGAAAAAAGTAATTGCATACCACGAAGCAGGTCATGCTTCTGCCAGTTGGTTGCTCGAACATGCACATCCATTGGTAAAAGTAACCATTGTACCAAGAGGAAGATCATTAGGAGCTGCCTGGTATTTACCCGAAGAAAGACAAATTACAACTTCCGAACAATTATTTGACGAAATGTGTGCAGCGCTTGGCGGCAGAGCAGCTGAAGAAATTATGTTTGGTAAAATATCTACCGGTGCGCTGAGTGATTTGGAGAAAATAACAAAGCAAGCCTATTCAATGGTAACGATATATGGATTGAATGAAAAAATCGGTAATGTAAGTTTTTATGATTCTACCGGTGCTAATGAATACGGATTTACAAAACCATACAGTGAAAAAACAGCCGAGATTATTGATGAAGAGGTTAGTAAATTGATTGAAAAGGCTTATGCAAGAACAAAAGAATTATTGTCTGCCAATAAGCAATTGCTTACTCAACTGGCAGAGTTGCTGTTAGAAAAGGAAGTGATATTTAAGGAAGACTTAGAAAAGATATTTGGCAAAAGACCTTATGAAGTAGAGGAAATGAAATTACAACCTCCTTCTGTTAATGGTTCAGCAAAAAAAGATGAAACACCATTAGATAAAGAAAACAAGACAGTTTCTGATCCGGAAAAACCTGAAGTTGCTGGTGAAACAGAAAAAAAAGGAGATACGAGTGAAGAAACGAATAAGGAGGAACCATTAACTTTATTTTGATGCAAGAAAGCACCACATCAAAAGAAAAAATTCTAAAAAAAATACGAAAGGCGCTCATCAACAAATCAGATGTTGATTATAAAAATGTTGATTTTGAGTCCGAAATATTTCCTGATCCGGAAGAATCGTTAGAAATTCTTTTTGCAAAAAGACTCACAGCATTAAACGGCAAATTCGTTTTCTGCGAAAATAAAATAAGTTTTATTGAAAATCTTTCCAACCTTATAAAACAGAACAATTGGTCAGACGTATTTTGTTTTGAAGATTCAATAAATGCTTTATTAAAACAAGGAAACATTTCGTTTTCAGATTCTGTACAAAACATATTTTCTGCCAACATTGGAATCACTCTTTGCGAATGTTTGGTTGCAAGAACCGGTAGTGTATTTGTAACATCCAGGCAAATTTCTGGTAGAAGGTTGCCGGTTTATTCCAACATACATATTGTGGTTGCTTACACCTCACAATTGGTTTATAACATTAAAGATGCTTTGAAATTGATCCAGTCAAAATACGAAGATCAGATTCCATCAATGATTGCAAACATTACCGGTCCCAGCCGAACGGCTGATATTGAAAAAACACTGGTTCAGGGAGCACATGGACCAAAAGAGATTTTTGTTTTTTTAATTGACGATCATAAAAACTAACCATTCCATTGAATAATTTTTTAATCAGAGCAATAACCGGAACTTTATTTGTTGCAGTTATGATAGGC
>Ga0206913_1050_pt1 | contig 29365 bp, 26 predicted proteins | sample Alteio_BWOrgHeat_72_FD_152942 | JGI IMG/M metagenome (GOLD analysis project Ga0206913, IMG submission 152942) | Enriched cells from forest soil in Barre Woods Harvard Forest LTER site, Petersham, Massachusetts, United States -... | ecosystem: Environmental > Terrestrial > Soil > Temperate forest >... | reverse complement strand
CGCCCGAACTAAAATTACTGCAAAGACAGGCTTTGTCGGGCATACTCTGGAGTAAACAGTACTACCATTTTGATGTCGAAAAATGGCTGACGAGCAGTGATGGCATCACTCCGATTAATGAAGGGAAAAAATTTGGCCGCAACCACGATTGGAAACACCTGAAAAACCAGGATATCATCGCCATGCCCGACAAATGGGAATATCCCTGGTATGCGGCCTGGGACATGGCGTTCCAATGCATCCCCATGTCCATGGTGGACCCGGTATTCTCTAAAAACCAGTTGCTGCTGATTATGCGCGAATGGTATATGAAACCCGATGGACAATTACCCGCCTATGAATGGAATTTCAGTGATGTAAATCCACCTGTGCAGGCCTGGGCCGCCCTGGAAGTCTATAAGATTGAAGGGGAAAAAACGGGCGCTTATGATGTGGATTTTCTGAAAAGAATTTTTCAAAAACTGCTGATCAATTTTACCTGGTGGGTGAACCGAAAGGATCCGAATGGAAATAATATGTTCGAAGGTGGATTCCTCGGCCTGGATAATATTGGTGTATTTAACCGGAGTATCGAACTGCCCGGACAAATGCAACTTGAACAGGCGGATGGAACCAGCTGGATGGGAATGTATGCGCTTAACATGATGGACATGGCCCTCGAAATCGCCATGAAGGACATCACATTTGAGGATACGGCGACGAAATTTTTTTGAACAATTCGTTTTGATTGCTGAGGCATTGAATGAACAGGGCATGTGGAATGAAGATGACCGGTTTTTTTATGATACACTGGCCGTTGCAGGTTCCGCACCACTTCAGTTGCGAATCCATTCGATCGTGGGCATCACGACCCTTTTTGCCGTCTCCATTATTGAAAAGAAAAAGCTGGATAAACTCGTCGATTTCCAAAAACGGATCAGCTGGTTCGAGAACTACCGTTTGAAAAATAATAAGTTCTGGCCCAACGAAGAAAAAACCGATGGCGATACGATATTACTTTCCCTGATTCCCCGTGACCGTCTGGTGAGCCTGCTGGAACGCTTACTGAACGAAGCTGAATTTCTTTCTCCCGGTGGCATTCGCGCGCTCTCAAAGTTTCATGAAAAAAATCCCTATTCGGTACGGATTGATAATATTGATTATAATATTCAATACGACCCCGGTGATTCTACATCGAATCTCTTTGGTGGCAATTCGAATTGGCGGGGACCTGTATGGATGCCCATCAATTATCTGATCATACAGTCCATTCGTAAATATGGTAACTTTTATGGTAATGCATTAAAAGTGGAATGTCCCGTGGGCTCTGGTGTGTACATGAATCTGGAAGAAGTGGCCGACTTTCTCACCGAGCGTGTGATCAGTTTGTTTTTGCCGGATATTTCGGGCAGCGTGCCTCAATACGGTAAATACAATTGGTTCTATCAGCAACCGGGGAACGAACATTTGAATCTTTTCTACGAATATTTTCATGGTGATAATGGCATGGGACTGGGAGCCTGCCACCAGACGGGATGGACGGCCTGCCTGGCCGAATTGATAGCTGCCCACCAGGAAAGCATATTAAAGCGTCATATCGAAACGACACCCGAAATCACCGTGGTTGCGTAGCTTTTTGTAGTTTCATCTTTTCTTATGGATCATATTAACAAAGACATTAGCGACCTGTTTGCCGTTTACAACCAGGAGCCTGTTTTGTCCATCGACAAAATTCCTCAGTCAGGCAGCATACGTATCTATTATAGAATCCGCACTGCCAGGGGCTCTTTTATCGCAACCTACGGGATCAATATAAAAGAGAACCTGAGTTTTATCAATTTCAGCCGGCATTTTAAAACCAAAGATTGCCCGGTTCCGGCGATTTATGCTGTGAATACAGAAGGCACTATATATATCCAGGAGGACTTCGGAGATATTTCCTTGCTGGACCGGCTGGAAGCTTCCGGTCCTTCCGATGAAGTATACAATCTGTTTAGAAAAAGCCTGAAGGCATTGGCACACCTGCAAATCCAGGGTGATAAGGGAATGGATTATGAAAACTGGTGCCTCACTTCCAGTGAGTTTGGCAAACAAGCCATCATGAGTGACTTGCTTTATTTTAAATACTATTTTCTGGATACCCTCCAGCTTCCTTATGATAAAGAAAAACTGATCGCAGACTTCGAAATATTTTCTGCTGAGCTGGGTAACACAGAATATAAATACTTTATGTTCCGTGATTTTCAGAGCAGGAATATATTAATCGACAACGAAGAAGTGCATTTCATCGATTACCAGGGAGGTATGAAGGGTGCGATGCAGTATGATGTGGCGTCTATGCTCTGGCAGGCAAAAGCCGAACTGAATGAAGCCTGGAAACATGGATTGCTGGAGTATTATATGGATTGTGTAGAAACCGAACTGGGAACCACATTCAACAAAAAGAAATTCATCCAGCAATATCATGGATACGTACTCATCCGTCTCATGCAGGTATTGGGTGCATATGGTTTCCGTGGTTTATTCGAGCGTAAAGCGCATTTCCTGGTTAGTATTCCATTGGGGCTTAAAAATCTACGGTCTTTCCTGCATCAATATCCCATGGCGAAAAATATCCCTGAATTTGACAGAATTCTGAACCTGATTGTAGAGGATCACATCATTGAACGATTCATCCCGCCCCGAGCGAACGCCGAAACACCACTGGTGGTTCATATCAACAGCTTCTCCTATAAAAAATCCATTCCTCCGGATACCCGCGGAAACGGTGGAGGATTCGTTTTTGATTGCCGCGCCATCTTAAATCCCGGCCGCCTGGAAATATTTAAAAATAAAACTGGCAGAGATAAGGAAGTAAAGGATTTCCTGGAACAACAAACAAAAATGCCGGAATATCTAAATAGCGTATTTGACCTGGTGGATATTTCCGTGGACGACTATATCAACCGCGGCTTTGAAAGTCTGATGGTAAACTTCGGGTGCACCGGAGGTCAGCACCGCAGTGTGTATGCCGCCGATTCCCTGGCCCGCCATCTGAAAAATAAATTCGGGGTTACTGTCGATGTACATCACATCGAACAGGAATCGAAAGACTGGAAGAATTAAGGAAATTTTTTTTCAGCTATCTCTACCGATTCCGTTCTTCCCACATCAACCAGTTTGGAACCAGAATGATCAAAACCCAGGATCAAATGCGAGGCAGCGAGTTCGAGATAAACATCAACAATGGAAAATTTCCCTTCCTGTTGAATGAGAGGAAATATTTCGGGAGAAATCAGGTGTATCCCGCTGAATGCTTTTTCTGTTAATGCCGGTGCCGCGACGGAGATTTTCTTTTCGCCGGTTTTAGAATTTCGCCATCCGGATAGTCTTTCGTCCCGGTCAAAAAGAAAATGACGCGATGATTTCCTGTTTGTTACAGCCAGCGTAACCAGTGGTTTTTTTTCTTCATGATAAAAGGCCATGGCTTCCAGATCCAGGTCAGTAAGTATATCCACATTCATCAAAACAAAAGATCCATAATCAAAATAACCAGAGGCTTTTTTAAGACCGCCGCCTGTTTCAAGTACCTGTCCCGTTTCATCACTGATGCTGATGTCGCTTCCCCATCCTTGATGCTTGTGAATCGCTTCGAGTATCTGTTCCGAAAAATGATGCACATTCACGATCACTTCCTTAATCCCGAACGATTGCAGGTATAGTATATTTCTTTCCAACAGGCTCTTTCCATTTACCATGGCGAGCGCTTTGGGATGCTTGTCCGTCCACGGCTTGAAACGTCTGCCCAGTCCGGCGGCCAGGATCATAGCTTTCATCAGAGTACTGTATTTTGGACCAGACTGCTTTTGTGCGGATAGTCTGTATTGAAATGGAGTCCGCGGCTTTCCTTTCTGAACTGCGCACTTTTTACAATCAGAAAGCCCGTGGTGATCAGGTTCCGGGCTTCACAAATCTGTGGAGATAATAAGGTGGTTTCATACAAGGCTTCAATTTCTTCGTGCAGAAGGTCCAGTCTTTTTAGTGCCCGGGTCAGGCGGATATTAGTACGCACGATACCCACATAATCACTCATCAGCAATTGGAGTTCTTTGATACTCTGGGTAATTAAAATCATTTCATTGGGTGCCGTAGTACCTTCGGCATTCCAGTCCGGAATGTCTTCACGGAAGGAAAGCGACTTGATTCTTTCTATACTATCCACATAACAACGATGTGCAAATACCATGGCCTCCAGCAGAGAATTACTTGCCAGACGATTGGCGCCGTGTAATCCGGTAGAAGCACATTCACCGGCAGCATACAAATTGCGTATGGATGTATGTCCCCATTCATCGGTTTTTATTCCGCCGCAACTATAATGAGCAGCCGGTGCCACTGGTATCATTTGTGTTGCCACGTCGATGCCGGCTGATTTACAGGTATCATAAATATTCGGGAAATGCTCCACGAATTTTTTCATATCCATATGGCGGCAGTCCAGATACACGTGTTCAGTACCTGCTTTTTTCATTTCACTATCAATGGCCCTGGCAACGATATCACGTGGCGCCAGATCCCTGCGCCCGTCATATTTCTCCATAAAGGCTTCACCTTTTTTATTCCGGAGAATGCCTCCATCGCCACGCACTGCTTCGGTAATTAGAAATGCCGGGCTCAAACCCTGCTGATATAATGCCGTCGGATGAAACTGGATGAATTCCATATTTTCGATCCGGCCTTTCGCGCGATAGACCATGCCAATGCCATCACCCGTCGCGATCACGGGATTGGTGGTTGTGCGATAGACCTGCCCGTTACCACCGGTAGCAAAAACCGTGATGCGGGATAAAATTTTCACGATCATGTTCTCCTGCATGTCCAGCGCATATATACCAAAGCATTCAATATCCGGCGTCCCCTTGGTTACCAGATAACCCAGGTGATGCTGTGTGATGATGTCCACCACAAAACAATGCTTGATAATTTCGATATTTTTCTGTTCAGCGACCGTTTGCAACAAAGCACGTTCCATTTCGCGGCCTGTGATATCCTTATGATGAAGGATCCTGAATTCAGAATGACCTCCCTCCCTTCCTCTTTTATATTCACCGGCGGAATCCTTATCAAAACGCGCACCCCAGTCAATCATTTCCTGAATGCGGAGGGGACCTTCTTTTACGACTATTTCCACGGTATTCAGATTACAAAGTCCGTCCCCGGCAATCAATGTATCCTCAATATGTTTTTTCGAAACTGTCATTTTCAAAATCCGTGACCCCCGCAATGCCGCCCTGTGCATATTTTGTATTGGTTTCGTCGGCAATGGTTTTGGTAATCACCAGCACCTGCTTATCCGGACAGGCTTTTGCGACTTTCAGCGCATAGGTTAGTCCGGCGATGCCCGATCCGACTACAAGGAAATCCGTTTTTCTAAGCATTGCTCTTGACTAATAAACGATGGTGTATTCGAATTTTTCAGGATGTTCGAAAACTTCGATCAGGTTATACTGGATCACCACTTTTTTTCTGTCAGGAAAAAGTTTGGCCAGTTCGTTATCAACTTTTTTAACCGGTCTGGGGATGCTGATGGTCAAGGTATACGGAATGGAAATACCCATACTGCCGGCATCCTTCATTTGTGCAAATTGCGGACTTGCCTGCAGGGCCTGCCATTTTTCCTGGTTCAGTTTGCGGGATAAAAGTCCGTCGTGACTTTCAAAATCATAAATGGCATTGAACTGATTCATATCAGGCATACCCTGGTCATTTCCTGATAGGGCCGTATCGGGTTTACCAGCTAAACCTTTGAACAACTGGTTGAAACCGAGCGTCTGATTATTCATGGAATTGTAAAGCTTCTGGAGGTCCGACTGGCTTTTAAACGGAATAACAATATCACTTTTAAATATTTTCTCCGTGATATTCAGTTTCAGATGAACGGAACCGTCTTTTATGAGGGCCTTGTTTTCTGCTGTAATATTTTTGGCTGTATCCATCAGGGTTTTCATCATCACCGTCGTATCGATTTCTTTTTGAGGTAGCTGTTTGTCTATCTCATCCTTACCAAGGTAGGTCTGCATAGCCTGCAGAAGCTGGCTCATATCCGTATGGACGGAATATACACCTGAACCATCTGCTTTCACATCGATATCTTCATTAATTTCAAAACATCCGGTCAGTAAAAACATGCCGGCAATCGCGAAGAAGAATTTCAAACTTTTCATAAAATCAATTGAGAGGCAAGGTACATGTTTACCTGAATTCCAGTTGATATAACACGCTAAAACTTTGTGAATCGCCGGGTTCCAAAATGATCAGACCCAATCCATTATTGAATGCATCGGGCGCTGAACTCAGGTTTTCTATCGCAATACTCTTTCGATCCCCGGGAGTATATATCTGAAGAAAGGTATAATTACGGTCCGGATAAAAGCTAAGACGAAGACCATTCGCCGGATTTTCCAAAGTCGCCGCAGGTACCCCGGAATCCGGTTCCAATAAAAAACAATTGTCAAAAAATTCATCAGCAATCAGTTTGGGAGAATGGAAGTCGGGTGCCTTAACAGTATGACCGAGGGGGATCAGTTTTTCATTAAAGGCCAGTTTTTCTTTAGAATGAAAGGATAACAACCAGTCGTTCACTTCTCCCTCCAGGTTAAAATAGGGATGCCATCCATCGGCCATGGGGATGCGCCGCGAAGACAGGTTTTTGACCGTTGTATCCAGGTACAGGCGTCCGCCCGTTTTTAATGTATATCTGACATTTATTAAGTATTCAAAGGGATAAGCCGGATCTTCTTTTTGATAATGGTATTCAAGAAGAATAAACGCTTCACCTTCCCGACTTGATTTTTCCAACACTGCAAAAGGTTTGTCGGCCAGGATGCCGTGTATTGCAGATCCGTCATTAAATTTGTTTTGAAATTCATAACTGATATTTTCAAATTCATATTTACCTTCTGCAATACGACAAACGAATGGAGAAAGTTTGGCACTCTTATAAAAAGCAGCATTTTCTTTGTGGTCAGCCAGATTTTTGTAACTATTTATGACCTGAATTCTTCGATTGCCCAGAGGTATCGAGAATTCATGTAAAAGGGCACCCGGTTCAGGCAGTATCCGGACCTGGATACCGGTGCTGAGATCAGTGATCTGCAAAAGATCCAGATCCTCATCCCTTTCTGGTGTAATATTGAATGACATTCAGTTCGTTTAATTTTGGAAGAATGGAAATGGACATCCGCAGGCAATTTCAACAATATTTCGGAAAAGAATACCAATTAACTGCGGCGCCAGGCCGCGTAAACCTGATTGGTGAACATACGGATTATAATCAGGGCTTCGTTCTGCCGGCGGCCATCGACAGAAATATCTGGCTGGCTATGGCTCCCAATAATGAAAACCGTCTCAATGTCAGGGCCCTTGAATACCACGAAAATTATTCTTTTTTACTGGATGATATGCATCCGGTAAAAGGCTGGCCAACTTATTTATTGGGTATGATTTATATGATCATGCCCGAACACCGACTGCCGCTGGGCATGGATGTAGTGGTAACGGGCAATGTGCCTGTGGGAGCCGGTATGAGTTCGTCAGCAGCGCTTTGTTCTGCATTCGGGCTGGCACTGAACGAGTTCTTCCACCTGGCTTTATCCAGGCTGGAACTTGCGCTCGCCGGTCAAAAAACCGAGCATCAGTTTGCAAATCTTCAATGTGGGATCATGGACCAGTTTGCAAGCCTTCAGGGGAAAGCCGGTCATCTGATAAAACTGGACTGCAGGAATATGGAATATGAATACATACCATTTAATTTTCCCGATATCCGTCTAATTCTGGTGAATTCAATGGTCAGTCATTCGCTGGCCTCATCAGAATACAACCTTCGACGGCAGCAATGTGATGCCGGTGTGGCGATCCTCAGGAACTATGATTCAGACATTCATTCACTACGGGATGTTGGAACAGATTTATTGGAAACACATCGCAAAGAGCTTGATGATACCGTTTACAAAAGATGCCACTTTATTGTTGGGGAAAACCAGCGGTTGCAGGCGGGTTGCGATTTTTTAAAACAGAATGACCTGGACGCTTTCGGAAAACTGATGTATGCCTCTCATGAAGGATTGAGTAAGGATTATGCAGTCAGTTGTCAGGAATCTGATTTTTTGGTAAGCACAATAAAAGATATGAAAGGCGTAAAAGGAGCCAGGCAGATGGGCGGTGGTTTTGGTGGATGCATCATCACCCTGGTAGAGAAAGATTCCGCAGAGATATTTATTTCTGATATTCAGTCGGCATACGAAAAAAAATACCGCAGGATTCCGGATTGCTATTCTACAATTATTTCAGAAGGCGCACACATAGTTCAGCCGTTGGCTGAACTATAGTGTGGTGAGTATGGAGGGGTGAGAAATTTAAAAGGTGGAAGTTGAACTTGGAAATGACAATTTGCAAATGAAGCTTTCATCCCAGATTCAATTTTCACATGAATTTTCCAGTCACATTCTGTAAACTTCCACATGAATTCTCCCATTTCTGCATTGTCATTTTCAAATTTAACTTTCCCATTCCCACATTTCTACCCTTCCACATTCGCCACACTACGATAGTCCGTTTCTAACCAGACATCACTCTCTTTGAGTAGTTTAATGAGTTCAGACACAGCTGTTTCACTATTCACATTTCTTTTCATCACTTCCTTTCCTTTATATAATGTAATCTTACCCGGACCACTGCCGACATAGCCGAAGTCCGCGTCAGCCATTTCTCCCGGACCGTTCACAATACATCCCATGATCGCAATTTTCAAACCTTTAAGGTGGCTGGTTACTGAGCGGATTTTTGAAGTCGTTTCCTGCAGGTCAAATAAAGTACGGCCACAGGAGGGACAGGAAATATATTCTGTTTTTGATATTCTTGTTCTGGCAGCCTGCAAAATGGAGAAAGCAGTATTATTCAAAAACTGGTGATTATTATGGGCAGCCAGATAAGTTCTACCGGTAACCTGATCATTCGTTATTGTTTTTGGATCATTGATCAGCCAGATCCCGTCGCCCATACCATCTACATACAGGGCGCCTGCTTCTACGGCAAAATGAATGAGTTGCCGGTCGATCGTGCTTTCTGTGCATTCAATGGCAAGAATCACCGGTATTTCCAACTTGCGGCTCATCAGTTCGATCATGAATCGCCGGGTATCCAATACGGGATTTTCATCGTCAGAATAAAGACAGATCACTAATCCGGGCAGTTTTTCAAGTGATTGAAACAATGCATCGTTTATAGCCTGATTCGAATTCAGCGATAAAAAATTCATGGTTGGTGAACCGGGGGTGTTTGTTTCCAAATGAATTCTTTGCATCAGCGGAAAATATTTTTCTTCGCCCGAAGTAGTTTTTTTCCCTTTCAGATTTTTCCATACTTCATAATTGCAAATAACCCGGCAGGTACCCGGCAGATCAAAGTCCGGTATTTTGTCTCCGGAATATATATAGTCCGCTGCTGCATCACCAATGTTCCATTTATCTGTTGTCTCATCATATTGATAACCGATACGCAAAAGAGATTCCGGGGTAATTGTTTCATACATAAAATCAGCTACCACCACAGGTGGATGTGTACCGCCGATATTCTGTATGGCATGGGTCTTTCTTCTTTTATATTCAAATGGAGAATAAGGCATGTTGACTGCCGGTGCTATATCAGATCCTTTATTTTTGGACTTGTATCGCGCAACGATATCCTGACAGACAGGGATCTCAAATTCCGGATCTTCGGTTAGAGATACCCGTATGGTATCTCCGATTCCGTCTTCCAGCAAAGTGCCGATACCAATCGCAGATTTTATTCTTCCATCCTCACCGTCCCCTGCTTCGGTTACACCAATATGCAGGGGGTAGATCAGATTGAATTCATCCTGCATGGTTTTTACAAGCAACCGGTAGGCTTCCACCATCACCAGCGGATTACTGGATTTCATGCTTAGTACAATCTGGTGATAATTTTCGCCTCGCGCAATACGCAGGAATTCCATAGCGCTTTCCACCATTCCCATCGGACTGTCGCCATAACGGCTCATGATCCGGTCGCTCAATGATCCGTGGTTGGTGCCGATGCGCATGGCTGTGCCATACTCTTTACAAATTTTGATCAGGGGGAGAAAACGAACATGGATTCTTTCAATTTCTTCCAGGTAATCGGCATCGCTGTATTCGATAAAATCGAATTTCTTTTTATCGGCATAATTCCCCGGATTTATCCTTACTTTTTCTACGATACGCGCAGCAATTTCAGCAGCATTGGGCGTAAAATGTATATCTGCTACGATCGGTGTTTTATATCCTCTTTTGCGGATTTCGTTTTTGATATGTAAGAGATTCTCGGCTTCTGTTTTGCTGGGTGCCGTAATACGGATCAGCTCCGCGCCGGCTTCAATGCACCGGATCGATTGCTCCACTGTTTTGACAGTGTCCATGGTGTCGAACGTAGTCATGGTCTGCACACGAATCGGGGCATAACCACCCAGGATAAGGTCGCCCACCGTGACCGGAACTGTATCCAGCCGTTTATATGAAGTCAAAGAATCCGTATATAACTGCATTAAATCAATTGAAGTATGAATATGCAAAATTACAAAAAAGCTTACGCTTTAGGCCTTTTGCGTTAAGCGTTACGCGTTAGGCGTTACGCGTTAGGCGTTACGCGTTAGGCGTGCTTCACCAGTCTTTCTCCGGCTGGCTCAATGAATGTGATTTATTCTGGTTCATTTTATCCTGAACGTCTTTTTCCCTTTGTTCCAGAGACTTGAGGTATTGTTCCACCTGTTGCTTGGTCAGTTTGCTTTGTTGCTGTTTGGGTGTTTTATCCTGTTGATTCTGATCCTGCTTTTTATCATCCTTCTTTTTATCCTTTTGCTCTTTTTTATTCTGTTGTTGCTGCTGCTGATCCTGTTTCTTTTTTTCAAGAAGTGCTTTTACCAGGTTCTCCCTGGCTTCACTGTCATCTGAATTCAGCCGGAGGGCATTTTTCCAGGCGTCAATGCTTTCGTCCAGTTTTTTCTGTCGGATCATCGCTACACCCTTATTATAATATGCACCCTGCCGTGTATTCTCATCTGCTTTGGATTGTAACACATCATCATAGGAAGCTGCCGCCTTCTCATAATCGTTTTTGCGGTATTGAGCATCTCCCAGATTGAAGTGCGCATCCGGATTTCCCGGTGATTTTTTTAATGCCTTGTCATAGTTTACGAGCGACTGGTCATAATCCTGTTTATTATAAAAGCGATTCCCCCGTCGGATCAGGGCATCGGTCGTTTGGGCCGGCAATTGATATACCGTCAGAAGGGACAAAAGAAATAATATGGATCGTATTGACTTATGCAATTTTTCTTTTTCGCTCGGGAATAAATAATTCTAAGATCAATAACAGTCCCGCCAGCCCGATGAACCAGGGGAAATAATTTGTAAAGTTAACAAACTCGTTATCGGCCAATGCCCTTTTTTCAATACTGTCCAGGCGCTGAGTCAGTGTAATCGTTGCATCTTCCAGATTATCCAGGTGAATGTAAATTCCATTCGTCGCATCTGAAAGACTAACCAGTTCCTGTTCATTCAATTTTGATATAACGGTGTTTCCCTTATCATCTTTTTTTGGCTCTTTTGTTTCGGGATCGATAATTTCCGACCCTTCAGCCGATCCAATACCTACTGTGTTTATCATAACGCCGTCTTCCGCCATTTGTTTTGCAACTTTCAATGCTTCTGCGTCATGGTCCTCACCGTCAGAAATCAATACCACGGCTTTATATTTATGCTCATTCCGGTTGAAAGAGCTATTAGCCATACTGAGTGCTTCAGAAAAAATAGTTCCCTGTGTCGGAACAGCATCGGGACCGGCTTCAGAAATATAAAGTTTCGCCGCACTGTGATCCGTTGTGAGTGGCATTTGCATATAGGCTCTGCCCGCAAACAGGATCAAACCCATGCGGTCATTTTGCAAGCGGTCAACCAGTCTGTATAAGAGTTGCCTGGCTTTCTCCAGCCGGCTGGGTTTAACATCCTGCGCCAGCATACTCTTGCTCACATCGAGAACAATCATCACATCCACGCCTTGTCTGGTAATATCTTCAGCCTTTCCACTTGCCCGCAAATTAGCCAGACCCGCAACCAGGAAAAAAACAGCAACACAGATCAGGACAAACTTCAGGAGGAAATTTTTAGCAGAAAAAGATTTTACCAGTTGTGCGACCAGCGACGGATCACCGATTCGGGCAGATAATTTTTTCTTCCAGCCAACCAGTCCCGAATACAGGTAGATAAGCAGTGGAATCAGCAGGATGCCGATGAAATATTCTGGGTGTTGGAACTTCACACTAGTTATTAGTTATTAATTATTAATTATTCTTGCTTCCTGCTTCCTGCCTCCTGCCTCCTGCTTTAGCCTTAGCCTTAGCCTTAGCCTTAGCGTCACGCTTCCACTGCAAGATAACAAACGACGGCCGCGTGATTTATTTCTTTCCGTTAAAAAATCCTAAATGGGCCAGGATGTCTTTGAGCAGCTTTATGCGCACTTCATATACGCGGTCCGGTACAGTCGACTCTATGTTGAGGACAAAGAAATAGGGATGCCTGTTTTCTTCGATCCAACCCACCACCCATCCTAATTCCACCCCATGACCAGGAAATCCCCAACCCGTTTTATAGTAGAGTTTGTAATTCGAATTTTGTTCCCGTAACATGACCGATTGTACGATTTCTTGTGTACGTTTAAAGAAAGGAAGCTGATCGAAATATAGTTTTTTTACCAGGCCCAATTGCTCATCCGGTTTTATTTTTAGGGTATTATTCAGCCAGAAGGAATCGACAGGTCCGCTGATATCGCGATTACCATACCCCAGACTGTCGATCCACATTTTCATTGTGTCGTGCCCGATGCGTCTCGCCACTTCCTGGAAATAAGGAACGGCCGAAACAGCGAATGCCTCTTTCATCGTAAGGTCTTTGTTCCATTCCTCGTTCCATCTTTTTACGCCGTCCCATTTGATCAGCATGTTTTCATCCCTGATCACGCCGGTCTGTATGCCGATCAACGAATTCACGATTTTAAATGTGGAGGCTGGGGTATATGAACTGTCCCGATAGCGCGACAAATTATAGATGATGAAATTGTTATCCCCGTTATTAAGCAGACCAAAACATCCCTTCACGCCGGCAGAATCAAAATAGACTTTAAGACTTTCATCTTCCTGCACATTATTAGATGAACAACCTGAAAAAATCATAGCCAGAAGACAGGGAATCAAAAAACGGGTCATAAAGAATTTTTGCAAAAATAAGCAGCGTCAAACTAACGGGATATGGTTATATTTAAAGGGCAGAATCAATATGCTCACAAAGGCTGACATTGAAAAATATTTTACTGCCGAAAAGCATGAAAGCCTGGTTTTCCTGGTCATTGGCATTGCAGTTATCGTCCTGGCCCTGATTTTTTATTTTACTGCGAAAACGCAGGTCTACCGGGGCGCCGCACTTCCCTTGCTTATCCTTGGCCTCATGCAGGCTGTTGCAGGTTATACTGTCGTTATGCGGAGCGATGATCAGCGTATCAGCCAGGTGTATGCCTATGATATGAATCCCGATCAGCTCAAAACGATTGAGCTGACACGAATGCGAAAAGTTAAAACCAATTTCCTGGTCTACCGCTGGATTGAGATCGGTGCATTCATCGCCGGATTGATACTGATCTTATTATTTTTTAACCAGCCCCTCAAATCTTATTGGTTTGGCTTCGGAATAACGTTTACCATTATGGCCGCTGAACTCTTCATTGCTGATTTCATCGCTGAGAAACGTGCAGTTCATTATATCTCTCTTTTGGAGGAATACAATAAAAGCGTAAAGCCTAACGCGTAACGCTTAACGCAAGAAATACAATAGCGGGTCAGCAATTTCTTAATTCATTGTATTATTGTCGAACAAGATTCAGGAACCTATCCTTAAAAGGGCGTTAAGCGTTGAGCGTTCGGCGTTAAGCGTAAGAAAGGTATTATATCTCTCTTTTGGAGGAATACAATAAAAGCGTAAAGCCTAACGCGTAACGCTTAACGCAAGAAATACAATAGCGGGTCAGCAATTTCTTAATTCATTGTATTATTGTCGAACAAGATTCAGGAACCTATCCTTAAAAGGGCGTTAAGCGTTGAGCGTTCGGCGTTAAGCGTAAGAAAGGTATTATATCTCTCTTTTGGAGGAATACAATAAAAGCGTAAAGCCTAACGCGTAACGCTTAACGCAAGAAATACAATAGCGGGTCAGCAATTTCTTAATTCATTGTATTATTGTCGAACAAGATTCAGGAACCTATCCTTAAAAGGGCGTTAAGCGTTGAGCGTTCGGCGTTAAGCGTAAGAAAGGCTTTGGGCTTTAAGCTTTAGGCTTTCCAAGACTTCTTCAATTTCATCGAGGCTGTTTTTTTGTACCAGCTGATTACGCACCTCTTTGATATGCGGGATTCCCTTGAGGTAATTAGCATAATGCCGGCGCATTTCGAGGATGCCGAGCATATTGCCCTTCCATTCGACGGAACGGTATAAGTGCTGCCGGATCACATCAATTCGTTCTTCCAGTGAAGGAGGTTGCAGATGATTTCCCGTTTGCAGGAAATATTTGATCTCCTGAAATATCCAGGGGTAACCGATGGCTGCCCGCCCAATCATGATGCCATCGACGCCGTACCTGTTTTTATATATCAGGGCTTTTTCAGGACAGTCAATATCGCCATTGCCGAAAACAGGAATATGGATGCGCGGATTATTTTTAACACGCGCAATCAGTGACCAGTCGGCCTCACCCTTATATAATTGTGATCTTGTTCTTCCATGTATCGTGAGCGCACCAATACCTTCATCCTGTAATCGCTCAGCAACGTCCTCAATATTTTTTGAATCATCGTCCCAGCCCAGCCGGGTCTTGACGGTTACGGGCAGGCGGGTGGATTGCACAACGGCCCTCGTAAGCCTCACCATGGCAGGCACATCTTTTAACACAGCAGCACCCGCTCCTTTACAAACCACTTTTTTTACGGGACATCCGAAATTGATATCCACCAGGTCAGGATTCGTTGCCTCAATGATGCGGGCACTGAGCGACATGGCTTCTTCATCGCCTCCGAAAATCTGAATGCCGAAAGGCCGCTCATATTCAAAAAAATCAAGTTTTTGTTTGCTTTTGATGGCATCACGGATCAGACCTTCTGAAGAAATAAATTCACTAAACATAAGGTCCGCGCCATATTTCTTACACACATATCGGAACGGTGGGTCACTCACGTCTTCCATGGGTGCCAGGAGCAGGGGGAAATCCGGCAGTTTGATATGTTTTCCGATCTGAACGGGCATTGTTTATATGGGAATAAATTCCTTCCCGCACCATACGGGATTGAAATTGAAGCCTGGTTGCTTAATTTCGCGTCTTCCTGCCACAAAGATACTCAATAAAAGCTGTAGCCGGAAGCCCGCTCATGCATACTTACCTTCGAAATAAACCCGCCTGGTTGCAACTCATGATTTTTGGCGGACTCACATTTGGTCTGCTGTTGCTTGCTTCATTAGTTGGTGGCAGTATCGTTGCGCTTATAAATCATATGACACTTCGACAACTGGCTTCGATTTCAGCAAATGATTTCAGCCGCCCTGAATTCGCCGGTGTTGTCAAGGGTTTGCTGATCGTCAACGCGATAGGAGTATTTGTTTTGCCTTCCCTTGTTTTTTCATACCTGGCGGATCCCCATCCGCTAACGTATATCGGGATGAGGCCACCGCAAAAAAATGCTTTTCTCCTGATCGGTCTGATCACTATGATCGCCGCCTATTTTGCCGTAGAAATGCTGGCATCCTTAAACGAATCGATTGTATATCTTCTGCCCAAATCAACGCAGCAATGGATACTAAAATTCGAGACGGATGCGAATGGACAGATGAAGAATATTTTGGCGATGAAAAACCCGGCCGATCTGTTGATGACTATTTTACTGGCTGGCGCCTTACCCGCCGTCAGCGAAGAGCTTTTTTTCAGGGGCATACTACAAAAACTTTTTATCCAGATTTGTAAATCTGCCTGGCCGGGAATCATCATTACCGGAATTCTTTTCTCTGCTTTCCATATGCAGTTTATGGGTTTCATACCTCGTATGGCCCTGGGGATCATACTTGGGGCACTGTACTGGTATAGCGGAAGTATATATACATCGATGCTGGGGCATTTTATTTTTAATTCGATCGGCGTTCTCCTGATTTATTATAAAGCAGCCAACCTGGATTCAAATACGACGATCAGTATTGGATACATTCTGATTGGCCTGGCTTCGCTTTTTATTATCATATTCCTCATTAAATACCTTCGGAAACAATCTGTCACCAGCTATGCCGTAGAATTCCCGCCGGCGAAAGAATACAATATATTTGATGAACCGGATGAACAGGCATAATCCGATTCACGTAATTATATAATTTCCATTTACGTAACTTCACTGCATGGCAATTCAGGCAGTCAATTTCAGAACAAGGGCACTGACTTCGCTGTTCTTTGTGGCGGTCATGCTGTTTGGATTGCTTTGGAATACCTGGAGTTTCTTCATCCTTTTTTCCATCATACATTTTGGCTGCTGGTACGAGTACCAGAAACTGCTGGCTAAAATTGATTCAGCATACGCTGAAATAAGTTCCTTTCAAAAATATGGTGTAATGATAGCAGGATGGTGTATCATGATGTATTGCGCACGCCCCGGTTTTGCGGGTGATGTGGGAAATGCCGGACTGCATAATGCAGGCCTGTATGGGGGTCTTCTGTTTCTTTTTATTTTGCCCGTGGCAGAAATTTTATATACACGGAAATCGTATTTGCGGAATATGGGTTATTCCATGCTGGGCCTGATATATATTTCTCTCAGCCTGGGCATGTTACTCAATCTGCGCACTTTCTATCCCGGTACGGCATTGGAAACCGTAAATAAATTACTGGTTCTGGCGATCATCCTTAGTTTATGGGTAAATGACACCATGGCTTATCTGGTCGGATCCCTGATTGGTAAAACGCGGCTGTCCGCGATTTCTCCCAAGAAAACATGGGAGGGTACTATTGGAGGATTCATTTTCGCCGTACTCGCCATGGGAGCCGTCGGATATTATCTAAGCAGTGATTTTGAGATGCAGGCTGTGAGTCAATGGATGATTGTAGCGGCCATAGCGGCCGTAGCCGGCACTCTCGGTGATCTTCTTCAAAGCAAACTGAAAAGACTCGCAGATGTAAAAGATAGTGGTCATATTTTGCCCGGCCACGGCGGGTTTCTCGACCGATTTGATTCCCTGCTGTTCGCCACGCCGTTCATTTGGCTTTACATTGTTATGTTTGCATAATTAAAACAATCCGATTTTATTCCACCCATGACTATTCACAAAGAAGGATATAAAACCATTGCCGTCTGTGCGATCATCTTTGCAGCGATCAACCTGATTTCATTTTATTTTATCAGTTTTCAATTGCCGGGATTGAGCTGGTTCATATTTATCGTCAGTCTGGCGTTTTTACTTTTTATCATATCTTTTTTCCGGGTACCGGCACGCACACCCACCATCATCGAAAAATATATTGTTTGTCCGGCCGACGGTAAAGTGGTCGTTATCGAAGAAATCACCGACGTGGAATACTTTCATGACCCCCGCCTGCAGGTTTCGATATTTATGAGCCCGGCCAACGTGCACCGGAATGTGAATCCCATCGGCGGAGATGTTATATACAGCCAATATCATAAAGGAAAATACCTGGTGGCCTGGAATCCAAAATCTTCCACTGAAAATGAGCGTCATAGTGTCGTCATAAAAAATCCGATGGGCACTCTGCTCGTCAAACAGATTGCCGGTGCACTCGCCAAACGGATCATCAATTATCTTTCTCCAGGTCAGAAGGTTGAGCAGAGCGCCGAGATGGGGTTTATCAAATTTGGTTCCCGTGTGGATGTTTTACTTCCACCTGGGACGCTATTAAAAGTGGAACTCAATCAGATGGTGAAGGGAGGCGTGACTGTACTGGCGGAATGGACTTAACGCGTAACGCGTAACGCCTAACGCTCAACGCTTTTTCTGTCAACCGTCAACTGTCATCTGTCAACCGTCAACCAATCAAAAGATTGTCTTTAATTCCTTCAATGAATAAACTGTGAATGTCGCATTCACCGGTTCCAGATTTCCTGTATGATTAACATAGACCTGGTCGATGCCCGCCTCCAGGGCACCCAGAATATCTACTTCGGGCGTGTCCCCGATCATAATACTTTCTTTTTTCAGTGCCCCGGTTTTCAGAATAGCATATTCAAAAATTTCGGGATGAGGTTTCAGACTATTGGATCCTTCAGAAGTAATCACTTCACAAAAAAAACTGTCAATGCCGGAGGTTTTTAATTTATGATGCTGCGTTTTTTCAAATCCATTGGTGATCAGGTGAAGTGCGTATTTCTTTTCGGTTAAATAATTCAATACTTCAATCGTATCCGGAAAAAGTTTTTTCTTAGTGGGCAGTATCTCAAGAAACGCGATACCCATTTTACGAGCCAGCGATTCATCTCCATTTTTAAATTCGAGTAAGGTTACTGCCATTCTTTTCCATCGAAGCTCATCCACTTTCATTTGCCCTTTTCTATACCGATCCCAAAGGCGCTCATTATGACCAAGGTAGAGTTTATGAAAAAGATCGAAGTCGTTCACACCGGCATCAGCCAGGGATAGGGAATGATAAAGATCATGCAACGCTTCCCTGCTATTGGAATCAAAATCCCATAGGGTATGATCCAGATCGAAGAAAAGATGCTTATACTTCATCATGCAATTTAAGTCAAAGCCTAAAGCATAAAGCCTAAAGCTCAAAACCAATGATAGGAATGTGGGTGCATCAATTTTCTGATCTCCCTATTTACAAATTGATAAATTAGTTTTAGGCTTTAGGCTTTAGGCTTTGGGCTTCTAACGTAAATTGCAATTATGAAAGTAATTATAACGGGTGCTTCGCGCGGACTGGGTTTAGCCATGGCAGAGGCATTTGCGAAAGAAGGTCATGATCTTTACCTGACTTCCCGCAGCGAAGTGAATCTGTATCATGCACTGGCATCTCTTCAGGCAAGATTCCCTGATCAGATCATCAAAGCGAAAGCTTTTGACATTGGTTTAAAAACCGGAGCTGTTGAATTTGGTCAGTGGGTATTAGGGTCAGCTGTTGAAACAGATATCCTCATCAACAACGCGGGAATATTTGAACCCGGGAGAGTCATCGATGAACCCGAAGGTCAAATGGAAAAGATGTTGAACACCAATTTTCTCAGCGCTTATTATGTCACCCGTATGCTCCTGCCTTCGATGATGGAACGTAAATCGGGTCATATCTTCAACATGAGTTCAATAGCCGCCTTGCAGGCATACCCCAATGGTGGCTCCTATAGCATCAGCAAATTTGCACTGACGGGGTTCTCAAAAAACCTGCGTGAAGAACTAAAACCGTATTCAATCAAAGTAACCTGTGTTTATCCGGGTGCCGTTTATACCGACTCCTGGGCCGCTGCCGGAATATCCCCCGGCAGAATCATGAAGGCAACCGATATTGCCGATACGGTTGTTCAGATTTCAAAACTATCTCCTCAGGCGGTCGTGGAAGATTTGGTTATCAGGCCATTGTTGGGCGACCTTTAATAATTGTTAATTGTCAATTGATAATTGTCAATGAGTGGGATATGGCTGCTATTTTTATCATGAATCAATTATGTATAATTAACAATTAACAATTGACAATTGACAATTAATATCGGATCATTTATACCTTTCAAAACGCCTATTTTCTGTTGGCTCTGCCTGACATTGAGTCCGGCCATGGCACAGGTACGTTTTACGGCCCAGGCCAGCACAAAAGACATGGGAAAATCCGACTATGTCGAAATCCAGTTTGTTATTGAAAATGCAAAGGAGATCAGTGATCTGCAACCTCCTGATTTTACCGACTTTACCATTGTACAGGGGCCGAGCCAGTCAACCGGCATGAGCGTTGTCAACGGTGTCACATCCCAATATCGGGGCGTCAGCTATGTACTACAACCTAAAAAGACCGGTACCCTCACCATCAAACCGGCCACTGCCACTGTTGACGGACAGAAATTGCATTCCAATCCGATCCAGATTTCCGTCCATAATCAAAGCGGACAGGGAAATGCAAAAACACCCGGCTTCAGTCCGTTGCCCGATCCTTCATGGCCGGCAGCACAGCCTACCGTAGATATGGACGAATTGGTGCGACCCGGAGAAAATGTTGAGGATAAGATCAGGAAGAATTTTTTTATCAAAGTGGATGTCAGCAAAACAGATTGTTTCCTGGGTGAGCCCATTGTTGCAACATATAAACTATACGCCCGGCTACGCTCGGATTCAAGAGTCACCCGTCATCCATCCCTGAATGGCTTCAGTGTTTATGACATGATCGATCCGACGGAGGACCGGGTTTCTGTAGAAAAAGTAAATGGCAAAAACTTTTCAGTGCATATTATCCGGAAGTCACAGCTCATTCCTCTGCAGGCAGGTGATGTGACGCTGGATCCGGTAGAACTGGATAACAATATTTATTTTGTCAGGGCCGATGCGGGCAGTTCTAAAAGTTCCGGTCAGGGCCTGGGCGGTTTGCTGGATAGACTTTTCGAACCTGAAGTAAGCGGGACTCCTTTTACCCAGCATATCGTGTTAGAAAGTAAACCGGTTGTGGTGCACGTGAAACCATTGCCGGAAGCTGGGAAGCCGGCGGATTTTAATGGAGCTGTTGGAAAATATTCGATTACAGCTTCATTAAATACCAAAGAAGTGGATACAGGAGATGCGGCGAATTTGTCGGTATCAGTAAAAGGCACCGGTAATCTTCCCGTGATCAACGCACCATCGATCAGCTGGCCTGCAAACATGGAATCGTATGATGTCAGTAATAAGGAAAATATCGACAAAACGGTCGCGCCGCTCGGTGGCACAAAAACTTATTCGTACAGTTTTATTTGTACGAAACCAGGAAAGTATATCCTGCCCGCGGTGAAGATGAGCTATTTCGATCCGGCTGCTAAAGTCTATAAAGCCATTGAGTCGGATCCATTGGACCTGATCGTTAAAGCATCCATTAAAAAGAAAACAGCAAAACCCAGGGAGACACCTGTGCAAACGAATCAGGTGGAGTGGACAAAGTACGCATTATGGGGATCAGCATTCCTTTTGCTGGCAGTGGCAACATTTTTTATTATCAGGGAATCGAAAAAGGATGCCCTGTTGAGAGCTGAAAAAGCAAAGCAACTGGCCGCACTGGAAAAAGCGAAAAACGTTCCCGTGGTAACCGATCCATTGAACGAATCCAGGCAACTGATGCAGGCAGGGGATTTTAGTAAATTTTATGCGTCAGTCAATCGCGCCATCTGGAAATCAGTTTCTGACAAACTTCAGTTGCCTGCCAGCGAACTGAATAAGTTAAATATTGCCACAGGTCTGCGTTCAATCGGGTGGAGCGACGAAGACATTATTCAGTTGAAAAATGTGCTCAATGAATGTGAAATGAAATTATATACACCCGAGTATAATACGAGTGACATGCAACGGGTTCTTTCAGCGGCTGAAGCGATAACATCCAGGCTTAACGCGTAACGCGTAACACGTAACGCTTAACGCGTAACGCAAACCGTTTAACGCATGAAATTCCAACAGACCATTCTAACAAATCGGTTCAGTACCATTAGCATTAAGCCTAACGCGTTTGGCCGAATGCGTTAGGCCGAATGCGTTAGGCGTTACGCGTTAAGCGTTCAGCTTATTCGGTGTATTTATATCCAACGCCTCTTACCGAATGAAAATGCTTCGGGTTGCGGCTGTCGTCTTCAAAATATTTTCGGAAATTCAGGATCAGGTTATCAATTGTTCTCGTATTCGGATATACATTATAATCCCAAACGGCCTGCAGGATTTTTTCTCTTTTCACCACTTCATTTTTGTTTTCGATCAGCAGCTTCAGAAGCATGGTTTCCTTTTTACTCAGCCGGAAACGTTCATTCTTTTTATTAAATGCCTCCTGTGCCTTGAAGTCAATCACATTCTTTCCGAAAACATATCTCGCGGGTACGTTATTGCGGTCCTGTAATCTTTCATTTTTCTCAATCAGCTTTTGCACACGCAGAAGCAATTCTTCCAGGTTGAAGGGTTTATTGAGATAATCATCAGCACCTTTTTTCAAACCGAGCACCCGGTCTGCACTTGTATTACGGGCGCTGAGTATCAGAATGGGTACCGGATTTTGTCTGATACGGATGCTCTCCGCTACATTGATCCCGTCGATACCCGGTAACATGACATCCAGGATCACCAGGTCGAAATATTCGTCGCTGATGGCTTTCAAAGCTTCATTTCCATCATAGGCTGAAGTAACCTGGTAGTTTTCCAGTTCCAGGTTCAGGCGAAGAGCGTCATGCAGATTCTCCTCGTCTTCTACGAGCAGGATGGATTTGCGTGCGGGCTCCTTCATCATACCTGAATTAAATTAAAATGAACGGTAAATATGGTTCCTTTTGGTTTATTATCTGAAACCTGAAGGCGCATTTTATGATCCCGGGTAATTTTCCGGCCCAGGTAAAGTCCGAGTCCCGTTCCCTGTGCTATTCTGGTATCTTCATTTCCCACACGGTAGAATTTTTGAAAAATCCTTTTCTGTTCTTTTTTAGGAATACCCGCTCCTTCATCAATGAGTTCCAGAATCCCCTGATCTCCCTCTTTTTTTAAATGGATTGTAATGGGAGAACCAGGAGGAGAATATTTAACAGCGTTATCGATCAGGTTGTTCACGAGGATCTGCATCAGCAGGGGATCACCCGAAATAAATAGATCCGGTTCCATTGTAATGTTCCATGGCCGGTTGGGGAAGCGGTTTACGAAATCCTGGCTGGAATCAGATACAATCTGCGAGAAATTAATTTCTTCCTTATTGAAAAGATAAGACCCTCCTTCCAACTGCGCAGACACAAGTATATTCCCCGTGAGGGTATTCAACCGGTTGATTTCCTGCAGGGAGGATTTAAGGATCTTTTCTTTTTTTGAATCATCCAGCGAATGTTTCAGAAGTGTTTCCATATTCAGCCGGGTGATGCTGATGGGGGTTTTCAGTTCATGTGTGATAGCCATCATGAAATTCTGCTGCTGTCTTTGTATCCCGATCTGACGCATCACAGCGCTTCGCAGGAAAACAGCACCTGCCAGAATGACTAAAATAAAAGCAAGGCCTTCACTTTTATAAGCTGTGGCCAGGCGATGGCGGTCGCTGTTAATTTTTTCCAGCTTAGATATATATTCGGGATCATCATGGGTCAGAAGTTCTATTCTGTACGCAGACATCTGATTATTCTGAAGATTAAGGGCGATATACCACCATATGAGTGCCGCCAATACATAAATCAGCAGCAGCCAGCAAATGACGATCGCGCGGTTACCCCAGGCATATTTATTAAGCTTAAAGCTCAAAGCGTAAAGCGTAATGCATATTTAAACGTTATAACTTTAAAATTCAACTTCCATACTTCCATTCTTCCATACTACTCCTGTGTTCTCTCCACCCGAAGTCCCGCGCTCAGTACATTTTTCAACGGGTCTTCCCGCATCAGTTGTTCCATGGTAATATGGTAAACGCCTGATTTCCTGAACCTGGTTTTTGGCTGAATAAGGAGACGTGCATCATAAATATCATCCATGGCCGTTCCGATCCATCCCTTTTCGTTGGTTGCCAGCTGCAGGTCATAGTCACCCGTTCTCCCTTTCGGATCTCCCGGTTCTTTTACAGTCGCGCGGATATAAATATTATTGAAATGAAAGGCATCGGTATGACGCAGTACGATATAAATATTATAGGAAGATACGGTATCGGTAATTTCAAATGCAATATCCGGCTTTACGGATGAGGGCCATGCATGATTGTCAAACGTGAGATTTTTTTCGAAGACACCGGTGGTCCAGTTACAGGCTGATAATCCAAAAACGGCTGTAAGAAACAAAAATGAAATTTTCACAACCCGGCTTTTTAAAGAATTGAACAGAATAGATACGAACAGTATAAAATTCTTGTGCATTTAGTTTATGTTGGCGGTTGGCGGTTGGCGGTTGGCAGTTGGCTGTTGGCAGTTGGCGGTTCTCGTTGACCGATGACCGTTGACCGTTGACCGGAAAAGCGTTGGGCATTAAGCGTTAAGTCTGCATTAGTCTTAGGCTTTGGGCTTTAGGCTTTAAGCGTTACAAGACATTCAAAATTTGTTCCTTGGCTTTTTCCAGTTCGTCTTTCATCAGCACTACACATCGCTGGATCTTTACATCATATGCTTTGGACCCTGTAGTATTAATTTCCCTTCCTACCTCCTGGAGTATGAACGATAATTTCTTTCCCTTACTTTCATCGGGTTCTGCGAGCACTTCCTTGAAATAAATACAATGATTCTTCAGCCTGACCATCTCCTCACTGATATCAATTTTTTCAAGATAATATATCATTTCCTGTTCCAGACGATTGGAATCATAGTTTTCTTTGCCCACATGCTCGTTTAATAATTTTTCAAGACCCTCACGGATTTTCGTTTGGCGGAGAGGTTGCAGCTTTATGACCTCTGTTTGCTGAAGGCTGATATTATCAATGCGCTGGATCAGATCCTCTTCCAAAGACTTTCCTTCATTCAACCGGTGCTGGTTCAGATCCTCAATGGCCATTTCTATCACTTTGCTGAACTGATTCCATTCTTCTTTGGTTAATGTATCACCTGTCGGGGTAATCACCTCAGGCAATTTTAACAGAGTGCTTAGAATGTTGGAGGGATCCTGGTTGAGCTGTCTGGAGAGATCGGCCAGGGTTTCATAATATGCTTTTGCAAGATCCGTATTAATACTGACGGGTTTTGCATTTCCTGTTTGTTTGAGACTGATTGTACAATCCAGGGAACCGCGCCCCAGCTTTTCTGACAGGAGCTTGCGGATATCAAATTCATAAGGTTTGAGAAAACCGGGAAGTTTTAACTGAAGTTCAAATTGTTTCCCATTGAGCGATTTTACATCTACCAGAAAGGTTTTGTCACCTACCGTTTCTTCTGCCCTTCCAAAACCCGTCATCGATTTAACCATATTATCCTTTTTATGCCTGAAAGGTAATAAATTAAATGTGCGTCAGCAGTCCGAGCTTACCGTATACATCGTTTTGATTCATGTCAATCATATCTCCCGGTAACATCGGGTCAAGTGTTAAACCTTCCAGACTGTAACGAATGAGGCGAAGTGTGGGGAAGCCGGTTGCAGCTGTCATCTTGCGTACCTGCCTGTTTTTCCCTTCTGTTATTACTATTTTGATCCAGCTCGTTGGAATATGCTTACGAAAACGGATCGGAGGATTTCTATCCGGAATAACGATGTGGTCAGGAAGACGTGATGCTTTACCCGCTGCAGTGAGATAGGGTTTTCCGTCAACCTGAATCGTAATTCCGGAACTCAGCTGTTGCAAGGCTTCATTTGTAATAAGTCCTTCCACCTGTACCCTGTATCCGCGTTCATGAGCAAAACTGGGATGCAGCAACCGGTGGTTCAGGGATTTGTCATTTGTTAACAAAAGCAATCCCTCACTGTCATAATCCAGGCGTCCTACCGGATAAACGTCTTTGGGGACCTCGAAAAAATCCTTCAGGCAGGCCTTGCTATTTTCAGAAGTGAACTGCGAAAGCACCTGAAATGGTTTATATATGATGTAATATTTATTCAATGAAATTCAATGAAACACTGATGAATAAAGGGTTTGAATTTATTTAGCCGAATGAATGCACAAAATAAAAAGCCCCGCTGGCGGCGAGACTTTTACTATTTGGATGGGTTAGTAAGTACAGGGACATAAAAATCCCTACACAATATTAGAAATAATTTTACCCATTCGGAAAAATTTTCCAATAAATTTTATACACAATTTTTTTTAGGGTGTGGAAAAGCAGTTTAATGTAGGTTTGAGCAAAATTTGATCAATGAAATTTCCTTCTCCCGTATCGTTGTCATGGCTTGCAGATTTTCTGGGCGCCAGGCTTCTGGGTAATACCGGGGCATCGGCATCCGGAATCAATGAAATACATAAAGTTGAAAAGGGTGATCTGGTTTTTGTGGATCATCCGAAGTATTATAAAAAGTGTTTGGAGTCTGCCGCTTCATTCATCATCATCAATCAGGTAGTGGATTGTCCACCGCAAAAAGCGTTGTTGATTGTAGAACAACCATTTGAGGCCTATCAGAAAATAGTAAAGCATTTCAGGCCCTTTGAAGGGGCCACACAATCGATCAGTCCCAGTGCATCCATAGGTAAAACTTCATATATCTATCCGAATGTTTTCATTGGTAACCATGTACAGATCGGGGAACGTTGCACGATTCATCCAAATGTAACCATCATGGATCATTGTGTGATCGGTGATGATGTCGTCATCCAGGCCGGAACGGTTATTGGATCGGATGCATTCTATTATAATACCAATAAGAATCGGGAATCCTGGTATAAACGTATGTTAAGTTGCGGAAGAGTACTGATTGAAGATGATGTTGAAATTGGTGCAGGCTGTACCATCGATCGCGGCGTAAGCGGCGACACCGTTGTCGGAAGTGGTTCGCGACTGGATAATATGGTTCATATCGGTCATGATACGGTACTCGGTAAGAATTGTCTGCTGGCAGCCCAGGTAGCAATCGCCGGTGCGGTTGAAATCGGAAACGGTGTTATTCTCTGGGGACAGGTGGGTATCAGCAAAACGCTTTCAATCGGAGACAATGTGGTCGTGCTCGCACAAAGTGGCGTGGGAGGAACTATAGAAGCAGGAAAAATATATTTTGGATCACCGGCCGAAGATGCAAATGTTAAAAAACGCGAACTGATCTGGGTAAAACGAATTCCAGAGTTATGGAAGAAAGTCATGGATAAGCCTAAAGCCTAAAGCCCAATGCCTAAAACCAATTTAGAGAATGATAAATGAGTGAGGAACTTTCAATTTTACAATTTGCAGATTTACAAATTAACAATTCAGTTTTAGGCTTTGGGCTTTGAGCTTTAGGCTTAATCCGGATTATAATCATAGGGAACCAGCTCTGCAATTTTCTTCCAGGCCCAATAACCCATATTTGTTATTTCAGATTGTTCATAGAAATACCCGTTCTCCTCAATAGAAAAACCCGATGGCATGTCGAGGGCCGATACCTCCACTTTTGAATTCAGCGGAAAATGATTTTGTATCAGATAGGTTTTTTCCGGAACCTGACCGGTGTATGTAACCCGTATGCCGCCGTTTATATTGATATCCACAATTCCACTGTCCAAAGAATATATCGTGGCATCGTAAGGATTTTCCAATATTGTTCCTTTTGGAGAATTGGGTGTATTTAACGTTTCAACCTGGAATCCTTCATCTTTCAAAGTACTGTCATACCAGCTTCTCATAAAATGCAAACGAGATCCGATATAGGTTCTGTACCTGTTTTTTGTCCATTGTTCCTGCTGTTCAGCTGTCCCTGTGATATTTTCAAATAAGGGATATCCGGTATAACTGCTGATATGTGTAGTGTAGTCATTTACGAATGAATCCAGTTGGTATCTGATTTTATAGCCCAGGGCCTGATTAAGAATAATGATTTCCTCTTTGGCTTTTACTTTGAGTTTATTCCGTTTTTTATAATAATAAAAACTGATCGCATCTTTATTTTCAATTGTGCATTGTGCCGCATTGGCCGTGGTACCTATAAAATTGTCCAGGAAAAACTGGCCGTATTTTGTCCAGCCGTCTGCCACGAGAAATGAACCGCTTACCGCCACTTCCGCCATGGCCTTCTCCGCTTCTTTCATTTGAATCAGCAGGGAGTCTTTATCTTTCATTGCATTACTCACTCGTAAAACCTGTGTTTCATAACCGGTATATGAAATAACCAGATCATATCCTCCATTATTCAGGCGAAGGGAAAACAGGCCATCGTTATTCGAGATGGTGCCCGTGGTTGTATTCTGACAAAATACAGACGCGTTGGATAAAACGCTGCCGGTTTTTTCATCCACCACTTTTCCATGGATATAAAACATCTTATCCTGACTGAAACTTGTCAGAGATATCAGGATGGCGCAAAAGGCAATGGTGAGGATTTTCATATTCATTTTTTTTGGCCTAAAGCCTAAAGCCCAAAGCCTAAAGCCCAAAACATTTTATCAGAAAATTATTATCAAAAAAGAGATTACCGAAAACAATCTCTTATTATAACGAATCTCTTTATGTAGAAGTATATTATAAAATATATCTGGTTTTAGATTTTAGAAATATATTGGTTTTAGGCCTTGGGCTTTAGGCTTTAAGCCTATAACGGTTGCGGATTCGCGCCGTACCCAGCACATGCTTCAAAAATGGAATCTTCCAGGGAACGGAAACGGAATGAAGGAAGTGCTTTCAGCAGTTTACGATTATCATATGAACTCCGTCTGGAAGCAATCGCCACCGACTCCCGCGTAATAAGAGGTTTATGCCGGGAGAAGGCCGACTTTATTTTTTCTGTCCTCCATGCCATGCCTGCTAAAAACGGGCCGGCTTTTTTCGATGGTTGTTTTTTCCCGAAACCCTGCGCCATCCAGTTAAAAATTTCACGGTAAGATCTGTTCTCGGCACTGATGATAAATCGTTCATTGCGAATACCACGATTCATCAGCGCGATGACGGCGCGCGCAGTGTCCCTTACATCGCTGAATCCGTTCGATCCATTCATATACCAGGGAAATTCACGATAAGCCGTTTTGAATAGCCCGCAACTCGTTTGATTCCAGTCTCCATAACCCAGCAACGTGGAGGGATTCACAATCAGAGGAGAAAGCCCTTCACCCATACCGCGCCACACTTCCATTTCACTATAATATTTGCTGATCCCATAGTTCGACTGACCATTATTACCAATCCATTTTTTTTCTTCATCAATTGGTTTGGCATCATCATGTCTGCCCAGGGCACTCACAGAACTGACATGCACCAGATCCGTAATACCCGATTCGATGGCAGCATTTACTACGTTAGCGGTTCCTTCTATATTTAACTGGAATAATTTTTTTTTGTCCGACGGATTAAATGAAACCATCCCGGCCGCATGGATGATTTTATCACAGCCCACCATATTTTCCATCAAACCGTTCACGTCAAGTATATCTCCCTGCACCCAGGATATTTTATCCAGAAGACCCGGGTGTATATAAAACGGGACGGTCAGGTTCCTGCGCAGGGCACGTACAGATCTTCCCTGCAAAACCAGTTCCTGAAGTATATAAGATCCGAGGAAGCCTGT
>Ga0206913_1048_pt1 | contig 29784 bp, 33 predicted proteins | sample Alteio_BWOrgHeat_72_FD_152942 | JGI IMG/M metagenome (GOLD analysis project Ga0206913, IMG submission 152942) | Enriched cells from forest soil in Barre Woods Harvard Forest LTER site, Petersham, Massachusetts, United States -... | ecosystem: Environmental > Terrestrial > Soil > Temperate forest >... | reverse complement strand
TAGTATATTTATCTCAATATTCCGAATGTTTGGGCCAAATCCGCTGCAGGTCATCATTCCGGAACCTATCTGTGTTGCGTAAACGCTTCTTTATAATGTTAAAAATTACTCTGATCGTTAGCTTGTCCCTGTTCGTTCTTGGGCTCAACGCTCAACGCTCAACGCTTAATGCTAAGCCTAAGGCCCAACCGTCAACCGCCAACCGTCAACCGTCAACAATTACTACCATTCAAACAGAATCCGGATTGATTTCCGGATATTACAATACAAAAACCTCTGTCACTGTTTTCAAAGGAATTCCTTTTGCAGCGCCACCGGTTGGAGATCTTCGCTGGAAAGCACCACAACCGGCAAAACCATGGAAAGGCGTGAAAAAATGCATCGCATTTGGGCCCAGTCCGATGCAGCCAAAACCGGTTTCCTTTTTAATGATCGGACCTGAATTCGTTGTGCCCCAACAACCGCTGAGCGAAGATTGTCTTTATCTGAATGTATGGACGGCTGCGAAATCCGAGAAGGAAAAAAGACCCGTGATGATCTGGATTTATGGTGGCGGTTTCCAAACCGGAGGATCGGCCGCAGCCGGATATTCCGGAGAGGCGCTGGCGGAACAGGGAATTATTTTTGTTTCTTTCAATTACCGGCTGGGTATTTTCGGTTTTCTGGCCCATCCCGAATTAACAGCTGAATCTGATCATCACAGTTCTGGTAACTATGCACTGATGGATATGATCGCTGCAATCAGCTGGGTGAAAAAAAACATCAGCGCTTTTGGCGGTGATCCAGATCGCATAACTATTGCGGGACAATCCGCCGGTTCTGCGAGTGTCAATTGCCTGCTCGCCTCTCCCCCCGCCTGTGGTTTGTTCCAGGGAGCGATCGGTGAAAGTGGTTCCTTCGTTCTTGAAAACCCGCTGCTTCACCTAAACACACTGGCCAGTGCCGAAAAAGAAGGTCTGCGGATCGCCAATAAATTAAATGCAGCCAATCTGAGGGCACTCCGGACGATCCCTGCAGGTGAATTGCAAAAGAATGCAGGTGGATTTTTTGCACCCATTGTGGACGGCTACGTGTTACCCGCCACCGTTTCCGGGACATATAAAAAAAATCAGCAAATACACGTCCCCCTGCTCACCGGCTGGAACAGTGACGAAGGATTTATATTCGGCATTTACAGCAAAGAAGATTTTGCAAAACAGGCCGCTGCGTTCGGTGCCGACTCAAATCTCTTCAGAAAATATTTTCCATCTGCTTCGGACTCGCAATCCCTTGCTTCACAAATTTCGCTTGCCGTAGATAAAACCATTGGACTGTCCCAATATCAATGGGCTTTGAAACAAAATGAAAACAGTAAACCGAATACATATCTGTATGTCTTCACACGGAAGCCCCCGGCAACAGGCGACAAAAAAAAATTCGGTGCCTATCATACGGCCGAGATCGGATATGCATTACATACCCTTGACAGCATCCAACGGGCCTGGGAACCGGTGGACCGAAGACTGGAGAAACTCATGTCTGCCTATTGGGTTCAATTCGTAAAAACCGGGAATCCAAACCTGCCCGGCCTGCCTGTATGGGGATCCTTTTCCGATCATGAGCCCCATTCCATGTTCTTCGGAGATACAACCATAGCAAGGCTTTTACCAGATAAAGAGGCCCTGGATTTTTTGTATAAAAGTTACCCCGGGAAATGATTACGATGACATAACGCAGGATTTTCAGAGACCCCATGCGCTATTAAATGAATCCGGTATCTTTCAGACAATTAACGATTTTTTAAGCCCCCCTTCCACGACGGCTTTTAACGATTCTCTATGATGTGGTTTAAAATAAGAATTGTTTTCATTTCCCTTTTCATCCCCTGCTGCCTGTCGGCCCAAAATATGCTGTGGAAAAATCTTCCGGTCGACAGTCTGAAAGATCTGACGGATATAATCAATGAAATCCGGCATAAGGATGTCAGAAAAGAAATGGCGGAAAGAAACAAACATCATATTCAGATCGGTATTTTTCCTGCTATAGGTTATACATTACAAACAGGGTTCGCGGTTGTTGTCAGTGCCAATGCGGTGATTTATAAAAAACACCGGTCCGCAAAAGATTCTACCAGCCTGCCTTCCACCATATCCACCAGTATTTCCTATTCGCAGAAGGAGCAGGTCATCCTGCCATTCCAGGCAACACTGTATTTCAATAATAATAAAACCATATTAATATCCGACTATCGTTATCTTAGATATCCGACCTATACATATGGTCTTGGGCCAAATACTACGCCCCAGGATTCTACTCTGCTGAACTATAAGTATTTCAAATTTCACCAGTCCGTATTATTCCAGGTTCACCCGCATGTATATATCGGTGCAGGATATATACTGGATTATTTTTTTGATGTGCGGCAGGTTCATAAGCAGCAGACGCCGTCGGATTTTCAGACGTACGGATCGGAGTCTACTTCTTTTTCTTCGGGTGTGTCACTTAATTTTATGCGCGATACCCGCGACAATACCATCAACGCCTATAAAGGCAACTATATCAATTTTGTGCTGGCACCCCGGCTAAAATTTCTGGGTTCCGATGCAAACTGGACCTCGATGATGCTGGAGTATCGAACCTATATCCGTTTTCCACGCAGTTCTTCCAATATACTAGCGCTGTGGAGTTATAACTGGCTTACCCTGAATGGCACGCCGCCCTACCTGATGCTTCCCAGTACGGGTTGGGACAAAACATTTAACACGGGGCGGGGATATATTCAGGGAAGATTCAGAAGTAATAATATGCTGGATGCAGAAGCGGAGTACCGGATTCAGCTCACGAGAAATGGTTTATTTGGTATGGCGGTTTTTACAAACTTTGAAAGTTTTTCGAATATCAGCACGTGGCAATTCGGAACTCCTGCACCTGCCGGCGGAATCGGGCTTCGAATAAAACTCAATAAATATTCCCGCACCAATATTGCTATCGACTATGGATTTGGACGGGAGGGATCGAGAGGGTTTTTCGTGAATCTGGGAGAAGCGTTCTAATACAAGTCTGGAAGACTGGAAGACTGGAAGTAGTTATTTAGTTGAGAGAGTTATACGATTAAATTTCCATACTTCCATTCTCATACTCTACTCTTTCAGTCTTCCAGACTTCCATACTTGCCTCTAGTTTTTCAGTATTTGATCGATTTCATTCAGTTCGGTATCAGAAAAACTCAGATTTTCAAGACACGCAATAGAATCAGTAACCTGTTCCGGTTTACTAACACCAATAAGCACCGACGTAACAGCATCGTGTCTTAAAACCCAGGCCAGTGCAAGTTGGGCGAGGTTTTGATTACGTTTCTTTGCCAGTTCATTCAGCTTCACGACTTTGGCGATTTTCTCCGGCGTAATGGCCGTCTCATCAATGGCACCATTTCCACGATGACTGAGCGCACGGGATCCTTCCGGAATTCCTTTCAGGTATTTATTGGAAAGTAGTCCCTGTGCCAGCGGACTAAAACATATGCATCCCACACCCTCTTTTTTCAGCACATCCAGTAATCCATCTTCGACCCACCTTTCGAACATGGAATATTTTGGCTGATGAATTAAACAGGGTGTTCCCATTTCACGAAGCATTTTAACAGCAGCTTCCGTTTCCCCTGGATTATAACTCGAGATACCTACATATAAAGCTTTTCCCTGTCGCACAAACAAATCCAGGGTTCGCATGGTTTCTTCCAGCGGTGTCGCCGGGTCCGGACGATGGTGATAAAAAATATCCACATAATCAAGTCCCATTCTTTTCAGACTCTGATCCATGCTGGCAACCAGGTATTTTTTTGAACCATGATCACCATACGGACCTGGCCACATACCCCAGCCTGCTTTGCTCGAAATAATCAGCTCATCGCGATAGGCTGCAAAGTCCTGTTTGAAAATCTTTCCGAAATTTTCTTCCGCTGATCCGGGAGGCGGACCGTAATTATTTGCCAGGTCAAAATGTGTGATGCCCTTATCAAATGCCAGCCTCAGAATTTCGCGCGCCGTTTCCTGGTTATCTATGTCTCCGAAATTATGCCAGAGGCCAAGTGATACAGCAGGTAACAGTAATCCGCTATTGCCCGTGCGGCGGTATTGCATTTTATCATAACGGTCGTCCCGGAAAGAATAACTCATGGTGTTTTTTATTGAAGAACAAAGATGGCAGGAAATTAAATGAAAATAAGCGTTCCGGAAAAACTTTCACGGAATTCCCTCAGTGTACAGCTTTTTTTTGAAAATCCGGTTGAAGTTTTCCCCCGCAAATTTTTTAACGATATATCCTCGTCTATGAACAGCAGCAATACTTTCCGGGCAAACGAAAATAAAAAAGTATTATTAAAATGTATTTATTTTTATGTACTCAACCACCGTTCTGTCCTCAGCCACCGCGAATTTGTATGCTGCACAACCAGATTATCAGTAAAATAATACCATTAAAAGTTAATCAGGTATTTAATAACACAGTCTATGAAAAATAACTTTGGTGATCACGAGTGTTATATGAAAATGAAGTACCTCCTCCATTTCTTACCGATATTATTTTTCCCTTTCCGCAGCCTCTTTGCACAGGCCTGCAGTGATCAACAGGCAACCGCTGAAACAAAGGCGCTCTATAAAAATCTTTATAGTCTCATCGGAAAGAATATTTTATTCGGTCACCAGGATGACCCGTGTTATGGTGTAGGCTGGAAATATATTCAGGGACGAAGTGATATCCGGGATCTGACCGGTGAGTACCCGGCGATTTATGGATTTGATTTGGGAAGAATAGAACTGGGCTGGGCACATAATCTGGACTCGGTTCCATTTGAGAAAACAAAATCATTTATCAGGGATGCCTATGAACGCGGTGGCGTGATCACCCTCAGCTGGCACCTGAACAATCCGCTGACGGGTGGAACGGCCTGGGATAATAAACCGGGTGCAGTCGCTTCCATATTGCCGGGTGGAACAAAAAACGCCCTGTATACCAGCTGGCTTGACCGGGTCGCTGCATTCCTGGGAACCCTGAAAGGTAAAAACGGAGAATCCATCCCCATCATTCTTCGTTTGTTTCATGAACTCAATGGCGGATGGTTCTGGTGGGGGAAAGATCAGTGCAGTCCGGAAGAAATGAAAAATCTCTGGCGTTATTCGATTCTTTACCTCAGAACAGAAAAAAATCTGCATAATATCCTGTTTGCGTTCAACACAGATAAATTCAACAGCGGAACTGAATACACAGAAAGATACCCGGGTGATGACCTGATCGATATCATGGGTTTTGACATTTACCAGGCAAATATATTGCGCGATAATACGGCATTCATAAATCTCTTTGGCAAGGATCTGAGCCTGCTCGACAGCGTGGCTTCATCCCATCATAAAATTCCGGCACTTACCGAGTTCGGCTATAACGAAATACCGGACAGCACCTGGTGGACAAAAGTATTTTTTCCGACCATCGAAAATCATCAGATGGTATATGCACTGGCCTGGCGTAATGCGGGTAAAAAGCAGTCCGGAAATGCCGAGTATTATGTACCTTATCCCGGTGCGGCTTCCGCACCTGATTTCAAAAAAATGTCAGGCTATGGGAAAATTTTATTTGAAAACAGGATAAAAACTAAAAACATTTACAAATGAAAAAATGGTATGCAGGTCTTATCGCATTTATTTTAATGAACGCATTTTGCGTGATCAGTTACGCGCAGAAGGACATTTACGAATTGCTTGTTTATAAATTAAAAACAGCTGACCAGATGGAGTCTACGGACAAATATCTGAAGGATGCTTATATACCCGCCATGCACCGGCTGGGTATTAATCAGATCGGTGTATTTAAACCGGTGGCGAACGATACGGCCGAAATCAGGAAGGTAATAGTACTCGTGCAATATATTTCGCTGGATGTATGGCAGAGAACTAAGTCAAATATCATGAATGATCCGGTATACACGGCTGCAGCAAAACCTTTTCTGGATGCAGATACGGCTCACCTGCCCTATTCAAGGGTGGAATCAAATATTATGGAAGCATTCCCTTATGCACCAAAACTGATTCCCACAACATTAAAATCCAATCCGGACGCCATATATGAATTGAGGAGTTATGAAAGTCCGACGGAAGAATTGCATCGCACCAAAGTAAATATGTTTAATGCCGGTGGCGAAGTGACATTGTTCAAACGGCTGGATTTCCAGGCGGTTTTTTATTCGGACGTATTGAGTGGCAGCCGGATGCCCAACCTGATTTATATGGTGGTATTTGCGAATGCAGCTGCCCGGGAGGAACACTGGAAGGCATTCGGATCAAGTCCTGAATGGAAAAAGATTTCAGTGGATCCGAATTACAGGAATAATATTTCAGTGAATCATATCGACAGCTGGATTTTGAAAAGAACATCCTATTCTGATCTGTAAAAAATAACGCTGTCAATCATATGGATTGCCGGATTTATAAGAACAGCACTAAAAGGAATTTTACTTCTTTACACCGCTATCCTTGGCCTTATAAGTCGTATCGGCCAAGGATGAATTATTCGCATTGTCGACCGCGCCGGAAGGAGGCAGGATGCCGTTGTTCGCCGCGGAATCCGGACCACCGTTCTTTACCGTAGTATCGCTGCTTTTGGGAGCATTCTGGTTATGGCTGTTATTACAGGAAACAAAAACCAGCAACAAGGCTGTGAGCGATATAATGAGAATATTTTTCATATAAATGATTTCAGGAATCCGTTAAATAATACGGCCACCGTGATGTATACTGGCATGAAATTTTAAGCAATACAAGTTAAAGGAATGCATATGACAAACAAAAATTACTTACACGACGATATACAGGATTCACCTGAGGATCAGGAAAAATTAAAACCCGATCAGGCCATCCTGAACCTGCCCGAGCTCAAAGATATTCCGGGGGCCAACCGATCAGGGAAAAATGCTTCTCTTCTCCCCGGGGATACGACTATTTCCTCTGCAGACGAAGAAGCCGACGACTTATTGGATGATGATGATGATGATGAAATGACGGAAGAAAATAATATGCGGGACGAAAGTAATGTTAGTCCGGTCGAAAAGAAAATTCTGAGGGATAGTTTAGATCCTTCGTATGATACCGATCTCCCGGTTCATTCTATTAGCCTGGATCGTAAAGACAATGAAGGAGTTTTATTAAATGAATCCGGTATGGACCGGGATTTATTCGGGGAAGACCTGGATGACAGCCTGGTGAAGGAAGAAGATGAGGAATCGGAAGGAGAAGACTAGCAATAAGGGAGCGGTGTAAAGCTGTGATCCATATTAATGTATTCGCGGATCTGATTACCCTCTTCATAAAATACCAGAAAAGATCTTCTGCGATCGTCTGTCTTTTTTTGAAGTTCCAGGATCTTATTGATCAGGAATTTTTTGTCTACCCAGGAGAAGCGGGTTTCAATCTTCAGAAAATCCTGTAAGGAGTAAATCATTTCGCCCCCCTTTAATACATGCACGGTACTGACAAATCCTCTTTCTGACGGCGCTGAAGTTTCTACTGAATACATAAGGGACTGCTTAATGAGTGAATTTACAAGACTGCCGAAGATTATTTTCGAAATATTATCCACAAGTTTTAAGAAGTTTTTCACATTATGGCATGTCCGGCTGTAAACGGGTCTGCGGTTTTTCGATATAAATAAAGGTTAACACCTGCCGGAATGATCATGTCCCCCGATCCTTCGGATCCCCGTTTTAGAAATCATCAGACCCGGGAATAGTTATTGCATAGCGTAATGAATATGAGATTAATATACACCAGATCTAAATATACCTTCTGGATATTTCTTGGGTTACTGACATTCCTTTCTCTGGCTTTCAGTTTTTACTACAACAGCCCGGTGAAAGGTTCCGTCAGTCCGTCAAACGGGGCCAGCCGGGCCTGGCTGATATCCAGGCGCGATACCCTGAACGCTCCCGTTATACAGGGAAATTTTATGATCACGAATGTAAAACCGGGGAATTATACGCTGATGCTGGAAGCGAAGCCGCCATTCAGAGACAGTTTTAAACAGGATGTGCTTGTAGTGGAAGGACAGCCCACCGATGTAGGTGTAATTGAAATGAATCAATGATCAAATCATGCAGCAACGTAAGGACGAGCAGAAAAAAAAAAGTAAAAACACGAAAGTAAAAATTCAGAAGGCTGGCGAAAATACCCATCTCGGATCTTCGAATGCTTTTGAAGAAACTGAAAATACAATTTCCAGAGATGCGGATAATATCAGTGATGAAAAACTGGATGAAATGTTAGGGGGTTCATAGTTTCCAATAATTGGAAAATATTTTCCAATTGAGTTGTAGATATATATCCTCAATGCATTTAATATAATTTATGGATAGTAAACTTTTTGGCATCATAATACGTATTCTAATAATAGAAACTCCCGCTCATGTTGAAAATAATGATCATTGAGGACGACCTGGATTTGTTGCATGGTCTGCGGTTTTTACTTCAGGCTTACCACTGCAAAATTTGCCCTTTGTCTGATGCAGATGAAATTCTAAAAACAGTTGGCCTTTTGCAACCTGACCTGATTTTACTCGACATCAAACTGGATCATAGTAATGGATTGGATGTTTGCAGGGAAATTAAAAACAGTTATTTAAAGAATATCCCTGTTTACATTATGTCAGGGCTACCCGATGTTGACAAAAAAGCATACGAAGCGGGTGCCGACTACTTTCTACCCAAGCCTTTTGATTCTGAAACATTGCTGGCAAAAATCAAAACGCTGGAAAATTCTTCCCTCGAGAATCAGAATTCCTGAACTGATCCCGGGGTAAAGATATTTCCGTTTTAATCCTGACCTTTACGCGTATTTTAATACTGGGTGTTTCCCAATTTGGTATTTTTTCCCAATACCGTATTTATTGAAAAAAACCGGTTAGCACTTTCAAAAACGGAAATCAGAAACTATCTTTATCTCCTCTTCCATCCTCTGATCACCCTTCGATCTCGTTTCCCATTGGCCGTATCCCAATAAACTGATCCAATCCTTTATAGACCGCTATGTCGTAACCCCCAAAGCGCATTCTTTAAATTGATCAGTATGAAGATGTCTACCTCTTGCCGGAATCTGATTATTTATATAATCCGGTTCAAAAAAAACAGAAAAGCCTTGCTTGCGTTGACCATCATTTCTTTTTTTCAGGTCAGCGAATTAAAAAGTCAGAACTGCAAACTTTGCTCTATTCCTTCTTTTCCCAGTGTTACCATATATCAGTCATTTCAAACAGGCCATGGGATCGGATTCGGCGCTGAAGCAGGTACCTGGAATAAAGACTCGGGAAAATTCAGTTATTTCGTCGGTACCAGTATGGTATGGGTTGAGAATAGCCAAACTGATGTGAAAACGATCAGTTCCCAAAAACAGGCTTTATTGAGTTTCTATCTGAAGGGCCAGTACCAATTAACGAATCATCTGTATGTAATCGCGGCTCCGGGTATTGTGGACCTGTCTTATTTTGATTTGCAGACCGGTTTCCGGTATGTGTTCCCGCTGACAAATGTGATCGGCGTCGGACTGGAACCAGCCTATTCATTCTATCAGCGGCAATTCGTGATCAATACCAATCTGCACTTTGCTCTGAAATAAAATAAAAAACCCATGAAGTGTTTTAAAACTTGCATGGGTTCAGGAAAGAAATATGATTAATGTACTTTATCTACGTTATTATATTTATCCGTCCAGTAAGCAATTTTAGCCTGGTCCTTCTTGGATTCATAAATAGTTACCAGCATATCATAAGAGTCTCTTAAAGCCACTTTATCCGCCTTCTTGAGCTTGGGCTGTGGTCCCAGAATCTGTTCTACTTTTTCCAGGTAAGGAATTGCTTCATCGAATTTTTTTGCGGATTGTGCCCGGTAATCCTGTCGTTGTTTTAATTCTGCCGCATTGGTATTACCTTTTGGTTTTCCCAATATCTGGAATTCAACCCCTTCATTATAGGCAATCTGTCCGAGCACCAGGTTGGCCTGCGGATAGTTGGGATTAATCTTTATACTGGCTAACAGCTTTTCCTGGGCTTTCTTAATGAGTTCATCAGAATTAGCTACTCTTTTGCCTGAACTTGTGTCCGTTGCATATTGATACAACTCCAATCCATAATTAAAAAAGTAAATGGAACTGTCGGGATGTGCTTTGTTAATTTCTTCGTATTTCGCAAAAAGGGAATCCTTGGGGCCGTTTTTTCTCAACACGTCCAATTGCAATTCATCATAAAAAATATCATTTGGATATTTTGATTTACCCAAGGCGATATACTTGGCCGCATTCGCCTTCTCAGCGGGACCTTTTCGGGTGTAATAATCCGAGAGCCATTTGTAGATTTCTCCCATATCATTGCCGCCGATTTTGGTAATGCCCGAGTCAGCAATGATCTTATAATAGATCAGCGCGGAATCCCGCTTTTCGGACTTTTCAGCCGAAATACCTGCGTACAAAGTGGACGTAGTATCCATGCTCTGTTTGATCCATCCCTGTTTATACATAAAACTGATGGCGGAAATCGCATTGGTAAAATCGGCGTAGGCTTCGGACCATTTTTGCGCATTATAGTTGGCAGCACCGATAGTGAAGAGACCCTGATAAATTTCATTCACGGGTTTATAGCCATCGGCAGCGAGCAGCACCGATTTCTTATCATCATATTGCACGTATTTTTTCAGCGCGTCCAGCGACTGGATCAGGGCGTCCGGGTATTGGCCCTTCAGGGTATTATCTGCCGCGATGGCATTATAAACCTTGACCTTGGTGTACCAGGCTTCCGGATTTTTCTGATTTTTTTCAACCATCAATACCTTGTCAATTTCGTCCTTGGCACCTGCGAGATTATTTGCCTTTAGTAAATCTTTTGCCTTGTCAACGGACTGGGCAAACAATCCGTTAAATATGACGGCCATTAAAAGGCTAAAAAACATCCGTTTCATGAGATTTTTATTTGAAGTTTTCTGATGACATTATTCTGGACTGGCTTCCGGTGGCAATATATCCAAAACCGGACCTTCCCCTCGTTTTATTTCCTCAATGGTAGATTCTTCATCCAGTTGGGTGATGGCGGCAATGCCATCTCCCTCGTCAAGCCGGATCAGTTTAACACCCTGCGTAGCCCGACCCAGCTCACTGATCCCATTAACCGGCATGCGGATCGTAATGCCCGATTTGCAGGTGATCATGAGATCTTCTTTTTCAGTAACATCAAGGATTCCGACCAGCTGACCGGTTTTATCTGTGACCTGAATGGTTTTTATTCCCTTGCCTCCGCGGTTCGTAACACGGTATTCTTCCACCTGGGTTCGCTTACCATAACCATTTTCACTTACTACCAGGACGGTTTTAGATTTATCGTCCTTGTTGACACATATCATGCCAACCACCTCATCAGAACTGTCATCAACTTCTATTCCGCTCACACCGATAGCACCTCTTCCGGTGGGTCTTACATTTTCTTCCGGGAATCTGATGGCCCGTCCGGATTTTATTGCCATCATGATTTCACAATTTCCGTCTGTCAGTCTTGCTGTCAGCAGCTGATCATTCTCTAATATCGTGATCGCATTTACGCCACTTTGCCGGGGCCGGCTGAAATCTTCCAGCTGTGTTTTTTTGATAACTCCCCGCTTGGTACAAAGCACTATATAATGACTGTTCAAAAATTCATTATCCTTCATGTCCTTCACATCGATGATCGCTTTGATTTTATCATCCGGTGGAATCTGGATCAGATTCTGAACGGCACGCCCCTTGCCAACCCGGTCGCCTTCGGGAATCTGGTAAACATTCAGCCAAAAACATCGGCCTTTTTCTGTAAAGAAAAGAAGGGTGTGGTGCGAACTGGCAACAAAAAGATGCTCGATATAATCTTCGAGCCGGGCCTTGCCCCCGCTTAAACCTCTTCCTCCCCGGCGTTGCTGACGGTATTCAGTGGCTGATGTCCTCTTGATATAACCGTTATGCGAAATCGTAATCACAACATCTTCTTCCTTGATCAGATCCTTGATCTGCACTTCATCATCGAGGTATGTAATTTCCGTTTTGCGTTCATCCCCAAATTTTTCTTTTATGTCAATAAGCTCTGCACGAATCAGGGCAAAACGTTTTGATTCATCCTGCAATAAATCATTCAGGTAGGCAATATGCTTTTGTAATTCATCATATTCATGCCGGATCTTATCTCTTTCCATTCCGGTGAGACGTTGCAAACGCATTTCCAAAATGGCTTTTGCCTGAATTTCACTCAGTCCCCAGCCTGCATTGATCAGGTTGTCCTTGGCCAGTTCCGGTGTGGATGAAGAACGGATCAATGAAATCACTTCGTCCAGGTGATCGAGTGCAATCAGATAACCCTGTAGTATATGCGCTCTTTTTTCTGCTTCCTTTAATTCAAATTGTGTACGGCGGATTACGACTTCGTGCCTGAATTCCACAAATTCTGAAATGATCTCTTTCAAATTCAGTGTGCGCGGACGGCCCTTTACGAGTGCCACGTTATTGATACCGTAAGAAGTCTGTAGTTCAGTATGCTTGTACACCTGATTTATCACCACATTGGCAACCGCGTCACGACGCAGATCGATGACGATACGGATACCGTCTTTTTCGCTGGATTCATTACGGACATCGGAGATACCTTCAATGATCTTTTCATTCGTCAGCTGCGCAATGCGATCACAAAGCGCATCAATATTAACCTGGTATGGCGTTTCAGTAATAATGATCTGCTCACGGCCACTGGCCTTTGTATCCACATGCAGTTTTCCTCTGAGCACCACGCGGCCACGGCCTGTATGCATGGCAGCTTTAACACCCTCCATTCCGAAGATCACGCCGCCGGTAGGGAAATCAGGCGCTTTGACATACTTCATCAGTTCCTCGATGGAAATATCCCTCTTATCAATAAATGCCACACAACCGTCAATGGATTCAGCCAGGTTGTGCGGAAGCATATTGGTAGCCATCCCCACTGCGATGCCGCTGGCACCGTTGATCAGCAACTGAGGAAAACGGGCCGGAAGAATGGTCGGTTCGGTAAGTGATTCGTCAAAATTCGGTTGAAAATCGACAGTTTCCTTGTCAATATCTTCCAGCATGGCTTCAGCCAGCCGGTGAAGGCGGGCTTCCGTATAACGCATGGCTGCCGGACCGTCTCCATCCTGGCTTCCGAAATTACCCTGCTTATCGATCAGCATATACCGTATACTCCATTCCTGCGCCATTCTGACCATGGTATGATAGATCGCTGCATCCCCGTGCGGATGGTATTTACCCATGACTTCCCCCACGATACGGGCCGATTTCTTGAAGGGCTTATTACTGTTGCTGCCCAGTTCATTCATTCCATATAGGATGCGGCGGTGCACCGGTTTGAGACCGTCGCGCACATCCGGCAATGCCCTGCTTACAATAACCGACATAGAATAATCTATGTAGGCCATTTTCATTTGCTCTTCGATGTTGATCGATACAATACGATTATTATCCTGCGTTTCTTCCGGTATGATGTGTTCTTCCATAGTAATTTAAGACCCCGTAAAATCCAAGTTTTTACAGGGCCACCAAAGGTAATGAAATCAGGAGGGTTCGAGACGAAAAAGAGAGTAAAAAACAGTCGTTCTACAAGGTATTTTATTCCAGCCAGGCTCCCTTTACGAGCCCCTTTTCAACTTCCACGTATATATGTTCCTGTATAGTGGTCGCAACAGATAAACCCACATAGTCCGGCTTGACGGGGAAAGCATTATGGCTCCTTTCAACAAGTACCAGCGTTTGTATTTTTTTGGGGCTCGTGTCAAGAAAAGGCCTGATGGCATACATCAGGGTCTTGCCACTGTTCGATACATCGTCGATCAAAATGACCACTTTGTTTTTGAAGTCGAGTGGCCTGCTGATCTCAACGGTCGTAGGGTTTTTTTTGTCCAGACTCACTGTAATCAATTCAGTATGCAATCCTGAAATTTCAGCCAGTAACCGCTGAATGGTTTCTGCGATCACTGTTCCGCTCTCCCTGATGCCTGCCAGAATAAATGATGTTTCACCAAAATTATTCTCCAGGATTTCAAACGCCATCCGCTTTAATTTTTTTGCGGCTACTTCCGGACTCAAAATATAATTCTTCTCCATGCCCCAAGGTAAAGAAAATCATAATTCCTGCAAATCTGCTATAACTTCAGGTCTCAAATCCGGTTCATGCAGCTGGTTCAGCAAATCATGTTCGTTTTACTTGCCGTCGCCGCTATCGGACTCTTTAGTCGAAATGCCCTTCGCATACGTAGAAATATCCTGCTTGGAAAAGACGAGGATTTCAGTGATCATGCCTCAGCCCGCTGGAAGAATTTGCTTTTATTGGCCTTCGGCCAGAAAAAAATGTTCCGGAATCCACTGGTAGCCGTTCTGCACTTTTTTATTTATGCTGGCTTCATCATCATCAACCTGGAAATACTGGAAATTTTTCTGGATGGTCTTTTTGGAACGCACAGACTTTTTTCCATTCCGATGGGCGGCTTATACAGCTGGCTGATCAATTCATTTGAAATACTGGCGATCTCCGTCCTGATTGCCTGCATCGTTTTTTTGTGCCGGAGAAATATTTTAAAACTGCGTCGTTTCATCAGTCATGATCTGGATGGATGGCCCCGGTCGGATGCCAATTATATTTTAATTACAGAGATCATCCTGATGACACTTTTCCTGACGCTGAATGCCTCTGATACATTATTGCAGGAAAGAAGTTATACTCATTACGCATTTCATCACACCGGAAATTTTCTGATTTCCCATTGGATGCATCCTTTGTTAAACGGATTGTCAGATCATCAGCTGGTGATTCTTGAGAGATCATGCTGGTGGCTGCACATCGCCGGCATATTTGCTTTTTTAAATTATCTGCCTTACTCCAAACATCTTCATATACTGCTGGCATTTCCAAATGCTTATTTTGCAAGGCTTCTGCCGGAAGGGGAAATGCGGAATATGAAATCGATTCAACAGGAAGTATTGTATTCGATGCAACCCGAACTGGCCCCGCCAGAGTCATCGGCGCCTTCCGGTTTCGGAGCCAGAGACGTGATGGATCTGAGCTGGCGTAACCTGCTGGATGCCTATGCCTGCACAGAATGCGGAAGGTGTACCGCGGCTTGTCCGGCGAACATTACAGGGAAAAAACTTTCCCCCCGCAAGATCATGATGGATACAAGAGACCGACTGGAAGAAGTGGGAAAAAATATTCGCTCGAACGGTTCATTCAAAGATGATGGGAGACAATTGCTGAAAAATTATATTTCGGTGGAAGAATTAAGAGCCTGTACAAGTTGCAATGCCTGCGTGGAAGAATGTCCCGTTAGTATCAGTCCGCTGGAAATTATCCTGGAGCTTCGGAGATCCCTGGTTATGGAAGATTCAGACGCACCTCCTGAATGGAATACGATGTTCGGCAATATTGAAAATAATTTTGCCCCCTGGAAATTCAGTCCGGATGAAAGAGATGCCTGGAAAAATGGTTAGGGCCGGAATACACGGTATAATTGCGCAGCAGCAGCAATAATGAAAACGATTCCCATTAGTTTATTGAGTGTACGGTTGCTTGTCTTCATTTTCGTGACCAGCCAGTTCCCTCCATATATATAAATGATCAAACCGCCCATGGTGCCAACACCGGATCCCAGTGTAAAAAGATTAAACTGCATAAAACCGGGTTTCAACAATCCCAGATTTATAAAATATCCGGTCCAGATAAACCAGAAAGGAATCTGTGCCGGATTCAAAGCACTCATACTTATACCAAGTAAAAACCGGCTGAGGCGGTAGTTCAGCATGAAAGCTTTTTTTTCTTTATCCTGTCCTTGTGTGGCGATCAGAATGATAATGCCCAGAGCGGCAAATAATGCAATCGTGATCCAGTTGAAAATCATAAAGACCAGCTGATGTGAAAGGATCCATTGCATTCCCGACAGTACCAAACGGAGATATAACATCTCTATCAATGCGATGCCGGCGGAATATTTCCAGGCATTCCGGAAATTTTCCTGCACGGCAATCTGTGTAGCCGTCATACTGATGGTACCCAGGGGGAGCTGCCCCAGAAGACTGAGGATAAAGCCGAGCAGTATGGTGAAGATGGATTGCATATGTTTCTGATCGATGACCGATCACCGATCACCGTTGGTCGTTGAGTGTTTGTCCTGAATCACGATACCCGATGTAAGACAACGCTTGACACCTAAACCCTACGGTCAACGGTCATCGGTCAACGGTCAACGAAAATTATATTTTTATTTCATCCAGTTTTTTTGAATCCGATTTATCCTTTTTGAACATCTCCACTCCTTCCTTCAATGTTAAATAAGAATAACCGAGTTTGTGATTTGCCCGGCTTATTTTAAAAAGAATTACCCAGTGCCTGATGATTTCCTTCCAGGCAAAAAATATAGAGTGCCGGGGATCATAGATATGTGTAGGCTCACTGCCTGCGCCGTTCACTTCCAGTATGAAAAACGATTTCCCTTCTTCGAGTAGTTCCCTGCTCTGATACCGGATATCCATTCTTCCAAAATAAAATAAAGGAATCTGCCGGCAGATTTCATCAATAACATTCACAAGTTTTACATTGATCGACCCGCTGTCATCCAGGAACAAAGCACCCCTTGCGTGATTTCCATAGGGAACGACAGTAAAAACTTCGCCGGGCGCAGGTACATAATTCAACACATCCGGCTCGGTTATTTCCAATCGGGACAGCTGTAAAATAGCACGGGGATTGGCCTTCAGCAGTTCGCGGACATTCTGATTTCCATCTCCGGTCACTTTTAAGAATTCTTTGTGTACGATACCGGAAATTTTTCCTTTTGGCTGACCCGGGAATCGGTAATAAAAAATGCCTGCCTCTTTTTCATATGAAATAAATTCCTGCACATGAAAATCAACAGACACAGATGAAACATAATTCAAAACAGCTCCTGCATCATCCAGTCTTTTAATACCTCGTCCCCTGGCACCTATATCCGGTTTGCCAATCATGGGAAACCGGAAATCCGCCTGCATTAGTTTATCAAGAACTGCATCCGGATTGGAGCGTGCAGGAAAAAAAATAGTTCTGGGTTGCCATTGTGCAGGGACCAATTCGTAAATATCCTTCTTCGATTCTCCCAGGAATCCTCCATTTTTTATTTTTGGATTGGAAGCTGCATAGAAAAAGAATGAACGGGCCCTCAGACAAAGAAAAATAAATACCGGATAAATGGGAATATAGACTGTATTGAAACTCCAGTATTCCCAATGAAATAACCGAATCCAGAAGGGCTTTTTTTTCCAGCCCGCGATGGAGTTCATGCTTTTACCTGCACCGTTTTTTGAAAGGCAAGAATGGATTCCGTGGTTTCTCCGCTCCGTAAATCCAGGTATCGGAAACTGGCGGTTTCAGGAGAAAGACGTATGGAACTAATGCTATTGGTAAACAATTTGTGATCCCGGTTCATCATGATATCATTAAAGGGATCTCCGTCACCACCCTTTTGATGAAAATGAATAATATCCAGGCTGCCTGGATAGTCGCTTTCACGTAACCAGGTATAAAACCATTCTTCCCTTTTCCTGATCGCCACCGGATCATATAAAGTAACGGAAGACCAGATATGGGGTTTATTTACATTCAACAACTCCAGCCATTTCATCTGACCGTCCCATTTACCGGAATAAAGATTTTTATTTTCAAATAAAATAACCGTGAAGGGTTCAATACCATTGAAATCTGATTCTTCAAAAGCGTCCGCGGGCGCCGGACTTGAGATCAGATCGAGTAAAACCAAGCCCCTGCTTTTCCGGTAAGAAATGCCCGGTTTATGAATTCTGATGGCACCGTTTAATAATACGCCTGCATGCCCGTTTTCGTTGACCGCAATCCAACTGCCACCGCTCTGAGGATCTTTTGGAAAAAGTATATGGCAGCCGTTTATTTCATAAATCTCCGGAAAAAATGCAATTGGGCGGCCAGCCTGTTCATCGCGGCTGGATGTAAAAAAAAAATGACTGCCTGCCGGAATAAAAGTTACTGTGCACATTGTTTCCTGTACTTGAGTGTGGATAAAGCTACGCCGTATGAATCATCCACGGGCAGATCACCCAATTCCCTGAGTCCGACACGAATCAGCGCCATATGATGAATGGTATGCTCCAGATTATAAGCGATCTCCCTGAAATAATTCGTAACGATTTTCTCCGGTTCGTCCTGCAGTTCATTATAATAAGTCAGGAGGTACAAAGTCTTGTTTTCCCTGGAAATTTGCCGGCTGATCTCTTTCAGAATGTCCGTTGCGAAATCTTTATTGGTTTCTATTTGTTTATCCCGTTTCCTTTTTTCGTAATCCACCTCCCCTTTCAGATAACCGGCATCCAGGCACTGAAACATTTCGATAATGTGACGAACATGCTGCCCGATGGTATTGCCGGACAAATTTCTACAGGAATATATGTATTGATCAGGCTGCAGCTGATTCAATGAATCAGTCAGCTGAAGGAAGACTTGCCGTACGGCTTTTTGCAGTTCCATAAAAGTCGTTTTCTAAAAATAATATTTTTTTATTTACCGGGCGACTACTTTTATATCAACCGTCACTTCGTCAGACAGTGTACTGGAACCGCCGATATCATAATCCTTCCGGTTCATTTTAAAACTGCCTGAAAATACCCAACCGTTGCCATTTTTTTCAACGGTAAATGGCATCGTAATTTCTTTACTTTTGTTTTTGACCGTTAACGTACCCAGTGTTTGGTACGACCCCTTTTTCCCAGTCTCTGTCACGGAAGAAGATACGAAACGGATCAGCGGATAGTTTTTCACGTCGAAATAGGTTGCTTCCTTCAGGTGCGCATCCCTCGATTCATTGTCGGTATCGATGCTCTCCGCTTTAAGGGTTACCCGGAATGAAGATTTGGTCAGGTCATCCGGATTAAAATCAATGTCACCTTCCGGAGCATTCAGCGATCCACCTGTTTTAAAACCAAAATTCTTCAGACTGAACCGCACACTGGATTCACTCGCAACCGGATGATACTGGGCAAAACTACACTGGAACGACAAAAACAAGAAAACGAATAATCCCTCTTTAAACATAAAATATCTCAGATGATGGTACGAATCGCCCCTATTTCCTTTTCAGTTGACTCTCCAACCTTGTCTTATAAATAAAAACTAACAGGGCACAACAGACAAACGTAACGACCGCATAGATAAAAAGCAAGGCATCTCCTCCAAAAAAAATCCCAATTTTAGTCAGGTGGAAATATAAGGCGCCGGTCATCATTACCAAACCCAAAATAGCTCCGTATCCTGTATATCGCGGAATCAATATCAGGATGGCAGCAACCAGTTCCAACACACCTGTTCCGATTCGTCCATAAGGTTCCATCCCAATGCGTGTAAACAGTTGAACCGATTCTGGCTGGGCAGTAAATTTGAAATAAAGTGTCTGGAGCAGAATGACGGCCGGAACCAGCCTCAGGATCCAAATTCCAATGGTGCGAATAATCATTTGGTTGTTTTTAGGTTTATCGGTTTAGAATTTTTTGCCAGTTTGCATCTGCCTGGGTGTGGAGTCTGGACTCATCCAGATTCCATGTTTTCAGCGTATTATTAAAAAACCGGTTATAAAAAAGAAATAATTTTCCATTGATAATTTTAAAAGTCTCCGGGTCAACTTCAACCTTCGAACCATCATGGCCCATGGCATAAGCGCACCAGCCTCCATATTGCGGTTCGAACTTTTCCGGACTTGCCTGGAAACTGTTCAGATCCGCCGCACTTGCAAAATGATAGTTTACTCCATGGAATGAGGAAGAAAATGCAGATTTCCCCTTTTCAGCCTTACCCATGGTAAAGTAGGCCACCGGATCGTATCCTTTAATCGCGACTCCGTCATCCAGGTTAAACTGCTTTTTCCGGAAATCATCAGCCTGCGAGAATCCCGTGGATGACAAGCATAATGATAAAACAGTCAGCAGTACTTTCATTTTTAAAATTTGATCAAAACTATACTGCTTCCGGACCATCGTTTGTCGGTTAATTGACAGAAAGCCGTTTTTGTAAGTTTTTAACATTCAGAAAGCAGATCTCCTGGCGCTTATAGGAAAGGATTCCTTCGGCTTCCAGTTCATTGATCATAGTTGTGACCGTTTGACGGCTGGATCCGATGAGGTTTGCAATATCCTCATGTTTCAGGTAGTTCGGTATGCAGAATCCTTCCGGCATGGTTTCACCCAGTTTGTTTTCCACCAGTTGCCAGAAAAAATGAGCCAGCCTGGTTTTTACGTCTTTGTTTAAAAGATTCAACAGACGGTTTTCTATTGTCCTTAGTTTGGCCCCAACCTGTTTACTATATCGCAGGGCAAGATCCGGGCGTTTTTTCAGCAGTTTTTCAAAATCCTCAATATAGAAGGCACAAATGCTCACATCTTTCTTATAAGCCTGCGCAAATTCTCCATGGAGGTTACTTCTTTCCAGCGTGATTTGTCCGAATAATTCACCCTTTTGAATGATCTCGCTGACTTTTTCATTCCCTTCCGAATCGATATGGCCAATGCGGATATAACCTTCTTTCACAAAATAAATCTTGTTATGATTATAGGCCTCAAAATAAATGTATTCGCCTTTCGGCACTTCAATAAAATGGTGTTCGATTTTCAATTCTTCATAATCTTCATCGGAAAGATGACACCAGAGATCGTAATTGCGGATTAAAAGCATTTTATCTTCAACGGACATAATGGGAATTATCCTTAAAATTACCGAATCAGCAATTAACCGGCAGGCAATTTTACTTTAGATTTACACGGTAAAATTTTTATACATGGATATACCCGTTATGGCAGAGCTTGCAGGCCGCGGAGAATCTCCGGAAATTTTGTTTTGGGTGGGTTGTTCGGGTAGTTATGACCAGCGTGCGCAAAAAATCACGAGGGCATTTGCGGGCATTCTTAACCGGATAGGAATCCGGTATGCCATTCTGGGCAAGGAGGAATTGTGTACAGGCGACCCGGCCAGGCGGGCGGGCAATGAGTTTATATTTCAAATGATGGCCTATCAGAATATTCAGACATTAAATAATTACAAGATCAGCAAGATCGTAACTGCCTGTCCGCATTGTTTCAATATTCTGAAAAATGAGTATCCCGAACTGGGTGGTAACTATGAGGTGATTCACCACACTGTTTTTCTTCAGCAACTGATCGATCAGGGAAGGATCCGGTTAAAAGAAGGCGGATCTTTTAAAGGAAAAAAAATCACTTATCACGACAGTTGTTATCTGGGAAGGGGGAATGGCATTTATGACGCGCCGAGGAAAATTTTAGAAGCGCTGGATGCCGAGCTTGTTGAAATGAAACGTTGCAAAAGCAAGGGACTTTGCTGCGGTGCCGGTGGTGCCCAGATGTTTAAGGAAGAAGAAAAAGGAACTACGCGGATCAATTTTGAAAGAACCCATGAGGCCATCGAAACATCCGCGGCATTCATTGCCTCCGCCTGTCCTTTCTGTAATACCATGCTTACTGATGGTGTGAAGCACGAAGAAAAGGAGGATAAGGTCAGGGTGCTGGATGTCGCAGAAATGATCCTTATAGAGCTTAACGCTTAAAGCGGAACGCGGAACGCTTAACGCGAGTCAGGCTGCTTTCACACTTCCAGACTTCCAGTCTTTCATACCCGATCATCTGAATTGCCAAGCAATTCAGATGATCGGGGTCCGCAGTTAAATAAAAGATCCAGGATTGAAAGATTCGGAAAGAATCCTGTTCTCTCCTCAAATACCTGCCGGTATTTCACGGGTTTCCATTCCATAAAATTTTTTGGTAATACCCTGTTGCGCAGATCCGTGATGCCATCGCTTTGATAGGGTATGGCGGAATCCGTGAAAAGGATCCCCGTGCGCCAGGCCAGTTTTTCCTTTATCCATTCCAGACAACACAGATTCCAATCCGTCAGTAGTTCAAACGGCCGCTGATAAATCGCTGCAAGTTCATCCTCATAGAAATCAAAAAAAGGAGACCGGTTGTAAGCAGACCGGATGGATTTAAAATGTCGTGACTGCCATTTTTCGGTGTCAGAAATCCGGACTTCATTCATGGGTAACTGCTGATTCCTTCCTTGTTGCAATGGAACCGATAATGAAATAATTCCCTGCGCTCCGGCGATCAGACAACGGTTTCGAAAACTCATTTTTCGATAGATATCATATATATCTAAATAGAAATATGTTTCTCCATACAAAGTCGAAAAGAAGCTAATCGGTGGAAAGTATTGTAATTCAAAAACTATCATGCAAAATCAGTAAGGATTCGAAAGTAACTAATATTTTGATTGAAACAGCTGGTATTTGATGTAAAAACTAATCTATATTAATTACAGTCAACTATTATAAAATATTAATAATTAATATAATAGACAACTATAATTTACTAAATTAATTGTCCTGAACTCTATAGCAATCAGATCTGCGTGAAACAGTATATTTCCAATATTTTTAGCATTGAAAAAAACCGGAGGAAAGTATGGAAGAATGGAAGTATGGAGGTATGGAAGTACCCTGCCCTGCATTAAGCGTAAGGAATAGCATTAAGCCTTAAGCCCGTGCCTTAGCCTTGGCCTTAGCCTTAAGCCTTTGTCTTTGTAATCAGGAAGCAGAATCTGCTCAGCTTACCCTGGAAGTCAAATGGCGTGGTTGCCCGGGTAATATCCTTCACGGTGCAGTCCGTTAATGATTCTATTTGTAGTTGGAAGCGGCTGAAGTTTGTACTGAAATAAATCACGCCGCCGGGCTTCATGGCGGCCAGCGTCTGCCTGATCAGAACCGGATGATCCTGCTGGATATCCAGGAAATCCTCCATCCTCTTGCTGTTGCTGAATGTCGGCGGGTCCATAATGACCAGGTCAAAATATCCGGCGGGTAGTCCGGGCAGATATTGTTTTACGTCTTCATGCAGATAAAAATGTTTTGCCGGATCATAAAATCCGTTCAATTCCATGTTTTCGGTTGCCCATTTCAGGTAGGTCTTGGACAGGTCCACGGAAACCACTTCTGCAGCTCCTCCGGAGGCGGCGTACACCGAAAACGAGCCGGTATAACAAAACAGGTTCAATAGTTTTTTGCCTTCAGCATGTGCCCGCACCATAGACCTGGTCATGCGGTGATCCAGAAATAATCCGGTATCCAGATAATCAGTGAGATTGATTTTGAATTTCAATCCCTGTTCCCTGACCAGTATGTATTCTTTTTCGTCATACAGCTTTTGATATTGGTCCTGTCGGTTTGATTTACGCTGTCTCGTTCGCAATACGATCCGCGATGCAGGAATTCCGGTAATCTCCTCAACGATTGTTTTGCAGCCGTCCAGCCATTCATCGTGCTCCGACTCTTCCATATGGTGATTACGACGATATTCTGCCACATAGAGCCAGTCTTCATACATTTCAATACACAATGGAAATTCCGGCAGGTCATGGTCATAGATCCTGTAACAACTGACTTCCTGCCGTCTGGCCAGTTTGCTCATATGCCGGAACACTTTAGTGAGGCGGTTGCGGAACATGGCGGCCTTCTCAGGAGAAATCATGAGAGGCAAGATAGTGACTTCGGTTAAAAATCGCGGAGTATCCAGCGGTGCAGCACGCTGCCATTCCAGGTTCCCGGTACGATGATCCGGCGTATAGAGTACAGCGGGTCTACGGGATCAGGTTTTTCATTCAGCTGGAAGGCGGCTACAAAGCCTCGTTTTTTGAGCTCCGGAAAAGCGGCTGTATTCCATAATCCAAAAGGATAGGCGAAGTATTTTATACTTTTCCCGGTGATCTGTTCCAGTTGTTTCGTGGGCTTGTCGAGCTGGGTTATCCAGTCATTCCCCTCATATTTTTTTACGTTGTGATGGTCCCAGGTATGTGAGCCAATGGTATTGCCATCCTCTGAAAGCGCATGCACCTGTTCACGGCTCATATAATGTGCTTTGCCCAGGGATACGGTCATGATAAAAAACATGCCCTTGAATCCATATTTCTTCATCTCGGGATAGGCAACGGTAAACTGATCCAGGTCGGTGTCATCGAAGCTCAGCATGATGGGTTTGGAAGGCAGCCTGGCGCCCGATATCAGGTAAGCATATAATTGGTCCGGAGAGATGGTATGATACCCGCTGTCGGCCAGCATACGCATCTGAGCGGCAAATGCCGCAGGGGGGACGATATAGTCACGCGAAATCTTTGAATCCGTCGGCTTCCAGTCACGTATCTGATGATAACACAGAATAGGTACTTGTTTCTTCGAAAGTATCACAGAAGCCTTCGGAACAACCGCCGCGGGCGTTGTTATGGCAGATGGCTCAGTAAAGGACTTTTTGCCATTATCAGCAGTTGCTAAAGTTCCCGTAAAAGAAGCAGTGCTGGTCTGACTTAGTTCCGAAGGAATCGAATCAGGAAATGACTGGCAGGAAAAAATAAATAACAGAAAGCTGCAGCTAAGCAATTTCAGTTTCATGGGAATCGGATTTCAACATGAATAACGCTTCCACCCCATTCATTTATTGCGTTGGATGGTAATACCTTTCATGTAAATTGCAGAAGTCTAATTTTAAAACTTTTTCCATGCGTTGGAATCTGACCTGGCTGTTCATCCTGATTTCATTTTCGTGTTTTTCCCAGGAACCTTACCTGTTTATCGGAACCTATACCAATGGGAAAAGCAAGGGCATTTACGTTTATAAGTTTAATACAAAAACAGGATCAGCAACCTCCGTGAGCAGTATAGAAGCGAAAAATCCTTCTTACCTCAGCGTATCAAACGACGGAAAATTTTTGTATGCTACCGATGAAGAACAACAGGGCGGATCTGTGGGCGCTTATGCTTTTGAACCAACTACCGGTCAGCTTGCCTTTTTGAATGCACAATCGAGCCAGGGCAGTTGTCCCTGTTATGTTTCTGAAGATAAAACTGCCAAATGGGTTTTTGTAGCGAATTATTGTTCCGGTAGCCTGGCAGCACTGCCGGTCAACACTGATGGTTCCCTGGCACCTGCCATGCAAGTCATCCGGCAATTCGGAAAAGGTGCGGACACTGCCAGGCAGGAAGCCGCGCATGTACATTCCACTATTTTTTCGCCGAACGAAAGATTCCTCCTGGAAGCAAACCTGGGAACAGATCAGGAACATGTGTATATATTTCATCCCAATGAAAAGATTCCGCTGATAGAGCCATTTGATTCCGTGGCGACATTGCAACCCGGATCCGGCCCGCGGCATATTGCATTTCATCCAAATAAATCAGATGTATATATTCTCAGCGAATTATCGGGTACCGTGGACGCGTTCCATTTTAATTCAACCAGCGGCAAGATGAGCCATTTCCAAAGAATACGAACGACGCCGGAAAATTTTAAAGGATTTGCCGGCAGCGCCGATATACATATCCATCCCGATGGAAAATTTTTGTATGCAACCAATCGGGGAACATCCAATACCATCGCTGTCTTCGAAATACGGAATGACGGCAGATTGATTATTAAACAAGTTATTTCTGTAGAAGGAAAACATCCCCGCAATTTTGTTATTGATCCCGGCGGACATTTTTTGCTGATTGCTAATCGTGACACGGACAATATTGTTATTTTTTCCATTGACCAGGCTTCTGGTTTATTAAAGGCAACCGGGAAAGAAATTAGTATTCCAAATCCCGTCTGTCTGAAGTTTTTGGAAAATTGATTTGACGGTTGGCGGTTAACAGTTGAGGGTGATCGTATATCGTTTATCTCGAATCGATCCACGATTGACGATCACTAAAAGCGTTAAGCATTTCGCGTTAAGCGTTTCGCGTTAAGCGTTACTTGTTATTTCAAAGTAGTAAAAATTAAAGCTTATGTGGTGGATCTACGCCCTGCTCTCTGCCTTTTTTGCCTCGCTGACGGCCATTTTTGCAAAAATTGGTGTGACAAATGTAAACTCCAACCTCGCAACAGCCATCCGGACGATTATCATTTTACTGGTTGCCTGGTCGATTGTTTTTTTTCGGGGAGAGCATAAATCGATACCGGGATTGTCGAAACACAATCTTTTTTTTCTCGTCATTTCAGGACTGGCTACTGGATTGTCATGGATATTTTATTTCAAAGCCCTTCAGCTTGGAAAGGTCTCGCAGGTCGCACCGGTCGACAAGCTAAGTGTTGCATTAACCATCCTGTTATCGGTCATTTTTCTGGGAGAAGCATTAAGCTGGAAAACCGCCGTCGGCGCTCTGCTAATTATTGGTGGTACAGTAGTGCTGATTTTTTAGACCGGTTTTTGATTTTTAGTTCCGGCTGCGCAAATCACTTCCAGACTTCCAGTCTTCCATACTTTCGTACTTTTACAAGTCTTCCAGTCTTCCAGTCTTCCAGTCTTTCAGTCTTGCCGTATGCTCCTGAAGTAGGCCAGTATCTCCTCCCAGTTATTCATCCGCTGGTGATGGTTATAATTCATATTGTGCGCTGCCGTGAACATCAGGGGAATCCCTGAAAAATTATCCAGGTTTTTTAGATGATCGTCGATCAGGAAATCTGTTTTTATGATGCTTTTATCGCCGCAGAAAACAATATTCTTCCAGTGAACAAATGGAAAATACTCCTCCAGCCACAGTTTCTTTTCATATAGGGAAAGTGGATATTCCATAGCGGCGGAAACAATATAAACATCAAAATCCTTCATCAGGGTGTGTATGGCCTGCACGGCCCCGCCAATCAATGGAAGTGTTCTGAAAAAACCAGCTGTATTCACATAACGCGATACGGCTGTTTTGTCGGGAAAGGACTGACTTTCCGGAATGCCCAGCATGGCGCTCCTGTCGAATTTTTCTCCCGATTCTGTCTCGTAATATTTTATGAAATGTGTTTCCGTATCTGCCAGTACACCGTCCATATCTACTGCAATGGAAATCCGGCGCGGTTTTTTTTCTGTCATTTTTAAAGATATCTTTCCCTTACTATATTTAGGTGATGTTTGTGATGCCCGTAAATGAGATTCACGAGATATCGCACGGACAGAGAGTAATTATTTGCAAGTCCCTTTCTGTCTAAAGCTTCATCTGATAAGGATTCAACGAAAGCGATACTGGATTCCCTGACCAGGGAATATTCCCGCAAAATATCTTCCTTCTCTCTGTCATTGGCGCAGGCATTCAACGCATACAGGCTTTCTTCAAACCCCGGCAATGGTGTTTCATCCCCCCGCGAAAATCGCAAAGCCCTGTAAACGAAAATGCGTTCCGTATCCGACATATGGAGCAGCATATCCTTGATTGTCCATTTGCCGGGCGCGTAACGGTAATTCATTTTCTCTTCATTAAGCGGATTTATGAGTTCCTCCGTTTCGGAAAAAATGTCTTCCAGATGAATCAGCAGATTACCATCGTCGGGCACCAGCTTTATATAGCGCTCCATATAGGGTGGTCCCTGCTCAGCAGGTTTATAAATTTTTTTCAAATCAAATCATTTCAAATACAAATTTACGAAACTCCTGCCCGATACCCGCGACAATTTCCGAAAAGCCTTTTCTTCCCCCACCGGTTTATTTACAAATAAATAAATAAAGTCCACTGTATTTATTGACCTAAAATGCAGCCATATGATTGCAGCCTGATCAGATCATATAGCCGGGTGGTTATGCGTGGGTCTCAAAAATGAAAGCAATATCCCGCTGACTGATTTCAGCGATGATTCTCAGGATCCCGTTTGTAAAAAACAAACATCCAATTAAATAAATTCTTCCTTCAGCAATTCGTACAAACGCTGGAATTTGAGAAAGCCTTTCGCGTAAACGGAATGTATCCCGGCATCAGGAAAATATTTTTTACTGATCGTTGTACCGTTGAATGCCTCCATACCCAATGCCATCATGCCGCATTTCACAGCTCCCCAGGCAGAGTTTTCCACCGTTTCACAAACCAACACCGGGAGACTAAAAACATCCGCCATGATTTGTAGTCCAAGTTCGTTGCGTGCGAACCCGCCGGTTGCATAAATATTCAGGATTTCTGATTGCTCCATGATAGCCTGGCTGATTCCGTAGATACAATAAATAATTCCCTCCAGGGAAGCGCGGACCACAGAAGCCTGCGAGTGACTGAATTGTACTCCGAACAAAACGCCCTTTGCATCCGCGTTCCATATGGGTGCCCTTTCCCCCAGTAAATAGGGGAGAAATATCAAACCCTCTGAACCCGGCCCGACAGCGGATGCCTGGTTCAGAAAATCCGTTACTGCTTTTTCAGAATGAAATAAATTTTCATGCAACCATTGCAATACGATGCCTCCGTTATTACTGGCGCCACCCAACAGCCACTGATTATGATTGATGTAATAGCAGAAAGTTCGCATTCCGGGATCAATATATGGCCTGTTGAGAATTACACGCGCAGCACTGCTGGTTCCCACCGTGATCACAAGCGAACCGGGTTCTTCCGAAGAGCCGATATTTGCCATGGCTCCATCACTTCCTCCGACAACAAACGGAACATTTTGTAATACCGGAAATATTCCGGGTGAATAAAATATTTTATCTACCGCAACGACCTCCGAAAGATTGTCTGTTGTAATTCCAATCTGTTCCAGTATCCAGGGATCCCATTGCAGTGTTCCTGCATTCAACAATCCGGTAGCTGAAGCTACAGACACGTCAACGGCATAGACTCCGAAGAGTTTATAAAATACATACTCTTTAATCCCAACGAATTTATACGCCTTATCAAATAATTCTTTTTGATTTTCTTTTAACCAGAGCAATTTGCAAAATGGAGACATGGCATGGATGGGTAGTCCGGTATGCTCATACAAAACCTTCGCGCGGTTCGCCTTGTGAATCCCCGCTGAAATGGCCGCGGCCCGGTTATCAGCCCAGATAATAGATGGAGAAATAGCCATTCCCTTTTTATCTACTGCGATCAGGCTGTGCATGGCTGAACAAAAACTCAATAGTATGGGAAGCTGCGGATGAAGTTCATGGAGAATATTTTCTACAGTTTTAACAAGCGCCCGGACGATTTCTTCCGGATCCTGTTCGCTCCAGTCCGGAAGAGGATGATGGATGGGGTATGAAATCGATGATTCACACAATGTTTTTCCTTCTTTGGAAAAAGCAATCGACTTTACCGAAGTGGTTCCGATATCAATCCCCAGAAAATATTCCATATTGCCCTTGAGGCCCAAATATAAATACTTAAAGGCGTGCTAATTCAGCGCGAAAGAATAGAATTGAAAATGTATTCCTTTTACAGGCGGAACGGTTGGTACTGGATCCGTTACCGGGGGTATCGGTGTCGGTTCAACAGGTGGCATTTCAGGAGGTGGATTGGGAGAACTGCTCCTGGGTTTTGTCAGTTGAAAAACGAAATAAGAAGTTGTATTGGGAGACATCGTATTATCTTTATAAATATAATTACATACTTCATGCCATGCTTTCGGGCTGTCATGATCATCCCCTCTGCTTATGGATTTTAACAACAAGACTGTTTTAATTACAGGTGCCACCCGGGGCATCGGAAAAGCCATTGCTATAAAACTGGCCACTGCGGGTGCAAACATTGTGATCGCCGCTAAATCAACCAGTGAAGATGAGAGACTGGGCGGAACGATCTTTTCGGCTGCCGCTGAAGTGGAAGCGGCCGGCGGAAAAGCGCTGGCGGTCTATTGTGATATCAGGGATGAAAAACTGATTCAGGATGTGATAGATAAAACATTGGAAAAATTCGGCGG
>Ga0206913_1047_pt1 | contig 29868 bp, 22 predicted proteins | sample Alteio_BWOrgHeat_72_FD_152942 | JGI IMG/M metagenome (GOLD analysis project Ga0206913, IMG submission 152942) | Enriched cells from forest soil in Barre Woods Harvard Forest LTER site, Petersham, Massachusetts, United States -... | ecosystem: Environmental > Terrestrial > Soil > Temperate forest >... | reverse complement strand
ATCTTTAATAATATCATCAATAATTCACGCGAACTGATCGCCAACCGCTATAGCGATCCCAAAAATGTCTTTACAGATACGGTGAATTATATCATGGGGAATTACAACTACCGGAAGACGCCACCTTCGATCGAAAAGCTAAATCAGCTCAACCTAGAAAAACTTTATGCGATTTATAAGGAAAGGTTTTCGGATGCAGGTGGATTTACATTTGTATTTGTTGGCAGTTTCAATAATGACAGTATTCGTCCCTTACTTGAAAAATGGCTGGGCAGTCTTCCGGCTCTAAGCAAACGCGAAACCGCCCGTGACCTGGGTATTCATATTCCGGCCGGCCAGTTAACAAAAAAAGTGTACAAGGGAACCGAAGATAAGGCGACCGTCAAAATGGTTTTCAGTGGCGACTATGCTTTTAACTCCGAAAACAACCTTTTATTGACCGCACTCAAGGAAGTCCTCACCATTAAAATCACTCAACACCTGCGGGAAGACGAGAGCGAAGTCTATTCACCGAATGTTCAGGTCACTTATAACAAATATCCGCATAACCGGTATGCCTTCACGGTCAGTTTTGGGTGTGCCCCAGCCAATGCGGACCACCTGATGGAACTGGTTATGAAAGAACTGGCGGTTCTTCGTCAAAACGGCCCCACCCAGGAGGACCTGGACAAATTCATAGCAGAATACAAGCGCGTCCGCGAATTTCAGCAGACGCAAAACGATTACTGGCTCACTACGCTGCTGAATACTTATCAAAATAATGAGTTGCCCTCAGAAATATATGGAAATGATAAACTTCTGAACAAACTGAAGACTGCTTCTTTACAAAAAGCCGCGCAAAAGTATTTGACCGAAAGCAATGTGTTAAAGTTTGAACTGTTACCAGAGCAGAAATAACTTTTTTTCTATCATAAGCAATCATAAGAAACGGGCCGGCTTGTCCAGGCTGGCCCACCTTTTTAAAATAAATTTTAAAACAGACTAGTAGTTTTTTCCACTTGATACGTCTATACAGTAGTAACTAACCGTTACAGGTGATATTCTTATGATTCCTGACTATCCGGCTAAGGTATTTTATGATAAAAGAGATGTCTATGTGCTATTAGTGCAGTCACTGGCTGCTAATGCGCACTGAATAACATTATGCACCGGCTTTGAAATAGCCTCCCACGTCTTTTGGTTTAAGCGAGAATTTTAGTTTAGAACTAGGGTTTGTTTCTACTTACCCTTTTTAAAAAATTTATTGTTGACCGATTGTTTTTTTTGATCAGTATGGTAAAGTTTAAATGGGTGTTTTGTTCAGTATAGTTAAGTCAGAACTATTTTATTGTTCCATGTGAGCAGTAGTTTTTGAAGTCCAGGGTTTGTTTTCACTTACCCTGTTTTTTTTTTGGAATTAATTCCGGGATATTTCTTTTTCTGCCTTTAGCCCGCATTCCAACCATTGTTTATACTTATTCACTTGTGGTGTATAACCAACCGGCGAATTTAATAGTACTTCTTCCGGACTTAAAATAACATAGAGCGGTTGGGTAACCTGCTTGAAATTTTCAGATTGAAAAGTGGCCCATTGATCGCCTGCGGTTATAATCTCTTTTTCATTTCCATCCGCTGTTTTGTAAAGGAATTGCTCTGCTTGTGGTAATTTCTTCCGGTCATCCACATAAAGGGAAAGCAAAATAAAATTATTTTTGATCAGACTACTGATTTCAGGATTGGTCCAAACAAGATCTTCCATCTTCCGACAATTCACGCAAGCCCACCCAGTAAAATCAATTAATATAGGCTTATTCTCCTTTTTTGAAAGTGCAAGCGCCTTTGCATAATCATTCATCACGTCAGGAACCAATCGCCCCTCATCTTCGTTTTTACTTTCATAGAGACTATAGGAAAGTGGCGGTGGAAATCCGCTCAGCAGTTTTAGATTGGCATATTTATTTCGGGTAAGTCCGGGGATCAAATAAATTGTAAATAAAAGCATGAGCACTCCAAAAAATTTTCTTCCCGTTGAAGGGTTTGCGTCTTTCTCAAATAACCCAAAAAGGTAAAGGACAAGACCTGCGGAAATCAGGATCCAGATTCCTATAAATACCTCTCTTTTGAGGATTCCCCAGTGCTGTACCAGATCGGCATTGCTTAAGAATTTAAAAGCCAGAGCGAGTTCGGCAAATGCTAGCACCTTTTTTACGGTATTTAGCCAACCGCCGCTTTTTGGCATTTTCTTAAGCCAGTTCGGGAACATGGCAAACAATCCAAATGGCAGGGCCAGGGCAAGCCCAAATCCAGACATACCGGCGGTCAGTTGCCAGGCACCTCCGTTGGCAGATAAGGAACCCACCAGAAGAGAACCTAGTATGGGCCCGGTACAGGAGAAAGAAACCGTAGCCAATGTAAGTGCCATAAAGAAAATGCCGGCCAGGCTTCCCAGACTGCTTTTCGAATCTGTTTTATTTACTACATGGGAAGGCAGAGTAATTTCAAATAATCCGAAAAAGGATAAGGAGAAAAAAATGAATACCAGGAAAAAAACCACATTCACCCATGCATTCGTGGAAATGCTGTTTAAGATCTCCGGACTGATGTTTCCGATTAAATGGAAGGGCAGGCTCGCTAGTACATAGATCAGAAAAATGGCGGACCCATACATTAACCCGTTTTTTATGCCTTCCTTTTTACTTTTTGCCCGATTGGTAAAAAATGAAACCGTGACGGGGATCATCGGAAATACACAGGGCGTCAATAGGGCAATGAGGCCGCCAGCCACGCCAAGCAAAAAAATCGCCAAAATTCCTTTGCTTGCTTTTTCTTCACCGCCGCAGTCCGCAACGGGTTTATCCAGACGAATAGTTGATAATTTTATCTGATTTTTTGGATTTGAATTCGTTCCTCCTTCCAGGTAAACTTTCCTGACTTCATCAATGGTCAAAAACTCTTCGCCATTGGCAGCAAATCCATAAATTTTTATTTTCAGTGAATCCGGTACCGTTCCCTCAAACAAAATGTTTTGATTCAATGTAAGATTATCCGCATATGTGGAGATAGACTTGTTATTGAAAACCCGATCATGAATCTTTTTGGGTATGGATTCTATATTTATTTCACTGCCCGGCCTGATATTTTCGTTGTCACATTTTATTTGCGGGCCAGTCAGGCCATTGATGGAGTCCGGTGCTGCATACACATACCAGCCTTTGCTGATTTTCCCATTAATCAGGATATTATAGGTATTATTTGCAATCTTCAGACTGCTGAATGACCATTCGATCGGAGGGGATTGACTAAAACCGTTCGTTGCGGCAAAGTTCAGGAAAAGGAATAGCAGGATTTTTATTTTGTTCATCATACAGAAAAACGGGTTTGGGTTATTTGTGAATGCCAACGAATGTTGACTCGATTGAAAAAGGCTCTGTATAAACAATCGCGTTATACATTAAGCTTAATCCAGGGCAACGGTAAATTTCTGGTTTGCCGGGGGCAGGCATTCTGTGTCATTGCACACCATAAATTCAACGGAGCCCGTGAAATTTGTTTTTGCATTCCCCTTTAAATTTACTTTTTGTACAAAATCAACTTTTCCTTCGTAGTATTTTACATCCACGCCAAATACGGCCTCATGTTTAGTAACCATTTTCCCATTTTCTTTTACCGGTCCGTCCAGTCTGTACAGAGGATTTTTTGCAAAACTGAATTTTGTAGGAACAGGGCCGCCAGCGGGTGTAAACTGGGAATACGTGTGCCAGGGAGTACTTACATCAGCGATACAATGGATTTCATAAATTCCGTTTGATATTTTACTGGCGGAGAAGGTCCAGTTATAAGGTGTCTGTGCATTTAAAGAAAGGGAACCTATTAAGAATAGAATCAGGACCAGAGATGTTTTTTGCATATTGCTTTTTATGTTGGGAGATTTTTGATCAGCATACGATATTTTTATCGGCATGCGATATTTTGATCTTAGCACTATATAAAGACTCGTAAAACGCTAAAAAGGACTGGTCAAAAGACAATTTATATTTAATCTTTTTTAGTCAATCTTCTCTTCGCAAAAACATACTAATTCCGAAGAATAAATAAAACAAGGTTTTACCGCTGGAAGATTTTAAGAAATTGAGTACTTGCTTTTTGATAGATGGAGCTTACATTTAACGCAGAAATAATAATTACTACTGCACTCTCCCGACGAAATATATGATGAAACTCGGATTCTTTCCCTTGTAGCGACGGGAGATGAAAAAGCTTTTGCACTTCTAGTCAAAAAGTACGGGAATAACCTGTATTCCCAGGCGCTTGCCTATACCAAGTCTTCCGAAGTGGCTCAGGATATTGTACAGGATGTTTTTTTAAAAATATGGACGAAGCGCAAGGAACTGGGCGGAATCGGAAGCTTCGGCAATTTTCTGTTTATCATGACCCGGAATCGAATCATCACAGTAATGAGGAAGAAACTGACCCTTCCGGTTACGGATAATTTGCAGGAACTGGTTGAAGAGAACAGCCCTTCAGCCGAACAGCGGCTCTCTTTAAAACAGGCGGAAAGTATATTGGAAAAAGGAATTTCCTTAATGCCTCCCCAGCGTCAACTGGTATTCCGCCTGAGCAGGAAAGATGAACTCAGTTACTCGGAAATAGCCGGGCAGTTGGGCATATCTCCTTCCACCGTTAAAGGCCATATCGTACTGGCTTTGAATTTTCTTCGGGATTATTTCCGCACCCATGGAGATACATTGATTGGATTGATTCTGTTGGCAATATTCAATAAATGACAGATCCAACGATCCAATAAATGATAGTTTCAACGATCAGGCAAAAAAATTATTTAAGAATTATTTCACATCGGGCGACCCTGTTTTCATTCTGATGCGTCTTTAATCAGACAGATCCCCGCTAAAAAGCGAAAAACCGATGAACGAGCCCTTGTTTAAGAGTTTACTGGAAAAATACCTTACGGGTTCTCTTTCTGATGCGGAAAGAGTAGAATTGTCTGGCCTGTTGGAACAACCGGAATACCAAATGGCTCTGGAAGAAACGCTCCTGCAGGAGTATCAGAGCCGGCGTTTTGAAGGCGAGGGACACGAAAAAATCCTTGAAAAAATCGAGCATCACATCTTATCGAATATCGCGTCCCCGAAAATTGAATCTTCCCCGGAGGTTATCTTTCCGCAAAAAAGAAGAATTATTTCCTTTTCATCCTGGGCCGCCGCAGCAGCCGTCCTGGTTTTGGTACTCGGTGGTTATTTTTTGTTCAGTCATGACTCAGGCAAAACAAAGACGCCTGTTGCAGTAAATCAGGTAACTCCCGATATTTTACCCGGCGGAAACAAAGCAGTCCTTACGCTTACCAACGGTTCAAAAATAATATTAGACAGTGTCGCCAACGGAGAACTTGCGCAACAGGGTAATACTAAGATTATCAAAAGCGACTCTGGCAAAATAGTATATGCAGAAAATGGTCATACCCATGCTGAAAATGGATTGAACATTTTAAGCACACCAAGAGGAGGTATGTATCAGTTGATTCTTCCGGATGGTACAAAAGTTTGGCTGAATTCGGCCTCTTCGATAACCTACCCGACCGCCTTCAATGGTAAACAAAGAAATGTATCTATCACAGGGGAAGCTTATTTCGAAGTTGCAAAGGATAAGGAAAGGCCATTTCATGTTGCTGTGAATGATATGAATATCGAAGTGTTGGGTACTCATTTTAATATCAATTCCTATGCGGATGAAACGGATGTAAAAACAACCCTGCTGGAAGGAAGTATCAAACTGACCACAGGAAATTATAATACGCTGCTTAAACCAGGAGAACAGGCGCAATTGGGAAAAAACGGGAGGGTTAACATTCTTCATAGCGAGGATATGGAACAGGTGATGGCCTGGAAAACGGGATATTTCAATTTTAAAAACGCGGAATTGCCGATGGTCATGCGCCAGCTTGAAAGATGGTATGACATAGACGTTCATTATGAGGGAGAGATATCCCAGCGCCGTTTTCAGGGTGAACTTCCCAGAAGTATGACGCTGCAGGAAGTATTGAATGTTTTGCGGGAAGTAAAGATTAAATATAAAATAAACGGAAAAATGCTGATAATTTATAACTAGGGGGATCGGCTCAGAAATGAAAAACCGCCATGGATTAGGGCCCATAGCGGCGGACGTTTCGGGCTGACCCAACATAAAGAATCCTGTCAGACTGCTTAGTTCATCAACCCAAAACTTCACAAAGTTATGTTTAAATCTGCTCATTGCGGTTTCCGGTTGTTCGCATCCCGGAATATCCCCAAACCTCTATTAGTCTTGAAACTGACCATTATTTTGCTCACCGTTGCCATGTTGCATGTAAGTGCAAAAGGCATTTCCCAAAGCGTTACTTTTTCGGGCAGGGATGTTCCTCTTGAAAAAGTATTTGACGCAGTAAAAAGTCAGACCGGTTACGTCTTTTTTTATGACGTAGAGATTCTCAAAAATTCAAAACCTGTTACGGTCGATGTCAAAAACGTCTCCCTGGGCGATTTTCTCGAACTCATTTTTAAAGACAGCGATCTAAAATATTCCCTGCAGAATCATGCGGTCGTTGTCTCACTCCGGGAACATATGACTGTTTCGGCAGACGAAGACATAACAATAACCGGTCGCATTTCTGATGATGATGGAAATCCGCTGGCCGGAGCAACCATCGCCTTGAAAACAGAAGGTGGAATGGTATCTATCATCTCCGACGAAACAGGCAAATTCAAAATAACGGCAAGACTGGGATCTACCATCAACGTTTCATATGTTGGTTTTAAGCCTTTTTCTTTTACGGTTGGTAAAAAGTCGGCAAATATTTCAATTGCCCTTTCCAGGATTGTGAGTGGCATGAATGAAGTCTCTGTAACGACCGGCTATCAGACCATTGCCAAAGAAAGAAGTACCGGAGCCTTCAGCCGTGTAGAAGGAGAGGAGATCATACAGAAATCCGTCAGTATGAATGTGATCGACAGACTGGAAGGACTTGTTCCCGGCCTGGCCGTCAACAATGGCCAGGGTGCCGATAAGTTTCTTATTCGCGGAGTGAACTCCGTAAATGCTAACAGAGCGCCCTTATATGTTCTTGATGGAGTGCCGATCTCGTACGATGATGTATCCCGGCTTGTAAATCCAAATGATGTTGAGAGCATTCAGGTTCTTCGGGATGCGATGGCCACATCCATCTGGGGTTCTCAGGCAGCCAACGGCATCATTGTGATTACATCAAAAAAAGGTAAGGCTCAGGGTCATATAAAGGTTCAGTATAACGGATTTATTTCATTTAAAGGACTGCCGGATTTCAATTACCAAAAGATGATGAATACAAAACAATTCATCGCCACCGCACAGGAAATATTCGACCCGGCTACATTTCCCTATAATACCGTAACAGGTATCAGCCCCAATTACGAATTGCCGGTGGTATTTCCACACGAACAGATTTTGTATGATCTGAATGGCGGCGTTATTTCACAGGCGGTTGCAAATCAGCGGCTGGATTCGTTGTCCTCCCTGAACAATCGTTCCCAGGTGGAAGAAAACCTGATGCAGCCAGCCATGCTGAGTAATAACAGCGTTTCGTTCAGTGGTGGAAATCAGGTTTATAATTTTTATGGTTCATTGAACTATACGAATACGAAGAATAACGACCGGTCTGCTATTAACAATTATATGGTCGATTTCAAACAGGTTTTTTCCTTCACGCCGAATATCAAACTCGACATTACAACAAACCTTTCCCAGCAAAACTCAAAACAATTTATCATTCCGGATTTGCCCAATCTAAACACTTATCTGCCTTACGCGATGTTTTCAGATGGGAAAGGAAACGCACTGTCACAAAGCTGGCTTCAGCTCTACAGCGGTTATCAGCAAAATGCTGAGCAGCAAAGCGGAATCAACCTGGATTATGTTCCGCTGAAGGAGTCTGCTTACACTTCCAACAATGCTAACAACACCCTGAGTGCAAGACTGAATGCGGGACTAACAATAAAATTATTAAGGAGCCTTACGTTTGAGGGACGTTATCAATATCAAACGGGCAGCAACAACAACTATACCTACTATGATCAGCATTCATATCTGACCCGTCGTGAAGTGGTCAGTTTTACAGAACCGGGTCCCGTTTATAACCTGCCCAATCAGGGCGGTGATTATTTAACAGGTGCCGGAACAAACACAGCCTGGTACGTTCGCAACCAGGTCAATTACAATGATGCATGGAAAAACAGTGAGTTGACAATATTGCTTGGAACTGAAGTTCGGGATAATACAGTGAAGTCGAATTCCAAACTCATCCATGGGTATGATTATCAGACAATGAGCTATACGGCTTACAACGAACTGACTTTACAGCAAGGTATCTACGATCCCATTATTCCAAATTATTATTCGAGCAGCACACTGAGTTCGCCATCCTTTTCGGCATCTGAAGTAGAAACAAGATTTTTTTCATTGTATGGCAACCTGGCCTACGCTTTCAAAAGGAAATATAATCTCAATGGAAGCATTCGCATGGATCAGTCGAATCTGTTCGGAACAAATATAAGTCAGCAGTATAAACCAATATGGTCTGTAGGTTCCAGCTGGCTGATCAGCAATGAACCATTTTTCAAAAAGAATCTCGTAAATAGTCTGAAGCTTAGACTGACTTACGGAATCGCCGGGAATTCACCGAACCCCGGCTCCGGAGGTCCGTATGATATCATTCAGCCGCAACCAGGTTTTTTTTATCAGAATGTCGGACTCGGATATTCTATTCTGTTACCGTCCAACAAAAAGCTGACATGGGAGAGCACGTCAACCCTGAACGCCGGTGTTGATGTGGGTATTCTTGAAAACCGGGTAACTTTTTCAGTGGATGTGTATAGTAAGAAGACAGATAATTTGCTGGGGTATTCACCATTTGATCCAACCAATGGCTGGTCCAGCGGGTACACCAACTTGGGTAACATAGAAAACAAAGGCATCGAACTGGCAGTTGTTTCGCAGAATATAGTGAATCGCAATTTCTCCTGGACAACACGTCTGAACTTCGCTTATAATCATAATAAAGTAGTGAAACTGGGTGAAGTCGTGCCGTTGACGGCCAATGGGAAATTATCCAGTACCGGTTTTGTGCAGGGTTATTCCGCCTATAGTCTGTTCGACCTGCAATGGGCCGGACTCGATAACCAGGGAAACCCGCAGGTTTACAGTTCAAAAGGTCAGAAAATCAAGATGGCTTCCGATCTGTCTCTTGATGACGTACGCTATGCAGGCACTACACAACCACCTTATTACGGAGGTATGACAAATACTTTCCGGTACAAGGCCATTGAACTTTCTTTCCAGGTTATTTATAATCTGGGATACCAGATGCGTTCCTATGTGAACACCTATTTTTCCGGGCGTCTTACCAATAATATCTCAACTTATTTTAATGACCGCTGGAAAAATCCGGGAGACGAGAATAAAACGAATGTGCCTAAATATATTTCCAGTCCGGAAATCGATGCCACCACACGATCCATTGGGTTTTATGAAAACGCCAATATCAATGTGGAAAGCGCCAGCTATATCAAAATGCGTGACATCACGCTGACCTATTCCTTGCCGGTATCCTGGATCAGCAAATTATCGATGGAAGGCGTTCAGGTATATGCCCAGGTAAATAACATCATGCTTTGGACGGCCAATCACCAGGGCATAGATCCGGAATATTATAATGCACCAAACGGGCCGGCAAGCGGAGGCGCGAATTCGGGTGTAGGAGGTAAGCTGATCGGAGCACCGACAACCGCGCTCCCGGATAAAATGAAACCCTTCTGGACCTTTGGTCTGCATGTAAGCTTCAAATAAATCAATCAAAACAAATTTCATGAAACAATCCATCATAAAATATTTGATTATAACGCTTGTCATTTTTTTGACAGGAGCCTGTACAAAATTTCTTGACATCAAACCAAAAGGAGTTGATGTCGTTTCCACGATCGATCAGTACAATGGTTTATTCAACAATGCTTTACTGGTATCTTTTGGAGATTATACCATACAGCCAGGCGGTGTGACTCCGGGAGACAACGCCGATCTCAGCATTTTTTTATCTGACGAAACATACACTACTTCGCCCTATAATTCCAGCCTCAAAGCAAGCTCTATCAACGGGTATCACTGGTTACCCAATGTATATCTGCCCGATCAGGACGCCCCCCAGTGGAATGCGTTTTACACGCAGAACTATACCTATAACGTCATCGCAAACGGAGTGATGAATGCATCCGATGGTACTGAACTGCAAAAAAAACAATTGCTGGCAGAAGCGCGGGCTAACCGGGCCTATCTTCATTTCTGGCTCGTAAATTATTTTGGAAAACCATACAACGCCTCATCAGCTTCCACCGATCCGGGCGTTCCAATTATCACAAAGCCGGATGCTTCCGGATCGGCAGGTCCCCGGGTTTCCGTTCAGGCCGTTTATAATTTTGTTATCAGCGAACTGAGTGCTGCCATTACAGATCTGCCGGATAGTTCATTGAGCCGGTTGCGGCTGGCCAAACCCGCGGCGACCTTTATGCTGGGACAGGTTTATTTTTTCATGGGAAAATACGACAGCGCGTTGGTTGAACTCAATACGACGCGGGCACTGATTCAAAACAGTCCGATCCCCATGGACCTGTACGATTACAATCAAGTGCTTGATCAATGGACACCGCCGGTTCCTAATTTTCCGCCCACTTTTCCAATAGCACCGAATAATCAGGAAGCGATCTGCCAGCGGCAGACCACCGTTGGCCTCTACCGCGGAATTGTATTTCTAAATCCAAATTATTCCCTATATGACTCGACTGACTTACGATTAAAACTTTTTTCCAAGACTGATTTCGGGGGCCAGGCTGTTTATCCTTCCTATTCCCGCGCTGCGCCATACCAGGTGAATTATGGTCCTTCCGTGCCAAATCTTTACCTGATGCTGGCAGAATGTAAGGCCCGTACCGGAGATATTAGCGGAGCCACAGCAGACGTGGTTACCCTGCGTGCGCATCGCATGCCGGCAACCGATGCGGCGGTTTCAATCGGCGATGCCGACTCCCTGGTGCGTTTTATTGTTGCGGAGCGTTATCGTGAGTATGCGCTGACGGGCTTCAATTGGTTCGATGTAAGAAGGTTGTGGAACGATCAGCTGTTTGCTGGGAAAAATTATGTACATACCGATAGCGCAGGAACTTACATACTGACAACGGACCGCCTGGTGCTGAAGATTCCACCGAAAGTGTTGTCGTACAATCCGGGCATGACGGATAATCCTTAATCAAAAAAACAAAAAATAAAAAAATGATAAATAAAATCAAACAACTGACGATGACTGCAACCATGGCAGCCGTGTTTTGCAGTTCGGCCTGCTCACAGGGAAAGGGGTTTATCGTTAAGGGCCATCTGGAAGGCATGGCAGGAAATCAACTTTTTTTGTTATCCAGTAACGATAATGACGATAAAAAAGGGCCAAAGAAATTTACGGTTGACAATAATGGAGATTTTGAATTGAAAGATACTGTATCGTCGGCCATTATGGCGGAATACAGCCTGATGGACCCCAGCGGAATAACATTGTTCAAAGGCGGGGGCATGATGGGTACAAGTGCAATTTTTTATGCGCAAAACGGAGATGTGATTGTGGTGTCAGGTTCCAAACAGGATTTTACATCGTCTCAATTTTCAGGCAATAAATCAAATGCGGAAAATATGGAACTTCAGCTTCAGTTGAAGGATGTGAATGCGCAGGAAAAAATAATCTGGGATCAGGTAGGCGTATTAATGAAGCAACATAGTCCAGCAAACAGACCGAAAATTGACAGCCTTCAGAATTTAGCTGATCCGTTTGAGGCCAGTGCGCGGCAAATAAAAATTGATTTTATCAGAAAACATCCTGACGCATTGGTAAGTGCAAAAGCGATGTCCCAAATTTCAAAAAGTATGAGTGTGGAAGATGCGAAGGCACTCTTCAGCACACTGAACAAGGAAGTTCAGGAATCTGCCAGTGGAAAAACCGTGCAGGAAATGATCGGACTTGACGTAGCAGAGAAAAATACCGATGCGGGAAAACCGGCTCCTGATTTTATCAAGCAAACTAGGGAGGGCAAAAATTTTAAGTTGTCGGACTACAAAGGCAAGTACGTGCTGCTGGATTTCTGGGGTTCATGGTGCGGGGCCTGCCGCGCGAGTCATCCCCATCTGAAGCAGATATATGAAAAATACAATAAAGATGGGCTGGTTATTATCGGCATAGCCTATGAGAGAACCCAGGATAAAACCGCGTGGATCAAAGCCATCAAACAAGACGGCTTACCCTGGACACAAATTCTCAACGACGAGGGCACGTTGAATGTTGTCGATCTCTACGGAGTGCAGGCCTTTCCCACTAAGGTTCTGATCGATAAGGAAGGAAATGTGGTAATGCGCCTGGTAGGAACTAATGTCGCAGGGTCCGCTCACGGGCCAGACGACAACAGTACAGCCGCCGCTCCAAACGCTTCCGCCAATGCAAATGCTGCACAGGGCGGATCTGCTTCTAATGCCGGTGCCGCTACTTCATCAAGTGCAGGCGCTTCCTCCAGTGCGTCATCTGCTGCCGCAAGCAACCCGCCAACGGCGAATCAGGCAGCTGACGAAGACCTTTCATCTCTTGACCGGAAGTTGAAGGTAATATTCAACAAATAAAAATTATGAAAATGAGAAAGTCGTTGTTTGTTTTGATTGGGATTCTGGATGTATTTATTGTTTTGGCGCAGTCACCCAAAGGTTTTGATGTAAAAGGCAGTATAGAAAACATGCCCGATACGAAAATTATGTTTTATTACCGGAATCCGACGAACCTGGATCAGATAGTTACGGACAGCACAGATTCCCATAACGGATCTTTTGAGTGCAAAGGAATGATAGCGGACGAAAGCCCCGTCATAATGGTATTGTCAAAACGAATGCAGGAGATGAAATCTGCACCCATCAAATTCTTTGTGCAAAATGGAGATGTCATTTCAGTAAAAGGAAATGACAGCGAATTTGATTTGGCCGTATCTGCGGGCAGTACATACAATACGCAGCTCAATGAACTCAACGATCAGCTAAAGGAAGATAAGCAGTCACTGATGCGTATGCGAAGGGAATCTATGAGCAATGGAAGTGCTCCTCAGGGCCCTACCGTTGAAATGAAAGCACTCATGCAGGATCTGGTAGATAAGGAAAAAGCGTTCATCAAAGCACATCCTGATTACCTGGCCAGCGCTTCGACTCTTTATCTGGACGCCAGGGTCGGTATGGAAGAGCCGGAAATAAAGGAATACTATAATGCGCTGGCTCCGCAGGTGCAGCAAAGCATGTATGGTAAATTGCTGCAGCAGAATTTTGAATATACCAAAAAATACAATTCCGGTACAGAACTCGCCGTCAATTTCATTAAAAAAGATATGAATGGCAAGATCATCAACCTCGCGGACTTTAAAGGTAAATACGTGCTGCTGGATTTCTGGGGTTCCTGGTGTGGTCCCTGCCGGGCAGGTAATCCGCATCTGAAAGATTTGTATGCGATGTATAAAGCCAAGGGGTTTACCATTATAGGGATAGCGAATGAATCGGGAACTATTGCAGAAGCCAGTGCGGCCTGGAAAAAAGCCGTCAGGGAAGATGGCCTTCCCTGGATCCAGGTCTTAAACAATGATGGAAAAGATAAATTTGACGTTACGAATATTTATGAAGTTTCGGCCTTTCCCACAAAAATTTTACTGGATAAAGACGGTAAAATTATCGGAAGGTATACGGGTACTTCATCGGGAGCCGGTGTGGCTGATCCGCTCGAAGAAAAGCTGAAGGAAGTGATGGGGGGTTAATCGATGACCGCTGACTGGATGAGCCTGAGCAATTCTTGTTTGCCGGGACGCCGGATCTTTTATCAATTATTTACTTACAAATGAAACACAAAAAAATACTTTTTGCGTTGCTGGGATTGTTTTGCTCAGGTGAAATAAACGCCCAGTTGGTTCCGCTGGATACTGCCGTGCATACAGGTACCCTGCCTAATGGATTTACATACTATATCCGGCAAAATAACGAACCAAAAAACCGGGTGTATCTGTACCTGGTTAACAAGGTTGGATCGGTGTTGGAAGACGATGACCAGCAGGGAATCGCGCATTTCATGGAACATATGAATTTCAACGGTACAACGCATTTTCCGAAAAACGAGCTCGTCAGTTATCTCCAGAAATCAGGTGTCCGTTTTGGCGCGGATCTCAATGCGTATACAAGTTTTGATGAAACGGTCTATCAGCTTCCTTTGCCTGCCGATGATCCCTCCATTTTGCAAAACGGATTCCAGATCATGCGCGACTGGGCACAGAATGCAACCCTCGATACTACAGAGATCAACAAGGAGCGGGGAGTTATTTTAGAAGAAGAGAGACTGGGCCGGGGTGCCTCGGAACGAATGCAAAGACAGTATTTTCCTTTGTTGTTGAATCAATCACGTTATTCAGAAAGAATTCCGATCGGCAAAGTGGATATCCTGAATAACTTTCCACCATCAGTTATAAAACGCTTTCATGCAGACTGGTACCGCCCCGACCTGCAGGCGCTGGTTGTAGTTGGAGACATCCATGTTGCCCAAACAGAAGCGCTGATAAAGAAATTATTTTCCGATCTGAAAACGCCGGCTTCGGAAAAGCCCAGAATCAAATATTCAGTCGAGCTGACGGGTAAGAATCAGTTTATACGGGTTACAGATAAAGAAATGCCTATTATAGATTTCCAGGTGATGATTAAACACAAAGCCGAGAAACTGGAAACTGAGCAGGAGTATGTTCAATCTATGAAGCGGCAGCTTTTTAATCAGATGATCGGTGAACGAATGGCCGCCATGTCGCAAATGTCTAACCTGCCCATTCTCGGAGCAGAAATAAAAATAGTACCGTTTATTGGTGGCCTGGATGCATTCAACATGAATATCATCTTCAAGCAGGGAAAGTTTAAAGAGGGTGTTCAGCTGGTCTGGGAACTCGTGGAAAAAGTGAAACGTTTTGGATTCACGCAAGCGGAACTGGACAGAGCCGGCCATAGTTACCTGAACGGAATGGAAAGAGGATTCAGGGAAAAGGAAAAAACAAATTCAGAAAGTTATGTGAATGAGTATAAGCGCCTGTTCCTTGAACAGGAAGCTTCGCCGGGCATCATCTGGGAATATGAATTCGTAAAAAATCATATCGGTCAGATCACTCTTGACCAGATGAATGGTTTTTCAAAGGAATATATCCGGGATACAGACCGGGATATCCTGATACTGGCACCTGAGAAAAACAAAAATGATTTGCCGGATTCGATGACTGTCAGCAGTTGGATTATAGAATCTGACCAGAAAAAACTATCAGCATTTTCCGATGAGCTTAATGCACAGTCGCTGCTGACAAAACAGCCCGTATCCGGTAAACTAGTGTTTAAAAAAAGGGTTCCGTCGCTGGCCATTACCGATATAAAATTGAGCAATGGTGTTCGTATTATTTTAAAACCTACTGATTTTAAAAATGATGAGATCCGGTTTAAAGCATTTAGCCCCGGAGGAACATCTTTATATTCAAATGCAGATTATGAAAATGCTGCCCATGCTGAAATGATAGGTGGTTTCGGAGTAAGGGGTTTCAATCCGGTGCAATTGAACAAGCTGCTGAACGGCAAAATCTTTAAAGTAAATCCATATATCGGCGACCGGTATGAGGGCATGGACGGATCTTCGACCCCAAAGGACCTGGAAACTGCCCTGCAACTTTTGTATCTGCAGTTTACAGAACCCCGTAAGGACACCGTGCTGTTTATCAATTATATGACAAGTGCCAAAGAAATCATGGCGACCCGTTATAGTGATCCATCCGAAGTCTTCGATGACACCGTGAACATGGTACTGGGAGCCTATAACTACAGGAGAATGCCGGCCTCCGTGAAAAGGTTGGAACAGATTCAACTGGATAAAATATACCATATCTACAGGGAAAGGTTCGCTGATGCTTCCGGATTTACGTTTATTTTTGTCGGAAATTTCGAGGTTGACAGTATTCTGCCTTTGTTGGAAAAATATCTGGGTAGTCTCCCAACACTCAATAGAAATGAAAAGGCCCGGGATCTGGGTATTCATATTCCCGCCGGCATAATCACCAAAAAAGTTTTTAAGGGATTCGAAAATAAGGCTACGGTTAAAATGGTTTTTAGCGGTGATTACGTCTACAATGCTGAAAATAATCTGACTCTGAACGCGATCAAGGAAGTGCTGGCGATCAAGATCATTCAGCATCTGCGCGAAGACGAAAGTGAAGTCTATTCGCCTAAGGTTCAGATCAATTACAATAAGAATCCAAAATCACGTTTTGCATTTACGGTGAACTTTGGTTGTGCGCCTGCCAATGCAGATCACTTAATGAATGCGGTGGTTAAAGAGATCACATCTCTGAAGAAAAACGGACCAACCGCCGAAGACCTTGATAAATTCCGGGCTGAATATAAAAGGGTCAGGGAACTTCAACTTAGACAAAATGAATTCTGGTTGGATTACCTGGTAACTCAGTATGAAAATGGCGAAAAAGATGGCAATGTTTTAACGAGCACTGAGGGGCTGGACAAACTGACTTCTGCATCTATAAGGGCTGCCGCTCAGAAATGGCTCAGTGGAAGAAATGAAATACGGTTTGAATTATTGCCCGAGCTGTCGGGTCACAAATAGAAAAACATCAGACAAAGAAAAGCAATCATATTGTTCTGACAGCTAGAACTAAACTGGTCGCACGGACAAAGAATGAAGGGAAGGATAACCGCAAAATAGTTATCCTCCCACCTAATTAAAATAAATTTTAAAACTGACTAGTAGTTTTTTCCGTTTGATACGTCTTTATAACAGTAACTAACCATTACAGGTGATATACGCATGATTCCTGACTATCCGGCAAAGGTATTTTACGATAAGAGAGATGTCTATGTGCTGCTCGTCCAGTCACTGGCTGCCAATGTCTATTGATATATTCTATTGCAAGCTATTATCTTATCCTCCCACGTCTTTTGGTTTAAGCGAGAATTCTGGTTTAGAACTGGGGTTTGGTTTTACTTACCCTGTTTTTAATATTCCGATATGAAAAAATATCTCCTACTTTTTGTTCTTCATTATTTTCTGCTTAGTGTTTCGTTCGCGCAAACACCATATGCCTGGTCATTCAAAGCGACTAAGGTTGCGGATAAGACCTATGACATTCATTGTGTCGCCGACGTACAGGCGCCCTGGCATACCTATTCCCAGTTTACGCCAGATGGCGGACCCTTGCCGACAAAGTTCATATTTTCCAAAAACCCTTTATATGGTTTGGATGGAGTCGTAAAAGAAAATGGCAAGCTGGTTGTCAAACATGAAGAGGTCTTTGGAGTTGATGTCAAATATTTTGAAGGTAGTGTCGATTTTGTACAGCGTGTTAAACTAAAGGGATCTGCAAAAACAAATTTTTCCGGAACTGTTGAATTTATGGTTTGTAACGAGCAGCAATGTCTGCCGCCATCTACCCAAAAATTTAGTATTGCCTTAAACTGATAAATTTTGTAAATGAAAGACCGGGACAACCCACCCTAAATTTTTCTCATGTGACAGTAAATGTCCTTTTCAAGGGTTTGTTTTTACTTACCCTTCTATTTTTTTAGGAAATAACCTGTATTTATTCTGAAACGATTGAAGACACATTTGAAGAAACATTTTTTGGCTTTTTATTTCCTGCTGATGGTACCAGCAGCTTTTTGCAAGTCTGTCCCCATTGCCTGGTCTGTTTCTTCTCAAAAGCATCAGAACGGTCACTATCTGATTACTGTCAAAGGTATAATTTCCAAAGGTTGGTATGTGTATGCGGAAGACGATACCGCAAATCAAATCACCGCCGTTGATATCTCCTGGGACAACTCTCATGTTGTAAAAGCACCTGGTTTAAAAAAAACAGACAGCCCTGAATCAAAAAATCTTCAGACCATTCATGATAAAATATCTGACAATAGGCCAGTCCGGGTTTATAATGACTCGTTTCAATTCATTCAGCCAGTAGAAATTGAAGGGGCCGGAGAATAATTAGTTAAGGTTCTGATATTTTTTGTTTTTAAAATAGCTGCAGTTGACGCGCTGCAGATTACGCGATGCGAGTTTTTGTAAATACCGGGTGGCGTTTCAACGCGCCCGGTTCTTTTAAAACAGCACTTATGAATAGTCTGATTGATGAAATAACAAAACGGCCCTGTGCCTTTATCGTGAGGACACATAACCCACTGCTGACGCAGGGTGAAGTGGTGAAATTTTTGCTGGAGCGGCAGATCAGCGTGAGCAATATGCACCTGCAATGCCTCACTGAACGCCAGGGCATTTTAATCATTCATTGTCTTCTGGAAAAAGACAAGAGCCGTCATACACTGCATCTGCTGGAAAAATTAAAGGGCGTTATTGAAGTCGAGTTGCTGGAGAATAAAACTACAAACCTGGTTAAGGGATGATTATGACTTATCAAATGAAGGAAAACAAATTAGAAAATCACGAACAGGATGTAACACTGAAGCTGGCCCGACTATGGACCATGGTTGGCAATACGCCTATGCTGGGGATTCGCTACCGGTATAAAGGAATCGTTCGGACGGTTTACGCGAAATGTGAACACTACAACCTGACCGGAAGTATCAAGGACCGGATGGCGCTTTATATTCTGCAAAGAGCTTACGCGGAAGGGAAAATTCATCCGGGCGACCGGATCGTGGAAGCGAGCAGTGGTAATACCGGGATCGCTTTTGCTGCGATCGGGAAAGCCCTGGGCCACCCCGTCACGATCATCATGCCGGACTGGCTGAGCAAAGAAAGAATTGACATCATCAGGAGCCTGGGAGCGGAAATCATTTTAATCTCGAAAGCAGAAGGCGGTTTTATAGGTAGCATCGAACTGTCACTCAAATTGGCGACCGCCATGCCTGAGGTATTTCTGCCCATGCAGTTTGAAAATGTTTGTAACGCAGAAGCACACCAGAAAACGACAGCTCCCGAAATCTGGTCGCAGTTGGAATCCATCGGTCTCAAACCGGACGCTTTCGTGGCGGGTGTGGGAACAGGTGGTACGGTAATGGGCATGAGCAAATATTTGAAAAAGAGAAATCCGCTGATCGCGATTCATCCCCTTGAACCGAGGGAATCACCGACACTATCCACCGGATACAAAGTCGGGTCGCACCGGATACAGGGGATCTCAGACGAATTCATTCCGGCTATCGTCAAACTGGACGAGCTGGGCGATATCATAAAAGTTTCGGATGGCGATTCGATCCTGATGGCGCAGCTGATGGCAAAGCAACTGGGCCTGGCCGTTGGCATTTCGTCCGGGGCAAATATCTTAGGCGCGATACATGCGCAAAATTATCTGGGCGGCGACGCAGTCGTTGTGACCATCCTGTCTGACAGCAACAAAAAATACCTGAGTACTGATCTTATGAGAGAGGAGCCAATCAAAGAGGGTTATGTGACACCAGATATTGAATTGCTTGACTATACGCCACTGAAACGACTCTATGAGGAATAAAGATGAAACAGGAATGGTTACCACTATATGAATACATGTTACAGGAAATGGAAGCCTGCCACAAATTCCACCCGCATACGATGGCCGAAATTGAATGCTGTTTCAACCTGGCCCAAAAACACTGGTCCTGGATCGAGCAGACGTTGGCGGATCATCGTTTTCTTTCAAAGACAGATGAGATCGAATTCTATAAACAGATAAAACCGCTCTTTAAATCACAGATCGAATATTATAACCTGCTCTATCAGGCCGAAATATTTAAACCAAAGGAAGAGCCCGGTGCCATGAAGGAATTCTGGATTAGGGAACAACAGAAGTTGAACAAATTTATCCAGGATAATTCGGTTTTTTATATCTATTATAAAAACGGAACGACGAACCGGGACGAGGAGTATTTTTTGTCGGGCGCTTCAGAGAACGAAAACGGTAAAACAGTGTACACGGATGATTTGATTGCGACGCTGATGGCCTTGGAGAGATATACGCAGCATGCACAATCTGAGTTGTCATCCCTGTGAAAAATAAAAATATCCCTGGTTCAGTTTTTATTACCGGGTTTGTCTTTTTAATGGTATTTGTCAATCTGAAGGATGAGATTTTGTTTGCGCTGCTTTTTGCCATTACCCAGCTTTTCGGGGGGATTGCCGCTGTGCTTTTGATTTTGCTGCGGCTTACGCGCATCATGAGAAACAGACGTTCATTCATTTATTCTTTGACGGGTAGGATCCAGCTGGCACTTTTGATAACGGATATCCTGTTGTTGTTTGATCACAGCTTGATAAGACGAACCATTTTAGCTTTTACCGGCCTGAATGCGCTGTTGGGGATCTGCATGATGACGAACGTATATAAGCAAAATAAAAGAGACATAAACAATTTACGGGTGTAAAAGAATGAATGGACAAAGAAATGATGAGTAGGGAATAGGCGGTAGGCGGGTTGTAAAGGCCCCGCTTATTCCGAGTATAGGTTAATTGGTGGCCGTTCGCCAATACGGGGCTGATTTTTATTGGCCCCCCGTTTTTTTTAGAGATGAAAGATTTAAACGAAAGGCACAGATGAAAAGCAAGGGACGAATTTTTAAAGCGCGGGTATAAATTAATTGCATGAATAAAGATTTCGAATTACGCATTGCCAGCGAACTGGAGGAAATAAAAACAGCCGGCCTTTATAAAAAGGAGCGGGTTATTTTCAGCAGACAGGACGCACATATCAAAGTAAACGGCGAATCTGTGCTCAACTTTTGTTCGAATAATTATTTGGGCCTCTCGTCTCATCCAAAAATAACAGAAGCGGCAAAAAGAACTATCGACGAGCGCGGATACGGGCTGAGCAGTGTGCGTTTCATTTGTGGTACGCAAGACGGGCACAAAATCCTCGAGAAAAAGATTTCTGAGTTTCTGGGGACGGAAGACACGATCCTTTATGCTGCAGCCTTTGATGCGAACGGAGGTCTCTTTGAACCGCTGTTCAACGAAAAAGACGAGATCATTTCCGATGCGCTCAACCATGCATCCCTGATTGACGGGATGCGGCTCTGCAAAGCAAAGAAATTAGTCTATAAGCATAATGATATGCAGGACCTGGAGGACATCCTGAAAGTAAAAACAGATTGTCGCAACCGGGTCATCGTGACCGATGGTGTTTTTTCAATGGACGGCACCATCGCCCAGTTGGATAAAATCTGCGAACTGGCAAAAAAATATAACGCCATAGTTATAGTCGACGATTCCCATGCTACGGGTTTCATTGGCAAAACTGGACGTGGCACCCACGAATATCTGGATGTCATGAACAGGGTAGATATCATAACGGGCACACTGGGTAAAGCGCTGGGGGGTGCCAGCGGCGGATTCACTTCGGGCAAAAAATCAGTTGTCAAAATGCTCCGGCAACGAAGCCGTCCCTATTTATTTTCAAACAGTCTGGCGCCCTCGATCGTCGGTGCTTCCATTGCGGTATTGGATATGCTGAAGGATTCAAACGAACTCCGCGATAAACTGGAGTCCAATACGCAATATTTCCGATCGAAGATGACCGAAGCGGGTTTCGATATTAAGGAAGGTTCTCATCCTATCGTTCCGGTCATGTTTTATGATGCTTTCCTGGCGCAGAATTTCGCGGCGAAGTTGCTCGACGAGGGCATTTATGTCACCGGCTTTTTTTACCCCGTGGTACCAAAGGGACTGGCCCGGATCCGTGTTCAGCTTTCTGCTGTGCACTCCGAAGATGATCTCGATCGCTGTATCGCCGGATTTATTAAGGTCGCCGTATCCCTGAATCTTATGGAAAAAACACATCTGGCCCTGATCAAACCGAACCTCAGATAATAAAAAAAATAAATCAATGAATCGAATTAAACCGATGAATAAAATTGTATTGCTCGCCCTGACCGGATTAATTTTTTTTAACGCAAAGGCACAGAAGCCAAACTGGCAAAATCTCGACCTGCAAAAAGATTCCGTCTTTGGCATCTCGACGGAAAAAGCTTACGACGAAATTCTGACCCCAAAAAAGAAATTTAGAACTGTGATCGTGGGGGTCATTGACTCCGGCGTGGATACCGCCCACGAAGATTTGAAAGAAGTGATCTGGACCAATTCAAAAGAAGATTATGACGGCATCGATGATGACGCCGATGGATACATAGACGATGTACACGGCTGGGACTTTATCGGTGGCGCACATGGCGATATAGAATACGAAAATCTCGAAATCACGCGTCTGCTCCGGGCGGGAAAGGTGAATAGCGATATGATTTCAGAATTTAATGCGGAGCAGTCCCGAAATATCGACTTCCTGCAGTACTATTTGAATTTTAGAAATTCACTGGATACGATTTGTTTGAGAATTGGAAAAGACACCCCCTCCCTGGCAGATTTTGAAGCCTACGCTCCGTTGAACCAACAGGAACAACTTGTGCGAATGAAAGTAATCCTGAATCTCGAAGAGCTGCCTGATTTTGCGAAATATAAACAACGGGTCAGGGATGCGATCGAACATTTTCACGCGGTCGGGATTTACCATCTCAACCCGGCGTTCAATCCGCGTCCTTCGATTGTGGGCGATGACTCAGCGAATGTTAACGAAAGGTTCTACGGAAATTCTGACGTGGAGGGACCGTCAGCCCTGCACGGAACGCATGTTTCAGGGATCATCGCGGCGGTTCGGGACAACGGCGTCGGGATCCAGGGCATTGCCAATCATGTCCGGATAATGTCGATTCGTACGGTGCCGGACGGTGACGAGCGCGATAAGGATGTGGCGAACGCGATTCGCTTCGCGGCGGAGCATGGCTGTAAAGTGGTCAACATGAGTTTTGGAAAAGCGTATTCGCCGGATAAAAAAGTTGTGGACGAAGCGGTAAAATATGCGATGTCCAAAGATGTGCTGCTGATACATGCTGCGGGCAACGATGGCGATAACCTCGACCGCGAAAAAAACTTTCCTACCCGGATATATGCGGATAGCAGTGGTTCTGCGAACGCCTGGATCGAAGTGGGTGCGTCCGGTTGGATCAATGATTCTACCCTGGTTGCGCGTTTTTCCAACTTCGGCCAGCATTCCGTGGATATTTTTGCGCCGGGCGTGAATATCTACTCGAGTATACCCGGATCGAAATACACGACTGAGAGCGGCACTTCCATGGCGGCGCCGGTGGTGACGGGGCTCGCGGCCCTGATCCGGGAATATTATCCTAAACTTTCGGCTGTTCAGGTGAAGCAGATCATTATGCAGTCGGTCGTCAAACCGGAACATAATATAATCGTAATGGACCACGGAAAAAAACGCGTCGTTCCAATGTCTGCGATCTGCGTGTCGGGTGGTGTGGTGAATTTGTATAATGCCCTCTTACTCGCCGAAAAAATGAAATAAAAAACAAACGCGCTCTCATAAGCAATCATTAAGAAAATGCTGGCTTTTCCAGGCTGGCAGGGTATCCCTAGAGGGGAGGCACGCAGGCCTCCCCAATTTATAAAACGAATACTAGGTTCAGTACGTTTTGCAGAAGGCTTAATTTCTCGTTGGTGGATAAGTTGCGAGAACGCAAATTTATGGATTTTAGATTTCAACTTTGCCGTTTCCTCCAGACCGGCTTTCGTAAATATTCTCCCGCTGAAGTAAGGAGAGACACACGCTTCAATCACTAATGGTCATATAAAAGAATAACAATAAATATTTAACTTCAATTCAAAATAACTTGACAGCTATGAACATAAGTAATGAAATCAAAAAGGTCCAGGAAAAAATAAAATTGCCTGTATCATCAATCAGTTTATCGGCGGCGTATGTTGAAATATTTTCTGATAAAATATCTATTGGAACATTACCGATAACTAGGACTCCAGGCGATATTATAATTTATGATACGGACGAAAGAAATCTTTTAAGATTGAACTGGAACATAGTTTATGAAAGATATAGAGAGAAATTCAGGGAGTTAATAATGCGAGAAATGAAGAATTCTGCAATCGAAATGACACCAGCGACTTTTCGTAAAATTTATTTAAAAGATAGTTCCAAGAAAATAATTGGATTTTTCGAATGTTATTTCGAAGATGGGGAATGGCGATGCGCCCCCTCGGTTTTTAGTTGATGATTTTACAAATACTACTGCGCCTTCACTAAGCCTAAAAAATGTTTTATGTCTTCTGGATGACCTTTCGACTAAAAGTACAAATACTAGAAGTCGCAACTTAATTTTTGATTTTTCACACTATTCTCATATTAGGTTAATCCAAAAGTGGAAAATCTTTATTGTATCCAGTTGTCCTCCTCCATTATCTCTTTGGTTTTCAGAAATAAGTTCCCAAAAAGGGTCACTATTGTTATTGATTGACTTTTCAAGCATATCATTATTGCTCCAGAGACTTTGGCTGCTGTCAATGGCCAACTCCTCAATCCATGAATTGACCTTGAGAAACCAATGGTCGAAACTATTATTTTGAACATATCCAATAATAGCGGCAAACTTTAAACGTGAGCCATGAATTCCCTTCTTAAATCGCTCTATAGCACCGCTGGGTGAGGGATGACCAATTACATATTCCTTTTCTCGATTTGTTCCCTCAGTGGGCAATCGTTTTGCTTCAATCGAAAAGAAACTGTCGCTTTCATTATATTGACGATCAGCCACCTCTAGGATGTCGGGTATTAAAATCGTTCCAATATCCACTTGCGGGCTTTTTCCGCTTGCAGTATTTTCCATAAACTCATGATGGAAAAAGAAAGGCTCTGCCTTAGTTCGAATATTAAAGAAAATGCAAAGCTTTTGATTTAATCCTTTTTCAGTTGACACATCTCCATGTCTATACTTTTCAGCAAACGCACCAAAATGTTTTTTTATAAAATCCACAACAGCTTTTATCGAATCATTTGCTTCGATGCCGGTGGAAATATTCCCATTAGTTGTATTTAATAGCGAATCTGACAGCATTAAAAACCTTGTTTTCGTAGGTCAGAGAATGTTTCATCGGCATCCCGAAGGGCTATTGAACGCAGCCAATACCTAAGTTTTTTTGGTTTTATTAAATAAATGACATTTTGGTCATAGATACGGACGACGCGCGTGAGTCGCAGACTTATCCCGGAAATTTTCTTCACAAGATTTTCGATGTCTTTTTCCGCATTTTCAGCATTGTCAAAATGTATAACTGGCTTGTTCTTAAAATAAAAGGGACAACAGATATATGAATCTGTCTCAAATGGGGTATATGATTGAAGAGTTGAGTATACGGAATTCAGTACGCCGCAAAAAACTTCAGAAAACAATTGAAGATCTTTTTTAGACGCATCCTGCACGGCAATATTTGAAGTTTCTCCGTTTCTTCTAAATTCAATGAGATATTTTGAAAAATCCTCAAGGAGAATATTGTCATATTCTGAGAGTAATAAATCCAAACTATTCGGAGCATAAGGAATATTGTCAATATCTTTTTTAAGAAAGGAGGAGGATCTATTTATCATATATTCAGAGCTTGTGCCTGCCAAATAGAAGATGATCAGATCACTTTGAAGATATTTAAATAAATTTTCTAATTCCCATTTATCTTTTTCCGGCGCATGAATCCCTACAATTCGATGCTTGAAAGTCGCATAATCGTAATTCAATACCATTGGAATACGATCATCCTTAATTTCCTCTTTGATTAAAATGTGTGGGGGAGTAAATAATTTTTCATTTGAAGCATATCTGTAGTAGCTTTCTGTATTGCGAATTGCTTTTCGGGGAACAAAATCTGAATAAAATTGCTGAGATGAGAATAGAGGCTTGCCGACAATGTGCTTTGCCAATTTATATTTTTTCTGTAATTCGTTAAGTCGAGAGGATTCATTTGAACTTAATTTTTTTTTGTCTAATAAAGATTCAAAAAGCCCAATTTCATCAATTTTTCCTTGTATGAATCCTTCGCCATATGCCCAACCGCGTTTTTGGGTTTTATTTCTCAAGAAAGTTTTGAGAGTTTCAAGATCGCGTAATCTTTTAATTATTTGATGAAACCTACTGCCTCCTAAAAAATTTGATTTCCAAATAAAAGGATCATTAAGTGCAAGCTGTCTGGGGACATGATAAAAGTCATAAGTGTCTAACTCAAAATAAATTTTTTCTTTGTTTGGTCTCGTCCTTCTGACCAGTAGATGCAATAAGCCTTTATCACACGCTTTTTCATTTTTTATAAAAACAGCAGCGGTAGGAACATCACCACTTTTTCCAAAAAGCACTCTGCTCAGATGTGTAAAGTCAATAATTTGGGGGATATTAAAATTTATTAAAAGAACTTGTCGAAATTGAAGAGACCTATTATTATACAAAAAAGGGCCAGAGGGTTGTATTAAACAAACAAGACCGCCAGGTTTACATAATGAAATGCTCTGTTCTAGAAATAAAAGGGCAATTTGGTTATCTGGTAGCTTAACCTGAATTTCTTTGTCTTTTCCGTGTGAATTCGTTAGTAATGTCCTCTCTTTTACTTTTTCATTTTCAATTTTCTTTGCGCTCGCGGTGAGTTTAGCCTCAAACGGTGGATTTCCAATAACCAAATCAAAATAACCGCTTAAGAATTTATCCTGTAAAAGTGAAAAAAAATCATCTGAAAAAATGTTTTCTTCAGTTAGGTCGTCAAATTCGAGTTTTTCCCAAATTTCTAATGGAGTTAATTCATCACAAAGAGCAAGGCTTAAACTAAAAATTGTAAGATTAACTGCTTCTGGATCCTTATCGGAACCATAAATATTGTCTTTCAGTAATTTTTTTAATAAAATAAGGTTTGGTCGTTTCCAATTATTCTGTTTCCTCCACCTGTAAATTAATCTCCTATAAGCTCCTACAAGAAATACTCCTGAACCACATGAGGGGTCCAGTAGTTTAAAATTCGTTTCATTATCCTTCAACGGCATCGCTTCATCCAAAAGAAAACTCACTAAATATGGTGGTGTATATACTACGCCTGGTTTTTTTTCCAAAAATTCTTCGTAGATATTACTGATCAACTCAACTGGAAGATCATTAAACGAATAAAGCCTCCAAAAAACAAATTGAACACCTTCTAATTTTCCGTCTAGGAAAAGAGCGAAACGACTTAAATCAGTTTTTTTGAGGACTTCAATTTCTTTACTATTGAGCTTAAATACGCCACCATTAAAATGATTAGCCAAATAGTTTAAGAGTTTCAAAGCAGCGCCTTTCTTTTTTAAAATATCATTGAAACAAACTGCTCCTTTTGAAAATTGATCAAAAAAACTTTTTGCATATTTAATTTTTTGCTTTTTGTTATTTATTATTGAAATCCTCTCTTCTCCAGCTTTCGGGAATACTGAATTATTGTATTCATCTGTACGCTCTTCGAGATATTTCACAAGGATAGATATAACCATAATTTTACGAGCTATTGAGGCGGGTAAAATCTTTCGTTCAATAATGTCTTTTAATGCCTGTTTTAATTCGATTAAAAGTTTTTCATATGCACTATTTGTGAACTGGAATTTTTTACTAAAAGGCGAGTTTTCCCAAAAAGAGCCATTGTCTATAGAGCGTCCTGAAAATGCTTTATATTTTTGTATTTCGGAAATTTCTTTTATTCCGAAAAGATTTGAAACTTCAGACGCTAATTTTATAGTTGTAAGCGGTTTATAGATTAGATCATTTCCTCTCGCTGGTTTTTCGTAACAATTAAAAATTCTTACATCTTTGTTGCTGAATACGAAAAACATTGGTACACGTCCGGAACTATATAATCGTTGATGAAGTTTAATTAAATGTTCATCACTTAGCGATTTTAAAGAAGTATAATCGTAAATATAAACCTGAGGAATTGATGGCCTGTCTACAAATCTGCGGAAGTATATGTAATCGGCACCATAAGTAAAAGCGTTTTCTATCGCAATAATCTCTTCAGTACTATGTTTTAAAAAATCTATTTTATCAGGACTATCAACGGTGACTAATCCTGTAGTTTGACCATTTTTGTCAAGCATTTCAAAGCTTTCAAGGCCATATTTAACGGCGTCGTTCAATTGCTAAATATTTTAGTAAAAATACGCTATTTCTATTATGATTTTGGGCAATTTTAGTCTAATAATTTGAAAGATAACCACTTGGGTCGACTTTGTTGGACACCAATAATTAACAGTTCCAAAGTCAAAGTTCATTGAAATTCAATAAGTTAGCAAAATTTAGCTGATTTGACTGTACACTACCTCGTTTAATAATAAACTATCCTGCCATTAAGGATTTTGTCGGTTCTGATTATTTTACGGCTATCGACGAGGAAAGGCTACAATTATGCCTGAGTGCCTCGGACGAAAAATTAATGTGAAAATAGATGCAACTTAAGGGAGCTCATGGTAGAGAAAAATCTAAATCAGCACTATCCTAAAATCTGGAAGGCTTCAACAAGGTCAATGTATGCTAATTAAAATAATCATCGTTTCAATGCCAGGAAAATGCTTCTTATTTTCTGTTTATTTTAAACTAGATTTATAATTAAACTTCAAAATAAACCGATGCATTCTGTCGAATTCCTCCTTTCTGAACTTAAAGCGCAATCGATGCTTATTTCCGAAAGTCATATAGAACGATTTCTAATGTTACGAAAACAAAATCCCGATAAAACGCTCGAGTATTTTGCGGATGTAATTATGGGCAGCTTTAGAAAAGAATTGGCAACTGCAGCTACAGATATAATTCACAAGTCTATAATAGAAGGAGTTGACGACAAACAAAAGTTCATTATTGGCATTCTAGAGATTAGTAAAGAGGCAACAGCAGAATTAATGAGCCGAATAACTTAGTCAACTCTCATATTTTTTCCACCTTTGACTGTCTGGACTTAAAAGGTTGGTAATAAAGACAATTCAAAGCGCTTACTCATTTACTTTGAAATAGTCATTGTCAACAGACACCCCCGATAAACAAAGGATGACCCGCTTCGCGTTATTTTCGGGCATGATGACTAAATGAAATAATTTTTCCATTGGATTGTCGATTAATAATGCAATGTATCGTTAATCGTAATCTTGAAACTGGACTCTTTTAAATGTTCCGCAACATCTCCTCTACTGTTGCTTGGATACAAAACTTCGCCTCCCAATGCCAATCCTGCCTTGCACAGGAATCATCAATCGAATCCGGCCAGCTGTCTGCAATGGCTTGCCGCTGATCGGGTGAATATATAATTTCAAATTCTGGAATATGGTTTTTGATTTCACATGCCAGTTCTGCAGGGGTGAAGCTCATAGCAGCGAGATTATAGGAGGAGCGCACGGCTATTTTATCGGCTGGCGCATCCATCAGCTCTATAGTTGCCCGCACGGCATCCTCCATATACATCATGGGTAGTCTGGAATCCGGACCGAGAAAGCAGGCATAGGGTTTTCCAAAAGCAGCTGAATGAAAAATATTAATGGCATAATCTGTCGTGCCGCCACCGGGCAGGGTCTTCGAACTGATAAGGCCGGGATAACGCAGACTGCGGATATCCATCCCATAACGTTTGTGATAATAGGTGCACCACTGTTCGCCGGCCAGTTTGCTGATTCCATAAGCAGTCGTGGGATTCAGCTCAGTATGCTGTGGGCAGTTTTCTTTTGGCGCATCGGGACCGAAGACCGCGATACTGCTTGGCCAGAAAACCTGTTTGATATTTTCGACACGGGCGACTTCCAAAACATTGAGTAGGCTCTGCATATTCAGCTGCCAGGCTTTTTGCGGGTGTTGTTCGCCGGTAGCCGATAACATCGCAACAAGTAAATAAATCGTGTCGATCCG
>Ga0206913_1046_pt1 | contig 29871 bp, 27 predicted proteins | sample Alteio_BWOrgHeat_72_FD_152942 | JGI IMG/M metagenome (GOLD analysis project Ga0206913, IMG submission 152942) | Enriched cells from forest soil in Barre Woods Harvard Forest LTER site, Petersham, Massachusetts, United States -... | ecosystem: Environmental > Terrestrial > Soil > Temperate forest >... | reverse complement strand
GCAGGAAACAGCAATTGGATACCCTGAAACTGGAAGCCCTGGTAAAAGAACTGGAATTAAAAACGATTAAAAGCCATATAAACCCTCATTTTATCTTTAACGCTCTGAATAGCATACGGGCACTCATCGATGAAAATCCAATGAGGGCAAGAACGGCGATTACGGAACTGAGTAATATTTTAAGAAGCAGCATGCAGACGGAGAAGCAGGAAACCGTTTTCTTTGAAAAAGAGTTGAATATCGTAAAAGATTATCTGGCACTGGAACATATCCGTTTTGAAGACCGGCTGAATGTACAATATGAAATCGCAGAAAATACTTTAACACAACAAATTCCGCCTATGATGCTGCAGACGCTTGTTGAGAATGCCATTAAACATGGCATTAGTAAACAAATGAATGGTGGAACCGTGACGATTGTTTCCAGCCTAAAGGAGCGTTATCATCAATTGGTGATCCGGAATACCGGACGTCTAAATAAAATAGGTAATGAAGACGGTTTCGGCCTAATAAGTACACGCAACCGGTTACATCTTTTATTCGGTGAAGATGCAGATTTCAATATCAGGGAGATTAACGGAAATATGGTGGAAGCCGAACTGCATATTCCATTAACTTAAAACTTATCAAATGATCAGAGCTGTAATCATAGACGACGAAAGACTGGCCCGGAACGAATTGAAAAAATTACTCCAGGAATTTCCGGAAATCGAGGTCATTGCAGAAGCAGCAAATGCCAATGAGGGCATTGAAAAAATCGATAGTCTCAATCCCGACCTGATTTTCCTCGATATTCAGATGCCGGGAAAAACCGGTTTTGATATGCTGGCAGAACTGGACAAAGCACCGGATGTGATTTTCACCACTGCTTATGATGATTATGCTTTGAAGGCATTTGAAGTTAATGCACTGGATTATTTGTTAAAACCCGTTGAACCCCGCCGACTTGCAGATGCATTACACAAACTTCACCTGGAAGAAACCCGTGATCGCGAATCTGCGTCTGACGACGAGATTGCAGTTAATAAAAGCCTGCTTCATGAAACAGACCAGGTTTTTGTAAAGGATGGTGAAAGATGCTGGTTCGTGAAACTGGGAGAAATCCGCCTTTTTGAAAGTGTTGGAAACTATGCGAAAATTTATTTCCAGTCAAATAAACCGCTCATACTAAAATCTTTGAATGCATTGGAAGAACGCCTCGATGAAAAGGTTTTTTTTCGCGCAAACCGGAAGCATATCGTGAACCTGCGACTCATCGAAAAAATCGAACCTTATTTCAACGGGGGTCTCCTGCTGGAACTAAAAGGTGGCGAAAAAATTGAGGTCAGCAGAAGGCAAACGGTTAAGTTTAAGGAAATGATGAGTTTATAATTATTCCATAAAAAATAAGTATGGGTTTATTCCTGCTGTCAGGACTACTGATCATTTCGTCATTTGTACATGCGCAAACACTTCCGGTTATCAGCGAATCAGAAGTTAGCCGGATAGAAAAAACACTGGCTGCAGATGATATGCAGGGACGAAAGGTATTTACAGCTGGTATAGAAAAAGCGGCTGCTTTTATAACGAAAGAATTCAATCAGGCTGGATTAATACCGCTTCCAGGTTCGAAAGATTACAATCAGACTTTTGTGATGATGGATCCGGAATCTACGGATGTACATATGACCGCGAATGGCGTTTCGATTGATAAAAAAAACCTGGTGGCGTTCTCCGCAGAATCTTCATTGATAATTACTCAGGATGATCACTATCAAAAGATAATTGTAAAAAAAGCAGCAGATTTCAGCGAGATCGCCTTAAAATACCAGGAGTCAGAAGAGAATGTGCTAATCCTGGTAGATACTTCGTTGGCAAAAAAATTCAGCAGACTGGCGGGCCATCATATGCCACAGTTTAGCGGAAAAGGTAATCGTATTTACGTGCTTACTTCTGTAGATCCAAGTCGATACCGGATTGAGATAAAGCCCCAAATAAAGAAGCAATATCTGACCAATTTAATTGGAATGATACCCGGAAAATCGAAGCCGGATGAATATGTGATCTTTTCTGCCCATTACGATCATCTCGGAATTGGAAAGCCCGACGAAGCCGGCGATTCAATATATAATGGCGCCAATGACGATGCCTCCGGAACTACAGCTGTGATTGCCCTGGCTGGTTATTTCAGTAAGATCCATAACAATGAGAGAACCTTAATATTTGCGGCATTTACCGCAGAAGAAATTGGTGAATTCGGATCTGCTTATTTTTCAGGAAAATTCGATCCGGCCAAAGTGGTGGCCATGTTGAACATAGAAATGATCGGAACGGAAAGTAAGTGGGGGAAAAACTCCGCCTATATTTCAGGCTATGACAGGTCTGATTTGGGAGCCATCCTTCAAAACAATTTAGGTAATACACAGTTCAGATTTTACCCGGATCCCTATCCGGATCAACAACTATTTCTGCGCTCTGATAATGCTTCATTGGCCAAACGGGGTGTTCCGGCGCATAGTATTTCGACCTCTAAAATGGATGTTGAAAAATATTATCATAAACAGGGTGACGAAATTAGAACCCTGGATCTCAATAATATGACCGAAATCATTCGGGCTATCGGATTAAGCGCCACTTCAATCATTTCAGGAAAAGATACGCCAACCCGTGTTCAAATGGAATAAAGCATCATCAGCTGAACATTAATTTGAGTCATAATCCGTGATGGTTCCATAGTATGAAATCGGTTCCCGCGAATTATTACTTACGCGCACAGTACAATAGCCACTGGTAGTTATGGATAAACTCATCTTACTCGCATTCGATTCATTTTTGGGTACAATGGTAATTTCCCAACCACCTTTTTTTAATGTATCTGATTTATAACTGAATTGGGTTGATTTAAACTCAATCGAAAGGTCAGTAGGCGGATAATTTGTAGTAAAAGAACGTCCAAAATACGGCAGATCAACCGAAAGACTGTCTTTATTAAGTTTTAAGAAATAATCACTGGTAAGCTGTCGCGTCATTCCCTTCATGGAGGTTGCCGATAAAGCATGAAAACGGAATTTCCTTGATTCAATCTGGCTCTTCAGCTGGTTGTATTGATCCTGTTTTTTTTGTTCCGCACTTGATTGCGAAAAGCTTTGCAAACAGATAAGCATTAGTAACGGCAGCAGGAGCCGGGAACATTTAGAAGGAGACATAGAATTGATTTCTATAAAATTAAGAAAAGCCGCCAGTCCCGCCGATGAATCAATGAAATTATAACTCTTTTTTTGGATCAGAATTTTTTCAAGACCTTGTCCATTTCTGAACTGATTTCTGCCAGATTTAAATTCCCCAAACTGCCTTCGTGCGTATGTTTCAGGGGCTTTGACTGGTCGAAAGAAAAATCACCTTTATTGATCTGGTTACCAACCGTCTGATAGGCATCACGAAATGGGATTCCCTGGTTGACTAATTCGTTTACAGCCTCGACACTGAATAAGTATTTATATTTTTCATCCTGCAGAATGCCTTTTCTGACGCGTATGTGGGATAACATGAGTACCGTCATGCTGATACAGTTTTTTAAGTCTTCAATAGCGGGGAATAAGATTACCTTTGTGAGTTGCATGTCCCGGTGATAACCCGACGGCAGATTGTTCATCAAAAGACTGAGTTCATTCGGAATGGACTGTATCCGGTTACTTCTTGCTCTGATCAACTCAAAAACGTCCGGATTTTTTTTATGTGGCATGATACTGCTACCCGTTGTCAGTTCATCCGGAAATGAAATAAAGCCAAAATTCTGATTCATGTAAAGACAGACATCCATGGCCAGGCGGGATAGTGTAGTTGCGATCGTGGCCATTCCAAATGATACCAGCTTTTCTGTTTTCCCACGGCTCATCTGAGCATAAACCACATTGTAGTGAAGGCTTCCAAATCCCAGAAGTTCCGTTGTCATTTTCCTGTTTAGCGGAAAGGAAGATCCATATCCCGCACCACTGCCCAGCGGATTTTTATTAACTACCTGATAGGCTGCCGACAATATTTCAAGATCATCTACGAGACTTTCAGCATATGCACTGAACCAAAGCCCGAATGATGAAGGCATGGCAATCTGCAAATGAGTGTACCCTGGTAACAAGTCATCTTTGTATTGATGACTGAGAGAAACTAATAAATCAAAAAGTTTTTTTATATCTGATTTCAATTCCTGTATTTCTGCACGCAGAAATAACTTGATATCAACGGCTATCTGGTCATTCCGGCTCCGGCCACTATGAATTTTCTTCCCTGCTTCGCCGATTTTCTTTGTCAGATTCAATTCTATCTGTGAATGAATATCTTCCACTCCTTCTTCGATGCGGAATATTCCCTTTGTTATTTCTGTTTCAATATTTTCAAGTTCTTTCAGGATAGCAGCTGCGTCTTCATGGCTCAGCATCTTTACCGATTCCAGCATTTTTGTATGCGCTATCGATCCCTGAACATCATACCTGGCCAATACCATATCGAACTCAGGATCACGGCCTACGGTGAATTTCTCTATTTGGGCATTTATATCAGATCCGTTTTTATCCCAGAGTTTCATGTTTTAGGCTTAAAGCTGAAAGCGCAAAGCTTAAAGCAGTATTAATAATTTATAATTAAATTCCACATTTCATATTCACATTTATAACATTTCCACAGCTACACATTTCCGCATTGTGAAAACCCGGTTCATATAAACTCTTCAAGCAGTTTAATATAAGTAACAATCCCTTCCCTGATCTCCTCGATATAAATATACTCATCTGCCGTATGACTTCGGGCGGAATCGCCAGGGCCCATTTTTAATGCCGGAAAGGGCATCAGAGCTTTGTCGGAGGTAGTAGGCGAACCATAATAGTTTTTTCCCAGTTGGACGCCTGATTTAACCAGCGGATGATCCAGCGGAATGGAAGTAGATTTCATGCGGGTGGTCCGGGGTTTAAAACTGCTTTTCAGGTTTTTTTTCAATGCGTCGAGAATTTCCTCAAAACTGTACAACTCATTTACCCGCACATCAATTACATATTTACACTGTGCGGGTACCACATTGTGCTGTTTATTTTCAGTATCTATAACGGTTACGCTCATACGGGTTTCACCGAGCAGTTCACTTCGTTTTTCGAAACGGAAATTGCGGACCCATTCAATATCTTCAATGGCCTTATATAAGGCATTTTCACCTTCATTCCGGGCCGCATGCCCGGGACGGCCGGAAGCCACACAGTCTATCACCATCAATCCCCTTTCCGCAACGGCCATATCCAGTTTCGTAGGCTCACCTACAATTCCAAAGTCAATCTGTCCAAGATAGGGCAATACCAATTCAATTCCGTTTACGCCACTGATCTCTTCTTCAGCACTCGCTGCAAAAACGATATTATGTTTAGGATCTTCATGATTATAATAAAAAAGAAAGACGGCGGCCAGACTTACCAGGCATCCACCGGCATCATTACTTCCCAGACCAAATAATTTACCATCCTTAACCGTCGGTGTAAACGGATCCATGCTATACGCCTTGTTAGGTCGTACCGTATCATGATGTGAATTCAGCAAAATACTTTTACGCGAGCTATGATAGTTTTTATTCCGTGCATAAATATTATTTCCCACGCGGGCAAAAGGAATTTCGTGGCGGGCGAAGAAAGCACAAAGCAGATCGGCTGTATCATTTTCTTCTTTGGAAAAGGAAGGGGTGGCAATCAGCTCTTTGAGTAAGGCGATGGCTTCCGCCTGTAAACTTTCTATTGAAGTGTTATTCATGACTAATAGTTGTGCCGGAATTTCCAGTTATGAGCATATCCAGTTCCTGTCCCTTCCCGATAATTACTTTATGTACACCAGCCTCGATAGCTTTAAAAGCGTTGTCAAGTTTGGGTATCATACCCGCAAATATTTTTTCTGTTTCTTTCAGTTCATTATAGTATCCGAGTTGTAATTTTTCGATAACTGAATTTTCATTTTCAACATCTTTTAAGACACCCGATTTTTCAAAGCTGTAAATCAGTACGACCTCAAAAAAAGAGCTGAGTGATTTTGAGATTTCCTGTGCGATGGTATCTGCGTTGGTGTTCAGTAACTGTCCTTTACCATCATGAGTTATCGGGGCAACCACCAATGTTTGTCCGTTTAAAAGCAGTTGGATGAACCACGATGTATCCACCTGATCTATATCTCCGGCAAACCCGTAATCAATACCCGCTTTTTCTCTTTTATGTGAACGTATACTGTTTCCATCAGCGCCTGTAATACCAACCGAATTGCATTGCATGGCCTGTAGCCGGGCGACAATATTCTTGTTGATGTAACCTGCATACACCATGGTTACAATTTTTAAAGTTTCAGCATCTGTTAAACGCCGTCCATCGATCATCTGCTGGGGGATGCCCATTTTTTCTGCTATCCGTGTGGCTAACTTGCCTCCTCCATGAATCAGGATTTTCTTATTCCTGATCGCGGCAAATTTTTTCAAAAATGAGGAAAGCAATTGCTCATCATCTATGATATTTCCGCCGATCTTGACGACATATAAGCTTTCCATCGTCAGGATTTAAGAATTTCACTCAATACGGATTGGGCAGCCCAAACCCTGTTACCTGCCTGCTGCGTAACAATGCTGTGTGGTCCATCCAGCACTTCATCACTTAATTCTACGTTACGCCGAACGGGAAGACAGTGCATTACTTTCGCCTGATTTGTAAGTAATAATTGCTCATTGGACAACATCCATTCCGGATCATTGGTATACATCTTCCCATAATCCTTGTATGTGCTCCAATTTTTGACATACACAAAATCGGCATCTTTCAGCGCCGCGTCCTGGTTGTGCAGTATCCGGGTTCCCTTTGTGAAACGCGGATCCAGGTCATAATCCTCAGGATGCGTGATAACAAAATCCGCTTTGCCCCACGCATTGATCCATTGGGCGAAGCTATTTGCTACACATTGAGGCAACGGTTTTACATGGGGTGCCCAGGTAAGTACAATTTTTGGCTTTGCGATACCCGGACTGTTTTGTAGACACTCTGTAATGGTGATAATATCTGTCAGGCTTTGTAACGGGTGAAGTGTAGCACTTTCAAGGCTCACTACCGGGATGCCCGCATATTTTACAAACTGGGTAATGTATAATTCGCTGTAATCATCCTCCCTGTTTTTTAACGAAGGGAAAGTGCGAATACAAAGAATATCAAAATATTTTCCAAGCACCGGTGCTGCGTCTTTGATATGCTCTACCGTATTTCCACTCATGATGGCTTCCTCTTCGAATTCCAGTGCCCAGCCCTCCTTGTCCACATTAAATACGAGAGGCTCCAATCCAAGATTCAGAGCCGCAACCTGTGTGCTGAATCGCGTGCGCAGACTTGGATTTAAAAACAGGAGGCCGATTTTTTTCCCCTGTCCAAGTGTTTTGTCAGCATACGGATTTTTTTTATACCCAAGCGCCTGTGTTACGAGGTGATCAATGCTGGGAACGTCTGCAATTGAAATAAAATTCTTCATGCCTGATTAACCAGATTGGGAGATGAAACCATATTGTTTATTTCCTCTTCCAGTGATTCGAGGAATTCTTCCGCTTCTTTTTTTCTCAAAGCCAGGGAAGGCAGGAGCCGAATCGTGTTCGGTTTTGCCTCTCCGGTAAATACCTGTTGATGAAAAAGAAGATTTTTTTTCAATTCCTTCAATTCGCCATCCACATCGAATCCAATCATTAATCCCCTTCCGCGTACATTTTTGAGCCCTTTTATTTTTTTCAACCGGGAAGTCAAAAATTCTCCGGTGGATTTCGCATTATACATCAGGTTTTCTTCTTCGATCACTTCTAAAACCGCAAGGGCCGCAGCGCACGCTAAATGGTTGCCTCCGAATGTAGTTCCGAGCATCCCATATTTAGGTTTCAGAAACGGGGCAATCAGAATTCCGGCAACGGGGAACCCGTTTCCCATACCCTTAGCCATGCTGTAAATGTCTGCATCCACACCCGCACTATCAGTAGAGAAAAATTCGCCCGTTCTGCCATACCCACATTGTACTTCATCTGCAATAAACAAGGCATCATAATCTGTACATACGGTTCTTATTTTTTTAAGAAACGAATCTTCTGCTACATTAATTCCGCCCACTCCCTGAATACCCTCCACAATCACAGCGGCAACTTCACGACCATGGTTATCAAAATATTCTTTGAGTGTATCTGTATCATTGAACGGCAGGAACACGACATTCTCTGTCTGGTTAACGGGCGCGACAATGGAGGGATTATCGGTAACCGCCACTGCCAGCGAGGTTCTGCCATGAAAGGACTTGCTGAAGGCAACGATCTTTTTCCGGCCCGTATGGAACGACGCAAGTTTCATGGCGTTTTCATTGGCTTCTGCACCCGAATTGCACATGAACAACTGATATTCCTCTTTACCTGATAATTTCCCCAATTTGTCCGCCAGTTCCTGTTGCAGGGGTATGCGGATCGAATTAGAATAAAAGGCAACCTGATTCAGTTGATGTGTAATCCTGGAAACAAAATGCGGATGGGTATGGCCGATCGAGATCACTGCATGACCACCATACATATCCAGATATTGTTGACCGGCATCGTCCCAGAGATAAGAACCTTTCGCCCGTGTTATGGTAATTTCGTTTATGGGATATACATTGAATAGTTTCATTTTTTACGCTTGAGGCCTGAAGCGTGAGGCTTGAGGCAGATGTACAATATTTTTATTTTCCGGTTTTTTGTGTTTTTTAAATTCAAGCCTCAGGCCTCACGCCTCAAGCTTAGAAATAATTTGCCTTAAACTTCAATCCCTCTGATTCATCTAAGCCGAACATTAAATTCATATTCTGTACCGCCTGTCCGCTTGCGCCTTTCAACAAGTTATCAGAGGCAGAATGAACAACCAGCATTTCATCCTGTTTTTCCAGTTGAATAATGCATTTATTGGTATTGACAACCTGTTTTAGAAAAACAGGAGTTTCGCTTACCAAAGTAAATGGATGACCCGCATAAAAATCCTTATATAATTTGACTAAAACAGGTAGTTCCTGGGTGATTTTCATTTGCGAGCTGACAAAAATGCCCCGTGTAAAATCTCCCCGCCAGGGAACAAAATGCAGATTATCCTTGCCAAATGCTTTCTGGTATTGATTCAGCGATTGATTTATCTCAGCCAGGTGCTGATGAATTAGCGTTTTATATGCCTGAATATTATTAGCCCTCCATGAAAAATGCGACGTAGCATTCAAACCTTGTCCTGCACCCGTCGAACCAGTAATGCCCGTTGTGTACACTTCGGTTAACCATCCCTGTTTGGCCAGGGGCAGGAGACCCAGTTCAATGGTGGTTGCGAAACATCCCGGATTGGCGACATACTGCGCTGCCCGGATGACATCACGGTTTAATTCCGGTAAACCATAGACAAAGGGTTTTCCTGATGCGGACATGCGATTGACAGGCTCTATCCTGAAGTCCTGCGACAAATCGATGATCCGGATTTCCGGATCAGGTGGATTATCCTGCAGAAATTTCCGGGCTTCGCCATGACCGAGACATAGATAGAGCAGGTCGATGCCCGATGAAGGATTTTCCGAAAATTGAATATCAGTGTCCCCAGTCAGGTCCTGGTGCACGGTTGATAAAAGTTGACCGGCGTGGCTCTTGCTCTGTACAAAAACCAGTTCAGCAATCGGATGATTCAACAGAATACGAATTAACTCACCACCGGTGTAGCCTGCCCCGCCTGTTATCCCCACCCTGATTTTTTTCATTTTGTATGGTTTCCAGGATCGTTGATTTTATGAAAGATCGCCGTTTGATTGCCAAATATTTTTGCAAACCCCTTAACGTCGTCACCCGTCCATCCACTGTTCATTTCGCCATAAGAACCAAACCGGCTGCTCATCAGGTCGTGCTCGCTTTCAATTCCGGTTATGATAAACCGGTAAGGTTCAAGTGTTACAAAAACTTTTCCTGACACGGTCGCCTGTGAATCTTCGAGGAATTTTTCGATGTTACGCATTGTCGGGTCCAACATTTGTCCTTCGTGTAACCAGTTCCCGTACCAGCTGCTTAGTTGTTCCTTCCAGTATAGTTGCCATTTGGTTAATACATGTTTTTCAAGCAAATGGTGTGCTTTTATAATGATCAGGGGTGCAGCCGCCTCAAAACCAACACGGCCTTTGATACCGATAATGGTATCGCCCACATGGATATCCCGTCCGATTGCAAATGACTGTGCAACGGATTGCAGGTATTGTATGGCCCGTACCGGATGTTTAAAAGTTTGATCATTGATCGCAGTTAGTTCTCCCTTTTCAAACTGTAGTGTAATTTTTTTTGGATCCTTTTCAGAAAGTTGTGTTGGCCATGCATCTTCGGGCAGATAATCTTTTGAATTCAATGTTTCACGACCACCAACAGAAGTTCCCCACAGCCCTTTGTTGATACTGTATTTTGCTTTTTCAAAATTCATCTCCACACCGTTTTCTTTAAGAAACTGAATTTCCTGTTCCCGGCTGAGTTTCAAATCACGGATTGGCGTAAGGATCATTGCTTCCGGAACCATGCCGGTAAAAACCATGTCGAAACGCACCTGGTCATTTCCTGCACCCGTACTTCCGTGCGCCACATAAGCTGCTCCTTTTTCTTCCACATATTTTGCAACGGCAATGGCCTGCACCATTCTTTCCGCACTGACACTGAGCGGATAGGTTGCATTCTTAAGCACATTTCCAAAAATCAGAAAGCGGATGCAGCTCTGATAATATTCTTCGGTTACATCCACCGACCTGAAAGAAGCTACTCCCAGGGCCACGGCTCTTTTTTCAATAGCATTCATTTCTTCCGAACTGAAACCACCCGTATTTACTGTCAGCGCATGTACTTCCAGTCCCCTGACTCTTTTGAGATAGATGGCACAGTAAGTCGTGTCAAGGCCACCACTATAGGCTAAAACAACTTTTTTGTTTTCAGGATTCATCAATCAATGTATTATTTAGCCAGGTTTTCCTTCTTGAATTTATTCAACCGGATGAGCCCGAGATCCGACAGGATCATATCTACTTTTTCCTTACGTAACAGGTTTTTCAGCATGCCCCATTGTTTGATCTTCATAAAGCGCTCGTATAACTTGCTTCGTTGCCTGAAGTCCTGCGCAGCCTCTTCCTTTGGCTTGTGTTCTTTCGGATCATAGAGCATGGCTGTACACATACAGTTTTTCCTTTCTTTGCTCATGAGAATTTCGTAATTCACACAGCTTTTACAACCTGCCCAGAAAGCTTCATCCTGAGTGAGCTCTGAATAAGTAACGGGCTCGTAACCCAGATCGGAATTGATTTTCATTACGGCCAGTCCGGTAGTAAGACCGAAAAGTTTGGCATTCGGATATAATTTCTGGCTGAGATCAAATATCTTTTTCTTAATGTTTTTTGCGAGTCCGCTTTTACGAAACGGGGGAGCTACTATCAATCCGGAATTAGCAACATATTCACCATGGCTCCAGGTTTCGATATAGCAGAAACCCGCCCATATACCTTCTTCGGTAAAAGCGATGACGGCTTTACCGTCCCGCATTTTTTCCTTAATGTAATCCGGACTTCTTTTTGCAATGCCGGTTCCGCGGGCTTTGGCGGAAGATTCCATTTCATCACAAATGATTTGCGCAAAGTCCTGGTAGGAGGCATTTGCGATAAGTATTTTGAACTTTTGTTCTTGTTCCATTGATATAATACGTGAGATAAATGAATACCAATGACGGGGTCATTGAATTATAATAGCCGGCTGATTACGGACATAGATCCTGAATACGGAAAACTATGGATAGGAAATATCAACGTCGTACCCAAAAGGGAATGGGACGAACGGAAAAAATAACGCATACGGGCGCTACAAAAAACCCACGCTTATTGAAGGCGTGCAATACCATTCCGGCAAGGATTGATATGGGTGAGTTTTTTTTCATTTCATGAAAAATGGGATGACTAGACTTGTTATCGTTACAAAGTAACAGCTTTTTCTGAAATTCTGAGATATTTTTTAAAGGAAACAGCTGAACCTTAACAATTTGGAAATGTGGAATGGTGGAGATGTGGGATGTGGAAATGAAATGTAAAATTGAATGTCGAAATTAATAATGGTTTTAGGCTTTAGGCTTTGGGCATTAGGCTTGCAGAATGCAACGCTGACGCCATATCTGCCAGCAGAGAGGCGTCTTTCTCAATGGCATTTCCGACAACAATGATGTCCGCGCCAGCCCTGGCATTGTGGTAAACCTTTTCAGGGTTCTGAATGCCACCTCCGATGAGCAATGGTATTTCGATGTTTTCAGAGACCCTTTCGATCATCTCGGTTGTGATGGGCCTTCGGGCGCCGCTGCCGGCGTCCATATAAATCATCTTCATACCTAGCATTTCGCCAGCCATGGCAGTACATAACGCTATCTCATTTTTATCAGATGGAATTGGAAGAGCATTACTGATATAAGAAACAGTGGTAGGGGCTCCTCCGTCAATAACCATATATCCGGTGGATATAATTTCCAGACGGCTCTTTCGGACTGCCGGAGCAGAGACGACGTGCTGGCCAATCAGTAATTCCGGATTTCTGCCGGAGATCAGAGATAAGTAAAGCAGTGCATCAGCATGGGGAGAAACCTGCGAGGGCGTTCCGGGAAATAAGATAATGGGGATTTTACACAGGGATTTAATTTGCAGAACCACCTGGTCCAGGTGATTGGTTACCACGAGGCTTCCGCCTACGAACAAGTAATCCACCCTGGCCTGTACAGCCAGCTCCACCAGAGCCGGGAGTTTTGCCTGATCTACTTTATCAGGGTCGATGAGCAGGGCGAAGGATTTACGCCGGATTTTTTTTTTAAGCAGTAAAGCAGAATAGATTTCGTCCTTCATGTGGTTGATTACCTTACAAATGTGCGAAAACTTTCCCGCTTTCCGAAACACATCCCGGGATTACAGTTAATCGAATCCTTCGGTTTTTACTGTTTACATTAATCGGAATATTTTAAATCAGATAATCGAATATTTGAGTTTCTCCAAAATTTTTTTTGTGGACAAGATGAGAACATTGTGCATAAATTGCGGCAACCGAATACCCGCGTGGGCTCCATGATTTATCAACTTATATTTTCCACATGTGGGGATATCTAAGGGCTTGAATATTCAAATGGAAAAAATACTTTCGATTCCTGCATTCGCTAGTAACCTTTTCTTAACAAACTAAGATTTTTGCATCATGACTCATACGCAATCTGCGAACGGTTTGCTTTTCGACCGACGTTATACCCGCGACGACATCCATGTTTTCGATCAGTTCGAATACGATTATCGTAGTTCTGTGATCCGAAATCCGTCGGGAGAGATCGTATTTGAGATGAACAATTGTGAAGTTCCTAAAGGATGGAGCCAGATTGCGACGGATATTCTGGCGCAGAAATATTTTCGTAAAGCGGGCGTTCCTCTGGCCGACGGAACCCTCGGTCGCGAAACTTCTGTAAAACAGGTAGCTCATCGAATGGCCAATTGCTGGAAGGCGTGGGGAGTGAAATATGGATATTTCGCAACTGCAAAAGATGCGAACATATTTTATGAGGAACTGGTTTATTCCATACTCAACCAGGCCTGCGTTCCCAACAGTCCGCAATGGTTCAATACAGGTTTATATGAAAGTTATGGTATTACCGGAAAACCACAGGGTCATTATTACGTTGATCAGAATGATGGCCAGTTAAAGAAATCCACTTCTGCTTATGAGCGTCCGCAACCCCACGCCTGTTTTATTTTAAGTGTGGAAGACGATCTCGTAAATGATGGCGGCATTATGGATCTCTGGGTTCGCGAAGCCCGCATTTTCAAATACGGATCTGGTGTGGGAACAAATTTCTCAAACATAAGGGGTGAAGGAGAAAAGCTCAGTGGTGGCGGCACATCCAGCGGCCTCATGAGCTTTCTCAAAATCGGCGATCGCGCAGCCGGTGCCATCAAATCAGGTGGCACCACACGCCGCGCGGCTAAAATGGTTTGCCTGGATCTGGATCATCCGGAGATCATGGACTTTATCAACTGGAAACAGGAAGAAGAAAAGAAAGTGGCGGCGCTGATTTCCGCTGGGTATGCCAGCGATTATGAAGGCGAGGCTTATAAAACTGTCAGTGGACAGAATTCAAATAATTCAGTAAGAATTCCGAATTCATTTTTTGAGAAACTGGAAAATGAGGAAGATTGGGAGTTGAAAGCAAGAAGTGATGGAAGAGTAATGAAAAAGATTCCTGCCAGAGAAGTCTGGAACCAGATTTCGTACGCTGCATGGCGTTGTGCTGACCCGGGTACCCAATACGACACCACTATCAATGAGTGGCATACCTGCCCCAATGGTGGCCGTATCCGGGCTTCCAACCCTTGCTCCGAGTACATGTTCCTGGACAACACGGCCTGTAACCTGGCCTCTGTTAATCTTCGCAGGTTCTATGATGAAACCACAAATATTATCGACGTCGAAGGATTTGAGTACACCTGCCGTTTATGGACAGCTGTATTGGAAATCTCAGTACTGATGGCCCAGTTTCCTTCAAAGGAAGTGGCTCAATTGTCTTATGATTATCGTACGCTGGGCCTCGGGTATGCAAACCTGGGCTCGATGCTGATGGTCATGGGAATCCCCTATGACAGTGAAGAGGCGAGAGGCATTGCAGGTGCCATCAGTGCAATTATGACGGGCATCTCCTATAAAACAAGCGCAGAAATAGCGCGGACAATGGGCCCGTTTCCAAAATTTGAGGAAAACAGGGAAGCGATGCTCCGTGTCATGCGCAACCACCGCCTGGCTGCTTATGATGCCGATGAGTATGAATACCTGGAGATCAAGCCACAGGGTATTAAGGTAAAATATTGCCCGGATTACCTGCTGAAATCAGCTACCAAGGCCTGGGACGATGCCGTGCGGCTGGGAGAAAAATACGGATACCGTAATGCGCAGTCCACTGTAATTGCACCTACCGGGACCATCGGGCTCGTAATGGATTGCGATACCACCGGCGTAGAACCGGACTTCGCGCTGGTAAAATTCAAAAAACTCTCCGGAGGGGGTTATTTTAAAATCATCAATCAATCAGTGCCTGCCGCTCTGAGAAATATGGGTTATGCTGAAAAGGAAATTGATTCGATCGTAAAATATGCCGTGGGTGCCGGAACCTTTGCCGGTGCACCGCACATCAATCACCAGACACTGAGTGAAAAAGGATTTTTTGCCGAAGAAATCAGGAAACTTGACAATGCAGTGGCTTCTGCATTTGAAATTGGATTTGTATTCAATGTATATAATCTGGGTGAAGAATGCCTCCAGCGTTTGGGATTTTCTGCTGAACAATATTATAATTTCGAATGGAGCCTGCTTGAGGCACTTGGATACAGCGATGATCAGATCGCTGAAGCCAATGATTATATCTGCGGTACCATGACAGTAGAAGGTGCACCCTTGTTAAAAAACGAACATCTTCCGGTATTCGATTGCGCCAACAAATGTGGTAAGATTGGAGAGCGCTTTATCCATGCCCATGGACATATCCGTATGATGAGTGCAGTACAGCCATTTATCAGTGGAGCGATTTCAAAAACCATTAATCTTCCAAATGAAGCGACCATTGATGAAATCGCCGATGCTTACCTTCTCAGCTGGAAACTCGCTCTGAAGGCCTGCGCACTTTACCGTGATGGATCCAAACTTTCACAACCGCTCAGTAACAAATCAGACAAAAAGAAAAAGACGGAAAATACAGAGGAAGTTAAACCGACATTTACGAACGAACCGCGGGCTACCATGGAACCTCATATCGTGGATATGAGTAAACTGACCGTGCAGGAATTATTGATCGAGGTACAAAAAAGAGTTCAGGCTTCTCCGGATACCAAATTAAAAAGGGAGTTGGCTACCATTGTTGAACGCAGAACATTGCCGGCAAAAAGGCGTGGGTTTACCCAGAAAGCAAAAATTAACGGACAGGTTATTTTCCTCCGGACAGGTGAATATACCGACGGTTCGCTAGGCGAGATATTTATAGATATGGCCAAAGAAGGAGCTACCATGCGCAGTATGTTGAATTGTTTTGCCATAGCGATATCCATCGGGCTACAATACGGTGTTCCCCTCGAAGAGTTTGTGGAAAAATTTGTTTTTACCCGGTTTGAACCATCCGGCATGGTCGACCATCCGAATATCAAAAGCACGACTTCTATAGTGGACTTTATTTTCCGCTCCATGGCTTATGAATACCTGGGCAGAAACGACCTGGTTCATGTACTCGATAAGCCCGAAGTAATGAATACCGGTACAGCCGATTGGGATCATCCGGTTGCCGAAACGGAAAAAAAAACGCATGAATTGAGCGAAGTGAGGGTTGTAGCAAAACCATCGGTTTCATTGTCGAATCCGCTTCCTAAACAGATGTCAAAAACAATGAATACTGACTCCGGAATGAACGCGGTAAATGCGGCTGCTAAAAGTATGCAAAGTGATGCGCCAGCCTGCAATACCTGCGGACATATCACGATCCGCTCCGGAACCTGTTATAAATGCCTGAACTGTGGAAACAGCATGGGCTGCAGCTAACTAATTTTAAATACTTTGGACGGTTTACTTAACCCAAGAACCTCATATTTCTATATGAGGTTCTTCTCTTTAGGCCTAACGCGTAACGCCTAACGCTTAACGCCAACCTCAACTGCCAACCATTCCCGGAATGGGAAAATCTCCCACTGTTTGGCAGGGAAATTGGGATATCATTTGCAATTTAATTCTCCCTGAAAACGTTTATTGATAACTCAAACATCAATATGAAAAAGATCCTTGCCCTGGCACTGCTTTTATCTCTGATATATTCCTGTAACCGTGACATAACACCGTATCAGGCTGCGAACAATCATTACTCAAAATGTAAGAATATTACGAGATAAAATTCCTGCTGCCCGATTTTCATCAATCAAGCCGCTTCTTAGTACATTGTGAACCCAATGTATGGTATGAAAAAGCACTGGTTGATTTTCTGTTTTATGCCTGTTGTTTTTGCTCAGGCCCAATCCACAAAGGCGATATCTGTTGTATCCGGACCGATGCTGGGTCAGGTTGAATTAAGGACCGCTTCCATTTGGATAGAGGTATCATCGGATATTACTTCCGCGGCATTGATATATTGGAAACAGGGACATCCTGAAACTTCCAGGAAGAAAATATATGATGGCACCTTGGGTAAGGAATTCAATCCTCTCCGTATCGACATCGGTGGGCTGGAAATCAACAGTGTTTACGAATACCAGTTTATATTAAATCAGGAAAAATCTTCTGCCGTTGGCTCTTTCCATACGAAGGATCTCTGGCAATGGCGGAATCCGGCACCCGATTTCAGTTTTATTACCGGAAGCTGCGCTTATTTTAATGAACCAGTATATGACCGTCCCGGGAAACCCTATGGTGGTGATTCGATTATTTTTGAGTCCATGGCAAAAGATACCGCGGCTTTCACCCTATGGCTGGGAGATAACTGGTATACCCGGGAAGTGGACCTGCAGAGCCCGTGGGGACTTTGGTACCGGGCTTCCAGGGACCGGGCACAGTCTGTTTTGAGGAATCTTTTGAAAAATATGCCTCAGTATGCCATTTGGGACGATCATGATTTTGGACCGGATAATTCAGGCAGCTCCTACGGGTTAAAAGATGTTTCCAGGGAAATATTTATGAGGTATTGGTGCAATCCATTCTACGGAGAAGATCAAAAAGGAATCTACTCACAGTTGTCCTACAGCGATATGGATTTGTTTTTAACAGATGATCGTTACTTCAGGAGCGCAGATGAATTTGCAGATAGTGTAAATGGAAAGCCCAATCCGGAGAAGCATTTTTTCGGACAAAAACAACTGCATTGGCTGGAAGATGTATTGGTTCAAAGTCTCGCAACATTTAAAATCATCGTAGTTGGCAGTCAGACCCTGAATCCAATGAGCAGGGATGAAGGATTTTATAAGTATAGTTATGAATACCATGAACTGATGGTGTTCTTAAACGAGAATCATATTAAGGGTGTTTTATTTTTGACAGGTGACCGCCACCACAGCGAAATTGTGAAGGCTGAAAGAAAAGACAATTATGAATTATATGATATCACCGTTTCACCTTTCACAAGTGGTGTGGCGAAAGTCAGAGGTACTGAAATAAATAATCCGGCGCGTGTTCCGGGAAGTCTGGTCGAAAAAAGAAACTATGCCAGAATATCCGTTCGCGGGAAAAAAAATGAAAGAACCTGCATGGTTCAGTTTGTGGGAGAAGATGGCAAAACACTATACAATTGGAGCGTAACGGAACAACAACTAACCCGATAAAATGGTCATACATTTTCAGTATGAAAAAAAACAAGTGATGAGTGCCCTCAGGCATCATTTTATTTCCAGACCGGAGATAAAAATTTTGTTGATTATTGTGAACCTCTTCACCATCCTGAGCGCCATTTTATTTTATATGCACAAAATACAGCCATTATCGTTTCTGTTGTTTTCTATCATGTGGTTTGTTCTGCTACTTACATTCTGGACGATACTGCCCCTAAGCGTTTATAAAAAATCATATACCTTCCAAGATCGGTTCAGTATGGATTTTAATGACAATGAAGTATTATTGCAAACGCAAAGAGGATCGCTGGCGTGGGCATGGAATGACTTCAGTAGTTTTTTGGAAACACCTTTTTTCTTTCATTTGTATTTCAATAGCAGGGCCTTTTTTTTGGTACCCAAAGATGCATTTACAGATTTGGAATCTCTTCAGGAAACCCGGAATTTGCTGAAGAGAAAACTCTTGAAACCCAAGACTTAAAAATGCAGGGTCGGTGTTTAAAGCCAGATTCTGAACGAATTCTCGCCATCAGCTGTTAATATTCAATGGTCGTCCGACGTAGACCAGCACTAAGAAAAGCAAAAATGATTTCACTTTTAAGTAAACCCTGGCCTTGGTATGTTTCTGGTCCTGCGATTGCCGGAATTATGGCAGTGCTTTTATTCTTTGGAAAATCATTCGGATTTTCCAAAAACCTTTCAAATATCTGTTCGATGCTAGGATTGGGCAAACAGATCTCTTATTTTAATTTCAATTGGAAAAAGCAACTTTGGAATATTTGGTTTCTGGTGGGATCGGTAATCGGCGGCTATATTGCTGTCCATTATCTGCAATCGTCTGAAGCCATCAAACTGTCTTCCGCAACGATCGCAGACCTGCAGAAACTGAATATACCTTTCGATGGTCACCTGGAACCGGAAGCTATTTTTAATTGGAATTATCTGCATACAGGGAGGGGGTTATTCATATTCCTTGGTGGTGGGTTTTTAATTGGATTCGGAACGCGTTATGCGGGCGGTTGTACCTCCGGGCACGCGATTTCGGGACTTTCGAATCTCCAGTTGCCTTCACTGATCGCAGTCATTGGTTTTTTTATCGGCGGATTATTTACAACGCATCTTCTGTTTCCTTATATATTCAAATAATCATTTATGAGAGCCATATTCAGGGCGTTTAAATATATCATTATAGGAATCCTGTTCGGGATCATTATGACAAAGTCAGAAGCCGTCTCCTGGTATCGTATTCAGGAGATGTTTCGGTTTCAATCAATATTCATGTATGGGATCATCGGCTCTGCCGTAATTCTGGGAATTATCCTAGTAGCCATCATCAAAGAGTATCGTCTGAAAGATTTTTATGGTCGTCCCATATATCTGGGTGAAAAAGATAAGCGCTGGAAAAGGTATTTGATCGGCGGCTCCATTTTCGGTATGGGTTGGGCATTGACTGGTGCCTGTCCGGGTCCTATATTTGTTTTACTTGGACAAGGTTATACCGTCATGTTTATCACAATTGCCGGCGCGTTGGCAGGAACCACATTTTATGGGCTCCTGCGCGACCGGTTGCCTCAGTAGATATTTAATTTTATTGTTTAGCAATGGCGGCCATCATCCTGTCAGCTTCAGGTTGCTGGAAATTCGTCAGACCACCATCACAGGTTAGTATATACGAAATACCTTCTTTATATACATCGACCCGTTTAATCGTATAGTCCTTGAATTCAGCCACATCTCCATTATTACCGGTTTTTAAAGCGGCAAGACCTTGCTGGAAATATTTCAACTGACCCAGGTCACGGAATTTCAGGGTCTTTATGATGACCGAATTATTGTATTCCTGAGTTCTGAACTGAAGTACATAACAGGTATCTGAGGGTTTTGTAATTCTTTGCAGGCTGATCGGCCAGGTACCCTGCCTTACATCCACAATATTAATAGTGGCAGAATTAACAATTTTGAATTGCGCTTTCATGGCAAGCGGTGACAACAGGATGAACAATAAGAGATTTTTCATACGAACGTCTTGATTTTTTTAAATGAAGAATTAATGTTGGCTTGCGATTAAATCATTAATGATATATAGCATCCGGTTTACCTGCGGCTCCTGGAAATTAGTAACGGCGCCATCGTAACTTAGGATATACCATGAATTTTCTTTTTTTGTTCCGACTTTTTTGATTGAATAGTTTCTGAATTCAGCAATATCACCATTGGCTCCCTTTTTTAGGGCGGTCAGGCCATCTTTAAAATATTTTAATTGCTCCATTGTTTCCAGATCCATGGTTTTAATAGCAACCGCATTCATAGTGGACTGGTCCCTGAATTGAAATGCATAACAGGTATCAGTATAATATATCACTCTCTGAAGGTTTATAGGCCAGGGTTCCATGCGCACAGGCATGAGATCTACGGTGGGATAAGAAGCTTTTTTGAACCAGTGCCCACCGCTCATATGCAGGAAGAGAGGAATGAGAAGTAGTTGTTTCATAAGGATTTATTGGCCTTACAAGATAAAATTTATAACGAATTATTGCAATGAAAGGGTGCTTATTTCTCTGAAAACGAATAGTCCGCCAAATTATTCTCTCCTTCCCTGAAATGATTGTTAAAAAACGCTTAACGCTCAACGCGTAAAGCGTAGTGCTTAACGCCTAGGTCGGAACGCTTAATGCGTTGAACGTTACGCGTTCAGCATTTAGCGTTCATATCCGATCGTGAAACGTTGCCTGATGAATTGTGGATTCTCCAGTTCATCTATTAATGCGATAGCATAGTCATCATAACTAATGATGCTATTCCCCTTTTCGTCAAATACAGGATTGTCTTTTCCCAGTCGGAACCGGCCGGTACGCGGACCCGGTTCGATGATGATGGCCGGACTGAAAAAAGTCCAGTCCAGGTCATTTTCCTTACGGAAAACCTCCAGTGATTTTCTTTGTTCGTTCGCACCTGCTCTCCATTCTTCCGGGAATTGCGGAGTATCCACTAATTGTTTTCCCGGTGCCACTTCCAGACTGCCTGCTCCACCTACCACAATCATTCGTTTTATACCGGCCCTTTTTAATGCTGCAATTTCGGATATAGATACATCAACGAACAGAGGATATGTTTCCGGTCTGGACCAGTCAATACCAAACGCACTGATCAAAGCATCATGTCCTTTGATGGCAGATGCCAACGAATCCGAATCGAGCGCATCCGCCTTAACCCATTTTATATTTTCATTTTTAATACCCGCTTCGGGGTTACGCGCTATTCCAGTGACAGAATGCCCACGACCGATCGCCTCTGCTGAAATCCTGGATCCTATTTTACCGTTCGCTCCTACGATTGCTATTTTCATAATCCGTTCATTTAGCCATTTGCAGAACACCCGCTATTTATTGTTTGAATAGAAATTGATTTCTGTCATGAAACCAATCATGTCTATTCGGCTAGTTATCGAGCCCTTCAGAATCAGCGGGCATTGTAAATGTAAACCGGGTTTCTGTTTCATTGGAAATAACGCTGATCTGACCTCCATGAGCCTGTGCAATTTCGGATGCAATAAAAAGACCGAGCCCCAAACCATCCTGCCCTTTTTTTATCTGGCCCCGGGCAAAAGGGCGAAAAAGCTGACCTATCAGGTTTTCAGGAATCTTATCACCGGAATTTGCAACAGACATGCTGAATTCGCCGTTTTGAATCATAACATCCACATACACCGGAGCATCTGCTTTACCATGCGAAAGCGCATTACTCAGAAGATTGGAAAGCAAATCGGCCATCCGGCTTTCGTCACAAAACACAGGTTTTTTAAGATCGAACCGCGTGATGATTTCGACATCTGGCCGAACAGTCTGTTGTTCCTCAATAACGTGTTCCAGGATCGGTTGAAGAGGTTCGCTGTTCGATCGGTTCAAAATGATCCCACCTCCAAGTCGTCCCTTTGCGAAATCCAGTGTATTCTTTATTAACCTGCCCATTCTGCCGGAGCTTTTTTTTATAATATTTACCAATGATGCAGCTTCCTTATCCAGTGGTAACTCAAGAAGAAGTTCAGAACTGAACGTGATGGCACTGAGCGGATTTCTCAGATCATGACCCAGGATGGCAATGAACTGTTCCCTGAGCCCGGCTGTTACCTGTTCATCTTTTAATTTCGATTCCATAACGGATACCTGTTCAATTGCCTGAAGATGAAATGAGATCAGGTCAGCGAACAGATTAAACATACCAAGAATCTCGGGAGTGTTCAGGCGATGCGGTTCCGGATCAATAGCGCAAAGGGTTCCAAAGAAACTTCCGTCCTTTTTGAAAATAGGTACGGAAATATAACTCTGAAAGCCGTACATGCGCGGCGTTGGATGACCACAAAAGATTTTATCATGTTCCACATGATCGATAACTACTGCCTGATGAGTTTGCCGTATTTCGTTACAAATCGTGGTCTCCAGCTTTAGCTCCCCACCTGGTTCAAGGCCGAATAAAATTTCGTCCCTTACACCGCAGGCCACCCATTTATCTTCGGTAACGCGTGCTATGGCAGCAAATCCCATTCCGGTGGTCCGGCAAATGACCTCAAACAGGGATGGAATAATCGGAATCCGGCTGATATTTTCAACATCAATTTGAATTGGAGTCAAGACTTTTGTTTTGTTTTCCCTTAAATCAATCATTTTTCCAGACTTTTCAGATTTTGAATTAAATCATTCATGTTGGAAGAGGGGCTGTATATGTGTCGCAGGTTGAATTATTTGAGTGCAAATCCGGCCCGGACATACGTGCTAAGATATCAAATAATAAATAGTTTTACTGATTATAACCGGAATCCTGAACACGGCTGAAATTATTTAGGGATCTTAGTAAAATGAAATTTATTGTTATGCATATGTGCAAAAAGTTCGCTTCAGTCTTCGCGTTATTTTTTATTATTCTACACGCGGTTGCCCAGCAATACCCTGATAGCCAAAAGGATGGAAAATATATTTTAGTAAATGGGGCGAAATTATGGGTGGTCCTTGTTGGTAAGGGAGATCCGCTTTTCATCATCCCGGGCGGACCCGGGGGCGCTCATATTTCATACAGGAGTTTTGATCCGCTGGCGGCGCATAATATGATTGTATATTTCGATGCCTTCGGAAGAGGTAAATCCGATACCGCAAAAAACGTGAGGGAGTATTCATTGGAAAGGGACATAGAAGATATTGAAGGCCTTCGCGTCGGACTTCATCTCGAACAGATAAACGTGCTGGGCCATTCTTACGGCGGGCTGGTTGCACAGGGTTACGCGGCTAAATATCCACAACACGTGAAACATCTCGTGCTGGCTAACACCTTTCATAGTTTCATAATGTGGCAGGAAAATGACGATAACAGCAACCATGAAATCAAAACAAACTACCCGGAAGTGTGGGCTGACCTTATGAAAATCCGTGAACAAGGTTTCGTTTCCAGCGACCCGGAGCACCAGGCCATTTATGGTAAAGTGCCGTATGGATTTCTGTATTCTTATAACCCGGACAACTTTCAGCGGAAACCCGAATCTGTTTCATCAATAAAGCCTTACCCAAACCCAAATAATACAAAATTATATTATCAAATGGTGGGCAAGGATGGTGATTTCATCGTGGGTAGCGACATCGGTAACTTCGATTATCGTACCAAATTGAAATCGCTGACCATGCCTGTGTTGATTTATGGTGGCCGCTATGACCGGGTGGCTGTTCCTGAAATGATGATCAAATTTAAAGAATACTGTCCCCAGGCACATTTTGTCATGTTCGAATACTCAGGTCACAATCCGCAGGTGGAAGAACCCGAAAAATTATTTCCGCTACTTAATGAATTTCTGAACAATGGGAAATGAAGTAATATTCCTCGGTAATCCGAAAGTTACAATGTTCCAAAAGATTTGCCTGTCACAAAACTCATAATCCTCTCTTTATAATTAAGTCCAATAGGCAGCTGCGTCTTCCCCATGTCCACGGAATTGCCGAATACGGCTTTTATATGTGCGATCGAAACAATATAAGATTTATGTATGCGGATGAAATGGTTGCCCGGAAGAATGTTTTCCATATCCATCATGGTCTGATGAGTAACAATAATGTGTTCTGTGGTGTGGATTTTAAGATAGTCCTTCATCCCCTCAATATAAATAATGTCGGAAAAACTGATCCGGAAAAACTTGCCTTCCGACCTGATAAAAATATGATCGCGGTTTACTGTTTTTACTTCGGCGCTGGGCGTTTTAAAAATTTTACCATCAATAATTTTGTCAATGGTTTTGGAAAATCGTTCGTAAGAAACTGGTTTTAACAAATAGTCAATCACGTTGAATTCATAACTTTCCAAAGCGTATTCAGGATATGATGTGGTAAACACGACAAGTGGTGGATTGGAAAGAGAACGCAGGAAATTCAGACCCGTCATTCCGGGTAATTGGATATCAAGGAAAATGAGGTCCACTGTCTCCCGTTCCAGCGCTTCTCTGGCTTCAGGTGCATTCCGGTATGTGCCAAGCAGGTCAAATCGGCCGGATCTCTGCAGGTGATTTTTAATAACATCCTGCGCCAGTCTTTCATCTTCTATAATGATACATCTTATCAAGTAAACCGGTTAATAAAATTAAAGAAACAGTGAATGTATTATTACTCAAAATTACGTCAAGTGTATGAGCATCCGGGTATAATTGCTGCAACCTTTCCTTAGCGTTTTTAAACCTCGATTTACTTTCCTTTCTGTCCTTTATTTCAGTCTGAATAATATCCAATGAATAAGCGTCCGGATACAGTAATTCCAATACGCTTTTGCTATTTACAAGGCCCTTGCCCTGTATTTTCTTCGCCTGCGTTTCCAGTTCGAGGCTGGTATTGTTAATCACATTGAGTACAATCTGATCCTTACTTACTTTCAGTGTTATATAAATAAATGGTTTTGCAAAAGAATTATCAATCGCATGTTTGAAGCCGTTTTCAATAAAGGAAATGAATAAGAAAGGCTCAATCATAATGCCCTCCGTGGTCCCTTCGATTGTAAATTTTATGTCGGCATCATATCTTATTTTTTCAATTTCTATATAATTCCTTATGAATTCAATTTCTTTTTCCAGAGGAATTTTCTCTTCATTGCATTCGTAAATCAGAAAGCGCATGATATCGGATAACCTGATCACCACCTCGGTCGTCTTATCATTTTTAGCGAGACTGAGTGAATAAATGCTATTGAGCGTATTAAAAAGAAAATGCGGGTTTAATTGTGTCCGGAAATATCGGAGCTTATAAAAAGTGTTATCCTTCTGAAGTTCTTCAATGGTCTCTTCCTCATTCAGATTTCTTCTTAGGAATGCGATTGAAACGGCCAGAAAGGTATTAATGAAAACCCAGCTGCCTTCCCGCGCAAGATTGATTGTTGAAAATGCAAAATAGTATTGCCCCACACCCTGAACAAAAAATAACATGATCCCATTCAGCAGGAAGACGAAGCTAATCACAACCAGGAAGAATAAAATAGTCAGCAGGCCAAATAAGAAATGTTTTCCTGTGTAAAGAAATTTTGGTACAATAACTCTTGAGTAAATAATATACAGAGGTGAAATGAACAGACTTACGAGTATCAGGGCAATCCAGGCTGTTTGCTGACGGGGGAATATCGCCAGACTGTTTACCAGCGGATTCAATAGCACAAAAAATATCCAGCAATACAACTCGGTTTTATGGACGCCTTTTACAACCCGGTCGTTATCGTATTCCATAAGTAAGACGCTTTACAGGGGTTAAACAAATTCTTTGCTCTACAAAACTACCTAAGGCTGCGATAAACGGAAATTATTTCGACAAACCGGGTAACTGGTTCGATGTAATCCTTTGAAACGGAAAGATGTGGAAGTGGCCTCGCCAGGAATCGAACCTGGATCTGGAGCTTCGGAAACTCTTATACTATCCATTGTACGACGAGGCCTATTTTATCAGTCCGGGTACATTGCTACTGAAGATTTTAATGGCAATGGCCAGCAATATTACGCCAAAAAATTTACGTATGGCAACCATTCCGCCGGGACCTAAAATCCGCTCGATGAGGTTAAGGGATTTCAGAACAGCATAGACAATGATCAGATTGATAAGGATAGCAATTAATAACATACTTTCTTCATAGTTCGCTTTCAGAGATATGATGGTCGTAAGCGTTCCGGAACCTGCAATCAACGGAAAGGCAATCGGAACAACCAGGGAAGACTTGGAATCCTTATCCGGTTTGAAAAATTCGGTTCCGAGCACCATCTCCATACCGAGGATGAAAATGATGATCGATCCGGCAACGGCAAAAGAATGGGTTTCAACTCCGAGCACATGTAATAACGGTTCACCCAGAAACAAAAATAAAATCATCAAACCTCCCGAAATCAGGGTAGCCTTGACTTCCGGGATTCCGCCCATTTGCTTTTTTAATGATAACAGCAGGGGGATCGAACCTACAACATCAATCACGGCAAACAGAGTAAACGTCACGGTCAGTAACTCGTTAAATCCCGTTTGCATAAAGTGAGTTTGAGAATGATGTCAACTGCTCAAAGATACTCTCATACCCTCATACTCTCATACTTCCATAGTTGACTTTTATTGCTGAACCAATACTGTCTTGAAAGGGCTGATGCCGGGTGTTACAGAGAAACTAAATTTCTTTTTTCCTGTTTTATCAAAACAAAAAACTTCACCGGAAGAAACATAATCTTTTGCATCACCCACATACACGTCTCCCGTGGCGGGGTCTATATCCAGCCCATAAGGATTTACGATCACTGTTCCGTCAGTTATAAAGGAGGTTCTGACAGCAGCCAGATTACCCGTATTGAATATTCCTACATTGGCAACGCCCAGATAACCACCCGTAGTGAATAAATTACTATTATAATATCGAATAGTTCCAAAAGTACTGTCAACCGATTGGAGGGTACTCGCGTTGATGTTTATTTTAACCAGTCGTGGTTTGACTGCCTTATAATCACCGGTACAAACAACATAAAGATTACCCGCATTATCTGTTGTAATACTGCCCGGATTTATACCCACTACAATCCTGCCTGCTTCAGTAAGTGTATTCAAAGGAATGATAGACAAGGTAGAGTCGAATGTAGCACTGAAACCACCCGTATTACTGACGTATAAAATGTCGTCGGCAACCACCATCTGCGCCGGATTTGATCCGACATTAATATATTTTGTGACGGCGAGGGAGGAAGTGTCGATAACGGCCACTGTTCCATCGGTGGAGGAAACAAATACGTTTCCGCCCGCAGCTGCGATATTCTCCGGCCCCCGGTTCACACCGGCATTTTTAAAACTGATCGTATCAATAAACTTCGCTGTAACGCCATTTGCTACGGCTACATAACCGGAAACATTCATAACGATATACATCTTGCCTCCATATGTTATGAAGTCGCTGCCGGTATCACCCAGACCGAAACCGTTTACAGTTTTAAAGAAGTCCGTAGTTTGCGTGCCTGTCGCAAAATCATAATAGGTCAGTGTGGTATTATTCGCACCATAGGTTCCCTGGTTCAAAACAAATATACCCGTGGTCACTTTCGGCGGAACAGGTGGAGGGGCTGACGAATTATTCTTCGAACAGGAAAATAAAAAAGTGAGTACTAAGCAGGCCACAAATAACAGTGTGTTTTTTTTCATATTTGAGTTTTTATAAGTTGTTAATAGTAATACTTATTTTATACGATCTGCCAGGCATTGGATAGTAGTGAATAACTTCATATTGCTGATTGAATAAATTGTTTACTTCTCCCTTGATGGTTGTTAGAAAATTTTTGAAAGGGATCTGGGCGGATACAAAAACTTCCTGCTCATTCCAGCCCGGCAATAGATTGGTTGGGTCGTTTTCTCCCAACGTATACCTTTCACCCGAAAATAAAATACTATATCCGGCGCTCCAGATCTTATAATAAACAGCGGCCATTCCGGAACCGGATTGGTTGGGCGTATACGGAATTTCATCCTTATAAACTGAACTCGAAGGATCCGTTACATCGAGGGCCTGTTGCCAGGTATAAGCCATCCTGGCCGACCATTTAAGATCAGAAGAGAGCTTACCATTGATTTGTACATTAACGTCGATGCCCGTTATCCGGACCTTCCCTATATTTTTCATGGTCCAGATAAAAAGATTTTGAGCAGGCACTGCAATAATTTTGTCCTTGATATTATTATAATAACCATCCGCACTGAAATTGAATTGACCCACACTGGATTTAAAATTTTTGGTATAAGTAAAACCGGCATCATATTGTTCGGAATATTCAGGAAGCAGCTTGGGATTAATGTTCATATTATAGGTATAATACAGGTCGTTGAATGTCGGCATGCGAAAAATATCTTTGTAAAAAAAAACGGAACAAAAAAGGACTTTCTGAATTTGGCTTATATCCGATCGCAAAGGCAGGCGTAAATCTATTTTTATCAGCCGATGCTGTCCCGGTGACCGTTTTATCGTTGATATTCGTATTTAACAACGATGCGTTTAACTGCCAGTGTGACTTTGTAAATTCAATTATCAGATTGTTCCATGCGCTCGTACGGGTGGGTGTGGGGAAAGATTTTATATTGGCCGAAAGATGAGTTGATGCCAGGTCGGACGCAACTGAGAACGAAAAATATTCCCCCATGCGGTGACTAAGAGCAATACTGCCATACATTTCATTTTGTGTATACCTGTCATCCAATCCGCCGGCATTATTTAAGAAGTTAGGATCAGTATACTTCGTAAATAGCGAACTATATTTAGCAGAAGCAAGGATGATAGTGGTCTCACTTAATTTTTTCAGGTATCGGCTCTGGATAAAAAAATTCCTATCCTCCAGACGTTGTACCGATATGTCGTTAAAAAAAATAATGCTGCCGGGTAACCCTCTTTCGGACTGATAACCCCAGACTTTGGTTTGTAAAGTAGAACTATCGGAAAATCGATTTACTACATTTATTTCTCCCTGGAAAGCCTTTATATCGGAATTGGTGCGATATGCTTTTTGTGAGAACATTCCATTCTCAATAGGATAGGGATAGTCTCCTTTGGCCCATGTTGCCTGAACATTTGTGCTCACCACCATGTTTTTACCCGCAGGCAGGCAGATACCTGCGTAGGGCTGTAATAAACTGAAGGAGCCCGCATTTATTCCGGCCATCCATTTGGTCTTCGAGAAGTTTGTTGTATTAAAAGAATTGCTCGTAAATGAGAGGATGGCGGCGGATGAGTATATACGCGCCGGAATGGGAATCTGCTGCGGGTTGGCCTGATCCAGTTCAAGGGACTGGACAAAAGTTGCGGAGAATTTACTCAGATCAACCTGACCAGTCTGGGCGTCAGCAATGTTTATTCCGTCATAAACCAAACCGGTGTTGAGCCCCCCAAGACTTCTCACGGAAATTGTTTTTAAACCGCCAACGCCTCCATAATCTTTGATTAAAACACCGGAGAAATATTTGGCCGCCTCTG
>Ga0206913_1044_pt1 | contig 30475 bp, 31 predicted proteins | sample Alteio_BWOrgHeat_72_FD_152942 | JGI IMG/M metagenome (GOLD analysis project Ga0206913, IMG submission 152942) | Enriched cells from forest soil in Barre Woods Harvard Forest LTER site, Petersham, Massachusetts, United States -... | ecosystem: Environmental > Terrestrial > Soil > Temperate forest >... | reverse complement strand
TGCTGATAGTCCTGATATTGTCTGTATAGTTTGTCCATTGTTCCAGTTGTACGTGTATGGGCTGGTACCTCCGTTAACAATTGCCTGGGCAGTGCCGTTGTTCTGGGTGCATATATCTGCCGTGGCATTTATATTGGCTGTTAACACTAAAGGCTGACCGATGTTGACTGAATAAGTAACTACCACACTTGCCGCATCAGTGATGGTTACTGTATAGTTACCGGCACATAAGCTTGTGGCTGTTGCCGTTATTCCGCCTGTTGGTGTCCAGCTATAGGTATAGGGTGGTGTGCCATTAGTTGTAGTTAATTTGGCTGATCCATCGCAATTACCTGCACAACTAACACTGGTAGAAGTAATAGTAGCAACAGGTGATGGGCCTTGTATTTTTCGCACTCTGTAATTGAATTCATCAGCGATGTAAACACTTTTAGAAAGGTCAACCGCCACTCCGTAAGGTCCATTAATTTCAGCCAAAGTTGCCAGACCACCATCCCCTGAAAATCCCCCTGTTCCATTACCGGCTATTGTATTAATGATTCCTGTTGAGTTATCTATTTTTCTGATACGGTTGTTATCACTATCTGCTATATACAGGTTGCCAGCAGCATCTGCTACAATGGAATTAGGAGCATTCAATTGTGCTGATAAGGCTGGGCCACCGTCTCCTCCAAAACCACAGCCCGCCCCTCCTATTGTGGTGATTATACCGGTTGCAGCAGTTACCTTGCGTACATTACAGGCCACATCTGTAGTATAAATATTTCCGGCTGCATCTACTGCAACATCATACGGATAATAAATACTTGCCGATGTTGCCTGACCTCCGTCTCCTGATGATCCTGCACTCCCGTTACCTGCAACAGTAGTAATGTTTCCACTGGTATCTACCTTCCTTATCCTGCAATTTGCATAATCTGCTATATACACATTTCCGGCTGCATCTGCGGCAATGCCATACGCTTGATTAATTTTTGCCGATGAACCCGGTCCGCCATCGCCTGAATAACCCTGACTTCCACAAATACCTGCTATTGTAGTAATAATGCCTGTAGATACAGTTATTTTGCGAACAGTGTTAGCTTGTTCATCACATATATATATATTTCCTGCTCCATCCACTGCCACGTCCGTAATTGATTTAAAGGTTGCAGCAGTTGCAAGTCCTCCATCTCCCGAACAGCCACCGGCACCCGTACCGGCTATTGTAGTAATAATATCTGTAGTTCCGTCTATCCTGCGAATGCGCGATCCATCATTTATATAAGCATTTCCGGAAGCATCGGCTGTAACGCAATGATTAAAGCTTAAAGCTTCTGAAGTACCTATTACACCATCTGCTGAAGAAGCCCCGCCACCTGCAATTGTATTAATAATACCTGTTTGGCTGTTAGCTGAAATGCTAAGATATATGCTGAAATAAATGACAAGAACAATTTTAAGTTTACTCATATTGGTTTTACTATAACTATTTAAAACACTTCTAATTTATTATAATATTACCTATTGAACAAATAAAGTTGTTTTTAAAAATATATGTTTAAAAAATCCAATCCGACTTTTAAACTGTGATATAAATGTTTGTGGGTGTTTAAGATGAAGCAATGCTTATTTCACCAAGCTAATATTCCCCTTTTTATTAACCGTTGTTCCATCGGTTAATGTAGCTTTCAGGATATAGGCAAAAATATCGCTATCCAATTTATTGCCATTGTACATTCCGTCCCAACCAATGTTTACATTGGTGGTTTTAAAAACAACATTTCCCCAACGGTTAAATATTTCAAAGGTGAGAGATTGAATGTTGTTGTTTGCGTTTATGAACAAAACATCGTTTTGCCCATCTCCATTGGGTGAAAAGGCATTGGGTACAAACATTTCTACTGCGGGGTTGCAATTGGATGTATTGACAATGCCACCGCAAGTGTATTTGGCAACAAAAATATTATTGGTGCCTGTAAGATTTAATGTATCGGCACCCACGACAAAAGGACTTGCTTGAAAGTTACCCAGTACGTAAGCATTGCCATAAGGGTCAGCACTTATGGTACCATTATTTTCATAGTTAATACTTCCGTTTAAAATAGTTGATGCGCAAGATACATTGCCTGAAACATCGCATTTAACAACAAATACAGGATAAAGAGTAGAATTTACGGGGTGGGAAAGGGTGGTTGAACCAAAAGCAATGTTTGCACTTGTAAAAGCTCCTGTTAAAAATAAATTTCCTGCTGCATCCGCACTTATACAATTGCTGTGATCATAGCCTGTTCCTCCTGCGCTTTTAGCCCAAACTACATTTCCATTGGTATTGTATTTAGCAATGAATATATCTGAAGCAATACTATCAGTAGTGGTATTGTTAAGTACGATGGGTCCGAAAGTAATGGTTGGGCTGTCAAAGTCGCCCGTTATATAAGCATTGCCATCGGCATCTGTACATAAGGAATTGCCGTAAGAAAATGTTGCACCTCCTGCTGTTTGCGCCCAGATAAAATTTCCATTGGCATCGTATTTGGCTACAAATACATCTCTTTCTCCTATTTTGTGAATGTTTGCATAACCAAAGGTAATGCTTGCACTGCTAAAGGTTCCTCCCACAAATACATTTCCGCCTGCATCCAGCCCCAGTGCATTGCCCTGATCATAACCCCTTCCTGCTGCACTCTTAGCCCAAAGTACATTTCCATTGGCATCGTATTTGACAATAAAAATATCGTCAACAAGCATATCGGTAAGTATAAAAGAATCGAATGCAACGGTGTGACTATTAAAATTGCCTGTTACAAATACATTTCCGGCTGCATCTGCTTTTACACAATTGCCCTCATTGCCATATATTCCGCCTGAACTTTTAGCGCTTTTAGCCCATACCGGATTTCCATTCCTATCGTATTTTGCAACAAACAGATTGTAATTACCCAGATTATCTACACTCGTAATTTCTGTGGAACCGAATGAAATGGTTGGACTGGAAAAAGCCCCGGTTATAAATGCATTTCCACCTTTGTCAACACAGATGGAATGACTAACATCAGAATTGATTCCTCCGTTACTTTTCGCCCAAATAACATTTCCACAGGCATCGTATTTGGCAATAAATATGTTATTCTGACCGGCATTGGTAAGTGTAATGGAGCCGAGAGTAAGGGTTGGAGTGTTAAAAGATCCCGTTACATATACATATCCCTCAGCATCGGTAGTTATGGAATAACCATTGGCATTGCCTGCCGTTACAGTCTTAGCCCAAAGCCAGGTTTGAGAAAAGCATGGAAAAGCAAGCAACGAAAGAAAAAAAGTAATTGATTTTAACTTCATACTATTTATTATGCCGCTGTTTAACAATTATTATACCATGCCATTTACCAAATCTAAAACATTTGTTTTATCCTCCAACATGACTTTTTAGTTAGCAAACAAATACCATGTATTTTTAAAAGTGCGAAAGCATTGCGGGAAGAAGCACCATTTTGTCTTGACTTTTTTGGTTCAAGCAAAAAAGTAAATGTAAACCGTATCTGAATACTTTATTTTTTCTATGCTTTTCTTTAAAAGAAATACTTCGACTTCGCTCAGTATAAAATCCACAAAAGAATCGGACGATTTGAATGAGCTGCGATTGTTGTAAACCGCACAAGCCTCCACTACCCAACACAACAATCACATCCAACCCACACTGCTGCCCCGACAAATCGTCCATTCCCAACACGCTATTATATTTAATTTAAAAAGTAAGTTGGCACGGAAATCAGAAGAAGCAGGTTTATGTTCGATCAGCCCTTTGTCCCCTCCTCCGTTGAAGAGGTGGTTAGGGGGTCGTCTCGTATAAAACACTTAAATATTTTATACGATAAAAAAAATTACAGCACTAGGTATAAATACTGATGCAATTGTGTTTACGGTGATTTAAATTTGAAATTACAAACCAAAAAACCATAAAAAAATGAGCAGACCATTTAGGGCGGTACTACATTGTACTGCAAAAGAGTTCGAAAAAGTTCACATACTGGCAGGCAGGGTTATTGCCGGTTTAACTGACAACGATGGCGTTTTCGCAAGTCCTAACCCAAGCATAGCCGAGCTGACTGCCGCGGACGAAAGCCTTGCCGATTTTATTAACAAGGCTGATAAAGGCGATCACAAAGCCGTTGTTGACAGAAATGTACAATCGGCCATAGTGCACGCCATGCTGAATAACGAAACCCGCTACGTAAACACGGTAGCCAATGGCGATCAGTCAACCATTCTCCTTTCGGGCTTCGATGCAAGCAATGAGCCGGTACCCCATCCCATACCTGACAAAGTGGTGATTAAACGGATTGAAGATGGACCAACAACACACAGCGCCAAGATTTTTATAATGCCTGCCGGGCGCAATTTAGACTTTACCGTTCAAACCACCACTACGCCCAACGATGAAACAACCTACAAAACTGTTTTGGCAACAGGCAATTCAAAACAACTGTTGCTCGAGAATCTGGTTCGGGGACAGGAAATTTACGTTCGCATAAATGCACGCAACGCTGCGGGCACCGGAGACTGGAGTGATGCCCATTCTTTTATTGCAAGGTAGTTACTGTTAATTAAACAAAGCTTACAATAAAACGTTCTTACGTTGGTAAAAACAATACCAGCGTAGGAACGTTATTTTTTAACGTTTAAAAAGCAAATTATGACATAACAAAGCAAAATATAAGCCTTGGAAAGAAATTTACCAATGTAGGTAAGAAAAATACCGATGTTGGAAAGAATGTTACCGACATTGGTAAACAAAATACTAATGTCGGAAAGAAGTTTACCGACATTGGTAACAAAATTACTGATGTCGGAAAGAATGTTACCGACATCGGTAACAAAATTACTGATGTTGGAAAGAATGTTAACGACATTGGTAACAAAAATACCGATGTTGGAAAGAATGTTACCAACGTAGGTAACAAAATTACTAACGTTGGAAAGGATGGCAAAAACCGCTAAAAAAACGAAACTGATGCCTTAAAAACATGTTTGAGCGTATGTAGGTTTTATGAAAATATTGGCTAAATTTGTTAAAAGGGCTTTAAACCCTTTATATAAACAAGTATGATAAAAAGAATTATTAGTAATCCCATTCTTACTTTATTTATAGGTATTGCTATACCAATACTCATTTATTATTTACAGATTTCTGAAAAAGAACCTGTTTATTCTATAATATCTAATGATCTCATTGCAAAATCTAATGTGAATGATAGATTAAAAATATTATGGGATACTGCTGTTATTGAAGATGTTCATCTTGCCAAAGTAGCAATATGGAATGAGGGTAAAAAATACATTGACAAAAGTGATATATCAATAAATAACCCGATTAGAATATCGCCTTCACAATCGTGTTTTATTTTAGATGTCAAAGCAATCAAAAAGAGTAGAGATAATTTAAACTTCAATTCGACAATAACTAACCATAAACTCAGTGCAGATTCAATGGGTATTAAAATTGAAATAAAAGGCGATGACGGATTAGAACAATTTGATGGAGCAATATTTCAAATTCTTTTTTCAAGTAAAAAAAATATTACATGGAAAGTAGATGGGCGGATTAAAGAATGTTCCTCTGGATTTAAAAACCATGAGTTAGATGAAGGTAGTATTAAGGACATTAAAAATAGCAGATCCAATTTAATATTAGATTTAGTATTAATGGCATTTTTATCTTTTGGTGTATATCTGTCTGTTGTAAGCACTCAAAATGATATGAAGAAAGCGGTTACAAAAAAATCTAAAGTTGAAAGTTGGCTGATACTTATTCTTTTTCTTTCTATTTTCGGTGGCTTTATAATTCATTTAGGTTTTGATTTATGTAATGTTATTAAGCATTGGGATTCTTTGCTTTGGTTATTCAGTTAAGGAGAAAACCGTTAAACAACCATGCTTAAATAAACCCAAAACACTATGAAACACTTACTCCTTGCATTAAGCTTTTTTACTTTAGCCGCCTGTATGAACGAAAAGCTGGACATGGCAGCAGCCACCAAAACAGCCGAAAGCGCCATACAACTAATAGGCGATGAAAAATTTGATGACCTCAGCCAGCTTTACACCAAAGACTTTAGCAACAGCGAAGCAAAAGAAGAACGCGAAAAGAAATTCGACCAGATTATTAAAGTAACCGGCAAAACCATTGCATACAACCTAACCGACAGCATAATAGAGAACAATACCGGTGAAGAAAGCCGCCTTATTTTAAAATACAAAGTAAAACACGCCAACACCAGCACCACCGAAACTTACACCGTTGTTAAGGAAGAAGGCAAGTACCTGCTCTCCAACATTTACATAACCAACACAACACCCCAGTAAGTCCCCTCAAGGGGACAACAAATTCCCCCATGTCATAAAACTTAAATAAAGAACAAGCCTCCCAAATCGCCCAAAATAGCCATAAGAACAATAAATGATAATATCACACCAATAACACCGCAAATAAGCCCTGCAGTAGCCATTCCTTTACCTCTTTCACTGTTTCCGCTTTCATTTAATTTATTTAGCGCAACGGCACCGCATATAATAGCCGGAATCCCCAATAAAAATCCTACTGCAATAAATGAAGCTGCAATGGACATTATTCCCAATATCATACTTGCAACGGCAGCCGAATTGTTTTCCGATTGCTTTTCATAATAATCAGGCGAATGAGCTTTTTTCTTCCATTCATTACTTCCCGTTCCACCCACGCTGCTCTTTCGGCTTATTAAAGGATTAGTGATTCTGTGATATTGCTTTTTGCTCAACACCACCGCTTTATCAGTTGAAGCAATCAGCACCTCATCCGGTTTAACATAGTCTTGCTTTTTAACTTCCTGCCTTACATCCTGAGAGCTTCCTTTGAGGTTGTTTTCATCAGGAGCATCGGTAACTGCCGTCTTCTGCTCAACCAAGGCTCTGCCCGATTTGTTCCATTGAACATTGTATCCTGACATGTATATCCTTTTTTCAACCGTACACGATGTTGCAAGCAACAACAGGAAGAAACCAAGAACTAATAGTTGTGTGATTGTTTTCATTTTTATAGTTTTTTAATTGTTAAACATACCCGCAAAGGGCAGCAAGTTATATTTATAAACTCATATTAATTGTTTGACTTGAACCGGTGAAATTAATTTTATAAAGAACAATAGAAAAATTATATGGCCAATTAATGTAATTGGGAGATAGTGCATAACCAACATAATCGCTTGATGATACAACAGTTCCCATTTTTATCAGTAGTAAAAGTTATTATAGGAGTATCGTATTCAGGGCTAAAATTAATAGAGAGCGATTTTGCACCCACCAGCCATATGGTGTGATTTGGCATTGGCTTGCCAAGGCTGTCAACCAGGTTTCCTTGTACCTGATAACCGGGTTTTACAGGCGTTTCCTTTTTGCAGGAAGCTACACTAATTATAATAACACCAAGCAATAAGCTCAGCATTGTTTTAAATCCCTTCTTTCCATTTGATTTGATAATTGTTGTTTTCATTTTCTTTGGTTTTATTATTAAACAATAATGTTGACTGTTTACATTTTAAAATTGACAATGGTTGTGACACTTGCTTTAATTGAACCGAAATCAATAATTGAGTCTTTTAAATTATTGGCTTTTATTACTTCCAATATATAATGATGTTGTAAATACAAAGGACTTGAAGGCGTAATAGCAATACTATAGTTTCCCTTTGAGTTTGTATATGCCGTTTTTATCAATGAATCAGACCAGACTGTTCCACCGGCTAAACTGTTCGATTCAACCAAAAACCTTTGGTATAAGCTAATTTTAACACTGTCAATTGCCAAGTTACTCTTACTGTCGTTAACACTACCTTGAAAAACACACTGTGTAGTCGGTTGTGGCTGCAGTTCTTTTGTGCAGGAAATTATACTGATTGTAATAATGCCAAGCAATAAGTTCTGGATTGTTTTAAATCCTTTATTTCCGTTTGATTTGATAGTTGTTATTTTCATTTTCTTTTAGTTTTTAGCTGTGATACATAATTTAATTAACAGAAACATTAGCTGTATTAGTTGAGCCGGGTTTAGGATTATTAATGATTGTGGAAGAAGGAGCACTAAATAGTTTTGCATCATTTCTAACAGCCTCCACTCTTATGTATTGAGGATTGTTTAATCCTGTAAGTTTATTGTAGTATTTGCTTTTTGAGCTACTACTAACCATAAGTGTATGCCCTGCAACCACCTCTGCCATAATTTGATTACCATGACTATCCCAGGTTTGTTCATACGAATAAAAAGTAACAGCGGCAGAATCAACAGGATTTCCTGTATTCTGATCGAAGATAGTACCCTGAATAATGTATTCTTGCCCCAGTGGGTTTGGTGGGTTTTCTTTTTTACATCCCATAAAAAAACTACTTGCAGTTAACATTGCGACTAAAATCGAATTATTGAGTTTCATAATATTTGTTTTATTATTTACGACACAAAATTGCGTTGCTTTAAAAGCGAAATGAAACGGATTATCGAGGAGCAATTTTGTTTTAATGCAGATTTTGTAAAAAAGATGAATGAAGAAAACAAAGAAGAACCTGCTTTTGCAAAAAATGCAAAAGCCATGAGTGATTTAATACAAATTGCAAAAGATAATGAAGGGCGATATTGATTTTTAAGGAAGAATAATTGTTTTAGAAGGATGCCTCGAACAAAAGTTCTCGATACAATTGCTTCGCGATTACCCGAACTGACGGGATGATGTCACTTCGAGTATTCTGAGTGAAACGAAGAATGTATCGAGAAGTGACTAACTATCTGAATTTCTTTTTTGCCAATAACGGCAGTACCTCATAACTTTCATTTATCAATGCTTCTTTTTTTGCTTTCGACCATTTTTTAATCTTCTTTTCGAGATTTATGGCTTCTTCAACGCTTGTATGCGAAGTGTAATAAACCAATTTAATTATGAGTGTATGCGTTTTTGTTTATTCCTGATTCATGTTCAACTAATCTTCTTTCAAGATTATTGGTGACACCAGTGTAGTATGTGTTATCGGAACATAACAAAATGTATACACTGTAATTTTTCATGGCATAAAAATAGTCAGTTCTCGATACAATCGCTTCGCGATCACTCGAACTGACAAAGGACTATGTCACTTCGAGTATTCTGAGTGAAGCGAAGAATGTATCGAGAAGTGTATGACCAACATTATTACTCTACAACAGCTTTCCGGCAATAAAACCGGTAGTCCATGCCGCCTGAAAGTTGAAGCCACCTGTAACACCGTCAATATCCAACACTTCGCCTGCAAAGTACAGTCCGTTACACTTTTTACTTTGCATGGTCGTCATATCAACCTCCTGTAAGCTAACACCACCGCAGGTAACAAACTCTTCCTTAAAAGTGGTTTTGCCATCCACCTGGTATTCATCGTTCAGTAAAGTGTTGAGTAGTTTGTTTAATTTAGTTTTTCCAAGATCATTCCAGGTAGTATCAGCATTAATATCTGCTTTCTGAAGAAGAAACAACCACAGCCTGTTTGGCAGATCAAAAGGATTTTTGTTTGCTGTTTTACGTTTTTTCATCTCTTCCAATTCACCTGATAGCTGTTCACGCACTTCATGCTCGTTCTTTGCCAGCCAATTTACCTGCACTTTAAAACGATAACCAAGATCGTGCAACGTTCTTGCACCCCAGGCAGAAAGCTTAAGCACAGCCGGTCCACTCATTCCCCAATGAGTTATAAGCAAAGGTCCTTCTTGTTTTAACTTAGTTCCTTGAATGTGTATTGAAATTGAATTGACTGCAACTCCCATTAATTCTTTAATCGGCTCTTTGGGCATATTAAACGTAAACAAAGAAGGAACGGGAGGTTCAATACTATGTCCGAGTTTCTCGAGCCAATTAAATCCTGATAGCTTTGGAGAACCACCACTGGCAACAATTACCTTGTCAACATGAATAGCGTGTTCTTTCAGCTCTAATTTAAATCCTGTTCCAACCTTTTCCATTGCCAAAACAGATTGATGCATATGGACAACAATGCCAAGTTTTTGTGATTCACGCATCAAGCAATCAATAATGGTTTGAGAACTATTGCTTACAGGGAACATCCGGTTGTCTTCTTCCGTTTTAAGCTTCACTCCCCTACCCTCAAACCATGCGACAGTATCTTTTACACTAAAGTAACCGAAAGACTTTTTCAGATAACGTTCACCACGAGGATAATGCTTTGAAAGCTCAGCTATGCTGTAACAGGCATGAGTTACATTGCACCTACCACCACCCGATACTTTTACTTTCGTCAACAGCTTGTCTGACTTTTCGTAAATGGTAACTTTAGCATGTGGATGATGAGCTTTGCATGAAATGGATGCAAAAAAATCCTGCTGCCCCTCCTCCTATTATTGCAACTTTCATATCTTTTAGCGGACAGAATGTTTATTGATGCCTGATAAATTTAAATGCTTCCCCAAGAGATTTGATGATATCAGAAGCGATCATAGATTCCTGTCCGAAATCTTCAGCAGCAATATCACCTGCCAGTCCGTGCATGTAAACACCAACAATGCAGGCTTCTTTCGGAGTGTATCCCTGTGCAAGTAAACCGGTTATTATTCCGGTTAAAACATCTCCGCTTCCGCCTTTAGCCATTCCCGGATTTCCGGTTGAATTAAAATAAACTTCTCCATCTGGGCAAGCAATTGAAGTATGTGCTCCTTTTAAAATAACATATACACCATTGTTCAAGGCAAATTCTTTTTGTGTTTTGTATCGTTCATAATCATCTGCTATTTTACCCACAAGCCTTTCAAACTCCTTTGGGTGTGGGGTTAAAATGCTATTTTTCGGAATAAAAGGTATCCATGTTTTGTTTTCAGAAATGATGTTGATTGCATCTGCATCAATCACCATTGGTATGGATGAATTCTGAATTAAAAGTTTTAAAATGTTTTGCGTTTGCTTTTCAGTTCCGATGCCTGGACCAATTCCAATAGCATCGTATTTATCTAAATGAATGTTGTCAGAAAGAAAATGTTCGGATGAATCCACGCTGATCATTGCTTCAGGAATGGATGTTTGCATAATTTCATAGGCGCATTTGGGAACATGGGTTGTCAGCAATCCTGCACCCGATTTCATACACGCATGTGATGAAAGAACGGCAGCTCCCATCTTTCCATAACTTCCGGCAACTAGTAAAGCATGACCGTAAGTGCCTTTGTGTGAAAATTTTGTTCTTGACTTTAAAAGTGGCAAGACATCTTTTTTTGCCAGGAAGTTATTGGGTGATTTAATTCCCGAAATAAATTCTTTATCAAGACCGATATCCAATATGGTAAATACACCAGTGCATTCACCGGTTGAAGGAAATAAGAAAGCAAGTTTAGGAACTTCAAACGTTAATGTATTTGTTGCTTTTACTATCTTCTTAAAATCATTTTTTGAATTGTCTTCACAAAACAAACAGGAAGGAATATCAATTGAAATTATCTCGCACGTGCTTCGGTTAATTAATTGAACCAGCTCTCCTACCCAACCTTCTATTGGTTTGTTCAATCCAGAGCCGAAAATGGCATCAATGATAATATCATCAGATTCCAAATCTATTTTAGACTCGAAATCTTCTGCTAGATCAACAATATTGATATTGATTTTTATCAATCGTTGTTCGTTTACTTTAAACTCTTCGGAACAGTTTTGAGAATGGCGGACAACATACACATGAACTTTATAATCCTTTTCGTGAAGCATTCGTGCAATTGCCAATCCATCGCCTCCGTTATTTCCCAAACCGCAAAAAAATCTGAATGGTTTTGTTTTATCTAAATGCTTTGTTATCCAATCAACACAAATCTTTGCGGCTCTTTCCATCAGGTCAATGGATTCTATTGGTTCGTGCTCAATGGTGTAAGCATCTGTTTCGCGGATTTGCTGTGCAGTAAGTATTTTCATTGATGCTAAGATACTATACATTTAAAAATCAAGGCAAACCGTTTTACTTTAATTATTTTAGTGCTCTTGAAAAATGAAACTCCATTGAGTAATTTATCCATAAAAGAAAAAGAACTTCTATCCTATTTTGATATGGAGGAGATTATCAGACAAACCATAGAGCAAATCAAAAAAGATTTTGATTCGTTTGGATTGGAAATACAATTGCCAAAGAGTAATGAAAATGTTTATCAAACTATTTTCAATCAGATAGAGCCTTTTATTTTAAAACTGATAAAAGACAATTACCAGAAATTGCTTCAGGTATTATATCGTATTGACGTGAGTGAGAAATCAATTAGTGAATCAGTAAATAATTCAACTGCTGCAGAGTTGTCATCTGTAATAACAAAGCATATCATTTTAAGAGAGCTTCAAAAAGTAGTTGTCAGAAATTATTATAAGTAGTAACTTTAAATTATGATTCCCGGAAATATAAAACCAGCCATTGGAACTTTGCTTGTGGCAGAACCTTTTATGCAGGATGGTTATTTTAAACGATCTGTTGTTTTAATTACATCGCACAATGAAGAAGGCACAGTGGGTTATATTTTAAATCATGATCTTGATGTTCAGATAAAAGATATTATTCCTCAATGTCCAGACTCGAACTTGCCTGTACGACTTGGAGGCCCAGTGCAACGCGACAACTTATTTTTTATTCATTCTCTTGGAGATACCATTGCCGACAGCATCGAAATAATAAAAGGCTTGTATTGGGGAGGTGATTTTGATGCAATTGTCGATCTCATTAAACGCGATGAAATAAAACAGGAAAACATTCGCTTCTTTGCAGGATATTCAGGCTGGTCGCCAGGGCAATTGGATAAAGAGCTTGAAGAAAAATCATGGATTGTTACAAAATGTAAAAAAGATTTTATTTTAAAAACAGATTCAGAAAAATTATGGGGCAACGTATTAAAGAATATGGGAAATGAATATGCCCAGATTGCCAATTATCCTGAAGATCCATCACTTAACTGAAAATGAAAAATAAAATCCTCTTTATTACTATTTTCATAACTATTGTCTTTGCTAATAGTTATAGTCAGCAAATCGCGCCACCAAAAGCAGAAGAAACAAGTCTTGTAAAATGGCTCACTTTTAAAGAAGCTTTTGAATTAAATAAAAAGCAACCTAAACCTTTTTTAATTGATATTTATACCGATTGGTGTGGCTGGTGCAAACGTATGATGAGTACCACCTATTCTGATCCTACTATAAGCGGGTACATTAACAACTGGTTTTATCCTGTAAAATTCAATGCCGAATCAAAAGATACAATTGAATACTTAGGGACCAAATATTTTAATGAAGACACGATTAGGAAAAGGTCAGTTCATCAGCTTGCTACTTTATTTCTCGGAGCTCAACAGAGTTATCCTTCAACCATTTTTATCAATAACAATTTTGAGTTTAAGCTTAATACCAGTGGTTATCTTGATTCAAAAAAAATAGAACCCATTTTGGTTTATACGGTTGAAAATGTTTTCAGAACAACGGCTTACGAAGATTTCAGGAAAAATTTCGAAAAGACATTTTACGATACTATTAAAACCAAATCAGATTCTAAGTGGCTCACATTTTCCAAAGCATTGGAGTTGAATAAAAAGAAAAACAAGAAAATGCTATTAGTTATTTACACCGATTGGTGCAACGCCTGTAGAATAATGAATAAAACTACTTTCTCCGATCCGAAAGTGTTGGAATACATTAGCAAGAATTATTATCTGGTTGATTTTAATGCTGAAATAAGAGATACTATATTGTTCAATGGGACAACTTATGTAAACAATCAAACCAATGGTATTCCTTTTCATCAGTTAGCTATGGCTATGACAGGCGGAAAAATAACTCTCCCCACATTGGTTATTTTGGATGAAAAACAACAGGTTATTGATGCAATACCATATTACCTTTCACCAGATAATTTTGAACCTGTTGCAAAATATTTTGGCGATAATGGCTACAAAACAACCAAATGGGATGAGTATTTAAAAAAAGTTTAGAGAACCTAAAGAACAGAAGCCAACAACGGAAAAGAAGAAGAAATAAACCACTGAAAAAAAATGCCTAAGACTTCTTTTAAAACCTTTAAACCAGATACCTTCTTAACTGGAGCTGCATATTCACTCTGTAATTCATTTGATTTATTTAATGATGGTATACTACTTCTTAGAAATGGAAGATTGTGTAGAGCATATACTCTCTTTCAATTAAGCATGGAAGAAGCTGGTAAGACTATGCTTTTATTGGATGGGTTCGTAATTTTTAAGATATATGAAAATGTAAAAGGACTAAAAGATTTCAAAAACTTAAATAATAATTACGCACTTTTAGATAAAGTATTCTATAATCATCCCGAAAAGATGAAGTATGCTATGAAACATGAATTGAGAATTCTGAACGGATTTATCAAACATTTCAATACTTCTCCTGGCGCAGGAATTTCCCATCAAAGAGATCAATTAGAAGAAGATTTAAAAATTGTGAATGAGCTTAATAATATGAAGAACTATAGCTTATATACCTTTGTTGAAGGTGAAAAAATTCGTACAACCGAAAGACAAATTCGATATTAAAAAAGTAAATAATATTAAGTTTAAAGCATTCTCTAAAATAATGATGACAAAAACCACAAGTATTCGTTATTTCAAGGAAAGAGTAATTCCAAAAGAAATAAATATAAAAGAACTTGATAAACTGAAATTAGATCATAGTTAATCTCACCCCTCCTTCTCTTCACAACCCTTAAACAAAAAAGCCTACAATCCTTTCAAATTGGAGACTTTAAATTAAATATTTGTGGTCCCGGAGAGAGTCGAACCCCCAACCTTCTGATCCGTAGTCAGATGCTCTATCCAGTTAAGCTACGGGACCTTATTTAAGCCAACAAAAATAGAGATAATTTGGAGAAAACGCAGAATAATGTTTTTGTTCTAAAATTTCTTAAGCTCTTTGGGAGTTTTTATTCGTTAGAATAAGCAATGTTAAATAATTGGATTTTAATTTGTGGCACGAGTATTGAATAGCCATGAGTATAAACAACTAAAAAAAACAAGAGCCATGAAAAAATTAGCCCTATTAGCAGCAGCAGTTATATTTACTGCCTCTGTATTCGCAAGTCCAATTGCCGGAGTAAAAAAATCAGCTAAACCAGCAACACAAGAAAAAGCTGCAAAACCAGCAAAGGAAAAGAAGGCCAAAAAAGAACATAAGGCAAAAGCAAGCAAACCCAAGACAGAAAAAAAGTAAAATTTCTTATACTTGAATAGATTTACTAAGGCACTCAGCAGAAATGTTGAGTGCTTATTATTTATCTCTAAAAAGGATTATTTTGTTTTATAGGTGTTTATCCGATACTTAATCGTATCTTCACTTATATTAACAATTTAATTATATTTAAAAATGAAAAAAGGAACAGTGAAATTCTTTAACGAAATGAAAGGATTTGGATTTATTAAAGATGATGGAACAGGAGAAGACCTCTTTGTTCATGCAACAGGTTTACAAGACCAAATCCGTGAGGGTGATAGTGTAACATTTGATGTTACTGAAGGTAAAAAAGGTTTAAATGCTACTAACGTAAGAAAAGCATAATCAATTACTTTTATATTATCTTTTGATAAAAGCCTCCGAAAAACTGGAGGCTTTTTTATTTTTAATTTATCATTATAGCTTATATAAACTTGAACTACCACTTTGTTATTTTAATTATCTTAGAGAATACTATTGGTTAAAATAGAAATAGTCAGTTTAAACAAAATTTAAAATATTAAAAGAACAGCCATATGAAAGCACTAACATTGGTAATGAGTTTGATGACGATTTTTTCATTCAGTCAATCTCATAAAATTCAAACAGGATTTTATGAAACAAAAGAAGATTTCTTAAACGGTAAAGTAAACAATGTTGGAACATACAAAAAATGGGAATCTGGTTTGACTGGAGGTTATTCCGTAATATTTGTAAAGAACGGCAAAGAAGTAAAATATAAATTAAAAGATAGTCCTTATTGGGGATTCAGGAGTGATGTGGGTGTTTTCTGGCGAATAATTGATGGGGCACCGTATGGTATTGTCCAAATGGGTAAAATAGTTATATATGCTCAGCAGGTAATTGCATGGAAGACAAAAACCGGCTCTATAGAAACTACCTATGATCTTCATGGTGTTTATTTTTCAAAGGGACTTGACGGTAACTTGTTAATAGGTAGTGCTAGTAAATCCATAAAACAAATTGAAGAATCTTTTCGCGAAGACGATACAGAATTAGCAAATAAAACTCACGAATTGACTTTCATTGATTTTGAGCCTGACATGAAAAAATTAATAGAATATATTACCACGTATAATAAGAACCATCAACAATAATTCAAGAGATTGAATTAAACAGATTTTTATTCTGTTCAATCATTTCTTTATTATTAATAAACTCAAGCGCATAATCAAAAGCATTTTTTGATAAAATATTATACTCTTCTTGTGACATTTCAATTGTTTTTTCTATGATGTTTACAAAGTCATCTTTTCTTAGCAATGGCAAATCCCATCCTGAATTTCTACTTTCAAGATTTTTCCATACAGTCTGATCACTAATAATTACAGGACATCCTGAACTTAATGATTCAAGAATAATGTGTCCGAAATTTTCTCCTTGTGTAGGCATAAACATAAAATGATACTTTTTTAACTCCTCTCCTATTTTTTCACTTTCAATACTTTGCTTATAAGTAACTTTAATATTGGATGGCATTTTTTGGATCAGAGCCAAACACTCGTGCCAATATTGTTCATTGTATATCGGACCATAAATATCAAACTCCAATTTTCCTTTTACTTTTTGCAAAACTTCTAAAGCATATTTTAAATTTTTTTCTGGTGATATTCTTGCAACGTTTACAATACGGACAAATCCTTTTTCTTTAGTTCGCTGAGTTAAATTTTCGATATTTTTTTTCTTTGATAAGTTGGGAGCTATTTTGATTTTTGTTTTGTTTCCCAATACTGTTGTAATATCCTCCGCTTCTTGTAATGTTGTGGCATGAAAAACAACATTTTCAAATAATTTTGTGATTTTAATTGCCCAAAGAAAAAATCTTTTTTTAGTTTTTTTTATTGAAAGCGCGCTTTGGGCAAACATTCCTCTTGCAGCAATGATTTTAGTTTGAGATTGTTTCCTCCTGGAATAATACAACAGCGGAAGCAAAGTGAAGTAAAATGAAAATATTCCGTTCAGATAAAGAAAATCAAATTGTTCATTATCAATTAATGTTTTAATATTTTTACGACTTAGTTTATCGGAAGAAAAATAATAAACCTTGGCTCCATTCGGTAAAACATTCCATTCATTGCTTTTTATAGTTGAATAAGGCTGAGTTTCACAATAATCGGTATTGCGCGTTACAACAGAAAAACCATATTCATCTTTTAAATGATCAATGAGATTAGCACACGATTGTATTGGTCCACCAGCTTTGTATCCAGGTAAAAACCAATCAATAAATACAAGTATTTTCTTTTTATTATTCAATATTGTTTTCGATTAACCAATTTTCTAATACAACCAAATACCAAATCCTCGACCAAATTATTCTTGGATCATCTTTTAGAAATGAATTCCATAAGGCAATTAAATTCTTTTCATCAAAGTAGTTTCTTTTTGAAAGAGATATGATTTTACTTTCACAAAAAGATTTCAATTCATTTTTCATCCAGTATTTCCAAGGGAAAGTAAATCCCATTTTTGGACGATTGATAATTTCAGAAGGAAGCAAATCTGATAACGAATCTATCAGTAATTTTTTAGGAGTAGATGGATACTTATGTTTATCAGGTATACCAAGCACATATTCAACAAGTTGATAATCCATAAAAGGTACCCGAACTTCCAAAGCGTGCGCCATACTCATTTGGTCGGTATCTCGCAAAAGAACATTTTGCATGTAAGTTGATATTTCTGCAATGGAAACCTGTGAAAGAAAAGATGAGTGACCAATGATAGGTGATGAGTGGATTATTTGACTTACAACATTGTTCGATAGTTCTTTAGCTGAAATTATATTTTTGATTTGATCATCGAGTAATACTTGTCTAAATAACGGATAAGCAGATTCAAAATTAAGGCTTGGGAGTTTCATGAGTTCAGCCAGCTTCTCAGATGGTATTCTGGGCTTTATATTTTTCACAAACTCTCCACTTAATTTTCTAATTGATAATGGAATACGATTCAGCCATTTTTGTTTTTCTATTTTATAACTTCTTTTAAATACATCGTAGCCACAAAACAATTCATCTCCTCCCAATCCTGATAGTGCCATTGTAATACCTGAATTTTTAGTAGCTTTAGAAACTATGTAAGTATTTGGTCCGTCACCGCTCGGATGATCCATTGCTTTAAGTGCTTCCGGCAATTGATCTCTGAAATCCGAAACGCCTAATTTTATTTCATGATGTTCTGTATCAAATTTTTTAGCTATTAATCTTGAGTATTCGGCTTCATTGAACTTTTTATCGTCAAAAACAATTGAAAATGTTTTTACTTTCCCTTTTGATATTTTACTCATTAAGCCGACAATAGCACTGGAATCAATTCCTCCTGAGAGAAAAGCTCCAAAAGGCACATCAGCAATTAATCTTCTTTCAACTGCTTTGTACAATAAGTTATTTACGTCTTTGCAAATTTCTTCATAACTTTTTCCATTAGATTCATTGCTAATATTCTCGGAAAGACTCCAGTAATCGTGAATTCCTAATTCGGCATTCCTAATTTCCATGTAATGCCCTGGCATCAGCATGAATATATCTTTTATAATTGTATTTGGAGAATGAACTGTTTGATATCTCAAGTAATCAATTAGATTGTTTTCATCAAGTTTTCTCGGAACTAAATCAGTAGAAAGAAGTGATCTTATTTCGGATGAGAAAATTAGCTGATTGTCTTTTGGGGAATAATACAATGGTTTAATACCAAGCCTGTCGCGGGCAATAAATAACTTCTTCTCTGCAATATCCCATATAGCGAAGGCATACATTCCATTAAAATATTGCAAACAGTCTTTTCCCCATTTTGTATAAGCCGCAAGAATTACTTCTGTATCAGTATTTGTTGTGTAGGGATATTCTTTAATTTGATTTTTAATTTCCTGATAGTTGTACAATTCGCCATTATAGACGATTGAATATCTTTTATCATGAGAAAACATGGGCTGATGTCCTGCTGAAGAAAGATCAATAATGGAAAGCCTACGATGACCAAGAGCAATATTTTCATCTGTATAAACTCCTTCATCGTCAGGACCACGATGCGACAATGAACGATTCATTTGAGCAATCAACGTTTTTGATCGTTCAATGTCATTCAATCCATATATCCCATTAATTCCGCACACGTTGATTAATCTTTATTTACTAATGAAAGTAATGTTTTTGCCCATTTTTCGGGAGTAATTTGTCTGGCTTTTTCTACACTTTTTTCACCCATTGCGATTAGTTCAGCATCACCAAGATTTATTATTTTTTTCATTGCATTTTTCAGTTCTTTTATGTTTCCCGATTTATATGAATATCCATTGACACCGTTTTCCAAGAATACTGAAGCCGAACCCACTTCATCGCTGCATATTAAAGGAAAACCGGCTGATACATATTCATGAACTACAACACCCCATGGCTCAAAATGGCTTGAAAGAATAAATACTCCTGTTTCCTTGATAAACCTATCCATATCATTTGGCTGAACAAAACCAAAGTGTTTTATTTTGTGATGAGTGATTGGTTCTACATCTCCCGTTCCTAAGCACCACAATTCCCAGTCGTTCGGAATTTCATTTTGTAGTTCTATGAAAGCTTGCCATAAGTCTTTTATTCCCTTTAATTCATAATACCTTCCAACATACAAAAATCTTTTTGGAAAATGCTTTTGTTTACCCTCTCTATTAGCAATGTATTTATTATAAAACAAATCAAAATCAGCTGAATAAAACCCCGTGAAAATGTTTTCTTTTTTAAAACCAAGGCGGAGAGCATATTTACGTTGCAGATTTCCAGGAACCCAACAATATGAAAAATACCTGATAATGCTAATCCTACTGACAAGTATTGCAATCCATTGTCTGAATCTACCTTCCCATTTATTATCAATTCCTAAAATGATTGGTGTTTTACCATTAAATCCTCTACAAAGTTTCAAGTAATCTTTGTCAATCCAGCCACTGCAATAAATAAGATCGGGATTAATATCATGGCAAAATCTAACGAAATTTTCCCCATGAAGCTGTTCTTTTTCAAAAATATTTACTCCCTTAGGAAAATTAAAATGAAAAGGAGCTTCTTTATTAACGGGCCATCTAATAATATATATGTCACAATCTCCGACCTCTTTTAATTTGCGAACACAAGAAAGAAAATACTCGGCAATTTCTGTATATAAAAAAAGTATTTTTTTCTTTTGGGGAGGATTCATTAATACAGAAATAAGAACAGAATAAATAAATTATTTTAACTCCGCAAGTGTAGCTTTCATTCTTTTAAGAGCTTCAATAAGCTTATTTTCAGAAGTTGCGTAAGAGAAACGAATATAATTATCATCGCCAAATGCAGCTCCTGGAACTAATGCGACATGAGCCTTGTCAAGCAGATAAGCGCAGAGGTCAGTAGCATTTTTGATTTTATTATTTCCGGCTGACTTTCCAAAGTAATAAGTTACATCAGGAAAAACATAAAATGCTCCTTGCGGAATATTGGTTTTTAACCCGGGAATTTCTTGCATCGCATTTAAAACCAAATCTCTTCTTTTCAAAAACTGATCACGCATTGGATAAATCGTACTCGAATCCAGTTCAACAGCGGCATGAACAGCTTTTTGAGCAATAGAACATGTTGCAGAAGTAAATTGACCTTGCATTTTATCACAGCCTTTTGCTATTTCAAGTGATGCAGCCATAAAACCCACTCTCCAGCCAGTCATAGCATAGCTTTTTGAAACTCCGTTAACCGTAATTACTCGATCTTTTATAAAATCAAACTGGGCAATGCTTTCATGTACTCCCACAAAATTGATGTGTTCATATATTTCGTCAGAAAGAATATACAAATCAGGATATTGAGCAATTAATTCAGCAATGGCTTTAAGTTCTTGTTTTGTATAAACGCTTCCGGTTGGATTGCAAGGCGAGCTAAACATCAACAATCTTGTTTTAGGGGTAATTGCCTGCTTTAACTGTTGGGGAGTTACCTTAAAATCATTTTTAATATCGGTAGGAATGATTACAGATTTTCCTTCTGCTAGTTTGATAATTTCTATATAACTTACCCAATATGGTGAAGGAACCAAAACCTCATCTCCTGAATTTACCAAACTTAAAACAGTATTTGCAATACATTGCTTCGCTCCTGTTGAAACAACTATTTGTTCAGCCGTGTAATCAAGATTATTATCTCTCTTGAATTTTTTAGCAATGGCTTGTCTTAGTTCAAGGTATCCTGAAACATGCGTATAATAACTAAAATTATTATCAATGGCTTTTTTAGCAGCATCTTTAACAGGTTGCGGTGTCGTAAAATCAGGCTCACCAATGCTGAGGTTAATAACATCAATACCTTGTACAAGTAAATCCCTGCTACGTCTCGTCATCGCTATCGTTTGCGATTCGGACAATTTATTGATCCTTTCTGAAAGTTTCATAGGTTGACTTATTAAGAACAAATCTAAAAATTATATTTTTTAATACATTATTTACTTTCAAAATTCAAATTACAACAACTAAAAGCAATATCTTATTGTTAAGATTTTATTTTAAAAAGATTAACAATAGAGTCATAATTACTTAAAAGATCGAATAAAAATTTCTTCATCGTAATATTAAATGAAGTATTATATCGAAAATTGATCTTTTTCATGAGTATTCTAAGTCATTCTGTCGAACATAAGATTTACTTAACAATTTCTTATGACAATGACTTTAGCAGACAGATACATTTGTCGCGAATAAAAATAAACTATATGACATTTGCTTTTCAGAGTGCCGAAGAAATTATAGAAGGAGATATTCACTTTTCAGAACTTAAAAAAGAATATCTCAAACTGTTTAATTACAATAGAGATATTGTTGAAGGACTCTATTACGCCTCTACTATTCAACAAGGATTACTTCCACAAAAGAGACATTTTGAAAGACTATTTAATGAATACTTTATACTGTATAAACCTCAACAAATTATAGGAGGAGATTTTTATTGGGTAGCTCAAAAGGATGAAAAAATAATTTTTGCCTGTGCCGATTGTACCGGACATGGAGTAGCCGGAGCTATGCTATCCACACTTGGTATAAGCTATCTCAACTATGTTGTATTTGGTAAAAATTATGATAACCTGGGGCGCATGTTAGAAGAAATAGACAAAAAATGGATAGAAACATTCAGTAAATTCAGCGATATAATGGAAAACAATGACTGGATGGAAATCATGCTATGTAGTTTCGATATCAATACGCGTGAATTATGTTTTGCTGGAGCCAAAGGAAGTTTACTGATGGTAAATAATGAAACGCACGAAAGTTTTCATGGTAATCGCTATCCTATCGGAGGATGGCAAATAGAAAAACACAGAACTTTTGATGAACACAAAATCAAACTCAAGCCTAGAACTTGCATTTATCTGGGAAGTGATGGATTTAAACACCAGCTTGGCGGTAAAAAAGGAAAAAAATTTTCAGAAAAAAGATTAAATGATCACATTGCGGATATTTATGACATACCCATTAATCTACAATCGAATCTGCTTAAAATGTCACTTGAAGAATGGCAAGGAAGCCTTGAGCAAACTGATGATATTTGTTTGATGGGAATAAAATTTTAATTTTTAAAGGGGGAAAGTGCTGATTGCCATTGCCATTGATTCCTGAAAAGCAACGTCATTAATTCCCAAACGAATATTTTGTTTTTTAAAAAATGATAAAAGATTTTCGGTCGGCATGTTACCTGTAAGTTTATCTGCTGCCATCGGACAGCCTCCAAAACCTTTAATGGCAGAATCAAATCGTTTACAACCATTGTTGTATGCCGCAACTACTTTTTCTTCCCAAGTATCAGGAGTAGTGTGAAGATGCGCGCCAATCTCCACATTCTTAAATTCAGGAATAATGTTCGAGAATAAATAAGAAATATTTTCAGGATTTGAGACACCCACCGTATCAGCCAAAGCAATAATTTTTATTCCAAGAGAGGAAAGTTTTTTCGTCCACTGAATTACAATATCGCTGTTCCATTCATCTCCATAAGGATTTCCAAATGCCATTGAAATATAAACGACTAATTGTTTGTTGTATTTAACACACAAATTTTGTATCTCCTCCACCCTGCTCAATGATTCAGCTATAGTGGAATTAGTATTTCTTTTTTGAAAGGTTTCGGAGATAGAGAAAGGGAATCCGAGATAAGTGATTTCATCAAATTTAACGGCATCTTCAGCTCCGCGAACATTGGCAATAATAGCAAGTAGTTTAGATTTAGTCCCACTTAAATCAAGCTTAGATAAAACCTCAGCAGTATCGCGTAATTGTGGAGTAGCTTTTGGAGAAACAAAACTTCCAAAATCAATGGTATTAAAACCGATTTTTAAAAGTGAATTAATGTAAGCGATCTTTTTATCCGTTGGAATAAATTCATGTATGCCTTGCATGGCATCACGCGGACACTCAGTGATCTTGATTTGGGATTTAGGATTTAAATTTTGAGACACTATCATTAACTATTTAATAATTTATTATTTATTTTTTTTACTAAGCCGGGTCCTTCATAAATAAATCCTGTATAAATCTGTACTAAACTGGCACCGGCATTTAACATGGCTATTGCATCTTCCGGTGAATGAATTCCTCCAACCCCAATTACAGGAATTGACTTGTTTGATTTATCTGATAAATATTTAACAACCTCCAACGATCTTTTTAACAAAGGTTTTCCGCTTATTCCACCTGCCCCCATCTTTTCTGTTTCATCCTTCGGAGTTTTTAAAACACTTCTGTCAATTGTTGTGTTGGTAGCAACAATGCCATCTATTTTGGTTTCTTTTACAATGCCAATAATATCGTTTAATTGCTCATTCGTTAAATCAGGAGCAATTTTTAATAAAATTGGTTTAGGATTTTTCTTGAGTGAATTCAATTGCTTGATTCTCGTCAATAATTTTGTCAATGGTTCTTTATCCTGCAATGCTCTTAAATTAGGAGTGTTTGGAGAACTTACGTTTACCACGAAATAATCAACATAATTAAACAAGGTTTCAAAACATTTTTCATAATCATTTATGGCTTCTTCGTTTGGAGTGATTTTATTCTTGCCAATATTTCCACCAATAATTATTTTAGATTTTCTTTTCCTCAGTCTTTTAACGGCTGCTTCAACACCTTCATTGTTAAAACCCATCCGGTTGATTAATGCTTCGTCTTCCAACAAGCGAAACATACGTGGTTTATCGTTGCCCGGCTGAGCTTTGGGTGTCAAAGTTCCAATTTCAATAAATCCAAAACCTAAATTAGATAATTCATCAAATAGCTTTGCGTCTTTGTCAAATCCGGCAGCCAAACCAACAGGATTTTCGAAGGTTAAGCCAAACAGATTACGTTTCAGCTTCTCGTCTTTCACAACGTAAAATTTTCTTGTAATGATTGCCATACCTGGAATTGAAAAAACAATCTTAAGCGTTCTGAAAACAAAGTGATGGATGGTTTCAGGCTGAAATAGAAAGAAAATTGGTTTCAGAAACAGTTTATACATCTGCAAACTTTGCACAAAAATAACAAATCTATTGCGGAATAATTGTTTTATGTTTTTAGGAAGTTATTATTTTTGTAGGTATCAAACCATTCCTTATGGCTATATATAAATTCAGAGTAACTTACGAAGATCATGATGATGTATATCGTGATATAGAAATAAAATCCAGTCAGACTTTTGAAGACTTTCACAATGCCATTCAAAACGCCATTAGGTTTGATAGCTTACATTCCGCTTCATTTTATATGAGTGATGATTACTGGAGAAAAGGTCAGGAAATTACTTTACGTAAAGAAGATATAGATGAAGTGAAACCGAAAAAGCTGATGAATAAATCAAAGCTGGCAAGTTTTATTGAAGATCCACGCCAAAAGATGGTTTACGTATTTGACTTTAAAGCGCAATGGACATTTTTAGTTGAGTTAATTAAAATTAATTTGGAAGAACCTAAAGGTGATTTTCCAAAATGCGTAAAGAGTTCAGGTCAGGCTCCAAAACAATATAAAAAACTGGTTATTCCGCCTCCTGATGAAGAAGACGAAGAAGTTCATGATAAAAATGCCAAAGAAAAGATTTTTGTAAGCGAAGAAGGTTACGATCAACCGGATGAAGATGATGAAGACGTTTTGACAGAAGGTGAAGAAGATACAGGAAATTCAGAAGAATCTGAAACTGAAGACAACGGAAATCATGATGAAGATTAATGATTAATAAATACCTTGTCGTAATTCTCGGTCCGACTGCTGTTGGAAAAACATCTTTAAGTATTGAAATTGCAAAAGAGTTAAAGACAGAAATCATTTCTGCTGATTCCCGCCAGGTATTCAAAGAAATCCGTATAGGTACTGCAAAACTTTCAAAGGAAGAGATGCAAGGCATCTCGCATCATTTTATTAATTCTCACTCCATCAAAGAAGATTTTAATGCAGGCAAGTTTGAACAGGAAGCAATTCCATTAATTGAGCGACTTTTTCAAAGCAAGAATATTTTAGTTATGGCTGGAGGTTCTGGTTTATACATTGATGCTGTTTGCAACGGATTTGACCATCTTCCGGTAGCAGATGAAAATGTAAGAAAAGAACTGAATGAGTTGTTCCTGAATAAAGGAATATCAGAATTACAAAACATACTGAAACAAAAAGATACTGAATATTATGCTAAAGTAGATTTAAACAATCCACATCGGCTTATCAGAGCAATTGAAGTTTGCTTGGTTTCAGAAAAACCTTATTCTTCTTTCCGAAAAGCAGAAAAGGTAAAAAGAAATTTTAAGACAATCAAAATAGGAATTAATACCAATAGAGAAAAACTTTACGAACGAATTAACCAGCGTGTTGATGAGATGATGCAAAAAGGATTCCTTGATGAAGTAAAGAAAGTATATCCCTACAGGCATTTCAATAGTCTTAAAACAGTTGGATACAATGAACTATTTGATTATTTAGATGGCAAACTTGATCTTGAAAAGGCTATTGACTTGATAAAACAAAACACCCGCAGGTTTGCCAAGCGTCAGTTAACGTGGTTTAAAAAAGACAAAGAAATTAATTGGTTTGAACCTGAAGAGAAAGAAAAAATACTAAAATTTGTTAAGGAAAATACTGAACAATAATTAAATCTCTTCCTGAAAAGCTCCTGAATCAATTACAGAATAACATTCAATATTCAAATTAGTAGCTTCTTTCATCCACCTCGAAGTTTTCCAGCAAGGGTTGGAAGAATCAATAATTAATTTTCCAAATTCATAGTTGTTTCTCAAATCAGCTATTTTGAGTGTTGGATTTTTAGAAAGAATTAAATAATCAACTTTTATTTTTTTATGCTCTTTTGGTTTTTCAGAAACAATTGCAATGCGTTTATCATAAAACTGAATGAATCCATTTCTTGCAAACAAATAGTTGTCTCGGTGATTATTTATTTTTTCAGAAGCAATTATTTGTTGCTGATCAACTCCCAAATCCCACCAGTTGTGTTTTATGTGAAACAGCATTTGGCTGTTATTATTTGTTAATGAAGAATCACCAATAAACACAGTATTCTTACCGCTGATAAAATCATAGGCTACCGTTTTCGGAATATTATAAACAACTATCTTTTTCTGACGCGATTCCTGAAAAGAATCAAGACATTGAATTAACAAGAATAAAATTACTGCTACAAGTGTCAAACGCAAGTATTCTATTTTTTTGATTACAAAAAAAGAAAATAGCACGATTATCATAAAATAAATAAGCCATGTTTCGAAAACGGAAATTGATATTCCCTGGATCATTGCGTAAGGAAGTTTTTCTATAAATTTTACAGACTCGTTTAAAAATAATATAGAATATGATAATAATTTCGATAAAAAAGCAACCATGAAACTAACTTTTGATAACGCAAAGACAAGAATTCCAAGGTAAAGTATTACTGTCGAGACAGGAATCACCAATAAGTTGGAAAACAAAAAATAATTCGGGAATTGATGGAAATACAATAATCCTAAAGGAAACGTAACCAATTGTGCTGCAATGGAAACCGTTGTAATTGTCCAAATCTGATCCAATAGCCAATTGTCTGTTTCCCACAATTCATACAATCGTGGTTGAATCAAAACAATGCCAAGCACTGCCAAATAAGACAATTGAAATCCTACTTCCATAATCATAAACGGATTTATCATTAAGAGCAAAAAGCAAGAAACTGCAAGCGTATTGTAAATGTCACTGTTCTTATTGAACGAATTACTGATAATGATAAAACTAAACATGGTTGCCGATCTCAATACTGAAGGAGAAAGACCGCTAAGCATGGCATAAAACCAAACAATAAAAAGCAACAGAACTGCCTTAATAATATTCCCTTTTTTTATTCGGTCAAAAAATGAGAGCAACCAACTGAAAACAATATAAACGATTCCTACGTGAAGCCCTGAAACAGAAAGCACATGCAAAGCCCCAGTGCTGGCATAAGAGTTAATAATATCTTGATCCAATTTATCTTCATAACCAAGAATAAGCGCTGCGCCAACGGCATATTCATTACCACTGATTCCGTTTTTCTGAAATATATCTAATAATTTTTCACGAAAGGCAAACGCTTGTTTTAACATCCAATTGCCTTCATTGACTCTGGTAAAAGTCCATTTGGAAGAAGATACGTACGCTTGTTGATAAATAGAATGAAAAGCAAGAAATTGCTTATAATCAAATTCGGATGGGTTTTGAGGAGGCGACACATCAATTACTTTGGCTTTTAACAAAAGGCAATCACCATATTTTATTTGTTGCGAAGAAGAATCTTTCTGGAAGTAAAACATGGCTCTTCCTGTTGTATTTTTCCATATTTCACTTTGTTTTACTGCTAAAACTTCCATCATCACTTTCACAGATTTTTCTTTTTCTATAGGAGGTTTTAAGGCTTTCACATAAAAGCAATCAGTACTGTCAAGGTAATTGCTGAAATGAGATTTATCAAAGCATTGAGTTTGTAAAACCGTTAAGTAAAAACCCGCGCAAAACAAAGTTGAATTGATAAGGATTCCGGCTACCCAGCTATTGCGATACGTATGAAATATTCTCGGGAAAGCAACGTACAAAACAAATGCAACAAATAAAACAACTAAAGCAAAAATCAGAATAGACGATTGTTCACTCGAATAAATAGATGTGAGTATGCCGAAAATAAATGGGAATAATAACCTAACGAATGGTGCGCTATTCAATAATTTCATTAAAATAAATTTTGCTGACCTTCTGGAATTGCTATTTTACATCTCGACAAATTTAAATCACAAAATACATTCAGCCGGTCTATCATGTAATTCACAAGTTCCGGATTCAGGGTTTTAGTTGGTGTATGAACAAAAAAATAAATTGTTTCAACTCCTTTATCTATCCATTGTTTAATCCGATCAACCCAATGGTTCATTCTTTCAAAATCACTTCCATGAAGATCATTGGCAGTAAAACGAACAAAAGCAGTTGAAGTGGTTAATCGTTGATGAAGAACATCTCTCCTACCAGCAACATCTGTAATAACTGACGAAATATTCTTCGATTCAAGCAAATCAAATACTGTCTCAAAAATCTTCCTGTTATTAAACCATCCTGCATGACGCAACTCAACAGCCAATGGAATATCTTTAGGAAATTGATTTAAATAATTTTCAAGAACAGTTATTTTATAAGGAGAAAAGGCTGGTGATAATTGCAAAAACGCAACTCCCAAATGATCTTCCAGTCCATAAATCATGTTACAGAAAACCGTTGTTAAATCGTAACAATTTTCTAATTGTTTGTAATGGCTTATTTCTTGTGGGATCTTAGGACAGAACTTAAATCCTTTTTCTGCAGCAGCTTTCCAGTTATTTATTGTCACCTCACCAGGAATTCGGTAATGTGTAGCATTCAGTTCAATGCAATTGAATTGTTTGGTATAATATTTTAAAAAGTCTTTTTCCTTGGCATTAGAAGGATATATTTTTCCAACCCATCCTTTTTGTCCCCAAACCGGACAGCCAACATAAATCTTAGGAGTTGAATCTGATTTTTTTAGTTTAGCCCATAACTGCTCTGTTCCTTCATCGTCTTTGGGCAAAGTGAAATCAATATTGTCAACATTAGGAAGTCTTCCGAAATCCATGGAGAGAAATTATTATGAAATAGCTAGTTGCCTTATTTCATTCGTCAATATTGTACCGTCAGTATCTATTTCAGTAAGGGTTATTTTTTTTACCTGATTAATCAAGGCAAGATCAAAATGTGTTTTTACTTTAATGTAATTATCAGTAAAGCCATATAAGTAGCCATCCTTGTTTTCGCTTTCAAATAATACTTTACGGGTAGTACCGATATTCTTTTCATAAAAACCTCTGAGTTTTTTTGCAGATAAAATGCGAAGCATTTTATTTCTTCTCTTGCGTTCTGCAACAGGAATAACTTCTTTAATATTCAACGCATGTGTATTGTCACGTTCTGAATAGGTAAATACATGCAGATACGAAATATCAAGTTGGTTAAGGAAGTTGTATGTTTCTAAAAAATCCTCTTCTGTTTCACCTGGAAAACCGACAATAACATCCACTCCAATACAGCAATGAAGCATTAATGATTTTATTTTTTTAACTCTGGCAACATACAATTCACGTAGATATCTTCTGCGCATTGCATTCAATATCTTATTTGAGCCGGATTGTAACGGAACATGAAAATGTGGGACAAAACGTTTTGAAGTCGAGACAAATTCAATAATCTCGTCTTTCAGCAAATTAGGCTCTATTGAGGAAATGCGAAAGCGTTCAATGCCTTCTACTTTATCCAATTCTTTAATTAAATCTAAAAATGATTCCTGATGTTCCCCAACAAAATCTCCAATGTTGACTCCTGTCAGAACAATTTCTTTCACTCCATGCTCAGCTATTTCTTTTGCGTTTTTCACAACATTTTCAATAGTATCACTCCTGCTCTTGCCTCTTGCTAAAGGAATTGTGCAATAAGAACAAGTGTAATCACAACCATCCTGGATTTTTAAAAAAGTCCTTGTCCGGTCACCGAGAGAATAAGCACTGATAAACGAATTGGCATCTTCTATCTCACATGAATGAACTACTGTTTGAGATTTTTTCTCAATATTATCAAGATAATTTAAGATGTTAAATTTTTCAGTAGCTCCGAGAACTAAATCAACGCCTTCAATCATAGCTATCTCATCAGGTTTCAGTTGTGCATAACAGCCGACAATAACAATA